>Ga0194035_1000031_pt1 | contig 87090 bp, 94 predicted proteins | sample JunL2320m_MetaG_FD_148680 | JGI IMG/M metagenome (GOLD analysis project Ga0194035, IMG submission 148680) | Anoxic zone freshwater microbial communities from boreal shield lake in IISD Experimental Lakes Area, Ontario, Canada - Jun2016-L239-20m | ecosystem: Environmental > Aquatic > Freshwater >...
TTCCAACTCCGCCCTTCCCCTTCAAATTTGCGGGAGTACAGCGGCAATTATCCGGGCTGACGATCTATTTTCTGATCAAGGACAACAAACTGTACACTGTTGAGGTCGGACAAATCCTCGACTCTGTGTATTCCATCGACGGCGAGGAGGGGGGGCAGTTGAACGTGACCTACCTGCCGTTGGATCGCAAGCAAACCATTAGCATGGGGGCTGCAACATGACACTCTCTATTCGCGCCACGTTTTGGACACACATACTCGGCTGTGCCTTCCTCGCCAGTTGGCTCGCCGGCTGCAGCGCCACACAGCTATTCAACGAGGGGATGTCGGACATCAATGCCGGGCGATTGGATGTCGGGCTGGCCAAGATCGAGGAGGCGGTGAAAAAAGATCCGGACAGTGCATTTATGAAGACCCATTTGCGGATGACGCGAAAGTATGTGGTTCAGCGCGTTCTTCTGGAAGCGGATTCGGCCCGCGCCGGTTCGGACTTCACGGGGGCGCGCCGGCTCTATGAGCACGTGCTGGAACTGGACGAAGCCAATTCGCAAGCATTGGCCGGCCTCGAGTTGACAAAGAGTGCGGAAATGAACCAGATCGAGATCCGGATGGCCAAGGATCTGATCGGCCACAATGAGCTCAAGGAAGCTCAGGTGCAACTAGGGCATATCTTGAGCACGGACCCGAACAACTTCGAAGCGAAACAGATGCTGGACCGTATTCTCTCGCAAAGCCCGCCTCCCGAGCCGGTCAAGCCGAAGCTGCGCTTGAAAGAGGATCGAATCGCCGTGTTGCAGTTCCGCGAGTCTCCACTGGGCATGGTCTTCGAGGCGCTCTCCCGCACCAGCGGCATCAATTTCGTGCTCGATAAAGACGTGAAGAGCGATGCCAAAACGAACATTTTCGTGAAGGATATGCTGATCGAGTCGGCGCTAGACATGGTGCTCGCCCAGCATGCGCTGGAGAGAAAACTCTTAGCCGATAACATCGTCTTAATTTATCCCGACTCTCCGGACAAACGGCGGCGCTACGAAGAGCAGATGGTCAAGTCCTTCCACCTCACGAACGCAGACCCAAAGCAGGCGATGAGCCTGTTGAAGGTGATGCTGGACACCAAGTCCCTGTTCATCGACGAGCATGCGAGGCTGCTCGTGATGAGGGATACGCCGGAGGTGGTCCGCATGGCCGAGAAGCTCCTCCTTTCGCTCGACCTGGAGGATTCGGAAGTCATGATGGAAGTGGATATCGTGGAAATCACGCGCTCGAAGCTGACAGAGATCGGTATCAAGTATCCCAACCAGGTCAACCTCAACATCCTCGGCCCTGCCGCGGACGCAGGAGCTACGGCGGTCACGACGCTCCAAAATCTCATATTCGATCGCGCGCACACAGGTATATCGAGTCTCGCAGCGACGATTAATCTTAAAAGGGAAGACTCCAATGTCAATATCCTCTCCAGCCCGCGGATCAGAGCGCGGAATTATGAAAAGGCCAAGGTTCATATTGGAGACCGTGTTCCTGTCTTCACAAACGCGGTGACGCCGATCATCGGGGGGACCGGCAGTGTGGTGACCGGCAGTGTGACGTACATCGATGTCGGGTTGAAATTCGATGTGGAGCCGACAATCTATTGGGACGACGAAGTATCCATGAAGCTGAACCTGGAAGTCAGTAACATTGTGAAAGAGGTCGTGTCCGGGTCAAGCTTGTCCTATCAGATCGGCACGCGGGCTGCCTCGACCGTGTTGCGATTGCGGGATGGCGAAACCCAGATCCTGGCAGGGCTGATCAGTGACGCTGAACGTGAGACGTCCACCAAGGTGCCGGGACTGAGTAGTTTTCCTGTCCTCGGCCGGCTCTTCACGTCTGATAAGACTGATAAGAACAAAGTGGAAATTGCGCTGTCGATCACACCCCATGTTATCCGACATGGCAAGCGCCCCAACATTGCGTCGTCAGAAATTTTGTACGGCACAGAAAGCTCGCGAGGCATTCCCTTGACGGTCAAGATGGGTGAGAACGGGCGCAGGCCCATTGTGGAATCGAAGGGGGCCGCCGGGCTGCCTGCTGCTGTGACGATCGGGGCTGCCGTTTCCGTAAGCCCTTCCGAGGGGCAACCTCGAATTGAACCGATTCCTGCTGCAGCCCTCGATAGCACGAGGGCAGGAGCTCGCCGTAAGACATCGGGATTGCCTGCCGCTGTGGCAACAGGGCCCCCCTCTGCCGAAAATGCTCCTGAGAGCCCGGCTCGAAGTGAGCCGACTTCAGCCACGGACTCCGAAGGAACGAAGAAAGATGCTGGTGATGTTCCTCCCGAAAGTCCAGCTCAAAGTGCACCGATCCCACCTGAAGGTGCAGAAAGCGTGGGGCAGGTTCCATGAACAAGCGGATCCGAGCTGAGCGGGGCTTTACGCTGGTGGAGATGGTCATGACTGTGGCGATCGTCGGAGTGCTGGCTTCAGCCGCCATGCCCCTTGCAAGTTTAGTCTCGCAGCGGAGCAAAGAGCAGGAACTCCGACAATCGCTGCTGCAGATCCGCGAGGCAATCGACGCCCACCGACGAGATTTCGATGCCGGGCGCATTGCCAAGGGCACGACGGATTCCGGGTATCCCAAGTCATTGAAGGATCTTACGGAAGGGGTCGTCGATCAGACGAGTCAGAAGAAGAAGCGCATTATCTACTTGCGCCGGCTCCCGCGCGATCCACTGGTTACAGATCCATCGGTGTCTGCGGCGGAGACCTGGGGGCTCAGGAGCTACGATAGCCCGCCGGAGGAACCGAGTCCCGGCAACGATGTCTTCGATGTGTATTCCCTGAATAAGGGTGTCGGGTTGAACGGCATTCCCTATTCGAAGTGGTAAAGGGTGGTGCGATGCGATTATGCAATCGACAGGACGCGCGGGGCTTTACTCTCATCGAGCTGCTGGTGGTCCTGGCCATCGTCTCGACGCTGCTGACCCTGGCAGTGCCCCGGTATTTCTCCAGCCTGCAAAAGTCCAAAGAAGTGGTCATGAGGGAAAACCTTTGGATCATGCGGGACGCCCTGGATAAATATTTCGGCGACGTTGGAAGGTATCCGGACCAGCTTCAAGATTTGGCCACCAAGAAGTATCTCCGCGCCGTCCCGATCGATCCGCTCACGGAGACATCGACGACCTGGCGTGTGATTCCGCCTGACGATCCTGAGAAGGGAGGCGTCTACGACGTGAAAAGCGGCGCGGAGGGGACAGCCACGGGAGGAGAGGCCTACAGTGATTGGTAACGGCAGGAGGGGGCTGGCTCTGCGCCGGCTGAACATTTACCGGGGATGCCGGTCGATACGATCGCAGGAGGGGTTTACCTACATCGGGGTTCTGCTTGCTGTCGCGCTTATCGGGACCCAGTTGGCCCTGGCAGGAGTGGTGTGGAGCTTTGCGCAGACGCGCCAGAAGGAGCGGGAGTTGCTGTCTGTCGGAGGCCAGTTCCGAACTGCCATCAGTCAGTACTACCTGAATCCCAAGGGGCCTCAGAAGGAATACCCGCGCCGCCTCGAGGATCTGCTGAAGGATCCCCGGTACCCTGGTACCATTCGCCACTTGCGGAAAATTTATGCCGACCCGATCACCGGAAAGAAACGATGGGGACTGGTGAGGCTCCCGAACGGCGGCATTATCGGAGTCTATAGCCTCTCGGAGGAGGCCCCGATCAAGACCGGCAACTTTCGGCCTGTGGACCTATCCTTCACGAATAAGCAGCGATATGCGGACTGGAAGTTCGTCCATGCGTTTGGGGCACAGGGCGTTGCTGCCCCCGGCGCCCCGGGTCCCCAGGGCGCAGCCGGTCCCCAGGGCACAATCGGTTCCCAGGGTGCAGCCGGTCCCCCTCCGTCCGGTGTTTCGTCCGAGAGCTTGGTTTACGATGGTGAGGAAGATAAGAAATAGCTGCCAGGGAACGAGTCAGATTTCTAGAACTGGCATCGTGCAGCGAATAGAAATTCGTTCGCCTGGAGGCTGGTGGTGGTCAGCTCAATGGCGCTCGTATTGCCCCATACGGCGCCTCCAAGGTCTGTGTAGCGGTAACTCAATTCCAAAAGCAGAATCTCGGTGATAGGAAGGGCGACGCCGGCACCGATGTTCCACGCAAATTTCGTATCAGTTGTCTCGAACGTATCGAATACAGGCGAGCCGATTCTATTCAGAGTTGTCGTCGATTTGTTTATCGCCACTCCAATTCCCCCTCCGAGAAAAGGGGTAAACATGGTCGCGTTATGAAAGTCGTAGAAGACGTTGGCAAACAGCGTCTGGCTTCCTATTTTGCTGGTCAAGCCTATCGGGGTTCCATTGGTAAACACCGGACTCGAGGTGTAGCCAAAGTTTCCCCGATTGAGATACTCAAACTCACTACGGAGAGACACTCCATGCTTGCGCCAGTTGAAGCCGATCGCTGCTCCTATCGGCACGACTGTGTCGTGAGAATCTGTCTTTGTAAGGGATGCGGCTGTCTGTCCAGGAGCAACCACCGATGTGTTCGCAATGTCGTTTGCGGACATCGCAGAAACTCCAACCTTGCCTGCGATGTAGAGCGGTGAAAGGAGTGTGTCCAGGGCAAATGCTTCCCCAGCGGAGATCAGAATTGCAAAGACCATTGCAACGTAACGGATCGGCTGATTCATAGTATGTCTCTCCCTTAGGAGAGACAACTATAGAGCACCCTAGGCTGATCGAAAAGTTTTATGGCAAATTACGGCACAGACGCTTCGGCTGGGACCCGAGCTCAGGGTTCGATTGGATCGTGATCTGCGCGGGCTCGCTCTTCGTCTCGCGCAGTGAAATGTAGGATTGCAATGGCCTGCTATCCCATCGCAGCCCAGATTTTCTGTGCATTCTCTCCGGTAAACGTCATGTCATCCTGTGCCGAGGAACTGCGCTCGAAGTAGAGATGCAGGAGCCCCCCTCCAAAGTGTGCTTCCCGGACAAGGTCAAGATTGATCGCGACCTCACCTGTACGTTCTTCGTCTTTCACTTTCACGAATCGCATAGTAGCTGCCTCCCTGTGTGGTATGAGGATGGGCGCTCACATCGATGATGAGCCCCTGTGATACGTCAGCATAACGTATGGGAGCAGAAAACGGTGTCAGCAACCAGCGCCACCTTCTTGGCTTCGCGACCTGTCCCGAAAACGGGGGTAACTTCATTTGTAAGCTTCGGCCTGAATACCTGCGTCGGTACGTCCTGCACCTTGACAGGATTCCTCCGGCCTCAGTAAGATACGGCAACCTTTAATGCTCATCCTGCGAGGTGAGCAAGGAGTGCTCGTGAACTTTAATCAGGTCTGTGTCTGTCTGCACAGTGTAACCTTCTCGTCGGACTTCGATGGGAGGGTTTTTTTATGCGGTCAGGATGCTGAAACAGTCCGCCAGCGTCGTTCTCGCATCGTTCAGATCCTCAACGTACCTCAAAGGGTACGCCTCGACCCTTCGCTCGCTGCGGCCTTGTTTGGGACAAGGCGCGTCTCGGCGCGCCAGGGTTGGGCGGGTGAGAAGGCTGGCCTTTTTGAGCATCCTGCTTAGTGTGAACGTATCCCATGAAACGTGAACGGTGAAACGGTTGGATGCGGGGAGCATGAGGGGATGATGCCGAGTAGTGACCGACAAGTTGAGCGGCTGGTGATGGATGCGGGAGACATTGCGCGGGCGGTGACCCGCATTGCCCATGAAATTCTCGAACGGAATAAGGGCGTAAAAGATTTGGCGCTGGTTGGGATTCGAACCGGGGGGGTGCATCTGGCCCATCGGCTGGTGAGGCGCATCCATGAGATTGAAGCGGCAGCGGTGCCGATCGGCGACTTGGATATTACTCTCTATCGGGACGACCTCTCCTTGCGGAAGGAACAACCGACTCTCCGTAAGACGTCGGTCCCATTCGATATTTCCGACAAGATTGTGGTGTTGGTCGATGATGTGTTGTTTACGGGTCGAACCATTCGTGCGGCGATGGATGGGTTGATCGACCTGGGACGACCGGCAGAAATTCAACTTGCCGTCTTAGTCGACCGCGGCCATCGGCAGTTGCCGATCAAGGCGACCTATATCGGGAAAAATATTCCGACGTCGCGGGAAGAAAGTATCCAGGTGCTGTTGGAAGAAGAAGGCGAAGACGATCGAGTGGTGATCTTCAAGACGTGAAGCGGAGGATGCCATGAGTCTCAAACGCAAAGATTTGCTGAGTCTGGCGCCCCTGTCGGTAGATGAGATCGCGCTCATCCTTGAAACGGCGGACTCCTTCAAGGAAGTCACGGGCCGCGAGATCAAGAAAGTGCCGGCTCTTCGAGGCAAGACAGTCGTCAATCTCTTCTTCGAGCCCAGCACGAGAACACGCACCTCATTCGAATTGGCGGCAAAACGGCTGAGCGCGGATGTGATTAACTTCTCGCCGTCGTCGAGCAGCGTCGTCAAAGGGGAAACATTACTCGACACCGCGCGCAATATCGAGGCGATGCAGGCGGATATTATCGTTTTGCGTCACCCCTCGGCCGGCGCAGCCGAAGCCCTGGCCCGCGGGGTGAAGTCTTCCGTGATCAACGCCGGAGACGGGTGGCATGAGCATCCGACGCAAGGCCTCTTGGATCTCTATACGATTCGCGAGCGTGGATTGTCGTTCGAGGGGCTGCCGGTGGCGATTGTCGGAGATGTGGCGCATAGCCGTGTGGCGCGGTCGAACATTCATGCCCTCGTGAAGCTGGGCGCAGAGGTTCGGCTGGTGGGGCCGCCGACGATGATGCCTTGCGGAGTCGAGAAACTGGGTGCGCGTGTCTACTACAATCTCGACGAGGCATTGCGCGGCGTGCAGGTCATCATGATGTTGCGTTTGCAACTCGAACGGCAGGGGATTGCGCTGTTCCCGACCATCCGCGAGTATGCGCGGCTCTATGGGTTGACGACCGAACGGGTTGAGTTGGCGAATCCTGGTGCGATTGTCATGCATCCTGGTCCGATCAATCGCGGGGTCGAGATCGCTCCGGAGGTGGCCGATAGTTTGTCGTCGGTGATTCTGGAGCAGGTCGCTAACGGCGTGGCCGTTCGCATGGGTATTCTCTATCTCTTGTCGGGGAGTAATTGAGGATGCAGGTTGATAGGCTGAAGGGATTCAGGCTGAAGGGGTTCAGGGGGAGAAGGTGGTGGATGGTTTGATTCGTGCTCTCCGAGATCACGTCTCACTTTCAGCCTGAATCCCTTAACCCCTGAATCCCTGAGGCAAGATACACATTGAATCTTTGAAGGAAGTCTCGAATCTATGAAGCCATCGTCAAACCGGAAAATTCTTATTGCGAACGGGCACGTGATCGACCCGGGTCGATTCAACGGCGTGGCCGATGTGCTGATCGATGAGGGCCGAGTCGTTGCGGTAGGGCCTCACCTCAAAGCTCCCGCTGGGGCCATGAAGATCGACGCCACTGGCCGATTGGTCCTCCCCGGCTTCGTCGATCTCCACGTCCATTTCCGGGAGCCGGGCTTCGAATACAAAGAGTCGATCCAGAGTGGCGCGGCGGCGGCGGTGGCCGGCGGTTTCACCTCGGTCTGCTGTATGCCCAATACGAATCCCGTCAATGACAATCAAGCGATTACGAAACTCATGCTCGATCGTGCGCGGGAGGCCGGGCTGGCGAATATCTTTCCTATCGGCGCGATTACGAAGGGGTCGGAAGGGAAGGAACTGGCAGAGATCGGAGACTTGCGGCGTGCCGGCTGTGTCGCGATTTCGGATGACGGGAAGCCGGTGATGAATAGTCTGGTCATGCGGCGAGCGATGGAGTACGCCTTGGCCTTCGACGTGCCGGTCGTCGATCATTGCGAGGATCTGCATCTCGCCGAGGGGGGCTGTATGAACGAAGGGGCCATCTCGACCGAGTTAGGGCTCCCCGGGATGCCATCGGCGGCGGAGGATGTGATGGTGGCGCGTAACGTCGCCTTGGCGGAACTGACCGGGGCTCGGCTGCACTTGGCTCATATCAGCACCGAGGGATCGGTTCGGATGGTGCGGGAGGCCAAATCGCGTGGGCTCAAAGTGACAGCCGAAGCCTGCCCCCATCACTTTACGATCACGGAAGAAACCGTCCGAGGCTATAATACCTATGCCAAAATGAATCCCCCGCTTCGGACGTGGAAGGATGTGCAAGCGATTAAGGAAGGTCTTCGCGATGGCACGATCGATGTCATCGCCACGGATCATGCTCCGCATGCCACTCAAGAAAAACAACTGGGATTTACAGAAGCGCCGTTCGGGATCGTCGGACTGGAGACGGCCCTGCCATTGACCCTCGCGCTGGTCGAAGAGGGGGTTCTATCGTTGGAGTCGGCTGTCGACAAGTTGAGCACGGCTCCGGCAAAGGCGTTTGGATTGGCCAAAGGCACGTTGGCGGTCGGGGCCGATGCCGATGTGGCGATCGTCGACCAGCAGGAACAGTGGGAGGTTGATCCGGCCAAGTTTTACTCAAAGAGCCGGAATACCCCTTTTGCCGGATGGAAGGTGAAGGGCCGGGTCACGACGACGATCGTGGGTGGCCGGGTCGTATTCGAGACCGGCCAGGCAGAGAAGTAGACTGATGCTTCGTATGTCCCGTTGGGGGATGGTTGGTTGCCTCGCGCTTGAATGGCTGGCGTTGGGAGTCTGGGTCGGCGGCGGACTGGTGCTCATCGGAGCGGTCATTCCTGCAGTCTTTAATACGTTCGGCGGACAGGACTCAGGCGGATTGTTTTTGACAAAGGCGTTTGAGGGCTATCATCGCTTCATGATCGGAGCGCTGGCCATTCTGTGGGCCGCATTGTGGTATCGCTGGTGGAGTGGAAATCCGGCAGTCGGCGTCGGTCGGGGTGAGATGATGGTGCTGGCCGGCATGGTGGTAATCACGGGAATCATTATTGTGTGGCTGCATCCCTCTGCTGCATCGCTTCAAGCTCAGGCTTTCGCAACGCAAGAGGAGGCGGCGAAGAAGGCGGCCTTCGAAGCATTATTTCGCATGCTGAAACCGATTCGCTGGATCTACATGGTCGATCTTGTACTGGGTATTCTCTTGATCGGAATCAAGGCGAATAGATCTCTCTACCGGGACGGAGTGCTTTCGTGAAACAAGCGTGGTTGGCATTGGCAGACGGCGCGATCTTCGAGGGCCGTGCCCTCGGATACGAAGGGGAGACAGTGGGAGAAGTCGTGTTTAACACGGCCATGACCGGCTACCAGGAGGTCTTGACCGATCCTTCGTATAAGGGGCAAATCATCACCATGACCTCTCCCCATATTGGAAACTATGGGATGGCAACGGAGGACGCCGAGTCACGGCGGATTTGGGCTGAGGGATTCATTGTGAAGGAGGCGAGCCGACTCGCTAGTAACTGGCGCAGCCGACAACAGTTACAAGAATATATGCATGAGGCGAAGACTGTCGGCATTGAAGGCTTGGATACGAGGGCTCTGACCCGCCACTTGCGCGAGCATGGTTCGCAGCAGGGCCTCATCACCCATGTCGATGGAGATCATCGTCGGATCGTCGAGAAGGCACAGGCAGCTCCGAGCATCGTTGGGCGCGATCTGGCGGCAGCGGTTACTTGTGGGAAGGCCTATCGGTGGACTGAGGGATCAGGGGAATGGGCGCCCTCGCTTGGCGACAAGCCTCAGGCCGGTGCGGCTAGGCGGTGGCATGTCGTCGCCTATGATTTCGGAGTGAAACTGAATATCCTTCGCAGACTGGTCGATGTGGGATGTGACGTGACCGTCGTTCCGGCTTCGGCTACCGCTATGCAGATTGAAGCCCTCAAGCCCGATGGGATTTTTCTGTCGAATGGTCCGGGGGATCCGGAAGGAGTGCCCTACGCGATTGAAGCGGTGCGCCAATTGATCGGGCGCCGCCCGATCTTCGGCATTTGTTTGGGGCACCAGATTCTGGGTCTCGCGCTGGGCCTCAACACCTATAAGTTGAAGTTCGGCCATCATGGGGCGAATCATCCGGTCATGGACCTTCGCACGAGAAAAGTGGAGATCACGTCGCAAAACCACAATTTCGCCGTAGAGATGAGTCGTCCAATCAGTGCGATTCCCGATCGACCACCGGAGGTGGACACATCATTTGGTCAAGTACTGGTGACGCATATGAGCCTGAACGATCACTCGATCGAAGGGTTGGCCTGTGTCGATCACCCGGTGTTTTCGGTACAGTATCACCCCGAAGCGTCTCCCGGGCCTCATGACTCCGCGTACTTATTCACCGAGTTTATACAGCGAATGGAGAAACAATGAATAGAGTTTGGACAATAGTCGTTCGCCTTTGCCTCATCGCAGCCGTCAGCCTGCAAGCCGGTTGCATTACGCTCAATCTTATCGAGCCAGCTGGGCCGGTGAAGGAAGCGCAGCTCAGCGGCACGGGCGATGGGAAAGTCCTGTTGCTCGATCTATCGGGGGTGATCAGCTCGCAAGATAAAGAGGGCCTTATTCCGCAGACCAACATGGTGGCGATGTTCAAGGAAGAACTGACGAAGGCCGCGAAGGACGAGAAGATCAAAGCCGTAGTCGTGCGCATCAACAGTCCGGGCGGAACCGTGACCGCCTCGGACATCCTGTATCACGAGTTGCGGGAGTTCAAGATCAAGAAAAAAGTTCCTGTGATTGTTTCGATGATGGATGTAGCTGCGTCTGGGGGCTACTACTTAGCTATGGCGGCGGATAGTATTTGGGTCCATCCCTCGACGGTGACAGGCAGTATCGGCGTCATCATGTTGACCGTCAATGCCAGGGGATTGCTCGAAAAGGTGGGTGTCGAGGCCAATGCTATTACATCCGGACCCCGCAAGGACATGGGCTCACCATTTCGGCTTATGACGGCTGAGGAGCGGGGGATCTTTCAAAGCGTGATCGACTCGTTCTATCACCGATTCCTGGCAGTCGTGCAGGAGGGGCGCCCCAATCTGTCGGCTGAGCAAATCAAGAAACTGGCCGATGGGCGGATCTATTCCGGAGACCAGGCCAAGGCGGCAGGTTTGATCGACGAGATCGGATATCTCGATGATGCGATCGAAATGGCTAAGAAGAAAGCGGGCCTCACGGAAGCGCGGGTCGTGACCTACGGGCGGCGAGGGGAGTATCAGAATAATATCTATTCGCGCCTGTTCGGAACGAGCTCTGGTATCACCGGGTTGGCCAATCTTGATTTGCTGACGATGGTGCGGGGTGGAACGCCGCAGTTCATGTATCTCTGGATGCCATGACCAAAGTTTTGCATTGAGTGATTTTGTGATTTATCGATCTGTTCATTGAAGGAATCTTATAATGATTCAATCACCAGATCACAGAATCGGCAAATTCATGGTGACGTCGATCGGGCGACGGGCGATGTTGGCTCTGGGGGCTCAGGGGGCGATGAGTCTCTGCACGGCCATCGGGGCTGGGGCTGCCTTGAGTCTCTTTGGCAGCCTGGCCGGTTGTTATCGGGCGCCCGGCACCGCTCGCGATCAGGTGATCTTTTTCTCCGAAGAGAAGGAACTGGAATTCGGATTGAGCGCGTTCCGCGAGGTGTTGCGCGCCGCGCCGCTCAGTGACAATGTGGAAGTGAATGAGTTGGTGCACCGCGTGGGACGAAAAATCGCTGATGCTGCCAACAAACCGGAATATCAGTGGGAGTTCGCGGTCATTCAAGACGACAAGATGGTCAATGCCTTTGCGCTTCCGGGCGGGAAAGTTGCCATCTTCACCGGGATTCTCAAACATACGAAAGACGATGCCGGATTGGCGACGGTGATGGGCCATGAGGTCGCACATGCGTTGCAACGTCACGGGGTGGAGCGGATGAGCCGGAGTATCTTGGACCAGATTGCGCAATTGGGCGCATTGGGTGCGGCGGCATCCGGACGCGCCAACCCCGGTGCAATCCAGGGCCTGTTGGGGGCCTATGGGGTCAATGTGTCGTTGCCCTTCAATCGGAAACAGGAATCGGAAGCCGACTATATCGGACTGCGTTTGATGGCGGACGCCGGGTACGATCCGCGTGAAGCTGTGCCGTTTTGGGAGCGCATGAGCGGCTGTCCGAGGCAAATGATCGATAAACTCTGTTTTCGATCACAGCATGCGATACCTGAATTTCTTTCCACCCATCCGTCCGATTTGACGCGTATCAATCAGATTGAAGCCTGGCTGCCCGAGGCGCTTCAGCATTATCATGCGGGGGGCAGAGCCGCTCCACTGCCACCGGCGCGCTACCGGCCGACGATCGGACCGATGCCGGAAGCTAGTTGATACTGAAACGAGGTCTCTGTGCCAAGGCGAACAGATATTCAGTCCATTTTACTGATTGGATCCGGACCGATTGTGATCGGTCAGGCTTGTGAGTTCGACTATTCCGGCACGCAGGCCTGCAAGGCCCTCAAAGAAGAGGGTTACCGGGTGATTCTCATCAACAGCAACCCTGCGACGATCATGACCGATCCTGAGTTGGCGGATCGGACCTATGTGGAGCCGATCACGGTCGAGGTCGTGGAGAAAGTGATCGAGCGCGAGCGTCCAGACGCCTTGCTCCCGACTATGGGCGGGCAGACCGCGTTGAATACGACGATGGCATTGGTCAAACGAGGAACGCTCGAAAAATATGCCGTCAAATTGATCGGCGCGTCTGCCGAGGCAATCCACAAGGCCGAGGACCGCGAAGCCTTCAAACATGCGATGCAGCGGATCGGGCTGCGAGTACCGGCCAGCGGTACGGCGCATACCCGTGAAGAAGCCATCAAGATTCTCGATCAGACCGGATTTCCGTCGATCATTCGGCCGTCGTTCACCATGGGTGGAACCGGTGGGAATATCGCATATAACCGGGAAGAGTTCGAGAAGCTGATCGATTGGGCCTTGGCCATGAGTCCGGTCAGTCAAGTACTGATCGAAGAGTCCCTGATCGGGTGGAAAGAATATGAGCTGGAGGTAATGCGGGACCTCAAGGACAATGTCGTCATTATCTGTCCGATCGAAAACCTTGATCCGATGGGGGTACACACGGGCGACAGCATCACGGTTGCGCCGGCCATGACACTTTCTGACAAAGAGTACCAGCGCATGAGGGATGCGGCTGTTCGGATCATGCGCGAGATCGGCGTCGATACCGGCGGGTCGAACGTTCAGTTCGGCCTGGATCCTAAGAACGGCGACATGGTGGTCATTGAAATGAATCCACGCGTGTCGAGGAGTTCCGCGCTGGCGTCGAAAGCGACGGGGTTTCCCATCGCCAAGATCGCGGCGAAGCTTGCCGTGGGCTATACGTTGGATGAAATCACCAACGACATCACCGGCGTGACCAAAGCCTCATTCGAACCCACGATCGACTATGTCGTGGTAAAGATCCCTCGCTTTGCTTTCCAAAAATTCCGAGGGGCTGATCCCACCCTCACGACGCAGATGAAATCGGTGGGTGAAGTGATGGCGATCGGGCGCACCTTTAAAGAGTCCTTGCAGAAGGCGATTCGTTCTCTGGAGTTGAACATGAACGGGCTCTCGTCGTGGGAGGGATTGGACCACGGCATACCCGAGGGGTTCGATCGGCAACCGGCGCTGGAGCGGGTACGCCAACATCTGCGGACCCCGATTGCCGAGCGGCTGTGGCACGTCGCGGATGGCATACGTCTCGGCCTCTCCAATGACGACCTGTTTGCTCTCACGAAGATCGATCCCTGGTTCCTGGAGCAGATCCGAGAGCTGATGCACTGTGAGGCCTTGCTGGCCGGCCAGGCAGGAAAGAAGCCCGCGGTGCTTGAGGCGTCGCTTTTGTGGGAGGCCAAGGAACTGGGTTTTTCAGACGATCGTATTGCCCATCTCGTTGGTGTGACCGCGGCTTCGGTTAGGAAACAGCGTACCAAGGCCGGCCAGGGCAGGAGAGGGGTGACCTATAAACGCGTCGACACCTGCGCCGCAGAGTTCGAAGCCCATACGCCCTATTTCTACTCAACGTATGGAAGCGAATGTGAGGCTCGCCCGACAGACCGGAAGAAAGTGATCATCCTCGGTGGGGGGCCGAATCGTATCGGGCAGGGGATCGAATTCGATTACTGTTGTGTCCATGCAGCGATGGCGCTTCGGGAAGAAGGTATCGAGTCGATCATGGTGAATTGCAATCCCGAAACTGTGAGTACAGACTACGACACCTCGGACCGGCTCTATTTCGAGCCCTTGACTGAGGAAGATGTCCTCAACATCGTAGAGCGCGAGCAGCCGTTGGGAGTCGTGTTACAGTTCGGCGGACAGACGCCCCTCAAGCTCGCACTGCCCCTGTCTAAAGCCGGGGTGCGAATTCTGGGCACGAGTCCTGAAGCGATCGATCGCGCTGAAGATCGAGAACGATTCCGCGACCTCTTGAACAAGCTCGGACTCCGTCAGGCGGAGAGCGGTATGGCCCGATCCGTAGACGAGGCCCTGCGGATTGCTGCGCAGATCAGCTATCCGGTCATGGCGCGGCCTTCGTATGTGTTGGGCGGGCGATCCATGCAGATCGTCTACGATGAACCCAGCTTGCTGGAGTATATGAAGTCGGCGGTCAAAGCCTCGCCGAAACATCCGGTGCTGATCGACAAGTATCTGTCGGATGCGATTGAAGTCGATGCCGACGCGATTTCAGATGGGACGAACGTCGTAGTTGCCGGGATCATGGAACATATCGAAGAAGCCGGGGTGCATTCGGGGGACTCGGCCTGCTCCTTGCCGCCCTATTCGCTCGATCAGAGCGTGGTCGAAGAGATTCGCCGGCAAATGAAGGCATTGGCTCTGGAGCTGGGCGTGATCGGCCTGATGAATGCTCAATTTGCCATCAAAGACCAGACCATCTATGTACTGGAGGTCAATCCTCGCGGCTCGCGCACGGTGCCGTTTGTGAGTAAAGCCATCGGTGTGCCGTTGGCCAAGCTGGCGATGAAGACCATGGTAGGCAAGAGCCTTCCCGATCTGGGGTTGATCGAGGCCCCTACTCCCGTTCACTTATCGGTGAAAGAATCTGTTTTCCCCTTTAATAAGTTCCCGGGGGTGGATGTCCTCCTGGGCCCGGAGATGAAGTCCACCGGAGAAGTGATGGGGATCGATCAGGATTTCGGATGGGCTTTTGCAAAGTCCCAAGCGGGAGCAGGAGCGCCGCTGCCGAGGGGAGGCACCGCGTTCATCAGCGTGAAGGAGAGCGACCGCCCGGCATCGTTGGAAGTCGCGCGGCAGCTCCAGCGGCTGGGGTTTAACATTCAAGCAACGAGTGGAACGGCCGCGTATTTGCGGAGCCATGAGGTTCATGCGGAAACCGTGAACAAGGTCATGGAAGGTCGGCCCCATGTCGTGGACCATATTAAGAACGGGCAGGTAGCGTTGGTCGTGAACACGGTGAGTAACGCGTCGTCGCATGCCGATTCATTGTCGATCCGCCGGGAGGCTCTGAACAAAGGGCTGGCGTACTATACGACCATACGGGGGGCGCGAGCGGCGGTCATGGGTATTGAAGCGATTCTCAAGAAAGAACTTACTATTCGGTCGCTGCAGGAATATCATCACCATTCATAGAGGACGTTGCTGACTATGCCAACACCGATTACGAGAAAGGGGCACGAGGCGCTTCAGGCAGAGCTTGATCGTCTTCGAAAAGTCGAGCGTGCCAAAAATATCGAAGCCATTGCGGAAGCGCGGGCCCATGGCGATTTGAGTGAGAATGCGGAGTACGATGCCGCCAAAGAACGCCAGGGGTTCATCGAGTCCCGTATCGTGGAACTGCAGTCGAAACTGGCCGAAGCCCGGATCATCGAAACCGCCGGGCGAGTGTCCGACACCATCGTATTCGGCGCCACGGTGCTCGTGATCGAACAGGAGTCGCAGTCGAAGCGGCAATATACGCTGGTGGGGCAGGATGAAGCCGATATGAAGATCAACCGTATTTCGATACAGTCTCCGGTCGGCAAGGCGCTGATTGGAAAACGAGTCGGCGATTTCGTCGAGGTCAAGACACCCGTGAAGATGGTCGAATACGAAGTGGTGGAGATTCGTTTCGAGGAATTATAAGGTGCTGCCGTCGCACCCTCTCATCACCCTCCTGACCGATTTCGGCGACCGCGATTGGTTCGTCGCCGCGATGAAGGGGGCGATCCTCTCGATTCATCCGCAAGCCCGAATCATCGATCTCTCCCATCAGATCGCTCCGCACCGAATCGACGAAGCCAGTTACTTCCTCAAATCCTGCTATCGCGAGTTTCCCGAGGGCACTATCCATGTCGTGGTGGTCGATCCTGGCGTCGGCAGCGAGCGGCGGGCAATTATCGTCAAGAGCGCACGGTACTTTTTCCTCGCGCCGGACAATGGCGTACTCACCTACATATTCGATGACGAGCAGCCGATCGAAGTGCGCGAGATCAATCAGCGAAAGTTCCGGCGTGAATCGCCTGGCCATACCTTCGACGGTCGGGATCTCCTTGCTCCGGTTGCGGCCAGGCTCGCCAAAGACGAACCGTTTGAATTGTATGGGCCGGTCATCGGAGATTACCGGACCTTTGCGATTGCTCAGCCACGTTGGGAGCAGACCATCTTGGTCGGTGAGATTGTCTACGTGGATCGGTTCGGAAATCTGATTTCAAATCTGACCCAGCAGCATCTCGAAGGGGCGCGTTCGGTCGCGATGGGCCGGCAGTTGTCCGTTCGGATCGGTGAGTGGATCATTGAAGGGGTGGTGAATAGTTACAGTGAGGGAATGGCGGAGAAGCCGTTCGCGCTCATCAATAGCAACGGCAAACTCGAAGTCTTTCTGAAAGAAGCCTCTGCAGCAGAACTCTTTCAGGTGGGGAGGGGGGAGCGAATCGAAGTGTCGTGCCCTCCAGCTGCATGCGGCGACGGAGTTCCTGTGGGCAGGAAGTCCCCTCTTATTTGATACTGAGCCCTTTCAAAAACGCTTCCAGATTTCTTTTCGCTTCGTCATAGAAAGCATCCTGGGATTGTCCAGGCGAGGCCGTGACACCGGCTGAGACTTCGTAGAGATAGATTCCCTGTGGGAAGATGCTATCCGCTCTATATAAATCATCCTTTCGTAAGACCAACTGACCCCCTTCCATTTATGGTGAATGACGAGGAAGGCAATGCCGCCGGACCCGTGACTACAACAACGCGAGCTGAGCCTGCGCCCATGTGTTGCCTTGGGCGGCAGCTTTTCCGAACCATTCTCGGGCCGTTTTATGGTCCTGTGCGACACCTCGCCCCGTGGCATACAGCTCTCCAAGCTGAGCCTGCGCCCACGCATTGCCCTGGGCTGCGGCCTTCTCGTACCATTCCCGTGCCGTCGTATAGTCCTGTGCCACACCCCGCCCGGTAGCATATAGTTGTCCGAGGTTGTATTGCGCCTGCGCAATACCTTGGGTTGCCGCCTGTTCCCACCACTGTCGCGCCTTCTTATAATCCTGCGGTTCACCCCGTCCGTCTGCAGCCAACTGCCCGAGCTGGTTCTTTGACCATGCATTGCCCTGGGCTGCGGCTCTCTCATACCATGCCTTGGCCGTCGTATAGTTCTGCGGCACGCCCTGCCCGCTGAAATACAGCCCCCCAAGTCGGTTCTGCGCCGACGCATTGCCCTGGGCTGCCAGCGTCTTCAGTTGTTGCAGGTCTACAGCTGAGATGGTCTCCTCTGAGGAAGCCGGCGAGCGTCTAGGGGCCTGTGCCATGAGTCGCTGTGTTAATTCAGGACGATCCAAGCGTTCCTGATGCGTTTCTGCCGTTGGTGATTCTTTCAGAGATGTCGCCCGTTCATCCGTTCGAGCAGCGCTGCTGGAAGGACTATCGTGCAGATCTGCGGCCTGGTGAACATGGTTTTCTTCAATGGCTAATGGTTCTGTATGTGAATGCGGCTCTGTTTCCGTTGTCTGCGCAGGTTTGTTTGAAATAATCACTTTCGATTTTTTCGTCAGCGCAAATCCGATGACCACGATAAAAAGTATGGCGATTGCCACCATGGCCGTTTTGGCAGGGGACAACGATTCATGGTCTTGATCCGCTGCAGCGGCAGTCTTCCGCTGGTGAGCATCCCATGTCTCATGTTGCTCGGGAGCGGTGCGAAAGTTTGCATGACAGGAAGGGCATGTCACAGGTTCAACAGCCTTCGTACTCCGTCCATGGCTGGCACGGAGCCATGAGTCATACTGTTGTCTCAATACAGGGTCACTGAGTGTCTCGAAGGCCACATTGATATTCCCGGACTTTTGCTCAGCCTTTGCCAGAAGCGTGGGACTATGGTGAAAGCGGTCGGGATGCCAGACTTGCAGTAAGAGTCGGTAGGCCTCTTTGACCTCTTCGAGAGTCGCGGAATCTTGAATTTCAAGAACGGTGTAATAGCTCTCCATACAGGATGCTCCAATATAATGGACATGGGTATTTCCCGCGTGTCCAATGAGAAAGAGAAAAGATCCAGGGCTCTATAATATCCCAGTGCAACAATTGATGAAAAGCATGGCCGAGCCTGCGTGATGAATAATTTGGAGAAGCATTACCGTCGGCTCTGTGGTATCTGTTTCTTCTATGCTCCCTCCAATTCCAGCAGGCTGGAGATCCTTGCTCAAAGAGGAGACGCGCAAGCCCTATTATCGCGCGCTTGATGCGTTTATTGAAAATGAACTTGCGGGCGGGCAGACGATTCTGCCTGCCCGCAAGGACATCTTCAACGCATTAGTCGCCACATCGTATGACCAGGTCCGTGTGCTACTTGTGGGACAGGATCCCTATCCGACCCCCGGTCATGCCCATGGCCTCTGTTTCTCCGTGCAGCCGACCGTCAGGCCTCTGCCCTTCTCGTTGCGAAACATCTATCGGGAACTCCAGAACGATGTGGGATGCAGGATTCCCAATAACGGATATCTGGAACCTTGGGCCAGGCAGGGCATCCTCATGCTCAACACGGTCCTCACGGTCCGGGCGCGCCAGGCCAATTCGCACCAGGGACGAGGCTGGGAGCGATTCACCGATCGTCTCATCGAACTGGTTGCGGCGAAGCAAACGCGGGTGGTCTTTGTGCTGTGGGGGCGCGAGGCCCAGAAGAAGCGAACGTTGATCACTCAACCGCACCATACCGTGATCGCGACTGCCCACCCCTCGCCCTTATCAGTCAGAAAGTTCTTCGGTTGCCGGTGTTTCTCGCAGATCAACCGAGATCTTGCCGATGCGGGGGTGGCCCCGATCAACTGGCAGATCCCAGACGTTTAATTGCCTGTCTATCTGGTCTGTCTGGTCTATTCGGTCTGTCTGGTGTAAGCGGTTGAACGAAACCAACGAGATGAACCAGATAGACCAGACAGACCGAATAGACCAGATGGACCAGAGTCTCGCTCATTGACTCTTCCCCTCTGTGGCCTGTAGGGTAGACTATGACGTACTGAGCCACGCCGACTGTCCCATCTCTCGCACTGCACTCCCTCCCACGTTCCCGTGCGTCTGATTCCCTGGTCTCCGCCGCTTCTACGCCAGAGTTCTCATTGGCTGCTGCCTATGCTGTGGCCCATTACTGGTGTCTCCAACGAGCGCAGTGGTGCGTTCCAACCGGTGGGATGTTTCGGTCATCCACGTTTAGATTTGCAACCAATCACGCGAGAAAGGAGTGCCATATGAACCAAGAACAATTCAATGCGTTTTGGATCCAACTGAAGGCGCCACTCAAAGCGAAGTGGGAGAAGATCACGGATGCGGATCTTCTAGAGATAGCAGGGAGTCTGGCCATGTTTACCTCTGTGTTGGCGAAGCGCTATGGGACAACCCAGAATAGCGAGGTGAATACCTGGGCTAATCGACGTTATTCCCATTGGTCAGGGAATTATACAAATGCATATGCGGATCCAGCGAAGGTAGCATGACCAATTGCGCAGTGGATGGGCCTGATGTACAGGCCTACCTATGAAGAGTGAGGCAGCGAGAATGTTGATGAGGAAGAGGAAAGGATCAGTCCATGAAAAAGATTGTGATCAATAAGAGTTACGGCAATTTTTCCGTGAGTCATCAGGCATTTCTACGATTGCGTGAGTTGGGCCAGCAGGACGCGCTCAAGGAGACGGATCTTGGCGCCTACTGGCCAGAGGCGGCGACACCGAAAGAACCGAGTCTCAATCAATGCGGAATATTGATCCCGCGCGATGATTTGAGGTTGGTCCAAGTCGTGGAAGAACTCAACGGGGCTGCCAATGGCCATGGCGCAGAGTTACGGGTGGTCGCGATCCCGGACGATGTTCGGTGGGAAATCAGCGCCGTGGGCGGGTTAGAGCACGTCAGCGAGGTTCACCGGACCTGGGCGTAATCGGCGGAAAGCGCGTTCCTCGTGAAGCGTCGTTTGTTTTCCGTGGGAGAGTCGCGAGACTTGTGAGAAAAGCGAGAGGGGCTGGAGGTTTCATCTTCGCGAGTCGCGCTTGTCGCGCACGTCTAGCCTGTCTCGCTCATGAAACTGCGGGTTAGGCCTTCTCAAGCAGTGGTTCCTGCGGCATGTCCGCGGTTCCAGTTAGCAGCAACTTGGCGCGTTGAAACGCGTTGGTTCTTGCTTCCCATTCCGTTTTGTAACCTTTCGATGAATCCTGGTCTTGCAGGCCAAGGTCAAGGTGGTTGAACCCTGGAATCGAAAACTTACATGACCATTTTCCATTCTTGGTCTGGCTGGTGACCAAGATCACTTTCTGGCCTTTGGAGTAACAAGTTTCTGTCATGGTTGGCTCCGATTTGTGCGACGGGCGGGACAAGCGAGACAGGCGCGACGTACAAGATCTGATTCTGCTGATCGCACGTTTCCCGCCAGTCGCGCTTGTCCCGCGCGCCGTGGCTGTTATCAGGTTGGCTTGACGAAGCGATCCGGTGCCAGCACGCTGTGCAGCGATTCTGTGACCGCGCGGCGGTAGGGTGCTTTCTGTCGCAGTATGATGACGAGGCCTTCTTCGTCGATCAAAATAGATAAGTCCCCCTCGGTCACGAGCTGCCGATCCGGCGCCCCGATATTCATACGATATTGTGTCTTCCCGTCCGGGTTGCGGTTAGGTCCGCTGACGATCTCGGTGAGTCCATCAATGAATCCGACTTGCCCCTCATGCCGATGCTTAACCTTCGTGCCATCAGGAATGCGGACCCAGGATGAGGCTGCTCGTGGCTGCGCGGGCTTTATTGGCTTCACCGTATTCGTGGTCATGGTCTCTCCCTGTAATCTGTTGAAGGTATCGTTTAGTATACGCTGAACACTGTATCACACACGGGTTTGCCATAGCGACCTATGCGGTGGATACCCAGCTCAGTGAAGTCTATGCCCATCGGGATAAGGGTCACCATAAAAGGCTGAGTGATTTCCGTTGAATAATAAGGTATTCTTTGCGGCGACACGATGTCGGAGTCATAGCGGACACAGCCCTTTGAACCATTGTATGGAGAGCAACACAACGAAGCGTGGCATGAAAATCCACGTTGTAACGGTCGGGATGCTATGTCTCGTCACCCTCACCACAGGCGCCTGTGTAACCCGGACCACTTACGAAGCCGCTATCGCTAATCTCGAAGCGACGAATGTTGAACTGTACAGCACAAGAGCCAAATCGCAGCTGCTCATTGAACGAGTCAGAGAGCTTGAACAACAAAAGGTTATCCTCGCCAGGGAAACGGAGGCAGCCTTGATAGCGCTTCTGCACGCCAAGCAGCAGGTGGATACCGAACAGCAAATTTCGCAAGAGAGGATGAGCAGCCTCAGCGGCGCGATCAGTCAGCTGACAGCTCAACAGAACAGGCTTCGGTATGCCCTCCGACGTGCAAAGGAAGAACAGCCTGAGTTGCAAGCGACCGTTGAGATGTATAAATCTCAATTCGGTGAGGTAGACGGCCTCAGAGCGCCTCTATCCGCTCCACCCGAACGCTCGAACCAACAGGCCGAGGCCCTTGCCTCACCAACACAAGTTCCAGCTCAAATAGACTCCACTCCCAAGCCGATAGTGACGGCGCCGGCAGTATCGGCAGATCCGAATGCTGGCAACCCGAAGATGCCGTCGACGAATAAGCAGGCTTCCGAACCAGTCGAAGATGACTGGCTGTCTATGCTCAAGGAGTGGGCCATCTCCCTCTGGCGATCGATCTTTTCCTGACAGGGTCATAAGAAGACCGTTTTTTGGTTTGTTTGGTTTGTCTTGTTTATTTGGTTGAACCAGACTAACCGGATAAATCAGGTGAACCAAACCAACCAGATAAACAAGACAAACCAGAATAACCAGATAGACCAGACAAGCTGACTTGGCCCATCTGCTCGTCTGCGTGGCTCTATTGGAATGGTACCGAGGGTGGTCCTACTGAGGTGTCAAGCGAGGTTTCGACGATCTCTTCAATCTCAATCATTGGTTCTTTAGGGGTGGGGGAAGGTTACCCTGTAAGGCGCGCTCTTGGCCTAGGCGACTACGTTTCTAAAATGCTCCCTCCAAGCTCGCTTGTTCTCTCCTCAGGGATGGGGGCTGATTGATCTTCCACTGCGCGCGTCCAACGAGGGGAGTCCACGACCGCGCGTTGCGCGAGCACAGAAGATCATCAGGCCTCCATCCCCTCCTATTGCTGAATCGCCGAGAGTAACCACTTCCCATTCTGGTATCGCATAAAGGTCCATACTTCGCCGGACTCGACCGGTGTCTCTTCGCTGCCTTCAACGAGATAGCCTGGCTCTCCTCGCCGCTTGGTTGTGGATACGGTGTAGTCACGGGCACTCCAACGAAGCCCGATCGTCGCGTATTGTGTCGTGTCTTCGATCCAGGTTTCCCGGACGTCTGCCTGTACGAGCACCACATCCTCTACATGATTGGCGATGTCGAGACTGGTTTGTTCGGCCAAGGCGGTGCTGAAATACGACAGCATCTCAGGCGTGACGGATCGCCGTAATCCGGCCAGATCTTGGTTGCTCCAGGCTGTTTGAACATTGGTCAGCAGTTGTTGAAAGGCCGTCTTGTCAGCGGAGGTGACTTCGCCGACCACTGCGGGGGTCTGGCGGGTCGTGGTGGAAGGCTCTGTTAACAGACTGCTACTGACGGCGTTGCTCCGCGTGATTCCTGAAAAGTCAGGGACGGGTCTCCGTACTTTCAAGAAATAAAAGAACGCTCCGGCTCCCAAGAGCATGAGAATAAGGAGTATTCCAGTGGAGTTGGAAGCCCCGGCTGCGGTGCCGGTCGTGGCGGCCTCGCCAACCTGCTCACCGGCAGCGGTAGTACTCGCGCTGCTGTCTGTCGCCCCGAACAGTAAATGGCCGATATATGATCCGGCGACGCCGGCTGCGAGACCAGCCAATAGGGGATTGCGCTGCATAAAGGAAGGCTGCCTGGCAGGCGCCGGCTGGGACATTGGAGCCTGGCTGCTGGACGCTGTTGGTGGCGTAGCCGCGGATGGCTTCGGAGTGACCGACTGTTCAATAGGTTTCGCGCCGTTCTGCTCATAAGTACGTGATCCACGGCTGCCCATGCTCCCAGGGGCGCCACTACTCCTGGAACCGCTGGAATATCCGCCGCCATATCCACCGCCCCTCGCCCTTGCAAAGGATAAGGTCGGGAGCCCGATCAGAGCGATCACAATAATTGCGGCAATAAGTTTTGTTGGGTTCAAGATAAGCATCCTTTCTATCGATCTCGTAGGTCTAGCAATTACACGCCGTCATCCTAGCAGAAACAGTCCCGGGAAAACCTAATATTCGAGAACTTCCATCCTAAGATTGTTGTTTGGTTTGTCTGGTCTGTTTGGTCTTTTGGTTGAACAAAACTAACCAGATGAACCAATGTATTGCGCACATCGAGCGGCCGTCGAACGAGGCTACAGATGCTCCCTCCAAGCTCGCTCGTTTTCTCCTCAGGGATGGGGGCTGAGAGATCTTTCACTGCGCGCATCGAGCGACCACTGTTTCATCGTGGGGGCTCTGCGAACAAGAAGGACACCTGGCCGCTCCTTCCCCCTCTTTTTTCGCCTTCCCGTGATGCTATGATGGGTGATGTTGCGCAGAGCGAAGGTGGTACCCATACTTTTACAAGGAGTTCATGCCCATGAATTTGGCACGTAACATCATCGGAATCTCGTTGATGGTCCTATTGCTCTCAGGGGTCAGCCTTGCTGCAGAACCGGCTGAAGTGGAAAAGTTCGTAAAGGCCCGTATCGATATTGGCGAGATGATGACGAACTACTTTCAGGGTGGAGGAATGTTCAAAGATGGGCAGCGTCCGTCGGCTGACCAGATGAAGGATATGGGTGCGGATATCCACACGAAACTCGGGAAGCTGTTAGCGAAGTACGATCTGACGGTCGAGGAGTATCGAAAGCGCAGTCCGGAAGTCTTCGCCGATGATTCGGCGGTCAAGAGCTATCTCAACGAGCATCCTGATATGAAGACACGATACGAAGCGCTTCCGCTGGATCGGATGGGGCGCGGTGGCAGCACAGGGCGAGGCTACTAAACTTGTCTGTTTGGGCGGCTGGTTTTTCCGGTTTATCGGGCAGCAACTGTGACCATTTTCGGTCGAAGTGGTCGCGGCCTATGTGCGAGTCATGTGGAGTTCGTACCCACCCACTCAATCGGAGAACGGCATGATCATCACAGATACCGAATCGGCTGATATCCACACTCCTACGGGGCTCATGCGTACGTATCTCTTTCGGCCAGTCGCTGGGGGGCGGTATCCAGGCGTGGTGCTCTTCTCGGAGATCTTTCAGGTTACGGGGCCGATCCGGCGCACCGCGGCGATGTTGGCGAGTCATGGATTTGTGGTGGCAGTTCCGGAGATTTACCACGAACTGGAACCGTCCGGCACCGTTCTGGCCTACGACGAAGCAGGCGCCGAGCGCGGCAATCGGCATAAGACCACCAAGACGCTGTTGAGTTACGACGGCGATGCGCGCGCGGCGCTGGATTTTCTCAAGTGCTCATCACACTGTACTGGCAAGCTGGGTGTCATGGGAATCTGTATCGGGGGGCATTTGGCCTTTCGTGCAGCGATGCAATCCGATGTGCTGGCTGCCACCTGTTTCTACGCAACCGACATCCACAAGCGCAGCTTGGGCAAGGGTATGCACGACAACAGTTTGGACCGAATCAGCGAGATCACGGGTGAACTACTGATGATCTGGGGCAGGCAAGATCCACATATTCCCCGCGAGGGGCGGGCGCTGATCTACAACGCGCTGAGTGATGCCAGTGTGCATTTCCAGTGGCATGAGTTCAACAACGCCCACGCCTTTCTTCGCGATGAAGGTCCCCGCTACGATCCGGCTGCGGCCCGAATCTGTTACGACATGGCGCTGGAGCTGTTCACCCGCAAGTTGGGAGAAGGCGATCAGCGTGCGGCTGCGGGGTAAGTCTGTCTGGTTTGTCTGGTCTATTCGGTCTATCTGGTTGTGGAGACCAGAGGGAGGCGGGGAGTGAGGAGCTTTCGACTGCGGCCGTCGAGCGAGGCTACAGATGCTCCCTCCAAGCCCGCTCGTTATCTCTTCGGGGATGGGGGCTGTGATCTTCTACTGCGCGCGTCCAACGAATGCTGGTTCATCTGGTCTATTTCGTCTATCTGGTTTGTCTGGTTGATCGGACTGGAAATTCATCCAGAAGAACCAGACAGACCAGACAGACCGGCCAACCAGACAGACGAGCCCGAGCGCGTTGCACGAGCACAGAAGATCATCAGGCTCCATCACTTCCCCACCTTTCATTGACTCCTCCCCACCCCCCTCCATATAATGCCGCTCGATAGTTGATTTCGACTGCCTTTCCAGAGACTTATGGCCTCCTTTACCAAGACATCTCTCCCTGGGAAATGGGACAAGATTCGCACAGAGCTCTCCCACGCCTTTTCGACCAAGTCCGGGCCCGAGTTGTTCACGACCGAAGACCTTATCCTACTTGAACGAGTTGCCGATGCGGTCGTGAAGCGGGGCATGGCTGCTCCTGCCACGGTGTTCCTGGAATCTCTTGGTCCCATGAACTTTCTCGGTAGTCAGGCGCTCTATTTCCTGACCCCCATCGTTGAATGGGCCTTTCAAGCGAAAGAGGTTGAGCAAGTGGCTCGGTTGCTTGAACGGCGAGATACGATCTCCCGTCTCATCGCCATCATTGAAACAAAGTCTGCTCCCCAAACTCCTCCCCAGGCTCCTCTAGGAGCATCCACTCAATGACGATCTCCCGTGATACGTTAAACGTGAAACGTGAGACGTATCTCTTCCTTCACGCGAGACTCGCGAGATTTGCGAGAAATGCGAGAAATGCGGGACTGGTCAGAAGTGTTATCTTCTCGAGTCGCGCCTGTCGCGCACACAACGAATCGCGCGTATCAGTCCATGGGCCTGTAGGATGACCATTCAAGATTCCGGTAAGAGTAGCCATCCGTTGAATGTCATCGTTGCTACCGACTGCGGCAGCACCACGACCAAGGCCATTCTGATCGAGAAGGTCGGCGACGAATACCGGCAAACCTATCGCGGTGAAGCGCCGACGACGGTGGAAGCACCGTTCGAAGATGTGACGCGTGGGGTGCTGAATGCGATTGCAGAAATTGAAGAACTCTCCGGCCGAAAAATCCTCGACGGCGACAAAATCATCACGCCCTGTCGCGATGCAAAGACCGGCGTCGACATCTACATCTCCACCAGCAGCGCAGGCGGCGGGTTGCAAATGATGGTGACCGGGGTTGTGCAAAACATGACGGGTGAAAGCGCGCAACGGGCAGCGCTGGGGGCCGGCGCGATTGTTATCGATGTGTTGGCGTCAAACGATGGCCGATTGCCGCATGAAAAGATCGAGCGTATCAGGACGATGCGGCCGGACATGATCTTGATGTCCGGTGGGACGGACGGGGGGGCGGTCACCCATGTGGTCGAGATGGCGGAATATATTTCGGCAGCGGAGCCTCGCCCCCGGTTCGGGGCGACCTACAAGCTCCCGTTGATCTACGCAGGCAACAAAGACGCGCAGCCGCAAGTGAAGAAGATCCTGGGTGAGAAGGCCGCGCTGGTGTTGACCGATAACATTCGCCCGGTGTTGGAACGGGAGAACCTTGCGCCGGCGCGGAACAAGATCCACGACCTGTTTCTCGAACATGTCATGCAGCAAGCGCCGGGCTACAAGAAACTGATTGAGATGGCCGGTGCGCCGATCATGCCGACGCCGGCGGCAGTCGGCGTGATCATGGAAACGATTGCCAAGCGGGAGCATCTGAACTTGATCGGGGTGGACATCGGCGGCGCGACGACGGACGTATTCTCGGTTTTCGAGGGGCTCTTCAATCGAACGGTCAGCGCGAACCTCGGGATGTCGTACAGTATTTCCAATGTACTGGCGGAGGCAGGGCTCGCGAATATCATGCGGTGGGTGCCCTTCACGATCGAGGAGCAGACGCTCCGTAACCGGATTAAGAACAAGATGATCCGTCCGACGACGATTCCGCAGACGCTGGATGAGTTGCAGATTGAACATGCAATTGCCCGTGAGGCTCTCCGGCTCGCTTTGATCCATCATAAATCCCTCGCGACGGCTCTCAAGGGCATCCAACAAGAACGCACGATATCGGATGTGTTCGAGCAGCAGCAGTCCGGCAAGACACTCATCGACATGCTCAAGCTGGATTTGATTGTCGGGAGCGGTGGGATTCTGTCCCATGCGCCGCGCCGCGTCCAATCGATGCTGATGATGGTGGATGCCTATGAACCGCTCGGAGTGACGAGGCTCTCGGTGGACAGTATCTTTATGATGCCGCATCTCGGTGTCCTTTCAACGATCGACGAGAAGGCAGCGACCGATGTCTTCGTCCGCGATTGCATGGTTTACCTGGGAACCTGTGTTGCGCCGATCGGGCAGGGAAAAGACGGGGACCGGTGCGCGGATTATGTCATCACGTTTGTCGATGGGCGAATCGACAAAGGGACCCTCGCATTCGGTGACTTGCGACTGGTTCCCTTAGCCGGCGATCAGAAGGCCTCGATCGCAATTCAACCGGTGAAACAGGTGAATCTCGGTGCAGGGGCGGGAGTCTCGATCACGCGAGAGGTGCAAGGTGGCGTAGTGGGACTTTTGCTCGATGGGCGCGGACGCCCCTTGCAGTTGCCGACCGATCACAATGCCAGAGTGGCGGCGCTGAAGAAATGGTACAGCGCAGTCGGTCTATACCCAACTGCGAGTTAGGAGTTCTGAGTTGTGAGTTTTCAGTTGTTTGGATAAGACATTAACTCAGAACTCAACACTCATAACTCAGAACTTTACCTATGCCTCACAGTTACACCCCAGGCTTAACCGTCACAGAGCAGGCAATGGTCCGGCGGCGGCGGATGTTGTCGCTGCCTGGCAACGTGCTGGTCACGATTGGGGAAGTGGTTCGCGCGAATCAAGCGGTGGCTCGTGCGGAACTGCCCGGGAAGGTCTATCCGCTGAATCTCGCCAATCAATTGGGTGTGGCGCCGGATGAGATCCACGAATATTTGATCAAGAAGGCCGGCGATCCAGTGCAGAAGGATGAGATCCTGGCCGAGAATAAACCGCTCATCAAGTGGCTCAAGACGGAAGTCCGTTCACCTGTGACCGGCGTCGTGGAGTCCTTCTCTACGGTCACGGGGCAAGTGTTGTTGCGGGAGCCGCCGCGCGTGCTGGAGTTGCTGGCCTATGTCGACGGGCGCATTGTCGAGTTGATTCCGCAACAAGGCGTCGTAGTCGAAACGGATTGTAGTTTGGTGCAGGGCATCTTCGGCATCGGCGGCGAAACCTGGGGCGAGATTGTGATAGCGGCTTCGTCGCCAGACGAAGCGCTCACGCCTCGCCACCTGACTGCAGACATGAAAGGCAAAGTCGTCGTGGGCGGCTCCTTCGTCTCTTCGGACGCGCTGGCTCGCGCGAAGGAAGTAGGGGTTGCGGGCTTGGTGATCGGCGGCATTCACGATAAGGATTTGCGCGCACTGCTGGGCTATGACCTTGGTGTGGCCATCACGGGTACGGAACAGGTCGGCTTTACCCTGATTCTGACCGAAGGGTTCGGGTCCATCCCCATGGCCGGAAAAACATTCACGCTTCTCTCCGCTCATGCGGGACAACAGGCTTCCATCTCAGGCGCCACGCAGATTCGTGCCGGCGTCATTCGACCGGAGATCATCATTCCCAAGGGCGCGGGCGTAGCGGGCGATCACCGCGCGGCAAGCGTTCCGCAGCGGGAAGGCATCAGGATCGGCGACCAGGTTCGTATCATTCGAGACCCGTTGTTCGGCAAGATCGGCGAAGTGGCGAGTTTGCCGCCCGAGCTCCAGAAGATTCCAACCGAGAGTGAAGTGCGCGTGCTGGAAGTCCGCTTTGGCGATGGCAGCAGGACCATGATCCCGCGAACGAATATTGAACTGATTGAAGGCTCGTAAGCGTGAAACGTGAAACGTTAAAAGTGAAGCGTCGAGGACGTCAGGTCCTGGTGATGGCGTTGCTTCTGCTTGTGGCTGGTCTGGGTCAGTCATATCTTCCGGTGTTTGCCCAAACCGACATCCAGCCGAAGACGCCTCTCGCGCCGCCGCAAGATGTTCGTGTGTTTGATACCGCGAGTGATGGCGGCGGAAGCCTGACGGTGCTCTGGTCACCGGCTTCCGACGATAGCGCCGCAACCAAATACCAGGTCTTGCTCGGCGAGGGAACCACGGCGCCGGATTCTGCCACGATGAAAGTCGTGGCAGAATTTCCTTCGAACCAACGCTATGTCCGTGAATCCAAGTGGCCCTGGTGGACCAGGCCGACGACTGGAGACCAGCATCAGTTCATGCTGAAGAATGGGAGAGGGGTCGAGCTCAAAGACGGGACCACCTACTCCGTGACCGTGGCGAGGGTCTCGGGCGACGATCGAGCCGTGGCTGCACCGGTTCAGGCCATGCCGCAACCGAATTGGATTAACTGGAATCAGATGAATAATCTTCTGCTGGCGCTCCTGTTCGGCGGCATCGTGTTCTACGCCATCAGTACAGCCAGAAAACGGGAGATCTTCCTCCGGCGTATTCCCGGCCTCGATGCGGTGGATGAGGCCATTGGCCGCGCGACGGAGTTGGGCAAACCGATTCTGTATCTTACCGGCGCCCACGACATGAGCGATCCCTCCACCATTGCCGCGGCGGTCATTCTCGGGCGCGTGGCCAAACGCACGGCCGCCTATGGGACCGATCTGCTTGTGCCGCACCGCGACCCAATCACTATGGCCGTCTGCCAGGAAATTACGAAGCAGGCCTATTTGGAAGCCGGCAAGCCCGATCTCTACAAGGACGATTCGAATTTCTTTATTACGTCGGATCAATTCAGCTATACCGCGGCGGTGGACGGCATCATGCTGCGCAAGAAACCGGCGGCGAATTTCTTTATGGGGTCGTACTTCGCCGAAGCGCTGCTACTGACTGAAACGGGCGCGAGCACTGGCGCGATCCAAATTGCCGGGACTGATTCCGATCACCAGCTCCCGTTCTTCGTCACGACTTGCGACTACACCTTGATCGGAGAAGAGCTCTACGCCGCCAGCGCCTATCTCTCCAAAGAACCGGTTCAGGTTGGCACGCTGCGCGGACAGGACATCGGCAAGGCCCTCATCCTTTGCGTGCTCGGCATCGGGACTATACTGGCCACCCTTGGGGTTCTGCTCGATGCGCAGTGGCCGAAATTATTTTTGGATCTGTTCAGGGACGTAAAATGAACTTTCTCCGACGACAAGTCCCGCTCCTGATCACGCTCATCACCGGCATCGTATTCGCGGCGCAATACTATGTGCCGCACCCGGCTTCGGAGCAGATGCTCACCTCCGTCACCAAGTGGCTCCAGATCATCGGGGGGTTCGCGCTGGTGCTAGGCGTCAGCAGCCTGTTTCACGTCCACGCCATCAAGATCCGGCGAAAAGAAGCGGGGTGGGGCTATAGTTTTGTGCTCTATGTCAGCATGCTCGGGACCATTGCGGTCGGCTTCTGGTCGAACGGCAAGGAAGCCGTCGACGGCGCCATGACGGCCTTTGGGTGGATCTATAACTTTATGATGGTTCCGCTGCAGGGGACGATGTTCGCCATTCTCGCCTTCTTCATCGCCTCGGCAGCCTATCGGTCATTCCGGGCGCGGAGCCGTGAGGCGGCGGTGCTGCTCATTGCCGCGGTGATCGTCATGATGGGCCGTGTTCCGCTCGGAGAATATCTGATCCCGATCAGCGGCGACTTGTCTCAGTGGATCTTGAACGTGCTGAATGCGTCGGTACGGCGTGCGATCCTCATTGGCGTGAGCCTCGGCACGGTCGCGCTCTCCATCAAGATCATCTTCGGCATGGAACGGTCGTATTTGGGGGGCGGAAAGGAATGACGTTATACGTTCAACGCTATTCGTTAAACGAAAAAGAAAGTCAATTAACGGTTAACGATTCACGAGTGACGGTCTCACGATGACTTTCGCTGAACGCATGCTGAAGATCGACCGGCGGATCATCTTCCTGGTGATCGGCTTCTGTACGCTTATCCCTCTGCTCTATCCGGTCGGGTTGCCGATCAAGATTTCGCAAGAGGTCCGCGGGGTGTACGACCACATCGAGTCGCTCCCTGAGGGGTCCGTGTTCCTGCTCTCACTAGACTTCGATCCGGCGTCGAAACCTGAGCTACATCCCCAGTCGATTTCGTTGCTGCGCCATGCCTTCAGGAAGAACCTCCGCGTCATCGCGATGACGCTCTGGGTCTCCGGCACCGGCATGGCCGACCAGGTCGTCACGCAGGTCGCCCGCGAGATGGGCAAGGAGAGCGGAAAAGATTATGTATTCCTCGGCTGGAGCCCCGGCGGGACCGCTGTCATCATCAATATGGGGCAGGATCTCTATGGCGCCTTCCCAGCCGACTACAATGGCAAACCTACAAAAGGCCTGCCAGTCCTGCAAGGCGTTGCGAATCTGCGCGATGTGAATTATGCCGTCAGCCTGGGCGCCGGCAATCCCGGCGTGGAGGCCTGGTACGTGTTCGGTAAGGACAAATACAAGTTTGAACTCGGCGGCGGCTGTACGGGCGTCATGGCGCCGGGGCTCTATCCGTTGTTGCGCAGTGGACAGATCAACGGTTTGATCGGCGGGCTGCGCGGTGCAGCAGAATATGAAATTCTTATCGACCAGAAGGGCAAGGCCGTCGCCGGCATGGATGCTCAATCGGCTACGCATCTCGCCATCATTGTGCTGGTCATCATGTGTAACCTGTTCTATTTCTCATCGCGCAACAGAGCTAGACAGCAGGGGGGATGAGGAGGGAGTGGCCAGGTGCCCTCCTTGCTCGCAGAACGCGCACGATGAAACTGTGCTCGTCCGATGCGCGCAGTCGAGGGCAGCCTTGGCCACTCCCCCTAGAGAGAGGAAGTAAGAGTCGGAAAGACCTCGCGTGGGTAAAGAGCGCGTCTCGGCGCGCTCAAGGGCGGTGGGTGAGAATGACGCGCGCAGTGGGGGATTCATACAGGCCACCAGTTGAGTCGGGGAGGCAGATGTTGAATTCAGAGTGTAAAGGATAATCGAGTGGCGATTGAACTGATCATCGGGGCGTGGGTGGCGACGGGGCTGACGCTCTTCATCTTCACGTTTCTCTATAAGGACAACCCGCTTTTCAAACTGGCGGAGAATCTCTACGTCGGCGTGTCGGTCGGGTACACGATCATCAAGACCTACGACACCGTGGTTGTGCAACTCATCTGGAAGCCGATCGTCGAGAATGGGGAGTGGGCGCTGTTGATTCCGGTGGCCATCGGGATGCTCATGCTCACGCGCTATGTTCCGAAAGCCGCATGGATTTCACGCTATGCGTTTGCCTTTATTGTGGGGGTCGGGTCAGGGCTCGCGATTCCACGGACCATCTCATCCTTTATTTTGAAACAGATCGAGGATACCGTTCGCCCGCTGCTGACGTTGGTGCCGGGAGAAGGCGTGACCTTTACTTGGAGCCTCCTGAATCCTTCCAGCAGCCTGAACACCATCATTATTTTGATTGGCGTCAGCTCCGTGCTGTTCTACTTCTTTTTCTCCGTCGAGCACACGGGGCCAGGCAAGATTGTGGCCCGCACGGGCATCATGTTCCTAATGATTGCCTTCGGTGCAGCCTTTGGCTATACCGTCATGGCTCGCATGTCGCTCTTGATCGGGCGATTGACCGATCTCATCGAGTTCACCGATCCCTCCTATGGCAGACCGAGTCTCTGGCTAGCAGGTTTGACCATCCTCATGTTGGTGGTGATGGCTCGCCGGTCTAGCAGAAAGCAGCCAAAAGAAGAAGAAAAGTAAGTCTGTCTGGTCTATTTGGTCTGTCTCGTGTGTTTGATTGATCAAGACTAACCAGATCGACGAGATAGACCAAAAAGACCGAACAGACCAGATAGACCAGCTCGGCAGTTGCAGCGAGCGCAATCCCCTCGTTACAATGGGCGCTCCATAAGGAGCCCCATGACTGCCACCACCACAAACAATCCCAGACAGTACCCCGCTCTTCGAAATCTCCAGTTCTCACCAATTAAAGAAGGCGAGGAGCAGTACATGGTCTTGTGGGATCCCACGGGGCTGAGCAAAGAAAAGCTCGTGCTGCCGCTCAACTATTTTTTCATCATTCAGCATTTCGACGGAGAGCATTCGCTGGCTGAAATCGGAGCGCTCTATCTCAAACGATTCGGCGAGTTTCTCGTCCCCAGCAAGATGGATCAGCTGGTCTCCGACCTGAATGAGAAGCTGTTCTTGGAAGGGCAACGTGCTGAGGACGCTCGCCGGCTGGCACGGGAGACCTATCGCCAGAGCTCGCTACGACGCGCAGCCTTTGCCGGGCGAGGGTATGAGGCAGACGGAACGAAACTGAAAAAACAAATCGATGGATTCTTTACGTCGAAAGAAGGACCGGACTTCAAACCGTCAGAGCATGCGGGGAAAAAGATCAAAGGCCTCGTCGCCCCGACCTACGACTTGAAACAGGCTGGGTCAATCTATGCCTGGGCCTATAAAGAGCTGCAAGATGCGGAGCAGCCGGATCTGTTCGTCATCATCGGCACGGCTTCAGCCGGATTGGACGATGTGTTTGCCGTGACGGATAAGGATTTCGAGACGCCTCTCGGCGTTGTGTCCGCCGATCAACCGATCCTGAGCCGGCTCAAGGCCAATCTCCCGGCTTTCTTTGAAGACGATCTCTGCCACCAAGCCGAGCAGGCGATAGAGTTCCAGCTCCCGTTTCTTCAGGACATTGTGGGAACCAAGAAACCCTTTACCATCGTGCCGATCTTGAGTTCATTTTCTGCTGCAAGCCTGGGGGATCCGACCGTTCGTCACTCGGTCGACCAATTCTTGATCGGGCTTCGTGAGATCCTCACAGAATCGGGCAGGGCCTACTGCGTGATCGCGGCGGGAGAGCTGGCTCATTTGGGCATGCGCTATGGAGACAAGGCGCCTCCGACGGACTTCTCCTTTCATCGCTGTATGCAGTTCGACCTGGAAATGTTGAAGCCGGTGGAGGAGCGGCAGCCGGAAGAATTCGCCAATTACATCAGGAAAGAACAGGACCAGCGCCGGATCTCCGGCTTCTCACCCATCTATTCCTTACTGCGCTTGATCGAAGCGGAGAGCGGGCAGGTCTTACGCTACGACCGAGGGATCACGGATCAATACAACTCCACGGTGACGTACGCCTCGATGGCGTTCTACTAACTTCGGCTACTGAAACAAACTCCCAGCTGCGTTCTCACCTCGAACAGGTCCTCAACGTACCCGAGAGGTACGCCTGCGACCTGTTCTTCGGCTGCGGCCTTGCGGGATAGTCTGTTTGAGTAGCCTGCCGAGAGACCCCTGAAAACAGAGTGGGATAGCTGGAACGATCTCCGTGCTCACTGAACATCCACGATGAAACGGTGGTCGTTCGACGCGCGCAGTCCCGTTGAGAGTGGGATGAGGACTGCCAGTGACCGTACGGGAATCGTCCTTCAATATAACGAGCTGAGTTGACAGGCTTCGAGGGTGCCAATAGAATCAGTCCTATCAACGCCACCCACTTTGGAAAGAAGGATAGGTTATGAGGCACATATCCGCTCACTATGATGGAGAGAAGGTGGTCCTGGATGAGCCTGTGTCGCTTTTGGCCAATACGCAGGTCGAGGTGGTCATTCCAGATTCGAAGGAGGAACTCACGACGTTGAGGACCGACGTGTTCCTTGCTTCTTTACCCAGTCTCACGCGTATGTGGGACAATCCGCGCGATGCCGAGTATGACAAGCTATGAACGGGGAGATGTCGTCCTGGCGACTTTGCCGTTCTCGGATCTGACGGGGCTGAAAAAACGGCCAGCTGTTGTCGTGAGTGCGCCTCAGCCTTCGGTCGATCTCTTTCTCCTGCCGCTGACTTCTCAGCTTGAAAATCTGCAATTAGCCCGCATTATTCATGACGGTTCGTTGCGAAATCGCGCAGTCGCGTTGCGAGACAGGCACGCGGAGCCGTGAGACCCCGAGGCGTACTTGAACAGTACGTCGAGGGAGCGAGCGGCGAGCCTGCCTGCCGAAGGCTCGCCGCAGCAGCGAATGCGCGATTGCAGCAGAAGTGTTCATGAATAATGCGGGCTAGGTGAATTCGCCTTAGTTGAGTGGAAAGGAGCCGGACTGCTGTTTCCGAGTGTGGTCAAGCGCGGACTGTTTACACTGGACAAGACGTGCATCAGCCGGCGATTTGGTCGTCTTGCCGCTGCCGATCAGGGGAAACTCGACAGTACATGGCGGCTCTGGCTGGGCCTGTAGACCATTGAGGCTGACCTTACCTCACGCCGCTACGACCGAGGGATCACGGATCAGTATAACTCGACGGTGACGTACGCCAGCATGGCCTTCTTCTAGGCAGGCTGCTGAAACAGACTCCCAGCTGCGTTCTCACCTCGAACAGGTCCTCAACGTACCCGAGAGGTACGCCTGCGGCCTGTTCTTCGGCTGCGGCCTTGCGGGATAGTCTGTTTGAGCAGCCTGGCGAGAAACCCTAGAAATATACCAAACTTCGTTCTAGGTTCGTCACAATCCTCAACGTACCTTTCCAACGCAGATAGGGGAGTGAGGGGTGACTCCGCTGCAGGGGTTCACAGAACACGTCGGTTCGTCGAAAGCGTTTTGTCAAAAGCGGGATGATTGATACGATTGCCAGACAGTTTCGGGGAATCACAAGGACTTCTATCGAATTATTCGAAGTGGAAACTTATTCTAATAGGAATCCCCAATGATGGATAAGTCTTTCGCCGAAACCGGAGCGAGAGGATGAGTCTCCCCAACCCGATCACCATTCCACTCAGGGGCACACGTATCAGCCACACCCTTCGGCGGCTGACCGAATCGCTGCTGGCCCTGCCGTGAATATACGTCTTGTCACGCATTGTTCGCCATTACTCGGACAGGCTCCTAGCGTGCGGTTCAGGCTGCGGCGGTTGTGTTGAAGATATCTTGCACGGCTTGTCAGGGCATTGAATCCTGTATACAATACAGCATTGATTTTATTGCGGGAGGTGGCCATGTCTGTTCGATTGAACATTACGATGGATGACGATGTGTATGCGAGACTCAAAAAAGAAGTGCCTCCTAAGAAACTCAGCGCCTTTATCGCGGGGGCGGTCCGCGCTAAACTTCATCCGGATGCCAAAGCGCTGAACGCCGCTTACCAAGCCGCCAGCAAAGAGCGATGGAGGACAAGTTTTGACGAGGATTGGAAGCACATTGACGAGGAGGGATGGCCCAAGTGAGGCGTATACCCAGGCGTGGGGACGTGTATTGGGTGGCGCTGGACCCGACGCTCGGATCAGAGATTCAGAAAACTAGGCCGGCTGTGATTATCGCAAATAATTCCTGCAATGCCTTCGGCGCACGTGTTGTGGTATTGCCACTCACCAGTAACGTTGATTCCCTCTATCCTGGCGAAGCGCTTGTGACTGTGAAGGGGAAGCCATCGCGCGCATTGGGTGATCAGATCCGATCGTTGGACAAGTCTCGATTGCGTTCCAAGATTGAGACGCTCAGTCAGGATGAAATCGCAGCGGTCGAGGAAGCGGTTCGCATTACTCTTGGTTTGTGGCCCTAGCTTAGGTCCTTCCGATCTCGTGCCGTACGCCATCAGCTCTCTATTCTTTCACCGTCATCGTGACCGTAATCGGCTTCAGCGGATTATCGAATTCGTCGCGCGGGGCGGCGACAATCTTGTCTACTATGTCCATGCCTCGAAAGACCTCGCCGAAGACGGTGTAGGTTCGGTCCAGCCCGCTGTTATCATCGACACAAATATAGAACTGCGAGCCGTTATCGTTGGGGTCGCGCGTGCTGTTGCTCTCTCGTGGGACCTTTGCCATGCCGATCGCGCCACGTTTATGCGGACGATCGCTGGTTTCAGGATTTAGCCAGTAGCCGGGACTGCCTGACCCGTGCACGGCACGGTCAGCAGTCTTGCTCAGTGGATCGCCACCCTGGATGATGAATCCTGGAACGACGCGATGGAAGGTGGTTCCATTATAGAAACCCATTTTGGCGAGCTTGAGAAAATTCTCGACGTGGCGTGGTGCGTCGTCCGGGTAGAACCGAATCTTGATCTCGCCGAGCGGCGTTATAATGGTAACGCGCGGATCTATTTTTTGAAATTGCATGGTCATGCCATCAACCTAGCAAGGACGCAGCCTGGGAGGCAAGGCCTCCGAAGAAGTTCTGAGTTGAGAGTTCTGAGTTGGCGGAAGGTTTCACAGCGACTCTCAATCGTACAAACTCAGAACTCTCAACTCAGAACTCAGAACTTGTCCTGCCGCAGTCCTTTCCCCGGGTCGATTTTGAGCCACAGGACTCCGCCCAGGACGGCTATGGCTGCGGCCACGCCTAACGAGACAGGCCAGCCCCAGTGATTGGCCAGCCACGGCGTCAGGGTTGGGGAGATCGTCCCACCGATATTGGCGCCGGTATTCATGAGCCCTGACAATGTGCCTGCATGGGCTTTTGATAAGTCAGTTGTCGAAGCCCAGTAGGCGCCGACCGCAAAGTAGAGCCAGCCTGCGCCGAATGACAGGCTGGTGATCGCCAGAAAGGGAGAATCGACGACCCCACCCAGAGCAATCGCGCATCCAGCCAGGACCATGCCGGTCATGCCGGTCACAGCCCGTCCGGTAGTGAGACCGTAGCGGGTCGCGAGTCGATCGGTCACCCAGCCGCCTAGAGGGCAAAAGATCAACATGGCTACAAAGGGGGCGGAGGCATAGAATCCGCCGCGGAGTACATCGAATCCACGGACATTCACGAGGTACAAGTAGAACCAGGACAGATAGACGTAGGCGACATAGCCGAGGCAACTGTAGCTGAGTACCAGCCACCAGATGGTCGGAGTCCGACTGAACGTCCGCCAGGGCACGGTGGTGGTGGTCGGCTCGTGCGTGAGCAGGGCCTGTTCATTGGCATTCACCCAGGGATGCTCGTGCGGGTGGTTGCGTGAGAGGAGCCACCAGAGGATCGCCATCCCGATTCCGAGCAGGCTCGCGAGAAAAAACACGGCCGGCCATCCCCAGTTCACCATCACCCATGCAGCAATGGGCGGAGTCATGGCGGAGCCTAATCCGATGCCTCCGATTGCGATCCCGATTCCGAGTCCTCGCCTATCAGCCGGTAACCAATTGGTGACAGCACGATTGAAGGCAGGCAGCGCCACGGCTTCTCCCACGCCCAGCGAGAACCGCACGAGCATCAGGGCACCGACAACTCCGAAGAGGCTCGCGAGCGACGTGGCGGCCACCATAGCGGTGAAGGCCGTACAGATCGACCACCAGAGGAGTGCGACGGTGAGCACCACGCGGACTCCCCAGCGATCGGCCAGCCATCCACCGGGAATCTGAAACAGGGCATAGCCGACGACGAAAGCCGAGAAGATCCAGCCCATCTGTTGATCGGTCATCCCATAGGCCGGCATCATCTGACGCGCAGTCACGGAGATATTGACGCGGTCGATATAGGTGACGACGCTGATGAGAAACAGCAGGGCGAGGATGAGCCAGCGGATCTGTGAGGGGCGAGAAGTCAGTGTCTTCACAAGGTTGAGCGTGCAGTCTGTCCATGGGGATGCCGGTGCCGGATTATACAGAGTCCGGGCTCGAGTGACACTAGATGAGTGAGGGTAGCCTGATCGGTCTCCTGTGCTCGTGCAATGCGCGCAGTCGAGGGCAGTCTTGGCCACTCCCCTAAAGAGAAGTATAAAGAATTGGAAGATCCTCGCTCGGGGAAAAGCGCGTCTTGGCGCGCTGAGAGTTGGGCGGGTGGAGCTTTGCGCGCAGTTGGAGACCAATCGGCCCACCCTTTAATTGACATAGTTCCTGGCAAAAAGTAGCCTGTCCCTATTTCTCCGTTAACAAGAAGGTATCACATGGTTCGTCGGATGGTGTTTTCTCGGCCTCGCTATTTCTCTGGGATGGTTTTGAGCGCTGACGATTTTACGGCGGAGCACAACTACGTATTGGAAAAACAGCGGCTGAGAAATCAGCTCGTCCTTGGTGATGGGATTGTGTCGGGTTTGTCCGTAGCTGTTGGGAAGAAAGGGAGCGGCCGGCAGGTGGTGCTCAGTCCTGGTCTTGCGATCGATCCCACCGGCAACGAGATCTGTGTGCGTGACGTGATGACCTGTGCGCTGCCACCTTCGGAAAAGCGAATCTATGTCTGCCTCCGCTACGCCGAAGCCGAGACGAGCCCTGTTCCAACGATCCTCTCCGATTCTGACAGTGTAGGCAATGAGGTTCAGAACAGCAGGATCGAAGAGGGGTTTGAAATGACATTTGAACCGACGCTTCCGGCTCGAACCGCATTGACCCTCGCGCTTGCGCTCTTACTCTGGAAGCGAAACCGCTGGACAGTCAGTTCCTCATTTCGCCCTCGTCGCGTCAAAGGTGGGAGCCGACGGTAGGAAGGAGGGTGCAGGGTCAGGTCATGTGTTGACCCTGCACCCCCTAGCCTGCCAGCCGTATACCGATTCGCATTGCATTGTTCGTCTCGGGACTGAAGCTATCAGGAACCAGCGTTTAGCTATGAAGCGCCTTTGATCGATTCTTGTCTCTCAGTGGAAAAATAGGTGAGCGATGCGGCGGTTTCTCTTTGCAGTATTCTTGGTTGTTGCCTGTGCGACAGTCGCGGCAGCGGATGCCATTGAGGATGCGGAATCGACGTATAATCGTGGCGACTATACAAAGGCGGCGCGGCTCTTACGTTCCCTCGCTGACCAGGGCAACGCCAGAGCGCAGTTCAATTTGGGTGTGATGTATGAGAGGGGGCAGGGCGTTCTTCAGTTCGATACGGAAGCCGTGCAGTGGTATCGGAAGGCGGCAGAACAGGGACACGCGTCGGCGCAGTTCAATCTGGGTATGCTGTATTTCAATGGACAGGGTGTCCCGCAGAACGCTCAGGAAGCCGAGAAATGGTTTCGGCTTGCGGCGAAGCAGGGAGACGCCTCAGTGCAGTTCAATCTGGGTGTGATGTATGCCAAGGGACAGGGTGTCCCGCAAGACGTTCGAGAAGCCGTCTATTGGTACCGCAAAGCGGCGGAACAGGGCTACTCATCGGCGCAGTTCAATTTGGGACTGATGTATGGCAAGGGACAGGGCATCCCACCGGATGCTCAGGAAGCCGCAAAGTGGTACCGTCTGGCGGCTGACCAGGGACATGCACATGCACAAAGCAATCTGGGCGTCATGTATTACGCGGGGCATGCTGTGCCGCAGAATGATCGGGAAGCGTTCAAGTGGATTCGTCGGGCGGCCGAGCAGGGGCAAGCCAATGCACAGGGCAATCTAGGTTTGATGTATGCCAAGGGGCGGGGTGTCCCACAGGACGTCGCTCGCGCGTATATGTGGTACAGCGTTGCCTCTGAGGCGTTGGGCGGCGTTGATGGAAGGGAAGCGGAGAAGAATCGAGACCTTGCGGCCTCACAGATGACGGCCGCGCAGATTGTGAAGGCGCAGGAGATGACGCGGCGCTGTCAGCAGTCGAAGTTTAAGGTATGCGATTAAACCGGAGGTGGGATGCGTTATGCCGAGAGGGCAATTCTTATGACCATGAGTGCCACGATGACTGACCAAGCTGTTCGATATTTAGCGCGCTGTCGCAGATTTGTTCTGGGCTGTGTGCTGGCGTTGTCAGTGAGTGTGGTCGCTCTCATGGGTGGTGGGCTCCCGGCTCAGGGGAGTGAGCCGGCACAGGGAGAGGACGCGTCGATGGATCAGCATGATCATGCCGATGGCGCGGTCGACATGATGACCCCTCATAAAAAACATCTTGGCCCCCATATGAGATGGACGGGATTACGGACTGCGAACGCAGACGATGCCCGGCGCGCCGATCACATCGTCCAGACCCTGCGGCAGGCGCTTGCCAAGTACAGAGATTATCGGGTGGCCATGGACGACGGATATGTTCCCCTTCATCCAGAGCGAACGCCCAAGCATTATCATTTCGCCAATAAGCAGCGCCGATTTCTGGCCAAGGTTCGCTTTGATCCGGCCGAACCGACCGCACTCCTATACAAGAAGGTCGGGGATGGTTATGAACTCGAAGGGGCGATGTACACCGCGCCGAGGGGCATGAGCGAGGATCAGTTGAACGAACGCGTTCCGTTGAGCGTCGCGCAGTGGCATGCCCACGTGAATCTCTGCTTCCAGCCGGATGGCAGTAGACGCCGCATGACCCGGAAACAACTTGGGGGCAAGGGGAGGGTTGCCACGGAATCAGAATGTCAGCAAGCAGGCGGACGATTCGTTCCGCAAGCTGGTGGGTGGATGATTCATGTGTATCCTTTCGAACCGACTCCCGTGAAGATCTGGACCCACTAAGCGAGAAGATCTTTGTGAGGTGGCAACCTCCAAATGGGGGTCCCCAGAATAAGAAGGTGTCAGCGGTTAGCCCCGCCAGCCGTTCACCGCGTCTCCGTCTATTGACCATGGAATGATCTCGCGCTATCATTGTGCTAGCAATTAGCTGACCTAGGAGGTCCGTATGGCTCAGGTTCTTGTCCGGCAGCTTGACAACAAGATCGTCGATCGCTTGAAGAAACGGGCGAAGGAGCATGGCCGGTCTCTGCAATCTGAAGTGAAGACGATTCTGGAAGACGCGGTGCCTGACTATGAGGGGGCCTGGAAACGGATCGAAGGATTGCGCAAGCGATTGGGACGGTCCGGTCGGAAGTTCAGTGACAGCGCCGCGCTCATCCGTGAGGATCGCGATCGGTGAACCGCTATGTGGTCGATGCCAGTGTGGCGATCAAATGGTTCCTTCCGGAGATCCATTCCGAGGCCGCTCTTCGCGTGCACCGGTCACGCTATCGACTCCATGTTCCAGCATTTATAACAATGGAACTTGGCAACGTCCTTGCCAAAAAGATTCGGCGAGGGGAACTCACTCGGGCCGAAGGCGATATGATCTTGAAGGAGTTGAAGCATCTCCCGCTCCAGCGTCATGCGGATGAGCGACTCTTTGCCGCTGCCTACCAACTGGCGGTGGATACGCAACGAAGTGTGTACGACTGCCTCTATCTTGCCTTGGCCGAAGCAGTCGATGGTATTATGGTCACGGCAGATCAGAAATTTTATTCATCGCTTAGGGGTGGCGAATATGGCAAGCGAATATTGTGGGTTGAGGACTTGTCACAGTTGACGTAATCGGTTCATCCGCCAGTCGCGTCCGGTCCCCGTCTCTCGCTGAAAGTCCGAACGTTTCACGAGAAGAAGGATGCGTCGTTTGTGATAGTCTCTTGAATTGATGACGGCACGCTCCCACCATACCGGCCTGGCCGTGATTGCGGTGTTCAAGGTGGTGAAGGGTCTGCTGTTACTTCTCCTCGGGTTAGGTCTCCTCAAGTTGGTGCATGCCGAGATTGCCACGCTGTTCTCGCTTCTGATCGAAGCGCTGCATTTGAATGCTGACTCGCGTCTCATCCATGCCCTGGTTCTGAAAGTGGATGCGCTGCAGCCTCATACTGTATTGCTGGCAGGGCTTGTCAGTCTGGGTTATGCGGGGATGTTGTTGGTGGAGGGCATAGGGCTGTGGCTGGAGCTCACCTGGGCCGCGTATCTGACGGTGGTGTCAACGAGCCTGCTGCTTCCATTCGAACTCTATGAGGTCATTGAACAGGTGTCGATGCTTCGAGTCGGCGTGCTGCTGTTGAATCTGGTCATTGTGTTCTACCTCATCAGCCAATTGAGGCGTCATACCTTGCGAGCAAGGACACATCTTCCTGGACACGACTCGGTCGCATGATCGAACGGGGATTTGCTGTAGCTGAGGCCTCAACCCCGTCGGCTGCCCAGCGCGTCCGGTCCTCGTCGCTCGTATCTCGTCGTTCGTCTTTCGTCTCTCATAAATTCCTGAAACGCTTTCCCTGGAACGCGCTCTCGGGCGAGTTCATAATGAACGGTTATGAATGATGTGGGCTAGCTCTTTGTGGCGGTCAGGTCATTGACCAAGGTGCGGAAGGTTTCGTTCCTCATGAAGCGCTGAAAGGATGAGTCCTGGCGTGGATCGGGCATCCCTTTTTCGCCAGGATTCTGATTCTTGCGATAGCGAAACGCTGTCGCGAGCGACTGTATCGCATGATCGAGGTCGTTCATTCCCGCAAACGTGCCGGCCAAATTGTAGTGGAACATCGGGTAGGTAGGGTCGGCCTGTATTCCCTGCTCAAACGTGGATCTCGCCTCCTTGAGATGACCGGTCATTCTATAGGCCATGCCTAGATTGTCGATCAGGACACGCCAAAGGTTCCGGTCGAGTTGCGGCTCTACTTTTTCAAGCTCGAATGCTTTCTGATAGGGTGGAATGGCTTGGGCGTAGTTGCTCTGCCGGTAGAGTGCGTTTCCTATATCGAGTAATTCCCTGCTGTTCGGCGGTGCTGGCGGCTGGACCTGGATCTGAACCTGGGGCTGGATCTGTGGCTCTGGCTGGGTCTTGGCCTGTCTCTGTTTAACCTCTGAGGGACCCGACTGTAAGCGAACGGATTTGAGAATCGTCTGAAAGAACGGTGCGTCGGCCGTGGTGTATTGGGCCTTGGAAAGATGGATATCGGCGTAGACGTCTTGTTGTGCGAGGCAGGTATACATATTCTTTTGATCAACAAGGACTCCCTCGAACTTATGAAGGATATACTCGAGGGTGGGTAGCTTGTCCGCGGTGTCGAGTTTGATGTCCTGACCCCGGGTGGCTAAGGGGCCTTTCTGTATCAGTTTAAGCTGGTCTATGCAGCCTTGTGCTGAGGCCTGGGTTGGGACTATCTCGAGGGTGACTGACACGTTGAGTCCTGTTTTGGGATGTGAGGCCATGAGATAGCGGCGACCATCGGGTTTTACAAGATCGAGGTCTTTCTTGAAGCCGGCTAAATCAATCGAAAGTCCCAAGCCTTTCTCAGGCCACGTCACAAATGTTGGAGACTCGTTCTCTTCTGCAACGGCCTGTGAGATGCCCGTAGGCTCTGACGGTATGAAGAACCAGAGGCTCAATGTGAAAACCACGAGCACCGCTCCGGAGTTGGGGTGCTTTCTAGTGCTTACCATATGTCCTCGTCTCTTGACACGATGTCATTCTTGCACCGCCAGTGTAGGATATGACCTGGTTCCTCGAAAGAGAATTACTTTTTATGGCATGAGGTAAACAGGAATATTCTACTGCTCTAACTCCGCAGTCCAGTTGTCAGTCCCTTCAATCGCCTCACGTCTCTCACTAAAAACCCGAAACGTAGGCAGATCTCACGTTTCACATTTTTCGAGAGGAAAATCAGGCCAGCCACTCCCTCTTAAGAGGGGGGGGCGATTCTGAATAACAAGGTTGACAGTCTTGGAGACTGCAAGTAGCCTTGTTTAGGAAATTTACTTGGCAGAGGGTCGGAATGGATATACAGGAAGAGCTTGTCCAGTACGCGAAAGCGTTGACGTATGAAACTCGGCTATCCATTCTCATGGCGTTCCCAGAAGCGAAATTGCATAAGCATGTGAAGGCGTTGTTTGAGCGTATGGAGCCAAGTTATAGCACCGCGATCACGTACGGTGCGAATGAACATGGCAAAGACTTAGTGATTGTTAAAAGGGATAACATCGGCATCGATGTCACGGCGGTTGTCGTCAAATGCTGGCCTATTACAGAGATAACAGCAGGCGCAGTCGATCAGCTCAAAAAAGAGGTTACAGACATTTTGAAAGCCGGAGCGAGTAAAAAGTTTCAAGAAGTTGAGAGCCTAGTCGGTCATGCGCTGGAACATCCCGCTGAAGCAGAAACGATTTTCAAGGATCTTCCCGTGAATAAAATCATGGTGATTGTTGCGGGAGAGTTCAGCCTTCAGGCGAGGAAACAGCTCGTCGCGGACGCTCCGATAAACCTGGAGGATGTGCGCGATATCGACTGGCTCATAGGCAAGTGTACCGAGCACTATCCCCAAGTGTTCTTTGAACAGGAAGTCATCGAGTCCCTGCACGTTCAGATTGCTCGGCTGGAAGCGAAGCATTGGTTGGGGGGCAAGAGAAAGAATCTGTCGGACTACTATGTTGAGATTCTTGTGGCAAAAACAGGTGTGCGAGAAAGAGCCAAGGGGCGGGAAGTGTCGGTGGACAAACCTTCCCACCTCGCGAAGCTTAAAGAGATCATTGAAGAGGACCGTAGGGTGCTTCTCGTCGGTGATCCCAGCAGCGGGAAGTCCGCGGCGTTGGTAAGACTGGCAATCCAGATGTTCCGCGATGCGTTGATGGACGTGATACGTGGGAGTGGAAACAAGCGGCCTTTTGAACTGCCGATCTTAGTGGAAGCCAGGAAAATCTTGGAGATGAATGACACAAGGGCCTTGATGGGAACACTGGTTGTTTCTCCCGAACTCGAAAGCCGGATGGCCATTACAATGCTGATGGTGGATGCCCTCGACGAGGTGCCTTCATCGAAACGGCAACAGGCATTAGACAAAGCCGCACAATTCGCTGACGAGCTGAATATCAGTCTTCTGGTCACCAGCAGGAAGGTCGAGATGTTGAAGACGCCTCCTGCTGGATTTACAAAGTATGAATTATTGCCCTTTGAAGTCGGTCAGGCGCTGAAACTATTTGCGAAGCTGGCGGAAGGCAATAAGGATAGGCTGAAAGTTCTCAAGTCGGGATTGGAGAAGATTCAATTCAAGATGCCGATGGTGCCGCTGTCTCTCATATTGCTCTTTGAATTGGTTGAAGAAAAAAGGGAGATCCCCGAATCTGTGAACGAACTCTACGACCGATTCTCAGATATCGCGTTTGGTCGTTGGGATAAAGACAAGGGGGTCGAGGTGACGTTTGAATTATCGACTGAAGAAGCGCTTCTTGGCCGCCTTGGCACATATCGAATTGCCTTCAAAAGGAAGGATTGATCTGCGCACGCCGTTAACCTATATGTGTTTTTCCTCAACGAGATGCGTTTCACCCCTCGCGGGCTAAGGCTCCCCCTCCTAATGTAGGATACCGCGCCAGTACCCGCCCCTGTACAATCCGACGTCATGGAGGCTGCCATGGCGTCCCTTCCTTACGCTCGAACCTATCATCGGTTCCCGCTTTTCTATCCTGTCATCTTTGGCGGTACGCCGTTTGTCGGCGAAGGTATGCTGACCAATCTATCGCTGATGGGGTGCTCCGTCTTGTGCGATCGAGAGGTTCTCTGTGGCAGTGATCTGCGAGTGAGTGTCATGCTCCCCAATCAGATGCGGGCGCTGTCAATTGAGCTCGGCACGATTAAGTGGGTGCGAGGCCATCAGTTTGGAGTGGAGTTTCTTCGCCTGCCGCTTGAGGCGCGGCAACGTCTCAACAGTACGCTACGAGTTGAACTCATCGAATTGCTGAAGGCCCGTTCGAACAGAAGTCAATCGCCAGAATTGCTCAATCCTGGCAGCTAGACGTCCGGCCCTCGTCTCTTGTCGCCGTCATCATCGGCCTTATTATATTTTCCCGCCATACTTCTTGAGGCACTGGATAATAGATGCAACGCGCTTTGCGCGCCGCCCGGAAGGGGATGGCTGGATACCATTGGGCCTTTGCAGTAGACTTACCTCCCATTAGATACTTCAATAATAATCTCCGGCACCAAACACGTATCCATGTTCGACGTCATTCTCTTTCAGCCAGAAATTCCTCCTAACACCGGCAACATCATACGGCTCTGCGCCAATACTGGCGTAAGGCTGCATCTCGTAAAACCTCTTGGCTTTACGCTGGAGGATAAGCAATTGCTGCGAGCAGGACTGGACTATCACGAATTTGCCACGATCACGGTTCACGAAAGCTGGGCCGATTGTGCTGCCGGCATGAAAGGCCTCCGCCTGTTTGCCGTTTCCACCAAAGGCACTCAACAATACGATTTGGTCGACTATGCCGTCGGTGATGCGTTTGTCTTTGGCCCGGAAAGCCGTGGGTTGCCGGCTGAGATTCTGGGAACGGTTGCCGAGCAGCAGCGAATCCGTGTCCCCATGGTCCCTGGAAACCGGAGCCTCAATCTTTCCAACGCAGTGGCAGTGGTGATCTACGAAGCATGGCGGCAGGTCGGATTTGGAACGAGGACTTGAAGGGACAGTTCAGCGTCGTTCATCTTCCGCTGTATGGCTGAAACGTTTCACCTTTTACGTCTCACGTTTCACGGCGTCCCACCCGTCATCAGCTCTACAAATCGTCCTCCGCGAGGCAACGCCCGAACCCCTGCTGCTCAGCGAAATAATAGGCATAGTGCATGGCTGTCAGATTGGCGATGCGTTCTTCGGCCTCGTCGCGCGTGTCCGCGTAGATGATCTGGATGCCATATCTGGCTGTGAGGGCGTCCAGGAAATCCATCAGCCCAATCTTGTGGTATTGGTTGAGCCGTCCTCCGGCCTTCCGATGCTGGAGTATGCCTTCGATGACCAGGAAGCGAGAGGGGAAGGCGAGGGTCTGCTCAAGTTCATGGAGGAATGGCGGGCGATTGAAGGAGGGATTGGAAAAGACGGTGTAGAGTTCTTCGATGCCCATGCGCTTGATGCATAACAGTTCGGGAACTTCAGCAACGGCATAGCCGCTGACGGGCAAGGTTTCTCGCATCGTCCCAGCGATGCGGATGAACCCGTGAAAATCGTAGGGTTGGTACTCTCGAGGGTCAACGTAGAGATGAATGGCCGGCACCATGAGTTTGGGTTGGCCTTGCTGAGAGAGCAACATGATGAGCGATTGGGGCCCTCGCGGGTCCTGGCTGGGTCGACTGGTCTGTTGAGGGCGTGGCGGAGTGGAGGCGTACGATCCAGAAGAGGGGTTTGCCGCAGGAGTGGGGCGTGCGGATGGCTTGTGAGATTCCGAGGGTTGATTCTTAGCATCGTAGCTGGTGCGTGCGATGGGGTCACTGAGAGTTTGATAGGCCTGGTTGATCAGTTGTGTCCTGGCTTCCGCCTTCCGGTGCAAGGTTGGCGCATGGCCAAAGCGATCCGGATGCCAGACCTGGATTTGTTCAAGCCAGGCTTTTTTGATGTCAGCCTCCGTCGCAGTGGGTAAGAGTTCAAGCAGCGTATAGAAATTGATTGTTCGTTCCTCTCGCATCGATTTCTCCTTCTAGCAGGCTGCGGGAAAACTCAGTTTGTGCTCAAATCCCACTGTGATCTTGGGAAATGGTGTCGGCGCAAGAACGGCTTGCAGGATGCTCAAAATGTCCGTCCAGCGCGGCCGCAGCGAGCGAAAAGACGAGGAGGTACGGACCGCACTTTGTGGAGCCGTTTGCCCTTTCAATAGTTCTTGGCAAACGGAAAAGCCCCTCACGTGTTTCCGACCTCCGAGGAAGTTTGTCTCAGCGTTGAGTCTCTGAGCGATGCGAGAACAAAGCTGGCGGACTTTTTCAGCATCCTGCCAGAGAAGTGTAGCGAAGTCTTAGGCTAAGGGCCAGTGGCTCATGTGGGTCTGGGTAGATGGGCTAGATACGCGGAGAGGTTTTGCAGTACACTCGCCACCAGCTTCCAAATACTGCAGTGTATGCACTAGTTCCACGGACCAGGACTCTCAATACACCATAATTCTTAATAAAAAGTGCGCGTGGCTCTGAGTGGCCTGCACTCGGCAGGGCGCCGCTTTTGGAAAGATCGGTAACGAACACAGATGGTTTCTACTATGACCCAGCCAGTTTCAGACGCAGCACAGCTGAAGATTGTTCCACTCATTGCCAAGGAACTTGGCGTGGGACCCAACCAGGTCGCGGCTGCGGTCGCCCTGCTCGATGAAGGTTCAACCGTGCCGTTTATTGCGCGCTATCGCAAGGAGGCTACCGGCAACTTGGACGATACCCACTTGCGCACGTTGGAAGAGCGCCTTCTGTATCTGCGGGAATTGGAGCTGCGCCGCGCGGCGATTCTGTCTTCGATTGAAGAGCAGGGCAAACTGACCGACGCACTGCGTGGGACCATCGACGCAGCGGCGACCAAGCAAACCTTGGAAGATCTCTACTTGCCCTACAAGCCCAAACGCCGCACGCGAGCGCAGATTGCGCGCGAGGCAGGGCTGGAACCGCTGGCCGATGCCTTGTTTGCCGATCCGACGCTCGACCCGGAACTGGAAGCCGAGAAGTATCTGATCGCAAAGCCTGCCGCCGAGGGTGTTGATGCCATCAATGTGCCGGACGCAAAAGCCGCGCTCGAAGGTGCGCGGGACATTCTGGTCGAGCGCTTTGCTGAAACCGCCGACCTGCTCGCGAAATTGCGCACTCGCCTCTGGGACCATGGTGTTGTGACGTCCACTGTGATGAAAGGTAAGGAAACGGCCGCGGAAGAAAAGTTCCGGGATTACTATGCCTATGCTGAAACCATCCGCACCATTCCTTCGCATCGCGCGCTGGCACTGTTCCGTGGCCGCACGCTGGGTGTGTTGAAAATTGAATTGGGCCTGGGTGAGGCACTGGAGGCAGTGACGCCTCATCCCTGCATCGCGACAATCGCGGCGCACGTCGGCATCGAAGACCGGGGCCGTTGTGCGGATACATGGCTCATGGGTGTGTGCGATTGGGCCTGGCGCGTCAAGATGCACTTACAACTCTCGGTGGAACTGCTGGTGCAGTTGCGCGAAGCAGCGGAGACCGAGGCGATCAAGATTTTCGGGCGCAATCTGCACGAGCTGTTGCTGGCAGCGCCTGCCGGCCCGAAGGCCGTGCTCGGCCTCGACCCCGGCATCCGAACTGGCTGTAAGGTGGCGGTGGTCGATGCGACCGGCAAGCTGCTGGAAACCACGACCATTTATCCGCTCCAGCCGCGTAATGATTGGCAGGGATCGTTGGCGACGCTGGCACGGCTGGTTGTGCAGCATGGCGTCGAATTGATCTCGATCGGTAATGGTACCGGCAGCCGGGAGACCGACAAGCTGGCCATTGAGGTGATCAAACTCGTCATGGCGCAGAAGCCAGAACACAAAGTAGCCAAGATCGTGGTGAGCGAAGCCGGCGCCTCGGTCTATTCAGCCTCGGCCTTCGCCGCTGCGGAGTTTCCCGAGTTGGATGTCAGTCTACGCGGCGCCGTTTCTATCGCCCGTCGGCTGCAAGACCCGCTGGCTGAACTGGTGAAGATCGATCCCAAAGCGATCGGCGTCGGCCAATATCAGCACGATGTAAATCAACGGGCGCTGGCGCGTTCGCTCGATGCGACCGTCGAAGACTGCGTCAATGCCGTGGGCGTGGACGTCAACACGGCCTCGGTGCCGTTGCTTGAACGAGTGTCGGGTCTGAACAAGGTGCTGGCGAAAAATATCGTCGAGTACCGTGATGCGAACGGCCCGTTTCAGAATCGCATCACAATCCGCAAGGTGCCGCGTCTGGGCGACAAGACGTTCGAACAGGCCGCCGGCTTTCTGCGCATCAACGACGGCGACAATCCGCTCGATCGCTCTTCGGTCCACCCGGAAGCCTATCCGGTGGTCGAGCGCATTCTCGCGCGCATCAGCAAAGGGATCGTGGACGTCATGGGCCAGCCGGCGGTTCTGAAGGGATTATCTCCCGCCGACTTTATCGATGAAAAGTTTGGCGTACCGACGGTGCGGGATATTTTGACTGAGCTGGAAAAACCGGGCCGTGATCCGCGCCCGGAATTCAAGACGGCCACATTCCAAGAGGGCGTCGAGTCTCTGACCGACTTGCATCCAGGCATGGTCCTCGAAGGGGTAGTCACGAACGTCGCGGCCTTTGGGGCCTTCGTCGATATCGGGGTGCATCAAGATGGTCTTGTGCACGTATCGGCGCTGGCCAACAAATTCATCAAGGACCCCCATGAGGTCGTGAAGCCAGGCCAGATCGTGAAGGTGAAGGTGTTGGACGTCGATGTGAAGCGTCAGCGCATCTCTCTGACCATGCGCCTCGACGATGCGCCAGTCAGTGCTTCCGCCTCAAGCCGCGTGCCCGCCGAGGTCTCTACGGGAGCAGCACGCGAGCCACGTAACCGGCGTCCGCCGATTCAGCAGCGCGCTCCGGAGCGCGAACCGCAGCCAGCCGGCACGATGGCTATGGCCATGGCGCTGGCGCGCGCCAAGCAGAAGAAGTAGTACGTCACGCGGCGTGAGCGATGCGCGAAAGACAACGGTTCGATGTTTTCGGATCTTCGAACTTTGCGTGGTGCCTGTCTCGCTCACAATTCTCGCGAGTCTCGCCTCTCGCGCTTGCCGCGCATCGGGAATAATGCGGGCTAGAATCCCAGTTCCTTTTCGAGATCCGCTTGTCCTTTCTTGAAATTCTTTTTCTCCTGTTCGTCTTTTTTCTTCGTGAGGGATTCCAGCGCCTCTGCTCGCTTTTTCAGGGCCTCGCTCTCCTTGTTGCGGGCCGCTTCCTCTTTCTCGCTCACCAGTGAGACCGCTTGTGCGGCCTTGATGGCATCGTCGGGCACCGTCATCCAGTTGAGACGATAGCCGGGCCGTTTGAGCGCCTGGTCTTGATAGAGCACCACATAGCGCGTCGGATAGCTGCGTTGGCCGATCTTCCGCTCTTCCAGAATATAGACGGTCGGCTCCTTGAAAAGGGCCGGCTGATATGAATCCAACTGCATCGCAGCGAGTTGGCCCATTTGAACCGATTGAGCCTGCTCCATAAACTCGGTGAGCGCTTTGGCATTCGTTAGATCCGGTTTGATCTGTTCCAGTTGCTTGGCCTTTTCGTTGTGAATCTGCTCTTTCGCCTCCTGCTCGTCTCGCAGTTGATAGCGGTATTTCTCCTGAAAGTCATCCAGCTTGAACGGCCCCGTTTTCGCTTTCGCCTTGAAGAACCCCGCTGCCTCGTTCTTGCTCGTGTAAGACAACCGGCCCAATGCAGGATCACTCCCATAGAACAGGTATGTACTGTCCGGGGCAACCGGGATCGAGTATTTGGCGGCGTCGGCCGGAGTTTCCGGTGCCGGTCCCATTCTCATCGACGTCGTGCGCTGACTCAATAGGCTGATGGCGCTGCCTTTGCCATGGGAGATTGCTTGGGAAACAGCTCTTCTCACATCAGGCACCGGATCGTTGGCAAGGGGCGCCAATGTCTCCACGTCCTGATCCTGCGGACCCATCATGCCGATCGCATCAGCGGCGGCGATCCGCAACTCGATTTCATGGCTCTTGAAGATTCCGAGAACAGTCGGCAGGTATGTACGATTTGCGGAGGACCCCAATGTCCGCAAATCTTCGGTGAGAATTTCCACAGCATCTTTTCTAATCTTGTCGCAAGGGGCTGTTGAGGCTGGTTTATTTGCGCACGTGTTCGTGTATTGTCCGACGATGGATTGTTTCGTCGAGATTCCGCCTTTCGGCGAGGAGGCTGGAACTCCTTCCGGAGTGGGGCCTATCCCTCTCAGAGAGGTCGCTTCGGACGGGCTTGAAAAGCTGCCGAGGGCCATCATGAATAGGGCGCTCGCGCCGACGACCGACGTGCGTGTAAATGATACCTTCATGAGGTTCCTCCTGACCGTAAAGAGCTACCGTAAGACCTTCCTGAGGCCGTCCACATTGTCATAGGCTTCCCGTAGCCGTTCCCGGTCTGCTGCGGCTCGCTCGAGAGCCCAGCGAATGCTTTTATCGAGGGAACAGTACTTTTTCATCTTCTGTAATTCCTGCTGCAATCGCTCCGATTCTTTCCTGTAGCCTGCCTGTTCTTCCTTCATGTAGTCCACCACACGCTGCTTGTCCCGCCAATCCACGAACGGATTGCTGCTCTTATTCGCATCACAGGCTTTTTTGTGCACCGATTCATGATCTTGAAGCGCGCCGCGCAAACAAGGGGTCGCGTTCGGATCAATCGTAGTGGTGCAGCTCGCGTCCGTTTCCGCGGCAAACGACCGCGCGTTGGCTGTCCGGACGGTGGACATTCGAAAACTGACGGAGCCCTGCACGCTGCCTCGATTGTCGTTGGTGAGGAGCAACGATTCCTTCGCGCTTTTTTCCTTGGCCTCCCACTCCTTGATCTGGGACTCGTACTCCTTAATCGCGGCTTCCACCTGCTTGATACGGCTTTCAAGGTCCGTCTCATCCTGCTTGCTACAGCCGCAGCCTATGGGGTCATTCATGTGCTTTTTGACCTCGGCCTCTAAATCGACTTCGGCACCCGTGCTGCACGGGACCCACAACAAGGCCGTTCCAAGGACCAAACCATACGTCGCGGAATTCAAGATCCTCATAATCCCCCCTATACCATCAAGGCCCGATGCAGTATAAGGAAACCGTGGAACGGCTCCTCATGCGCCCATCGTTCGTCTGTTTCCTGCTCGCCATGGTCACCGCCGGCGTCTATGCGGGGACCTTTCGCGGTGACTTCCAGTATGACGACGTCTTTACGATTTTCTTCAATCCTCATCTCGATCGCGCAGCAACCTTTGTCCGTCATCTCGACCATATGGTGAGACCGGTGCTGTATGGCACCTTCTTTCTCGACCGGTCGATCTATGGACATGATCCCTCCGGCTACCACCTGTTGAATCTCCTGCTTCACCTTGGCTCCGGTCTTCTCGTCTATCGCATTCTCACTCGAGCCGTGACTGAGGAGATCCGGCATCTGCCGCTCTGGACGGCCGTTTTATTTCTCCTCCATCCGATCCAGACGGAAACGGTCACCTACATTTCCGGGCGGGCATCGGGCCTGATGGCGTTCTTTTACCTCTTTGCGTTTTTTTTGTATATCAAGGCCTCGGAGCATCCGGACGACGTGCTGCTCCGCCGACTGTATCTGTCAGGCTCGGTCTTGTTACTCATCTTGTCGCTCGGTTCGAAAGAAACGGCGGCGACATTTCCACTCGTCTTATTGCTCTGGGATCTGCTCATTCGCCGGCTGAGAGGGCCGTCCCTTCGCACTGCAATTCTCTCCCGCCATGTATCCTTTTGGGTCGTCTTGCTTTTTGCCGCGGGATGGGCCTGGAGCCATCCGCGCTATGCCGCGCTTGCTCAATTCAGCCTGGACGTCCGTCCCCTCTTGGATAATCTACTGAGCGAGTCGCATGCCACGGCCTATGCGCTGACTCTTTTTTTTACTCCTTGGAACCAGAACTTCGATCACGATCTCCCTGTATTCCACTCGCTGACTCAATGGCCGCTTCCTCTGGATCTGTTGCTGCTCTTCGGAGCGGCGACATCTGCCTGGTTTTCGTGGCGACGTTTTCCGCTGGTTGCCTTCGGCATCGGATGGTTTTTTGTTCAGCTCCTGCCCACAAGCCTGATTCCCCGAAATGATCTGCTGAGCGAGCGCAACCTCTACCTGGCGTCCATTGGTGTTGTGCTTGTATTGGTGTTCCTGGGTTCGCAGTTCACGCGCTGGCTCATAACGGCCTTTCAGCATCCACGCCTGCTCCCGGTAGTCGCCGGCACAATCGCGCTCGCACTCATCTGCTGTCTCTGTGTCTTCACGTATCAACGGAACGCGCTCTATCGCGATCCGGTCCTACTCTGGTCCGACACGGTCGAGAAGTCGCCGCAGAAGGCGAGACCTCACAACAACCTCGGTCATGCCTACCTGCTCCGGGATGACTGGGAGCGAGCCATCGAAGAGTTTCGTATTGCGGTCCAGCTAGATCCCGACTATGCGTTGGCCCAGAACAATCTTCGCGACGCCTATCTCCACCAGATCGGACGGCCATAATGAGTGCCTCTACTTACTTCCGGCCCACAATAACTCCTGTCCATGCCGTAACAGGCGGGGGACCTGTTCCCAGCGATCCTTGACATTCAATCCCACGAGCAGCAACCGATGGCCGTCCTTGAACATGCTGGCGATCAAGCAGCGTCCTGCTTTGCTTGTATAGCCGGTTTTCACGCCGTTCACATCCGGGTCGAGGAGGAGTTCGTTGGTGCTATGGAGTGATACCTGGCGCTTGCCGTTCACGCTAGCGATGTCACGGACTATGGTGCGGACCATCATGGAGAAAACCGGCTGTTGCAGCGCCTGTTCGGTCAACTTGGCTAAATCAGCCGCTGTCGAATAGTGACCAGGGGCGTCGAATCCACAGGCATTGGCAAAATGTGTATTCTTCAATCCCAAGGTGCGGGCTCGCTCATTCATTATGGTGACGAACTTGCCGGCATCGCCCCCCACATGCCAGGCGACGGCCTCGCAGGCGTCATTTGCGCTGGAGACGAGCATGGCCGTCAATAGATCGCGCAGGAGAAACTCTTCTCCGGCCTGGAATTTGAGAGACGACGGATGAGAGAGCGCACGGCGGTCGATCTTCACTACCTCTTGAAGCGGCGCTGATTCCAAGGCAATCAGCGCCGTCATGATTTTTGTGAGGCTGGCGGGAGGCAGCCGGCGGGCCGGATCCTTTTCTAACAGGACGCGCCCGGACTTCAATTCGACCATATACAGCGCCGAGGCCTTGATCGATGGCTTGGCTGGAAGTTCCTCGGCGCGAATGTCGACAGCGCACAGCATGGCGGTCATGGCCATGCCGAGAACGAGCGATCCTTCGCGCCCGATTCGGGTCATCTATGTGCCTATTGCCCAAACATTTTTTTCAACATGCCGCTGGCCTTCTCTATGTCGGAGCGATCGTCGGCGGGCGGTTCATGTTCAGGTGTTACCGGAGCATTTGTCTGAGGCACATTGACACCGGGTTGGTACACCGTGGGTCTATTTCTTGAGCTGGGCCGGTCTGTAGGCGGCTGTCCCATTCCTTTCTGACCTATCATGCCGCCGCTCATCATTCCCGCCATGTCGAATTTCGTGAATCCCTCCGGCACCTCGAATAACTTTGGATCCTGCCTGCCGACCTTTACATTCTTGAGTTCCGTCATCATCCGTTTCTTCTCGTTTCCCTCCTTGTAGAGCAAATCGGACTTGATGGAGATTCCCTCCTTCGTCCGCCAGGAGAAGCCGCCGTATTTTTTCCCGTCGGTGCTGGTGGCGATGGTCTTGTACTTGGTGACTTTCATACCATTCAGCACTTCCTCACCCATCACGGTCTCCTGAAAGTCCCACTGCGAGGGGTCATTGCCCTTGTTTTGCGCCATCGAGTGCTCCATGTACATCTTCTCTGACGGCATCAGTTGCAACATCACTTTGCTGTCAAACCTGAAAATCTGAATCCCCCCATCGCCGTCCCCGGTCAGCATTTCCCGACGCTCCTTAGCAGGGGTGACATAGACATGCTGTTCCATCGTTCCGTCCTCGGTCTGCATCACTGAATCGGCTGAATATTCCACCTGTGGTCGGCTTAGTTGAGCCGCCCAGAGCGGGGTTGTCCCGAACACGCCGGCAAGCACGATCAAGGCGCATAAACGTCGTAACATGGCAGTCTCCTTCCCGAGATGTGTAGCAGGTTGGTGTTGGCAGGCATGAATCCCATCTGGGTTCAATCCCAAGCCTTTGCGGGGTAAAATTGAAACAGGAATGAAAGAGTATCTCTTGTTTAAAGAGAAGTAAAGTGAGGGAGTAGGCGAGGCCTCTGCCTGATCCGCCATGGTTCCGAATCCCAAAGGAGGTACGATCATCGCACTGAAGAGGGATTTGTCCAACCGGCTTATTGAACACTCCGCCGCATCACCTCATCCCAAAAGAGATGGCAAAATTTTCTGCCCATGATCACACCATTTACATCGACGAGGGGCCGGGCATTTTGAATACTTGTAGTTGTCTCGGGTGGACAAAGACCACATCGCCTTGTTGAAGCCGTAGCTCACGGTAGCGGTCTTTGGTGAGTTCGACCGAAATAATCTGAGGTGAGTCCTTCGACAACAGCTCTAGCCGCACTCGCGATCCGGCGGTGATAACAAATCGCACGGTTGCTTCGAGCTGGGTCGGCGTGGTTCGGCTCCGGCTGAGTTCCAGGTCATGGGGGCGGACAAAGGTGACTTCGTGTTCGTCCGAAGCGTCTCCCTCCGCGGGAGCTGGCCTGTCCGCTTCTTCGTGCACGGTCTCGTCTTGAGACATGCGGCCATGAAATACGTTGACATCGCCGAGAAACTGGTAGACGAACGGTGTGGCCGGGTTCTCATAAACCTCCTCCGGCGTACCGGTCTGCTCAATATGCCCTTGGTTCAACACTACGATGCGATCTGCGGCTTCCAAGGCTTCTTCCTGGTCATGCGTCACCAGGATGCTGGTAATGTGCAATTCGTCATGAAGTCGCCGAAGCCAGCGTCTCAGCTCCTTTCGGACCTTGGCATCCAATGCGCCGAACGGTTCATCGAGCAGGAGCAGTTTCGGTTCCACGGCCAGAGCTCTGGCCAGGGCCACGCGTTGACGTTGCCCTCCGGAAAGCTGGTTCGGATAGCGGTCGGCCATTGCCCGCATCTGGACCAATGAGAGCAACTCATCGACTTTCTTCTGGATCTTGTCAGGAGAAGGCCGTTGCGCCTTGGGAAGCACGCTCAGCCCGAATGCGACATTCTCTGTGACGGTCATATGCCGAAACAGGGCGTAATGCTGGAACACGAATCCTACGCGACGGTCGGTGATACGCTGATCCGTCACCTCGATGTCATGCAGGAGAATTCGTCCTTGGTCTGGCCTTTCTAGTCCAGCCAGGATTCTCAGCAGGGTGGTCTTGCCGCAACCGGAGGGACCGAGGAGCGCAATGAGTTCTCCTGCCTTTGCATGCAGGCTCACGTCGTTCAGGACGGTGAAGTTGCCGAATCGTTTGGTGACGTGATCGACTTGGATACTCATGACGGGCTCCCTGGTTGCGCGCTCCATACAGGGTCATGCGCCGTTCGTGATGAAGCCGTTTTCCGTTCGATGATGGTTTTCGCTATGAGCGTTACAATGGCTAACAAGGTGAGGAGTGAGGCCACTGCGAACGCTCCGACGGCGTTGTATTCGTTGTAGAGGATCTCGACATGCAGCGGCAGCGTATTGGTGAGCCCTCGAATATGGCCTGAGACGACGGAGACCGCTCCGAATTCTCCCATTGCCCGCGCATTGCAGAGAATTACACCGTAGAGCAGGCTCCATTTGATATTCGGGAGGGTGACGCGGGTAAACGTTTGCCATCCGGACGCGCCTAACGTGAGGGCCGCCTCTTCTTCCTCTCGCCCCTGCGATTGCATCAACGGGATCAATTCGCGCGCGATAAACGGAACGGTGACAAAGGTGGTAGCGAGCACGATACCCGGGAGGGCAAAGATGATCTTGATGTCGTGCTCGGCCAGCCAGGGGCCCACCCAGCCTTGCGCCCCGAAGAGCAGCACGTAAATCAATCCCGAGATGACGGGGGACACGGCCAATGGGATGTCGATGAGCGTGATGAGAATCTGTTTGCCGACGAATTCGAATTTGGCGATGGCCCAGGCTGCGGCAATGCCGAACACCAGGTTGAGGGGAACGGCCAGTGATGCGGCGAGGAAGGTCAGGCGAATCGCCGCCAGGGCATCCGGGTCCGTAAATGAAGCGAAGTAGCTTTCAAGTCCATTCTTCAACGCTTCGGTAAACACAGCTGCGAGGGGGATGAACAGGAAGAGCGTCAAGTATCCGAGAGCCGCGACAATAAGCACCCAGCGAACCAAAGCGCTTTCGCTGGTCAATGACGCTTTCCACTCCTCGTTTCTTACTCTGGCAGCGATCTCCGTTGACATGCGTTCTCTTTCTAACGAGCGGTGTGGCGCCTGCCGCTCCACCATTGTATGAGATTGATCATCAGGGCGAGGATAAATGACACCACGAGCATGACGACTCCCAGCGCCGTGGCTCCGGCGTAATCGTACTGTTCGAGTTTGGTCATGATCAACAGGGGAGTGATCTCCGATTTGAGCGGCATGTTGCCGGCGATGAAGATGACTGAGCCGTATTCCCCGACGGAGCGGGCGAATGCCATCGCCATGCCGGTCAGCAGGGCAGGCCACAGTTCAGGCACAATCACCGCCCTGAATGTTTGCCATCGATTGGCTCCCAGCGTGGTGGCGGCTTCTTCCACCTCCATGTCCAAATCTTGGAGTACCGGTTGAACAGTTCGCACGACGAACGGCAATCCAATGAAGGTCAGTGCGACCAGGACACCCAGGGGTGTAAAGGCGACCTTAAGACCCAGTGGTTCGAGATAGCGCCCGATCCATCCATTTGACGAATAAATGGCAGTTAAGGCGATCCCGGCGACGGCGGTCGGCAGGGCAAAGGGCAAATCCACGAGGGCGTCCACGATCGAGCGCCCAGGAAAGCGGTATCGTACAAGGACCCAGGCGACCACCGATCCGAAGAAGCCGTTGATCAGGGCCCCCAGAAATGAGGCGCCGAATGTGAGCTGGTATGAAGCAATCGCACGCGGCTCCGTCACCGTGTGCCAGAATTGTTCCCAGGTCAGTGTGGTCGTCTTGACGACGAGACCACTGAGGGGGATCAATACGATCAGGCTGAAATAGAACAATGCGAATCCCAGAGTCAGACCGAATCCTGGAAGGACGCTGGGCTGTTTCAACACCAAGGCCATCAAATTCCCCATCGCCTCCGATTAGAGAATTCGATTATTTCGGTTGCTGGGTGATCAGCCGGGATAGCTGACCAAACGTTCCCCATCGGCGAAGGGTGTCTCATCGCCGCTACTTCGCGCCCTGCAAATAGATTTGATCGAAGCTGGCGCCATCGGCAAAGTGCGCCTTGTGCGCTTTCTGCCAGTTGCCGAAGAGTTCCTGCAGGGTAAACCGCTCCAGCGCCGGGAAATGCGCAGCATACTTGGCGGCGACTGATGGAAGCTGCGGGCGGTAGTTGTTTTTTCCGGCAATGTCCTGGCCTTCTTCTGAGTAGAGATACTCCAGATAGGCTTGAGCGACTGGCCTGGTGCCTCGCTTGTCCACAATCTTGTCGACGACGCTGACCGTCGGCTCCGCCAGGATGCTGATGGGTGGCACGACAATATCGAACTTGTCTTTGCCCGAGCCCTTGGTGCTTAGCAAGATTTCATTTTCCCAGTTAATCAGGACGTCGCCGATGCCCCGTTCCACGAAGGTGGTCGTGGCGCCGCGGGCGCCCGAGTCGAGCACCGGTACGTTCTTAAAGAGGCGCCAGACAAAGTCCTGCGCTTTGGCTTCATCGCCGCCAGATTGTTTCAGCGCGTAGCCCCACGCGGCCAAGTAGTTCCAGCGGGCGACACCGGAGGTCTTGGGGTTCGGGGTGATGACGGAGACTCCGGGTTTGACCAGGTCGCTCCAATCCTTGATGCCCTTGGGATTGCCCTTGCGGACTAGAAACGTGATCGTCGAGCTGTAGGGTGCGCTGTTGTTGGGTAGGCGACTCTGCCAGTTTGCCGGAAGCAGCCCGGCTTTTTCGGAGATGGCGTCGATATCGTAAGCCAGTGCCAGTGTCACGACGTCGGCCTCCAAGCCATCGATGACGGCTCGTGCCTGCTTACTCGATCCTCCGTGGGATTGCAAGATCCTGACGGTCTGTCCCGTCTTGGCCTGCCAGTGTTTGACGAACGCCGCATTGAACTCCTGGTAGAGTTCACGCGTCGGATCGTAGGAGACGTTCAGGATCGAGACGGATTCTGCCGCCTGGATAGACGACGTGAATCCCAAGGCTCCGGTCAGGAGCGCGAGTGTGAGAACGAACGGTTTCAAAATCATGGGATGGTCCTTTCTATTCGTAATGGACTTCTACAATCAAGTGTTGTCATTCGACCATCGACTACGTTGCCGATAATTTATTGAACCGAGTCAATCCCCGACTCCGATGTCTTGCTCAACCATTGAGCCAAATCCAAGGGGTCATGATCTGTCGGACCACCGTGGCGCGCTCGCTTTTGAAAGAAGACGGGAAGGCCGCGACGTGTCGCTTCGGTTCGAACTTTTCGAGCCAGTCCGTGGCTCACCCGATCCAGCACGACGACAACGGCTTCCGTATCTTTAGGAATGGACTTCGCCATGTCGCGGTTCTTACGGCCGCTCCAATGCTGGACGTAGCCATGCCTGCCGCCGGTCTGTTGCCGGAACATCTCAGCTGAATCGCCACCGACAACAAGGATACTCATTGACCTCTTTGCCCCTTCGATGAATGGCAGCAGGACATTCCTGCTGCCATTCGCTCGGCGCCAACCACTCACGGCTGTGACTAAGGCTTCTTTCCTTCGCGCTCTGGGGCGGGCTGAACGGTCAACCCGGCCAGCGCATCCTGATATAGAATCTGCAACTCCTCCCGCTGATCCGGCGCCCAGAAACGAGGCGACGAACTCACCTTGGCTAGATAATACTCCGGCTCGAATGTCACGTCGTACAATGCCGAGGCCTCCGGAATGTTCGGCAGTTGCCGCTCATACTTGCTGATGTCCGGACCAGGGCTATGCCGGGCATGCACGTCGCCGATGATCAGGTGCAGAATCGGGCCTTGGATGGAGATCCAGCCCGTGGTCGTTTCCTGATCTCCCTGATCCGTGGCATGACTCAAGTTGAAGTACACACGTTCTGTCGGTTCAGCCAGAGACAGCGCTGTTGAAAGAGGCAACGCTAACACGGAGATCTCTTCTTTCCGGAATGCCCTGGTTTGATCGGCTTGACCGAAAATCAGGCGGTGAACGATGTTCCGCCGTTCCGATGCGCGGACCCCCCGGAGCAACGTGCCGACCTCAGTTGCCGTCAGCGTGGCGGGATGCGCATTAGATGTGGAGTCGGGGTCCTGCTCTAACCGGACCGTATTCAACCCTGCCTCGTAGATCGTTCTCGACGACGGGACAGGCTGGCTCGCGCAACCGGCGGCGATGGAGAGGCCGACGATGAGGAACAGTGCGCGCAGGGGCCATGCCGGCCACTGTTTCAAATTGTTGTGGTCGCGATTCATTATTGTCCCTCCTGTCGTTGAGCGACGCCGACCGGTTCGGCTATGCGATCGAAGCCGTGGTCTTGCAAGAGCGCTTGTATCTTGGGTGTCCCTAAAAAATTGATGAAATCTCCTGCGCCCGAGATGTTCTTGGCGGTCCAGACGGCGGCGACTCCGTAGCGGATTGGCGTATGCGAGTCCTCTGGAGCATCATCGAGAATACGGATCTTCTTATTCGAGACGGCGTCTGTTCGGTAGACGATGCCGAGGTCGGCTTCGCCCTTGGCGACCAGGTCCAGGACGGCTCGCGAATGCTCGCCATAGACAAGTTGCGACTTCAGTTGGGAGTCGAGCTTGCTGTACTTGAGATATTGAGCCGCCACTTTTCCTACCGACGAGGTTTTCGGGTCGCCGATGGCGATGTACCGGATCAGCGTGGTGCGAAGATCCTGGACCGACGCGATCGGCGCCGGGAGCTCGGTGCCGGCGATCAGGACCAACGAGGTGCCGGCGTAGACACGTTTTGTGCCTTGGATGACGAGCCCTTTCTTTTCGAGTTGGTCGATTTCCTCAACCTGCGAAGGCAGGAACACATCAATCGGCGCACCCTCTTCGATTTGTTTGCTGAGGGTTAGAGACGGCCCGTAGATGACTCTCACATTGATGTCCTTATTATGCGCTTCGAAGAGTGGGAGTATTTTTCGAAATGCGTCTTTCAGGCTGTTAGCAGCCGCGATTGTGACGGTCTCAGGCGCCGCCTGCACGGGCGGCGCGGTCCAAACGGTCGTGGTCAATACACCGAGGAACAACAGACTTCTCAATAGGACACTTCGGTGTGTCATGGCATACCTCCTGGTCATCGTAATGACGTTCATCATGCGTTTAGAAATAGAATTGGTACTGCACATTGATCCTGTTTTCGACGAGATCGCGGCCGAACCCCGCTTGGGTCTCGAACGGGAATCGATCCGGCGCACGTCCGCCGCTTCCCATTGTGATGTTGGCGTAGTCGATGACGAGCCGATTATTGTAGGTGCCGTCGAAGCTATAGTTGATGGCGGCGCCGAACTCTTTGGTCAAATCGTCTTTTTGTTTTGTGGATGGATCCAGTACACCATATCGAACGGCCAGCTCGAGCTTCCTGGGAATGATGTACTTGCCGACTTGGACGTACCAGCCCCAGGCCTGGCCGAGATCCACCGGGGGGCCCACGGCCAGCGGGCTCGTCGGGATCGTATTATTGTCGAACGGTTGGGTTCCGCTATCAGTACTCCTCACCCGCTGATGCCGATAGTACCCTTCTGACTGCAGGGACCAGCCTTGGTACTTGGCAATGAAATCCGTTTCATAGGTCTGGAAATCGTAGATGCCTCCTCCAAGGAGGCGGCCATTCATGGCTTTGGCCACGGCCTGCCGGTATGAGCGATCGACAATATCGGAGCGTATGGCGCTCAGATAGTTCTGAGCCGGGTCATACGCGTACCCGAAGCCGATGGCTGATTGCAGTGTGCGGGAGTTCAGGATGTCGCCCTGTCCATACCCGGGATTCCCGGCTATTTTGTACAGCACCCGGGCCGTGTACATGAGCTCGCCGCTCATGAACCGGGTATCGTAGTTGTACGTACGAGTCGTCGTAGCCGGCGGGGCTCCTGGCGTCCCACTAGGGGGCAGCACGTTCTGGCTGACAGAGGTACCGTCCCGCGCGAGATTCGGCCCGACGCCTCCCCAGATACCAATGGCGTAGTTGAATTTGTATTGATCCTCATCGCTCAGGATGTTGATCCCGACATCGCGACTGCTTTGAAGGTTGGAGGCGAACACGTTTTGCACCATCATGTTGTCCGCGAACGTTGACGTGGCAGCCGAACTGATCAAGGCGCGATTGAACCAGACCCGTTGCTGGCCGACCTGGACGGTCGCCCATGGAATATGCCAGGAAGATATGAACGCATCTTGGAGTGTGGCTCGTCCATTCCCGCCCTCTTGGTTATATGGCGTTGAATCCATCGCCAACGACACGTTGTAGCGAAGGTCGGGATCGAAGGCGAACCCCAGGAATTGGAGTTGGACCCGAGGAACCGTAAACTGACTCGAATCACTCTGGCGTTTAAAGGCTCGAAATTCGACCTGGCCTCCAAGAATTTCTTCATTTCTCGAGTCTCCGACAGTCCCCCAGGTCTCATTATAGGTACTGTAGCTGTAGCGGACCTGGGTGAGCAGCCGTACCTTGAGCAGGAATTTCGAGCCGACTCGGATGTTCAACCCGTTATTCACGTCGATATTAAAGTTCGGCTTGGAGACGCGCTCTCGGGTTTCAATCATCTTAAGGCCCTTGTCATATTCTTCCTGGGTAATGATGTTCTTGAGGAATAGGTACTTGAGGCCGGGGTCTTCACTGGGCAGATACTCCCATCGGCCGTCCTTCTTTTGAAGCTGGCCTTCTTCCACCGCCCATCCCTTTGGGGTGAGCCCGAAGACCAAGCCTGTCAATACTATGCTGACGATAATGAACCGGAGATGTTTCATGCGCGACCTTCCTTCTTTGCATGGAACCTCCGGTTGACCGGTCAGTTAGAGATTGACGTGTATGACTGAAATGTGGAGCGTGGTGCCTCCAGTTTTCTGGACGGCGATTTATCCTCCGTTAGTTCCGACAACAGTACTGTGTGGTCACATTCACCTCCCTGATTAGGTGGTCCGTGAAGAGTTCTGGTCGATGCGGATCTTTTCCTTGCGTTCGATCTGGACCACTTTTGAATCGTGGATGACGACTTCCACCGATCCAAAGCGAAGGCCCTTGATGGCGAGAAGAATCCTGTGCGCGATGTCCTGGTTGTCTTCTTGGCTCTGAATCACTCGCGGTTGGATACCCATGTTCAGAAGCTCCTTCCCAGCCACCAACTTATCTACATATTGCCGATCAAGTATCGTGGTCTATGTAATAAACTAACTAGATATTGTTTGTCAACAATATAAATTAATAGCACATTTTAAATTACCAGAAGTTTATATAAACTACTTCTATGATCTATTTTGGCAAGTAATAGTAATATTTATAGACATAATAATTGACATAAAGACAGAATACTTGCTATTTAATGGGTATGAAAACTTCGAACCAGCCGAAGGAAACCATTCAAGACTTTTCCAACCATCTTAAAACTCTCCGCATGCAGAAAGGACTCTCGCAGGGGGAACTGGCTGTTCGTGCAGGCATCACGAGGCAGGCGGTGTCTTCAATTGAGTCGAATCTGTATTTACCGACAACAGGCGTTGCCCTTCATTTGGCTTCGGCGCTGGCATGTCGCGTTGAAGATCTTTTCAACCTCAGGACAGCCGAGGACATCATTGAGGGTAAGTTGATCGGCCGTTTCCCGCAAAGTGACATGAAGGCTTCACCCATCCGAGTCAAGGTGTCGACGGTGGGTTCAAAGACTGTCGTACGACCGATAACAGGATTAGGTGAGATGCTTTCCTTCACCGTTCCTGCTGATGGTTATGTCGTCGAACCGCATGGTGAGACGTCAGGTGCGACGGTGCGTGTGAAACTCTCGCGAGATCGTCAGGCGATCGATCAAACAATTTCTGTGGCAGGCTGTGATCCGGCAATCTTTCTTGCAGGTGAGCACATGCGACGTCGTAAGGACCAGACCTCCTTGGTTGGCTGGACGATGGGAAGCACGGCGGCGCTTCGAGCCTTGCAGCAGGGCGAGGTTCATGTCGCGGGTCTGCATCTTTTCGATCCGGCGACAGGGGAGTCGAACCTGCCATTCCTTCGGAGAGCATTGAAAACTTCGAATTATGAGGTTGTGACGTTTGCGACTTGGGAAGAGGGCTTGCTTGTTCGAGCGGGTAATCCCAAATCGATCCGTACGATCCACGACGTAGTCGATCCCAGCGTGACGCTCGTGAATCGGGAAGAGGGAACCGGGGCTAGGCTGTTGCTGGATCAGCGGTTGCGCGCGGCGGGAATCAATTATCATCAAGTAAGGGGCTATGACACGATCGTCGCCTCGCATTTCGAAATTGCGCGCGCGATTGCAAACCGCCAGGCGGATGTCGGGGTTGGAATTCGATCTGCCGCGCAACTCTTTGAACTCGACTTCATACCGCTTCAGGCCGCGCGCTACGACCTTGTCGTGCCCAACGCATACCTAAAGCTTCATCCGACGTTAGCCCATCTATTCGAGACGCTCGTCAGCCGCCCGTTTCGAAATGAGATCGAAGCGCTGGGCGGGTATGACACCAGCGAAACAGGAAAGCTTCATGCGCTGCGTGTCGGCTGACAACCATACAGGTGCATAAATAGTTCACGAATTGCGGTTGTGGATAAAAGGTAGAACTATGGCCAAGAGCAGATGTTGGTGCGCGTTCTTGAGCGTCCTGCTCCTCCTTGTAGGCGCGGGCTCGGTGAGAGCAGTCGAGTATGGTGAAATGGTGCAGAAAGACGGAAAGTGGGTGTTTCAGAGCACGGAAGACCCAATATTCAAACTCATGCGCACGAAGGGGCTGATCACGGACGAGGAATACTTCAAAGCTTCAGCACAGACCGGAAAAAATTGGAAAGAAACGGCTGATGCCGTGCTCATCCTCGAGAGAGAGACCAGATGGAACCGGTATCTCAAGACCGCACTGCATTTACCCGATTGGGTGGACCTGGGCATCGAAAATCGGACGAGATTCGAAAGTTATGATCATCCCTGGCGCTCCACCCAAAAATCTGGAGGCGGGCAAACTGATTCTCAGGTGCTCCTCCGATCCAGAGTGCGTATGGGGTTGGGCAACGGCCCCTTCCGGTTTCTCTTTGAAGGGCAGGATTCACGGGCCTACTGGAACGATAACCGGGGGGATTTCGTGAATACCACAACGGTCAACGAATGGGATATTTTGCAGTTATTCGGGTCAATGACTGTGAACAATGTTGCAGGGAGCGGATTGCGAACGGACTTGCATGTCGGTCGTATGACCCTGGATTTCGGAAGGCGCCGGTACATCGCCCGAAATGATTTCCGAAACACCTCGAATGCCTTCGATGGGGTCCATTGGCAAGTCAGCGAGGGCAAGACCTGGCGAGTCAGGGCCTTTTTGGTAGAGCCGGTCCTTCGGAATGAGGTACGACTCGACGAGCAGAGCGCAAATAGCGTCTTCTGGGGGACTTACGCGGAGAGCCAGCACTTCCCCTGGTTCAACGTGAATGTGTTTTATTTCGGGTTGAACGATCAACACACCCCCAAAACAAGTCTTCAACGTACGTATGGTACGTACGGTCTTCGCCTATTCAAGTCTCCCGCGATCGGCGAATTCGATTATGAATTCGAGGGGGCTATTCAAACGGGACGCTTAGGCAACGTCGATCATTTTGCCTATAACCCAAACGCTGAAGCTGGGTATACGTTTAATCTGCCTTGGACTCCCCGTTTATTGGCGCAGTATACCTACGCCAGCGGCACTCGCACCCCGGGAGGAAGCCAGAATCAAGACTTTGACCCCCTCTTCGGCGCCCGTAATTTTGATTTGATACCCGCGGGAGATTTCGGACCATTTTTCCGCTCCAACATCAGTTCTCCCGGTTGGAGGCTGATCATCCAACCGGCCCCAGAGTGGACCGTGCAAATCAAACAACGGTTCTGGTATTTGGCCCAATCGCGCGCAGTGTATACGGGTGGCCTCGTACAAGATCCCACAGGAGGGTCAGGAAACTATTTGGGTCATGACCTGCAACTTCGAGTGCAATGGGCCGTCAGCCAAAACCTGGACTTCGATGCCGGGTACGATCATTGGTTCAAGGGATCCTATTTTGACAGCCCCGCCATCATCGCCCAAATGCCCGCCGGCGGGAACAAAGATACGGATTATTTTTATTTTTCGATGAGAGTCAGACTGTAGGGAGGTCAGCCCATGATTCGAATTATTATTGCCCTGTGTATGCTCCTCATAACCGGCGTGAACCTCGCGGTCGCCGAGGAGATTACGATTGCGGCGGCGTCAGATTTGAATTTCGCCTTCAGAGAAATTGCGACGGAGTATGAAAAATCGAGCGGCAATCAGGTGAGGCTGACGCTTGGATCCTCCGGCAATTTCTATGCGCAAATTCAAAATGGCGCGCCGTTCGACCTCTATTTTTCAGCCGACATCGCCTATCCTCGAAAATTGGAAGAAGCAGGTCTGACTGTTCCAGGCTCGCTGTATCAGTATGCCGTCGGGCGGATTGTCTTGTGGACAGGGCATGAGTCGCGTATCGATGTGACAAAAGGGTTTGAGGCGTTGCGCGAGCCGACCGTCAAAAAAATTGCCATCGCCAACCCCAAACATGCTCCGTATGGCAGGGCGGCTGTGGCGGCGATGGAGTATTTCAAGGTCTATGACCAGGTCAAAGACAAGCTCATATTGGGAGAGAATATCTCACAAGCGGCCCAGTTTATTGAATCAGGAGCGTGTGACATCGGGATCATCGCGTTGTCTCTGGCGATCGCTCCTGTCATGAAATCAAAGGGGACGTATTGGGAAGTTCCAGCGGAGGCTCACCCCTCTCTTGATCAGGGCGCCGTGATCTTGAAGCAGTCAAAAAATCAAGAAGCCGCGAGACAGTTTCTTGAATTCATCAAAGGTCCCCACGGACAGGAGATCATGAAGCGCTATGGATTTACGCTGCCCAGTTAACCCATGGACGAAGGTGATCTGGTTGGCCGTGCTTGGTATCAGCGCCGGCTGTTCACAAGCAGTCCTACTGACCCAGGAAACGGAGCAGGGCGGCGTGGTGACCTACTTGTTCAAAGAAGACAGTGGCGGCCCGATGGGGTCGCCATATCGCAAGGACGCGTTGAAGCGCATTGAGGGAAAGTGTCCCTCTGGTTACATCGTCCTTAAAGACGGGGAAGTGCAGGGGTATAGCAGTATGTCCAGCGTGGGTGGAGCGGAAGGGGAAGTCAGCGGGCGACGCTGGGGGATTGAGTTCCGATGCAAGTAGCGGGAAGAAGGATGCATGGACTTGCGTGTCTTGTAAGCGCGAGCGTACTCCTGATTGCGGTGACGGCTGCGTCTGCTGAAGGGGCGCCACAGACTCAGCATCATCAGGTTGATTCGGCTTCTCATGAAGGCTCGTGCAACGCGGCGATTCAGGGCCCAGGTTCACATGAGGGATTTGAAAGCGTGCAGGTTGAAACGTCCGATATCACACGGTACGAGCAATTCTTTGAGTCCGTCTTGCACGCGGCGGCTGTCCAGAGCCTGGATCATCCACAAGTGGACCATCTTCGTGGCTATTGTTACCGAGGCCTCTTGATCGTGGTTCGGCAGGATTTGCGAACCGCGCGTCCGACCGGCTGGGTGCAAATCAATTTTGCAGTTTCGGACGTCGCTGCCGTGCAGGCTGAAGTGGAAGGCTCATACCGTGCATCCATGCTTACTCAACTGGCTGAGGAAGAGCGTACCAAGATCGTTCGCTTTCGATTGAAGCCTGAGGTGAGTCGAGGACATCGTAAGGCGATTCGATTTGAAGTGACTGGTCCGGAAGGATTCATGATCGGGTTCGATCAGTATAAATGAGGCTCAAGGAGATATCTTTTCCCAAACACAGGAGGTTGTCATGAAGCTCAGCGCACGAAATCAGTTCCAAGGGACGGTCAGCAAAATAACAGAAGGACAGGCCATGGCCGAGGTGACGGTGAAGGTCGGCACGCTCGAATTTGTGGCGGCGATTACGGAAGGGTCGGTCAAGAGCATGGGTTTGAAGATCAACGACTCCGTGCTGGTCGCCATAAAAGCTACGGAAGTCATGATCGGGAAATAGCGTGCGTGGACCTTCCAGATCGCGGCGTCCGACCATCACCCCGGTTTCGGTAGGACAGACCGTGACAAAGGCGGATTTGTGAATTGGTTGGCGATCTGGGTCACGTTCAAACTGGCCTGCCTGACGTCCGGTGTCTTGCTGGTCGTCGGGCTGCCGATCGCCTACTGGCTGACCTATTCGAAATGGCGCTGGAAGTTCATTGTCGAGTCGGTGGTCGCGCTTCCGCTCGTGCTGCCTCCGACGGTGCTGGGTTTTTATATTCTAGTCGCGATTGGTCCGCACAGCCCGGTCGGTCGATTCTATAGTGACCTGGTCGGGCATCCTCTTCCCTTTACCTTCGAAGGTCTGCTCCTCGCATCGATTCTCTACAGTCTGCCGTTTGCCGTGCAACCATTTGCCGCAGCCTTCGCGCAAGTCGATCACCGGTTGATCGAAGCCTCCTGGACGCTCGGGGTGTCGAAGATCAAGACCTTCTTCCGTTTGATTGTTCCGCTGTCTATGGCAGGCCTTATCACCGGCGCGGTGCTGAGTTTTGCACATACCCTGGGAGAGTTCGGCGTTGTTCTGATGGTCGGCGGCAACATTGAGGGCGAAACACGCACCGTTTCGATTGATATTTATGATGAGGTGCAAGCGCTCAACTATGCGGGAGCCGCCAAGACGGCGCTGCTGTTGCTCGCGGTCTCCTATGGCGTGCTGCTGCTGGTCTACGCGATGAATCGAAAGGTCTGGGCGGTATGGCCTCAGCGTTGACGGTTGATTGCCGCAAGACCTTTCCCGGTCGGTTTACTGTGTCGGCACAGCTCACGTTGCCGCTCGACCCTCCATGCGTGTTAATTCTCTTCGGCCCATCAGGATCGGGGAAAACGACCCTGCTGCGTTGTCTTGCCGGGTTGGAATGGCCGGAAGAGGGACGAATCCTATTCGGGTCGACGACCTGGGTCGATGCGGCTGCCAACATTCGGCTCTCGCCTCAAGCGCGGCGGATAGGGTACATGCCGCAGGATTACGCGCTCTTTCCCACACATACGGTGGCCGGCAACATCGAATATGGATTGAGCGATCTGCCGACAGAGGCACGACAAGAGCGTGTCCGTGAGCTGATCGCCTTGCTGCAACTTCAGGGGCTCGAACAGGCCAAGCCGGCACAGTTGTCTGGTGGGCAACAGCAGCGTGTGGCGCTTGCCCGTGCAATCGCCAGACGACCGCAGCTCTTGTTGCTTGACGAACCCCTGTCGGCTTTGGATGCGCCGACACGCAGTCGTTTGAGCGGAGAACTGCGAGCCCTGTTGACACAGCTGCACATTCCTTCTGTCGTCGTCACGCACGACTGGGCCGAAGCCTTGACGTTAGGCGATGTCATTGCAGTGATGCAAGGTGGAACGATTCTTCAAACTGGCTCTCCGCAGGAGGTGTTCTCTCGGCCGGCCAATGCGGAGGTTGCGCAGATCGTCGGTATTGAGACCGTCGTGCAGGGGCAAGTAGTCGCGAACGACAATGGGTTGGCGACTGTGTCGGTGAACGGGACGACACTGAAGGGCTTAGCCGCGGACGTGAGTGGCTCAGCTGTGTATGTCTGCATTCGCGCGGAAGATGTCTTGCTCGAGCAGGTGGGGAGCGGCGTCACCAGCGCGCGCAATCACCTGTCCGGTCGTGTGACCGAAATGCTGCCGCAAGGCGTGTTGGTGACGGTCACGGTCGATTGCGGTTTTCCCTTGCGGGCCATGATTACGAGGGGAGCCAGAGAAGAACTTGGTATTGAAACAGGTTCAGTGGTCGTAGCGGCGATCAAAGCTGGCGCCGTGCATCTCGTGCCACGATCTGTGTGAGTGGTAGTCTTCGCAGTCTGTTCAAAATGTTCGTCAGCGCCAGAGATCGTGGCGCGTGAAGCGCGAGACGTGCGAGAAAGGGGATACGAGATTCGGGATCCGGGATCCGGGATCCGAGATTCAAAGCGCGCATCTCGTTACTCGCATCCCGAAACTCGCATCTCGAATTTTGAGTCACGCCTTTCTCGTGTGTTTGGTTGGACGAAACAAACCAGATAGACCGAATAGACCAGATCAACCAGGCGGATCGGCTTGCCTCAGACGTGCGGGCCATTACAAATAGCTAGAGACCGGTTTCCCCTCATTCCTCACCCTCACCAGAAGCGACAGAATCACAAGTGGGAACGGCTAGGCTAGGTGATTCAGCCGAGGTGGGCGCAATCTTGCCAGGTTCCTTTTCCCCCCGCGGCCCGCTTGTCAGCCGTAGACGGCACTAACCAGTTATGCGATCGCTAAGCGATGGCGAGAATGTGGGCGCACCGTTGTGGGGAAGGCAGGGGGAGTCCGGTCTCAGGCAGACTTCCTGTGAAAGTGGACGTAGGGGCATCGATACTGAGTCTGTCTCGAACCGTTTCTTTCTTGCAAAAACTACAGTGACTCATGGTAAATTCCATAGCTCATGGGAGTGTATGACAAACTTCTTGGAAACATTCTCCGAGGAACATCGGATGCCAACATTGCTTTCGAGGATCTCTGTCAGTTGCTTCGACATCTTGGATTCGATGAGCGGATGCGGGGGAGCCATCATCTCTTTAGGAAGTCAGGCATCGCTGAACTGATTAACCTTCAACGTGAGGGTAGTAAAGCCAAAGTGTATCAAGTGCGGCAAGTTCGGGCGGTGCTACTCAAGTATCGGTTGTCCGGCGAAGGAGGCGAAAATTGATGCACAAGTATGAGATCATCATCTACTGGAGCAACGAAGATCGAGCTTTTGTGGCTGAGGTGCCAGAATTGCCCGGCTGCATGGCGCATGGGGACAGTCAAACGGCGGCTCTTGCCAATGCCAACGACGCGATGCAGCTCTGGCTTGACACGGCCAAGGAATTTGGCCGTCCTATCCCAGAGCCCAAGGGGCAGCGGCTGATGCTGGCGTAATCAGACGGTCCCGCTCTCCCAATGGCATCACGTCGTATTCTTCGCGGTAAAGGTTTCCGTCTCTCCCACAAAAAAACGCACCACAGTGATTCTGTACCGACCTGTGCCCGACCACTTTTCAAGCCCTCTGTAAGCTTAGCCCTCATTATTCATGAAGATTCGTCGCGAAAGCGCGCAGACGTGAAGCGAGACGGGCACTCGGAGGCGTGAGGCCCTGAGGCATACTCGTGTAGTATGTCGAAGGGCTGAACGGCGAGACTGCCCGTCACAGCCGCGTATCCGCGCTTGCAGCAGAAGCTTCATGAATAATGCGGGTTAGGGGTAGGGGGCGAATTCTAGGTTCAAACGAAGCGAGTGCTATTCTTCTAGGTTCCTTTTTCCCCCTGTCCCAATTACCGATCCGCAGAGTTCCCTAACTGGGTTAGGCGGTCACTAAGCGTCAGTGGATACGCGGGCGCACCGTTGGGGGGCTGGGTGGTGTCGGGAAACTCCCCCCATCCCCACTTACGATCGCAAACACTTTGCCCGAGTTGCGTGGGTTCAAATCGGGGATTTGTGATGACGTGGCAGTGGTGCTTTTGAAGTGGAGCAGCACCTGCCAGATACGAGATTCAGGATACGTGATGCGGGATATGCGATGCGGGATCCGGGATCCGGGATCCGAGATTTAAAGCGCGCATCTCGAATCTCGTATCCCGAATCTCGCATCCCGAATCTCGCCCGTCTCGCGCCGCTATCCTGCGGCGGAGTCAGTTCAGAATCGCGCGGAGAGGCCGATGCCGACATTGGTGTTCTTGATGGAACTTGCCTCGAAGCTTTCTTTGCGGCTGGAACGCTGCACCCCGCCGAATCCCTCGATGGACTCTGTCAGGCGGTAGGCCAGAGCCATTTCACTCTGGTAGGTGTTTTCGTGGGCGCCGTTCAATGCCGAAATCTATCGGCAGTTGATAAATGGACAGTGGTGAGTCTTGACCAGTACCCGGACGGACTACTAGCAGGATGCTGAAAAAGTCCGCCAGCGTCGTTCTCGCTTCGCTCAGAGGCTCAACGTACCGAAGCGTACGCCTCGCCTCTTCGCTCGCTGCGGCCTTGCTGGACGGCCATTTTGAGCATCCTGCGATTATTTTGCTATCAACGCCATATGTAAGGTTCCATTTACGCTTTATGTATAAACCGAGTTTTTCCGCAGCCTGCTAGCTTCCGATGCAAGACCACGAGCCGGCGCAGCCTACTTCACTAGAGCCAAGCCAGCCAAGTATTGCGTGCCATCCTTGCTTGCCCCCTCGACCTTCAGCAACCGCCGCCCTCCCTCCTCGTAAAGGGTGGCGATGATCCATCCTCGCTCGGTCTCCGCTTTGAGCTTGCCATCGATGAGCGTGAATGTTCCCTGCCCCTGGAAGATGCCGATTGTCCGAACGCTCACAAAATCATACGACCCGTCATCGCGGATCGTCAACGTCACCCAATCATCCCCCTTTAACCGGGGTGTCGCCTTCAATATTCCCGCCCACTTCCCCGCCGCACTCTTGAATGCTGAAACGGAAACAGGGATTGATGGGGGAGGCGGCAGCGGTTCGACCGGCGCGCATCCGACAAACCCGGTGACTCCCCCCACCAGCACCCCAAAGCAGATAGCGCGAAGAAACTGTTTCATCATCATCTCCTCTTCGGCGTCAGGGCTCCATGTACACTATAAGCGAGTTCAGCGAGCCACGTAATCTACATCACTCGCCTCTAGCTATCCAATTGGAAGATGTCGCGCGGGTGGACACTCCGATCATAGACCGGTATCTTCTACGGGCCGGTCAAACAAAGCAAATAACGGTCTTCTTACGCCAGCGGATTTTTTCAGCATCTTGAGAGAAGGTCTTGGGGTTTTTGAAAGAGGAGCTTCGCCATGATCATGAAAAATGACGTTCTATGCGGAGTCAATCCGATTCGGAAGTCGACAGCGATTGCCATATGGATGGGAGTGGCCCTGGCGATTTTCCCCACTGCAACCCTGCATGCCCAGCCGGCTGACAGCTTTGTGACCGTCAGTGGTAGTGCAACCTATCTTCAGCGCATCGCCATGCCGCCCGGCGCGGTGCTCACGGTTCGCGTCGAAGATGTGTCGCGAGCTGACGCGCTCGCGCTGGCAATCATCTTTCTGCTAACCGGATTCGGCACAGGCTGCCGGTTGAGTCAGAGCGCAGCCGAGGTTCCGGGTCAGTCCACCGGCACATCGGGCAACAAGGGCAAGGCCCTGGATCCGGTGGAACTGCAGCAAACCATGTTGCGGTTCGCGGATGAATTTGTCAGGCACATGACCAACGACATCGATAAGCTCCGGCGCGGCACAAACCAGCTTGACCCGGCAGAGAAGCTGCGATGGAAAATCGCGCTTTCGAACGCGTCCTATTCCATTGCCTCCGCGCCAAATGCCGTCGCCAATCTGTTGGACATGACCTTCTTGGTCACCATAGCGAGGATGACCCTGGAGGAACATTGGCAGCCCACAGTCTTTGGCGTGTCTGCGCAGCCCATGCTGGAAAGCTGTCGAAATGCTGAGAAGCAAATCTGGCTGATCATCTCCGAGGTGCTCAATCCGGAGCAGCAGGCGGAACTGCACCAGGTGATCGAAGTATGGCATCGGCAGAATCCATCCCCTGAAAACGTGATGGCGGCGCACGCGGTGGGTTTTGCCATGCAGGTGGCGCAGGGAAGCCAGGCCGATACCGTCAAGCCCGGCAGCTTGTTTAGTCTGCTCATGTCTGACCCGCTCGCCATTCTTGAACCGGCCACACGCGAAATTGTCCAGACGCGGCTGATGGCCGCGCGCGCGCTCTACGTGACCCAGAAGATGCCGCAATTGCTGCGGTGGCATATGGAACTTTTAAGCGCCAACACGCTGGGGATGCCCACCGTGCAGCAGTTGGTCACGAACTCCACGACAATTGTGGCCTCAGTGGAACGCTTCGCCCGCGTGGCCGAGCAGTTGCCGGGGCAGGTCAGCACCGAGCGCAAGGAAGTTCTTAAGGCGCTGGAGGCGCAGGAGAGTAATCTGACCAGGCTGCTCAACGAGATGCGCCAGACGCTCACGGCTGGCTCGCAGTTGTCCACGTCATTGAACACGACACTGACGACGTTTGATGCGACGATGAAGCAGTTTGGTGCCGGCGACCCAGCCAGCGCCGGGCCATCGAAAACCGACACTGAGCCGTTCCGCATCCAGGACTACACTGCTACCGCCGCCCAATTGGAAATGACGGCGCGGCAACTGACGGAGTTGCTCGTCACGCTTGATCGAACAAGTGGCCAGTTGTCCGCGCAAGTCGGCCCGGTAGTCCAGCAGGCGCAAGCCGGCGGGAAGGAAATAGTGGACTACGCGTTCTGGAAAGGCATCCTGTTCGTGGCGATCGTGCTGGTGGCATGCTTGATTTACCGCATTCTCGGCACGCGCCTGGCGTCGGCAACCCGCTCCGGCAGCAACGTACCATAACAAAGCATCCCAACCCCGTACGTCTCCACACTGTCCCCTTTCACCCAAGGCAGGGTGGATTCAGGAGTGGATGGAAGTGACGGACGATGACAGAGAACAAGAGGACAACTTCACCGGCAAGATCGAGAAGGTGATAGTCGGGCGCGGAGAGCAGAGACAAGCACACAAGCGAAAGAAACAGGGGGCATGAAGACGTTACTCACCATCGTCACGCTGGGCGAATGGGGTGACGTTAACCACCAGTACCAGGAGCACAAAACCTGGACGTTGACGCCGATCCTAGGTCTGACCGTGTAACACCTCGGCACGTTCAAGGAATATCCGGTGCGCCAGCTCGGGCTGAGCGTCGACGAGGGCAAGACCATTGAGGGCATCCAGTCGCAAATCTTGCGGATGCAAAATATAGAGCGAGGCAATCACTAATCAAGGAGAGAAGCACGCCATGAAAATCACGCTTGCCGTTTCATTCACCCTCTTCGGGTTGCTGGCATTCGCGCCTGTCCATGCAGAAGAACAACGCCCCAACATTATCGTTATCCTCGCCGATGACCTTGGCAACGCCGACCTCGGCTACCGCGGCAGCAAGATCAGGACACCGAACATTGATGCCCTGGCCAAGAGCGGTGCGCGGCTCGAATCGTATTACGGATTGCCTCTGTGCACGCCGTCCCGCGCCGCACTGATGACCGGCCGCTATCCGATGCGGCAGGGGTTGCAAACGCTCGTGATCTTCCCGAGCCACATGTACGGTCTGCCTACCAATGAACGGACGCTGCCGCAAGCCCTCAAGGAAGCGGGCTACAGCACCTACATGGTGGGCAAGTGGCACCTCGGCCACGCTGACCGGAAGTTCTGGCCCAATCAGCGCGGATTCGACCATTTCTATGGAAACGTCGTCGGCGAGATTGACTACTTCACCCACGAACGCGGCGGCGTGATCGACTGGCAACGGAACGGCACTTTCATCAAGGAGAAGGGGTACTACGTCGATCTGATCGGTAACGAGGCGGTGAATCTGATTAATCGGCACGGCAAGACCAAGCCGATGTTCCTGTATTTCGCGTCGCTTGCCCCTCATGCGCCTTACCAGGCTCCGAAAGCAGACATCGAAGCCTATAAGGATGTGTTTCAGGACGAACTCCACCGCACCTACGCGGGCATGATCACCAACCTGGACCGGCAGATCGGCCGCATCGTTACGGCCCTCGAGAAGAACAGCATGCGCGAGAACACCATTATTGTTTTCACCACCGACAATGGAGGGGCGACGAGCGCGTTATTTGCCACCGGGGCCCGCTCGCCGGAGGAACGAGCAGAGAGCGGCAGCGTGGCTCTGGGGTCAAAGCCTCCAGCCTCCAATGCCCCATTCGCCGGCGGGAAGGGAACTCTGATGGAAGGCGGTGTGCGTTTGCCGGCGATCTTCAATTGGCCAGCAAGGCTCAAGCCCGCGGTGGTGAATGAGCCGCTGCACCATGTGGATATCATGCCGACGCTTTTGGCTCTCGCGGGCGGCAGTGGCGATCCGTCCAACCCGTTCGACGGCAAGGACGCGTGGGGAACGATCGCCGAGGGCAAATCGTCACCGCACGACGACATTCTGATCAACGTGGAGGCTTTCCGCGGCGCAATCCGGAAGGGAAACTGGAAGCTCAATAAGCTTGCACTGTTGCCCGAAAAGACTGAACTCTTCGATCTGGACCAGGATCCTGGCGAAGCGGAGAACGTGGCCGACAAGAATCCGGACGTGGTCAAAGACCTTGAAGCCCGACTGCTCGCGTACGCCAAGCAACAGAAAATGAGCGAGTGGATGAAGTCACAAATCGACTTCCTCGGCTTCCAGGGTGCGACGGTTCTCGATCAGGGCTACAACGTCGATGGTGGGCTGCCGCACGAGAAACCGATTCTGCCAAAGAAGTGAGCCAAGAATCCGGAGGCCTGAGTCCTATTCAACCAGCGGTTTGAGCCAGAAAAAAGGACCTTCATGATGAAACAGTTTTTACTTCTCACTGTAGGCATCGCATTTGGTGCAATCGTGATGACCGATCTTGTCTGGGCTGCCACGCCGAATGACGGCAGCGTCCTGCCCTTCCCGCCTGTGCCATCCGCGAGCATCGCGAAACCGCGGCTGCAGGACTCGGTCCACAAGCGGCGTGCGGAGCCCCAGCACTTGAAGCCCGGCTCGCCCAATGTGCTGATCATCTTGCTCGATGACGTCGGGTTCGGACAGGCCGCCACCTTTGGCGGTGAGATCAGCACGCCGACGCTGAGCAAGCTCGCTGCCCAGGGGGTCAGTTACAACACCTTCCACACCACGTCGATCTGCTCGCCCACGCGCGCCGCGCTGCTCACCGGGCGCAACCATCAGCGCATCGGCAATGGCACAATCGCCGAACGTGCGGTCGACTGGGATGGCTACACCGGCGTGATCCCGAAGACCTCGGCCACGATGGCCGAAGTGCTGCGCCACTATGGCTACAAGACGGCGGCGATCGGGAAATGGCACAACACGCCGGCCGACCAGACCACGGCGATGGGTCCGTTCGATCGCTGGCCGACTGGACACGGCTTCGACTACTTCTACGGTTTCCTCGCCGGCGAGACATCGCAATGGGAATCGCGGCTGGTTGAGAACACCAATGTGGTGGAGCCGCCGCATGACGAGACCTACCACCTGAGTGAAGACCTCGCACAGCATGGGGTCGACTGGCTGCGGCGCCATCAGGCGTTTGCGCCGGACAAGCCGTTCTTCCTGTACTGGGCGCCGGGCGCCGGGCACGGACCGCACCAGATTTTCAAAGAATGGTCCGACAAGTACAAAGGCAGGTTCGACGACGGTTGGGATGCCTATCGCGAACGGGTTTTTGCTCGCCAGAAACAGCTGGGCTGGATTCCGGCCAACGCCACGCTCACGCTGCGCGCCGATAACATGCCGTCGTGGGACAGCATTCCCGAGGCGCAGCGCCCGTTCCAGCGTCGCTTGATGGAGGTTTTTGCCGGCTTCGTCGAGCACGTGGACGTGCAGGCGGGCAGGTTAATCGACGAACTGGAGCGCCAGGGAATTCGCGACAACACCATCGTCATCTACATCTTCGGCGACAACGGCGCCAGCGCCGAAGGCCAGAACGGCACGATCAGCGAACTGCTGGCGCAGAACGGCATCCCGAACACCATCGAGCAGCAGCTGGCGGCGCTGGAAAAGATCGGTGGTCTGGCTGCGCTGGGCACAGCCAAGACCGACAGCATGTACCACGCCGGTTGGGCCTGGGCCGGCAACACGCCGTTCCAGTACACGAAGCTCATCGCTTCGCACTTCGGCGGCACGCGCAACCTGATGGTCATCTCATGGCCCAAGGGCATCAAGCCAGACCGCACGCCGCGGTCGGAGTTCCACCACGTCAACGATATCGCGCCGACCATCTATGAGATCGTCGGCATCGCGCCGCCGAAAGTGGTCGACGGATTTCCTCAGGACCCGATCGATGGCGTCAGCATGGTCTACACGTTCGCCGACGCCAATGCCATCACCCGCAAGAGGGTGCAGTACTTCGATAATAACGGCAGCCGCGCCCTCTACCAGGACGGCTGGGTTGCCGCGACCTTCGGCCCGCTGGTGCCCTGGCTGCCCGGCGCACCGGGCAGCGCCGAATGGGACTCGGCGAAGGACAAGTGGGAGCTCTACAACATCACCAAGGATTTCTCGGAGGCCAACGATCTAGCCGCGAAGGACCCGAAGCGTCTCGCGAAATTGCAGAAGACGTTCGACGAGCAGGCCAAGGCCAACAAGGTCTATCCGCTCGGCGCCGGCATCTATCTGCGCCTGCATCCCGAGGACCGCATCAAGACACCCTATACGAGCTGGCAGTTCGACGCCACTACCACGCGCATGCCTGAGTTCACGGCGCCGGGCCTGGGCCGCGAGAGCAGCGCGGTGTCCATCGAGGCGGAGATCGGCGACAACGCATCCGGCGTGCTGTACGCGCTGGGCGGATCGGGAGGCGGACTCACGCTCTACATGGACAAGGGTCACCTGATCTACGAGTACAACATGATGATCATCGAGCGTTACATTGCCCGTTCCGAGAGCACGCTCCCCGCCGGCAAGCGGCGCATTGAGGTCACGACCCTGTTCGAGAGCTCCATGCCGCTGTCCCCGGCCGAGGTCGTGCTGAAGGTCGATGGGCAGGAAGTGGCGCGTACGACCGTGACGCGCACCGTGCCTGCCGCGTTTACGGCCAGCGAGACCTTCGATGTCGGCGTGGATCTGGGTTCGCCAGTGTCGCTCGACTACTTCGACCGTGCACCGTTCCGGTTCGACGGAACAATCAGCAGCGTCGGCGTGCTGCTTAAATGAGGAACGTCGGAAAGAAAGCAAGCGGCGCATTCCATGCGGAGTGAATCAGATGAGTAAGCTGATATCGATAGCCATGTAGCTGGCGACGGCACTGGCGGTGTTTCCCACTGCAACCATACAAGCTCAACCGACTGAAGGCTTCGTGATCGCCAATGGAGTAGAGATTCATCGTAGGGGATAAACCATGAAAACTAATCGCAGATATCGCAGTCCCTTGATCGGGTTCATTGTCGCGTGCGTCTTGTGCACCAGCCTGGCGCCGGCCGCAGCCTGCACCCGCGCGCTGTATGTGGCCAAGGACGGCACGGTCATCGCTGGCCGATCGATGGACTGGGGTGAAGACCTGAAGTCCAATATGTGGGTGCTGCCGCGGGGCATGACGCGCGACGGGATGGGCGGGAAGAACAGCATCTCGTGGGAGTCGAAGTACGGCAGCCTGATCGTGTCGGGCTACGACATCGGCACCTCCGAGGGCATGAACGAGAAGGGGCTGGTCGTCAACATGCTCGCGCTCGCCGAGTCGGATTACGGCAAGCCGGCCGAAGGCTCCAAGGTGATCTCGATGAGCACCTGGGCACAGTATGTTCTGGACAACCATGCCTCCGTCGCCGAGGCTGTCGCTGACCTGCGGAAAGAGAACTTCCGCGTGCAAACCTTGGTGCTGTCCACCGGCCGGCCCGCCAACATGCACCTGGCGATGTCAGACGCCAGCGGCGACTCGGCCGTTTTCGAGTACGTCAAGGGCAAGCTCGTCATCCACCACGGCAAGCAGTACAAGGTGATGACCAACTCCCCCACCTACGATCAGCAGTTGTCAATCATGGACTACTGGAAGGAGGCCGGCGGGCTGAACAAGTCTCTGCCCGGCACCTCCCGCGCTGCCGACCGCTTCGTTCGGACAACGTACCTGCTCGAAGCGGTCCCTGGCGAGGCGGCGCCGAAGTACATCACCGGCGCGCCGCAGCAGAAGTTCCAGTTCCAGGCGGCGATGGCGGTGCTGTCGTTGATGCGCAGCGTCGGTACCCCGTTGGGTTTTTCGAATGAAGAGCAGCCGTGGGTCTCGTCGACCGTCTGGCGGACCGTGAGCGACAGCACCAACCGCGTCGTGATGTTCGACTCTGCGCTGACCCCGGCGACCTTCTGGGTACGGTTGGATGACTTGGACCTGAAGCCGGGGGCGTCGGTAAAAAAACTGGAACTGGTAGGAGGCAAGACCTACAGCGGGAACGCCACGGACAAGTTCGTCGAGGCCAAGCTGTTCGACTTCGCAGATCTGAGGGATCTGTACGAAGCGCCGAAGAAATAACCGGACCTCTTGCCATCCGGTGAACTGAGGTGTAAGGCCTCGCAACTCAAGTTGATGGCGGGCGATGGCGTGGCGTCGAGTTTCGACCTGCTCGATGTTACGCGATACAACCGGTTGCAGCGGATGGTCTGCCGCTGAATTGGAGCCTTCACCATCGGGAGACAACATGAAAACAGTATGGTTGGCCTCGTTAGCCTCGATCCTCTCACTTCTGCTTCCAATCGCGGACGGCCAGGCAGCGGACAACATAAAGGCGTTCCCCCCACCCGAGGAGGGAATGGTTCGATATGTCTTGCAGCTCCCGAAGCAGGACGATGAATCGGCTTTCAAGGTAGAGTTGATTGTCGGCAAGACGGTGCAGGTTGACGAACGGAACAGATACTTCTTCGGCGGCAGGGTCGAGAAGGAAACGATCAAGGGTTGGGGATTCACACGATACAACGTGAGCAAGCTCGGGCCGATGGCAGGCACACTGATGGCCATCGATCCGGACATGCCGAAAGTGGCTCGGTTCGTCACGCTGGGCGGCGATCCCTACATCATCCGCTACAACAGCCGTCTGCCTATCGTGGTCTATGGGCCGGAAGGCGTTGAAGTGCGTTATAGGATCTGGAGCGCCGGGGCAGAGGTAAAAGCCGTTGAGCAGGGTTGAGGCGGGGCATGATGTCAGAGTGCGATGCGGGATGCGAGTATCGTGATACGAGATGTGCGCTTTAAATCCCGAATCCCGAATCTCGTTACTCGCATCTCGAATTTTGAGTCACGCCTGTCTCGTGTGTTTGGTTGGACGAAACAAACCAGATAGACCAAACAGACCAGACAGACCGAACAGACCAGATAGATCGGGCCAGACCGTTCAGAATCGCGCGGAGAGGCCGATGCCGACGTTGGTGTTCTTGATGGAACTCGCCTCGAAGCTTTCTTTGCGGCTGGAACGCTGCACCCCCCAGAATCCCTGAATGGAATCCGTCAGACGATAGACCAATGTCACGTCACCCTGGTAGGTGTTTTCATAGGCGTCGCTCGGTAATCCCTAAGATCTCTGCGGCCTCTGCCACCGTGAGGGTCCGCCGTTGTCGCCGCTGGTAGAGCTCCTCAAACCGCATCTGTCTCACCTCCTGTAGTACCCGTGCCCGCGTCATAGTGGCCCTCCTTGAGGGACCACCCTAAACCGGACAGATCACGTGCTACAAAAACCGGACAGATGATGTGCTCTCTACAACCTTCTGAAATCGTCTTGGCATCTTCCGTGAGGACCTGTACAATAGCTCCATGCCAGACGATAGGTTGCTCGCGCGCATCACGGTTGATCCTGAAATTTGCCATGGGAAGCCCTGTATCCGTGGTCTGCGGTATCCTGTCGAAAGCATCCTCGAATATCTAGCCGGGGGCGATACTGTGGAACATGTGTTGGCCGAGTTTCCCGATCTAGAACGAGACGATATTCTGGCTTGTCTTGAGTTTTCGCGGAAAATGCTAGCGGCTAAGAGCGTTCATGTGGCATTGACGTGAAGTTTCTCGTCGATGCGCATCTCCCGCGTCGGCTCTGCGCCATTCTCGTTCAGCATGGACACGACGCAACTCACACGCTGGATCTTCCTGCCGGGAACAAGACGAAGGATCCCATCATCAATCAGGTCTCGGAGCTTGAACAACGGATCGTTGTTTCGAAGGACTCTGATTTCTTTTACTCGCATGTGCTGCAAGGGCGTCCCTGGAAGTTGCTCTTGATTAAGACGGGCAACATCTCCTCTCAAGGGGTATGTGTCTTGTTGGAACGGCATCTGCCAACCATTGAGACAGCCCTCGCCACCCATACGCTGGTCGAGATCGACCATTTGTCTGTTACTCCCGTGATGTAGCCTGGTTCGCCGCTCTCTTGCCATGCCATCGTCTGATTCAAGCCTGGTCTGACTGGTCCATCTGGTTTGTCTGGTCTGTTCGGTCTGTCTCATCTGGCTCGTTTATTTGGTTTGTTTGGTTTGTCTTGTTTATTTGGTTGGACAGACTAACCAGATGAACCAAATCAACCAGATAAACAAAACAAACCAGATGAACCAGACAAACCAGCCAGTTCAGAATCGCGCGGAGAGGCCGATGCCGACATTGGTGTTCTTGATGGAACTTGCCTCGAAGCTTTCTTTGCGGCTGGAACGCTGCACCCCGCCGAATCCCTGAATGAAATCCGTCAGGCGATAGGCCAAAGTCACGTCACCCTGGTAGGTGTTTTCGTAGGCGTCATTTCGTTCATCGCCCGCCAGCCCGCTGGTCCAGATGTTGTGTTCGAAGTGAAACGCGGTGAGGAGCGAGAGCCGCTCGGTTAGTTCCACATCCATATCTGCGGACAGGTAGTGGTTGACATAGGACGTATCGTCCTCGAACTGGGGTTAGTTGCGTCCCTTCGCAAACATCGTCTTATTTAGCAGATTTTTCGCACAACTTCTCCTCGACCGAGTTTGAGTCATCAGGAGGACGGATCGAGAGAGATTGACTCACTCGAAAAGTAGTACTAAAATTACGAGGTACTACTAAATAGTGGAGGTAAGAATGCTTGAATCTACCATGACCCGGAAGGGGCAGGTCACAATTCCCAAGGCGATTCGTGATCGCCTGGGGGTGAAGGAAGGAGAGAAAGTTCTCTTTGTGATGCGAGACGAGGAGGTGGTCTTGAAGGTCGTCAAGGGAACCATTCTTGATCTCAGAGGCTCGGTTCAGCCGTCGGCTCATTCGGAAGATTTTGAAAAGATTCGTCAGTCGGTGAAGCAGACTGTTGCAAAGAAGGTGGCCGGGCATGGTTAGTTTCTTCGTGGATACCAATGTGTTTCTTCGTTTTCTAACCAACGACGACCCGGCAAAAGCCAAACGAGCCGAGACACTATTTCGCGATGCCCTGCGAGGCAAGATCAGATTGGCGACGAGTCTGCTGGTCATCGCCGAGATCATCTGGACACTGGAATCCTTTTACAAACTGGAGAAGCCGGATATCGCCGCGAAGGTGGAGAAGATTCTGAATACGCCCAATCTGGACTGTCCCGAAGCCCCGCTGCTCTTTATGGCCCTCGATCTCTATGTCCATGCGAACATCGATTTCGTGGACGCGTACAACGCCTTCTACATGAAAGAGCATGGACTCACACAGATTCTCACCTATGATCGCAAACACTTTGCCCGAGTTGCGTGGGTTCAAATCGGGGATTTGTGATGACGTGGCAGTGGTGCTTTTGAAGTGGAGCAGCACCTGCCAGATACGAGATTCGGGATACGTGATGCGGGATATGCGATGCGGGATCCGGGATCCGGGATACGTGATCCGAGATTTAAAGCGCGCATCTCGCATCCCGAATCTCGCATCCCGAATCTCGCCCGTCTCGCGCCGCTATCCTGCGGCGGAGTCAGATCAGAATCGCGCGGAGAGGCCGATGCCGACATTGGTGTTCTTGATCGAACTTGCCTCGAAGCTTTCTTTGCGGCTGGAACGCTGTACCCCGCCGAATCCCTGAATGGAGTCCGTCAGACGATAGACCAATGTCACGTCACCCTGGTAGGTGTTTTCATAGGCGTCATTCCGTTCATCGCCCGCCAGCCCGCTGGTCCAGATGTTGTGTTCGAAGTGAAACGCGGTGAGGAGCGAGAGTCGCTCGGTCAGTTCCACATCCATATCTGCGGACAGGTAGTGGTTGACATAGGACGTATCGTCCTCGAACTGCGGCTGCTTGCGCCCCTCCGCCAGCCCGCGCTCGTAATGGTAGCTGAGCCCGAGCTTGATCTTGGGCGCGACGCGCCAATCTACATGGGGACCGATCGTCCAGAAGTTGAGGTCGCGTTCTGAAAAGGCTTCGTTGTAGCGGCGCATGCCGTACCGGTTGAACAATCGGACCGAAAGATCCGGCGTCACATCGTGAATGAGACGGGCGGACCAGATGTAGCTGGTCAATTTTTCGGCCGTCAATTGTGTCTGCCCTGACTGATGTTCATCGTTGTCGCCAAGAAGCTGATCGGGAGCGTAGGAGAAACGAGCCTGTATGCGGGTGGCGGAAGAGAGTTCCTGTGTCGCCTGGAGCCGCATTGTGCCATGGGTAAACTGCGGATTCTCCGTGAAGACGAAGCCCTGGCCTTGCACGTTCAGATCGAGCCGTCCAAGGCTGTTCGTCAGGGATCGCGTCACGCCTAGTATCGGCTCGAATACCACATCCGATCCCTGGTCCGTTAGTTTCGAGTCGATGGCCGGTTGAGTCGGATCGCCATCACGGCTGAGACGGCGGGTGGCGGAAAACAACCCGACATCGTCGGTATAGAAGAGACTTCCCCGACCCTCGAGAGACCAGCCTTCTTCTGCGGAAGCGAGTCGGGGAGTGGGCCAGAGACTTGCGAACAACACGAACAGCAGGACGAGTCGCCGGAGCGAGGCAGCGTCAAAATCGGAGTTCCGCTGGGGCATAGCAATCAAGACGTGCGCGACAGGCGCGCCCCGAAGTTCGGGATGCGAGATGCGAGTATCGAGATTCGAGATGCGCGATGCGAGATGCGAGTATCGAGATTCGAGATGCGAGTATCGAGCTGCGCGCTTTAAATCTCGGATCCCGGATCTCGCATCCCGTATCACGTATCCCGTATCGCATATCCCGCATCGCGTATCCCGCATCTCGTATCCCGTATCCGCTTGTCCGCGCCACTCCGCCACTTCGCGACGAACCGTCATGAATGATGCGGGCTCGCTCATGGTTTTAAGTCGTAACTGAATCCAAAGATAATATTGGTATCGACCGACTGACGACCGGCGACCGGCAACGAGTTGTAACGGATATCGTATTCGAAGTTCACCCGCCAGTTTTGGGTGATCCTCACCCGGAGCCCCTGGTCGGCATTCACGCGGGTTGCCGACCCATGCCCCAGGTCCTTAAATGCCTGGCTTTTGTGGAAGAAGACCACATCATCGCCCCGGAACATGAATTCATATCGCAAGGTTCCGGATGCCGATGGTGCGATGGTTGCCGGGTCCGTCGTGAAATCCTGATACACGGCCGCCGGGCCGGCGCCTATGGATAGATTGTGGTGCTCTCGGTCGAGGAGATCGTAGCCCATGATGAGGGCGCTGGTGTTGCGCAGGCCTAGAT
>Ga0194035_1000032_pt1 | contig 85777 bp, 89 predicted proteins | sample JunL2320m_MetaG_FD_148680 | JGI IMG/M metagenome (GOLD analysis project Ga0194035, IMG submission 148680) | Anoxic zone freshwater microbial communities from boreal shield lake in IISD Experimental Lakes Area, Ontario, Canada - Jun2016-L239-20m | ecosystem: Environmental > Aquatic > Freshwater >...
ACAGGTGGCGGAACGACGAACGAAGGCAGAAATCGTTCCAATGATCGTGTTGCGATCGGGGCTGTATCGCGAGGTCCGACATTGGGTCGGTCTTGGACTCGCGCTCTTGGCACTCACTGTTCTGCTCACGATTGAATCGCACTGGCTCCCGTGGGGTTGGCATGCTTCGAACGCGGCCTGGCTCCTGCTTTCGACGCTGGCGGCTTATGGATGCGGCGCGTGGCTGGGAACGTTATGGCCGGTGATTCGTCTGTGCACTTCAGCAGAACGGATGCGGCATAAAGTGAAGCTCAGGGCCGAGCATGCATTTTCCCAACATGCCCTGTCACACACGCGTGAGCGCACGGGCGTGCTCATCATGCTCTCGATCTTGGAACGGCAGATATATGTGTTGCCGGATCGATCGCTGGACGGTCTGGCTTCGACCGATCAATGGGCGCAGGTCGTCCAAGTTGCCGTCGAACAGTTACAGGGCGGCGACATCGTCAGCGGGCTCTGCCAGGGAATCCAACGATGTGGCTTGCTACTTGCCGATATCTGCCCGGGGTGTCCGAATGACAACCCGAACGAATTACCGGACGAATTGATTCAGGAGTCTTAATCGCCAGCTTGATAGACTGCCCGACATCGTTCCGCTAGAATCCCTCTATTCATGTCCGATCCTACGGTGGTATCCCCAGCTCCGGCGAATGCGCAGGATGAGACTCGCTCGGTGGTCAAAGCAGCCGGAGTGATCGGCGCGGCCACCTTCTCCAGCCGCATCCTCGGGTTCGTCCGCGATATGGTGCTGGCGAATCTTTTTGGGGCAACACCTGCGGCAGATGCCTTCTTCGTGGCCTATCGTGTTCCCAACTTGCTTCGCGAATTGTTTGCGGAAGGGTCGATGTCTTCCGCCTTCATTCCGGTCTTCACGGAATATCAGACGCAAAAGTCGAAACAGGACACATGGGAATTGGCGAGCGCTGTTTTTACAACGCTGCTGACGATCGTGACTGGGATCACAATTCTTGGCGTCATCCTGGCGTCCGGAATCGTCTGGCTCCTGGCGCCGGGGTTTCATGACGATCCGGCGAAGCTGGGTATGACCACGCTGCTCACGCGAATTATGTTCCCCTACCTGATCTTTATCAGCCTGGCGGCGCTGGCAATGGGCATCCTGAATTCCATGCGCGCCTTCGCGGCGCCGGCGTTCTCGCCAGTGTTCTTCAACATTTTCATTATAGGCTGTGCGTACTTTTTATCGCCGATGATGGCGGAGCCGATCCATGGTGTGGCTATTGGGGTGGTGGTGGGAGGTGCGGCACAATTTGCCATGCAGTTGCCCGGTCTGCGTCGGCGCGGCATGTTATTCGGGTTTCGATTCGCACCGGGTCATCCAGGTGTGCGGCGGATTGGCGTGTTGATGGTGCCCTCGCTTCTCGGTCTCTCTGTGACGCAGATCAACATTACTGTAAGCACGATTCTCGCCTCTTTCTTTCCCGGTGGGCCGACCTATCTTTTCTACGGCATGCGGTTGATCCAGTTTCCGCTTGGGATTTTTGGAGTGGCGCTGGCCACAGCCATTTTGCCGACGCTCTCGGCGCAGGCCGCACGTGGAGATTTTGATGAATTGCGGAAGACGTTGGGATTCGGCCTTCGTATGATCCTTTTTATCATCCTGCCGGCGATGCTAGGCCTGATGCTCTTGCGTCAGCCAATCATCCATTTGTTCTTCGAGCACGGGACCTTTACGGGTCACGATACTGCTGAGACCGCACTGGCGGTGCTCTGCTATTCCGTCGGCCTCTGGGCCTTTGGAGGCGTCCGCATTATCGTCTCGGCCTTCTATTCGCTACAAGATACGCGCACGCCTGCCATCACTGCGGCCATCGCCGTCGCGGCCAATCTCGTCTTCTCGCTCCTGTTGATGTCGTCTTTAGGGGCGGCTGGCCTGGCCTTGGCCACAGCTCTGGCGGCAATGGTTAATGGAGGTATCTTGGTCGCGGTGCTTCACCGTCGGTTAGGCGGCGTGGATTGGGGTTCTGTGGGGCGTTCGTCGTTGCGTGTGTTGGTCGCATCTGTGCCGTTAATTGCGATCTGCGCCTGGGTGGCGGCAGCCCAGGTCTGGACTCATCCAGGTGAATGGATCGAAAAATCGGTCATGCTCTTCGTAGCCATCGGATTGAGCGCGGGCGGTTATTTGGGTGTCCATGCCCTGCTGCGGTCAGAAGAACTCGGCCTGGTTTGGGGAATGGTCAGACGGAAACTGAAGCGAGGAGTGGCCTGAACAATGGGTAAACGACAGCCTTTGCTCTCATCCCTTTCCCCTCACCCATCAGGTGTCAGGGCCTGCGTTTTTCGCACGTCCTGGGGATGGATGGGTCTGTCGGAAACGACGAAAGGGATCGATGCTGTGGTGTTGCCGAAGGCCTCTCGGCAGGCTGTGCTGTCTGAGTTGCAAGCGGCTTCCGCAGAGCTCCTAGAGGGCAAAACCTCCTCACGATTGCAAGAGGCGCGGGCACAATTGACCGGCTATCTGGCTGGAAGGCGCAGATCCTTCAATTTGCCGTTGGACCTCTCACGAGGGACAAGTTTTCAGCAGAAGGTCTGGCGGACTCTTCGAGGTATCTCTTACGGCCGTCTTCGATCCTATCAATGGGTGGCACTTCGCGTAGGGGGCGGACAGTATGCTCGCGCCGTCGGCAATGCGGTGGGGGCGAATCCTCTGCCGATCGTGATCCCTTGCCATCGCATCGTGGCGCAAGATGCGTCGCTCGGGGGATTCTCGGGCGGCTTGCCTACGAAACGAAAGCTGCTCACTCTTGAAGGAACCCTGGACGAACTTCGACCGGAACGGCCGTAACCCATGAAAGCCGTGATTCAACGGGTGACGAGTGCGTCGGTTCGCGTTGAGGGCAAGACCGTGGGGCAGATCGAATCCGGTCTCCTGGTCTTGCTGGGAGTGGCGAAAGGCGATGGAGAATCGGATAGCCGGTTTCTTATCGAGAAGATTCGCACGCTCCGGATCTTTTCCGATGAACAGGGGAAAATGAATCGCTCGTTAGTGGACATCGGAGCATCGGTCTTGCTGGTGTCCCAGTTTACCCTACTGAGCAGGACAATGAATGGCCGCCGTCCAAGCTTTGACGATGCGGCGCCCTCGAATGAGGCAAAGCGACTATACGAGCAGGTTGCGGTAGGGCTGCGAGACCAGGGTACTCATGTGGAGACCGGAGTCTTTGCCGCGCATATGCAGGTTGAGTTGCTGAACGACGGGCCGGTGACCTTTGTGCTCGATAGCCGTGAAGCGTGAAAATCAGCCGGTTGCTCTGGTTCGTTTGGTCTGTCTTGTCTATTTGGTTGAACCAGACTAACCGGATAAACCACAAACAAAGAAGACGGTCTTACGGTCTTGTTGAACAGCCTGCAGGTTCCGACCTGTACTCAAGTCTGGCTCGTGAAGACCGAAAGAAGGATTAGGGGGAGCCGATTTCGGCACTTCGACCATCATCTGCTATACTGAGTTCATACGTGTTTGAATGTGAGAGAGGTGGATATGGGAACGCAAGTTCCGCCACGGCATCCGCTCCGTCAGCTGTTCGGCGCTTTGACCGAGAAGAGTTTTACGGAACATCTCGGGTGGCCAGACCCCAACGTCACCAGCTACCTCACCAACCTGCTCATCGACTTTACCCACAGCGACCAACTGTATAAAATCAAAAATCAGCAAGACCAATCTGTCGATACGGTGGTGGGCCTCTTGTTTGAGTCGGAAGTGTTGCTTGAGGCCCAGTCGATGGATCGTGAGCGGGACGTGCATCAGCATATCGGCGATTTCACGCTCTTCATGGCAGGGCTGTTTCCGGAATATCTGCGCCGCCTCAAAACGTCCGGGTTGATCTACCACAAAGATTTCCTCGTGGACTATATGAAAACGGGAAAGCGCTCCTACGGGATTGTCGCGCGAATGGCTGACGGTCCGTCACCAGAGGAACCTCCTCTGTTCAGAAAACTCTCCGACAACTTCGAGCTTTGCGTCGCCGGTCTGGGGTTCGTGCGATCCGATCTGGATCGCATGAAAGATCCGACATACCGGAAGGCTCAGAATCTCCTCCTCAATTGACCAGTTCCCATCCTCTTATTCTTGCTCATGGCGGCGCCGGTTCCAGACGTATGACGCTGCTACAGGCTGCTTGTCTGGCCGATGCGCTTAAGGCCGGCTATGGCATCCTTGCTCGGGGAGGCCCGGCGCTGATCGCAGTTGAGTGTACCATCGGCCTTCTGGAGCAATCAGGACTGTTCAATGCAGGACGAGGAGCGAAGCGCCAGCTGGACGGGGTGCAGCGAATGGATGCTGCCATTATGGAAGGAACCCACCTCGAAGCCGGATCTGTGGCCTCGATCGAAGGGATCCTGCATCCGATTACGGCGGCCCGCCTGGTTATGGAAGCGACGGACCATGTTCTATTAGTCGGCCCACTCGCCAGCAGATTTGCGCGGCATTACAAGCTTGATCGGCATCGTTCCACTGGCGTATCTCGCCGCCTCTCTTACGACGGGATCCTCGCGAGGCAGAAACATGCACCAACAGAACGACACGGGACCGTCGGCGCTGTTGCTCTGGATCGGTCCGGGACGGTGGCAGCAGGAGCCTCTACCGGGGGTATCGATTCGATGTTGCCGGGGCGGGTCGGCGATAGCCCGCTCATCGGCTGTGGAGTTTACGCCGACAATCACAGTGGTGCTGTGTCGATGACGGGAATGGGCGAAGGCATCATCCGCCTTGTAATTGCCAAGAGCATCTGCGATCGTCTGGCTATGGGAAAGAGCCCTGCGGTTGCCGCACGACAGGTGTTGCGCATGCTCGTGTCTCGAATCCGTGGATCTGCTGGGGCCCTAGTTCTCTCGCCGGACGGTAGATTTGCCATCAGGCATGTGACTCCCCATATGGCTGCAGGTTGGTGGAACGGAACTGGCTTGCCGACTGTACGAGGGGAATTTCTATGAAAGACGTACTCTTTCACCTGGCTTTCCCTACGCATGATGTGGCTGCGGCGAAGCGCTTCTATGTCGAGGGGCTTGGTTGTACTCTGGGTCGGGAGTCGAGCCATGCTGTTACGTTCGGGCTCTCGGGGTATCAACTCGTGGCCCATCTGACGACGGAACCCCTACCGCCGCAGCAAGGCATTTATCCTCGCCATTTCGGCTTGGTATTCTCGTCGAAAGACTCATGGCAACGGTTTTTGGAACAGGCTCAGGAGAAAAAACTGTCCTTCTATCAGCAGCCGCGCGTCCGTTTCCCTGGTACCAGGATAGAGCACCTCACATTTTTCCTCGAAGATCCCTCCCACAACCTGCTCGAATTCAAACATTACACGCATGAATCGGCCATTTTCGGCGAGCGAGATTATGGTGAGGTCGGCGACTCGTTGTAGCCTCCCTTCTGCTCCTGGCCTGGAGGCTCTGCCGAATGTTGGTCTGGTTCTGGGTCTGACTCTCGTTCTGAGTCTGGCTCCGGCTTTGGCTCTGGTTCTAGCTGGGGAGGTTGGGGAGATCTCCGAGTAATCCATTTGAGGATCCGGTCGTGGCGACGAGTGAGAGCGGTCGTTTTTCGTAGTGGATCGTATCGACGTGGCGACGGCAAGATGGCCGCCAGCCAGGCTGCCTCGTCGGCTGACAGGTCGCGCGAGGATTTTTTGAAGTGATGACGCGCTGCTGCCTCAGCCCCATAGATGCCCTGCCCCCATTCAACGACATTGAGATACAGCTCGAGGATACGTTCCTTTGTGAGATGCTGTTCGAGAGAACGGGCAATCAGTGCTTCCCGTGCCTTTCGAAGCAAGGAACGCTCAGATGACAGGTACAGGTTTTTGGCCAGCTGCTGCGTAATGGTGCTCCCGCCACGCTTGAGTTTGCCTGCTTCGAGGTTATAGAGAGCCGCGTCTTTGATCCCTTCCCAATCGAACCCTTCATGGGTAAAGAACGACGCATCTTCCCCCGCCACGACTGCCTGGCGGAGGTGGGGCGAGATACGTGAGAGCGACACCCACACCCATTGGCGTTCGATCTTGCGGCCTTGCGCCTGAGCCCCCCGCGCTTCCATCAGCGCTGTCGTGGTTGGATTGGTCGTGCGTAGGGCCGAGACGTCGGGCATGATGAGCAACCAGATGAAGAGGACCGCGCCGACGGGAAGGCAGAGGCCGATGATCAGGAGGGCCTTCACACGGCGAGAATGTGCGGTTGACTTCGGCATAGTTCGATGCGTATGAAAGGTACGAGGCGAGAGGCTAGGGGCAAGGGGGCTGATAAGAGCCATGCATTTGCCCCGCGCCCCCGCGCCTCTTGCCTATGGGGTGACCATTGAAAATCCTGAATGCAGAGTTTATCAGAAGTTGTGCGGGACCAGAGCAGTTTCTGCAAAGTGAACTCCCGGAAGTCGCTTTCATCGGGCGGTCGAATGTCGGAAAGTCGTCTCTCATCAACTCCCTCTTGCAGCGCAAGGGCTTGGCGAAGGTGAGTCGCACGCCGGGAAAGACTCGCTTGGTCAACCTCTTTCGGATTATCAGCGACGATCCCGGGTTGGCACGATTCGTGGTCGTGGATTTACCAGGATACGGTTACGCAAAGGTGTCGAAGGCGCTGCGGGCTCAGTGGGCGCCGTTGATCGAGCAGTATCTCAACGGCAGTGAACAGCTGCGTGCGGTGGTGGTGTTGGTGGAAAGCCGGGTGCTGAGTGAACAGGACAGGGAGACGATTGCCTGGCTTTTGTCCGTCGGGCGGCCTCCCATCGTGGTCGCGACGAAAGTGGACAAGTTAAAAATGAGCGAGCGTGTCGGTGCGCTTCGTCGGCTGCGGGGAGGGTTGGGATTGGTCGAGGGCGACGAACTTATTGCTTACTCGTCGGTGACGGGCGAGGGGCGGGAGCGGTTGTGGGCGGTCCTAAAAGAGCGGATTCGAACTTGATTTCGATGTAGGCCTTGTTCTTGAGGTTGGCCAGCCACGATTGGAAGGCATCTTCGCTTTTCTGCTGAAAGACGAGTCCCTGGATTTCATTGCGTACTTGCTCGAACGGGCGGAACTGTTTGGGTTTCTTGTCCTCCAGTCGCACAATGTGAAAGCCATCCGGGGTCTCGATCATGTCCGAGGTGCCGCCAGGCACCATGGTGGTGATCGTGCGCTCGATTTCCGGCAAGAGCTCTCCCTGCCGTACTAAGCCCAGGTGCCCTCCGTGCGACGCATTGGGGCCGTCGGAAAAGCGCAGCGCCAGATCCTCGAAGGAGTCCCCCTGTTTGAGCCGTGTCATCACCTCACGAACTTTTTCCTTCGCGTCGACTATATTGTCCGGTGAACGCGGCTGAATGAGAATTTGGCTGAGCGTGTATTCTTCCGAAAGCGCAAATCGATCGCGGTGTTCCTGGAAATACCGTTTCAGGTCGGAGTCTCCGACGATCACCGCGCTCCGCACGTCGCGGTCGACGATCCTAAACAGCATCATCTGTTCCCGGGCGCTTTTCATATCCGCGGGGTTTGCTTCGTCGATCGTTCTCCCCTGTTGCTTCATCTGCTGAATGGCTTGCCGGACTTCTTGGTCGGTGACCACGATGTTTCGCACCTTGGCTTCCTGGAGTTGCAACTTGCGCTCGATCATCGTGGTCAGCGCCATGTACTCCGCTGTCTTGAGCCGACGCGCAAGGGCATCGCCGCGATATTCTTTCTGAATCCGCTCCCGTTCCGGGGCGAGCTCCCGTTTCATCTCGGACAGCATGATGAGGTCCGAGTTGACGATCGCGACAATTCCATCTTCGATCTGCGCAGCAAAAAGAAGGGACGCTTGTGCGATCAGCCCGAATGCGAAGAGGATAGTGTGTCTCAGCCAGCCTGGTGCCATTATGACGAACGGATGGATCGTGATTATGGATCTGGGACTTGCCTTTTCCCTATGGGATCGAACGGTCGGCAAGAGTCTGGCGAATTGTACACGAATTGGGAGGATTTGAGGGGAATCTCGATCCGCGACGATTCAGTGTTTGCCGACGTCGTCGGTCACGAAGCGGGAGGCATCCTTGAGGCGGATGGTCGCCTTCGCGCGGATGTCGACGATCACATCGTCAAAACGTTTTCGGCGCTTCTCGTTGAGCAGCTCTTGCCGCAGACGCTCTCGAACAGCTACGTCCGCCTGAATAATTTCTGTATCCAACGACGAAACCATGACGAGGTAATAGCCGGCGTCCGCCTTGATCGGTGCACTGACGAATCCGGGCTTGAGGGTCTGAATGACTTCGTCGACTTCGGGGACGACCAAGTCCTTGCGATAGGGGCCGAGATCGCCCCCTTTCGCTTTCGATTTTTCGTCGATTGAATAGCGTTGTGCAAATTGCGCGAAGTGCCCCCCCTGATTGATCTGCCTTTCCAAATCTTTCGCAGCTGAAATATTGGGCAGCAGCATCTGCGACACTCTTACTTTTAGTGGCGTCAGGAGTTCTTGAGCATGCTGCTCATAGAAGGCGTCCAATTCTTCGCTCGAAAGTTCGATCTTGGCTTTGATTCGATCCTTGAGAAGCTCGTCGAGAATCAGTTGTTCCTTGTAGCGTTGCGCGCGATCGCGGATGGCATCGTTCTGGTCGAGTCCTAGCTTGCGCGCCTCCTGCATGAGCAATTCACGGGTGATGAGTTCGTCGAGGAAACGGCGCTTTCCCCCTTCCTTCTCGTACCGCGCTTTGGTGGCCTCGGCCAATTCTCCCCAGCGGGCTTCGAACTCGGTCTGCGTGATTTGCCGGCCGTTGACGAGAGCCACGACACCCTCCTCTGGCGGTGGCGTACAGCCGGTGAGGAACAGCAGGCTGCCACCGATAACGCCGACGAGTAGAGTGAAGAAGCGGAGAGCGAGGCGATTCAAGGATCCGTTCGATGTTCGAGTCATAGGCGCATGAAACCTTGTCAGCGAGATGATGGCGAAGACATTGTGGTGTTGGTATCACAGCCTCCCAGGCTTTGCAAGGTTGCTGTGAGTTCTCGAAAAATAGAAGGCCAGTCCTGATGCGGCATCTGGAGTTCAAACGAGAGCGGAGATAGGAAGCACACCCGTTTCTTGTACCGGTCCATCATTCGGTGAATCGCTTGGCTTGAGACCCGGCTCTTGGCGTCGAGGGTGACGACGACAGAGTGGGTCTTGAGCTCGATCGTGGTGAGGCGCAAGGCCTTGGCCTGGAGCCTCACCTGCATGACTTCGAACAGGCGCTCGACAGAGTCCGGGGCCAGCCCATATCGATCCTGCATTTCGCCATGCAGCAAGGCGAGGTCTCCGACTTGGGTGCAGGACGAGAGGCGCTTGTAAAAGGAGAGGCGCTGGTGGGGATCGGCGACGTACTCGTCAGGAATAAAGGCAGAGACGTGGAGCCGGAGGGTGGGGTCCAGCTCTTCTTCCACGATCTGGCCCTTGAGGCGCTGGACAGCCTGTTCCACCATCTGCATGTAGAGATCGAGTCCGATCGCGGCGATATGCCCTGATTGCTGCTTCCCCAGGAGATTGCCGGCGCCCCGGATTTCCATATCGGCTGCGGCGATGCGGAAGCCGGCGCCCAGTTCGGTAAATTGCTGAATGGCCGTGAGGCGCTTCTGGGCGTCTTCACTTAACTGCCCCTCATCGGGGACCAGGAAGTAGGCGTAGGCTTGGTCGCCGCTTCGGCCCACTCGCCCGCGCAATTGATACAATTGCGCAAGGCCAAACATGTCGGCGCGATTGATGAAGATTGTGTTGGCATGGGGCACGTCGATGCCCGATTGGATAATGGCCGAGGCGATCAACACATCCGCCTCCCGGCGAAAGAACTTCAACATCACAGCTTCAAGCGGTTTGGCATTCATCTGTCCATGGGCCATCACGATGCGTGCATCTGGTACCAGTTGTTGAAGCCAGGCTCCTGTCTTCTCCATCGTTTCGACTCGGTTATGGACGAAGTAGACCTGCCCGCCCCGACCTAGTTCCCGTAAGATCGCCTCGCGGATGAGCTTGTCGCTCGATCGGACGACCTGTGTGCGAATGGACAAGCGGCCGGCCGGGGGAGTTTCGATGATCGAGAGGTCGCGCACGCTTGCCATGGCCATCTGCAAGGTGCGTGGAATTGGAGTGGCCGTGAGTGTCAAGACGTCGACCTGGGTGCGGAGTTGTTTCAATCGTTCCTTGTGTTTGACGCCGAACCATTGTTCCTCATCGATGATCACGAGACCCAGGTTGTGGAACACGACATCTTTCTGGATGAGCCGGTGCGTGCCGATCACCACGTCGACGCTTCCGGACGCCACGTCTTTGAGAATGGTTTTGGCCTCCTTCGGCGATTGAAAGCGGGAGAGCAGGGCCACGCGAGCCGGGAATGGGGCGAACCGTTCCGAGAAGTTGTCGTAATGTTGGTGGGCCAACAGGGTTGTGGGAACGAGCACGGCGACCTGGCGATTATCTTCCACTGCCTTGAAGGCCGCCCGCATGGCCACTTCCGTTTTTCCGTACCCGACGTCGCCGCAGACCAATCGGTCCATCGGCTTGCTGGATTCCATGTCGTGGGCAATTTCTTCGATCGCTTTGAGTTGATCCGCCGTTTCTTCATACTCAAATGCAGCCTCGAATTCGTGATACATCGTGCTGTCGAATCCATAGGCATTGCGTGTCACAAGTTCACGGTTGGCATAGAGGTCGACCAACTCGTGGGCCATCTCCTCGATGTCTTGCTTCACCCGTGCGGTCGTTTTGGCCCAACTGGTGCCGCCCAAACGTTCCAGGCGCGGCGCATGGCCGTCTGCCCCGCTATACCGCTGGACATGGTTGAGTTTCTCCAGCGGAACGTACAGCGTATCGCTGCCGGCGAATTCCAGAATCAGATAATCGCTGTCGAAGTCCTGCACCGAGAGGCGTTTAAGGCCTCGGTATTTGGCGATGCCATGTTGGACATGGACGACATAGTCGCCCACATTGAGATCTTCCAGCGAAGAGAGGAAGGTCGCAGCTTTACTCTTGGCCTGCGGTTTGTGGCGCGCGCCTTTAGCAAACAGCTCTTCTTCCGTCAGAACGGCCAGGCGCAGTTCCGGGGCGAGGAAACCCGCGGACAGATCGCCGTGCAAAACGTAAAACGGCGCTTTGGTTTTGCCGAAAGTGGTCCAGGCCCCCGCCGCCCACTCCATCGCCGGCACATCGTGTTCGCGTAAGAGCGCCAGCAAGCGATCCACCTGGCCGCGACTTCTCGCGACGAGCAGCACGCGACAGGATTCCCGCAGGCGATCCATGATAGCGAGCGTCTGGCTGAAGGGCATACCACGAGCCCCAAGACCTGCACTGGCCGGAGTCTGAGCGGGAAAAGCCTGGACCGGATTCCAGGATGCATCACTCGCCATGAGCGGTTCGAGTGCGAGCGTAGGCCAGCCCTGTGTGAGATCCATGAGCTCCGTCCAGGAGAGAAACAACCGCTCCGGTGACGGGTAGGGCACGACCGTTTCCCGATCGGCATGGCGGAGATAGCCGTCGTCGATCTTGCCCCAAAGGTCTTCGCAGGCTCCTGTCACCGCAGCCGGCTGGTCCAGGACTAACAGCGGTTGTTCGGCGAAATAGTCGAAGAGGCTGTCCATGCCGGGATAGAGGTCCGGCGCGCGCCACTCGGCATCCACCGGAATGGGAGCGAGAGCATCCGGCGAATCCTCTGCACGGATATATTCCCGGGCGGGGAGGATCACAGCGTGATCCAGCTTCGCGGTGGATTTCTGCGTGGCGGGATCGAATAGGCGGAGCGAGTCGACGGTTTCGCCGAGAAACTCGGCACGCAACGGGTCGGCGTAGGCCGTCGAGAAAATATCCACTATGCCGCCTCGAATACTGAACTCCCCTGGGATTTCCACCACCGAGACTCGGCGATAGCCAAGACGTAAGAGTCCTCCGGTGAGGGTTTCTCGTTCGATCGTGCCGCGGAGTCTGAATTGCAGCGTGGTGTCGGTAAAGGTCGTGACTGGCAAGAGTCGTTGCATCAGGGCCGCGATGGAGGTGACCAGGCAGGTCTGTGGCGCGGTTTGGATGTGACGCAGGGCATTCATCCGGCGCGCGATCAGACCGACATGGGGCGCGCTGCCCTCGTAGGGGAGGGTTTCCCATCTCGGGAAGAGGGCGAGGGGCGCCGTTGGGATGCCGATCAGATCATGGAAAAAGTGCAGGTCGTCGAAGAGGCGTTCAGCCGCCTCGTCTGATCCGGTGACGATCAGCCATGATCGTTTGTCCAGTTTCCCAGACTGAGGATGGAGAAGCGTGGTGAGGGCAAGTCCGGCGGTGGATCCGCATAAGCCGGTGACAGAGGGACGACCTGTCTCGCCTGCCAGTGCCGAGGCGACAGGAACGAACCATTGGGACGCTGTAGGGGTGTGGGTAGTATCGGACACTGCGACGGCTTAAGTTGTGGTTGAGCGAATGCGTTGAATAATCGATGTGGTGGAAACGCCTGGAACCAACGGAATGGTACGGACGACTCCGCCACGCGCTTCCACAATATCGCGGCCGATAATCCGTTCCACCGTCCAATCTCCGCCTTTGACGAGGACATCCGGCTGCAATGAGGCGATCAGGTTGTGGGGGTCCGGTTCATCGAAGAGGACCACATAATCGACCGAGCCGAGCGCAGCGACCACCTCTGCCCGCTGCGACTCCGAGACAATCGGCCGGTCCGGCGCCTTGTTCAAACTCCTGACGGACGCGTCGCCGTTGACACCCACGACCAGCAGATTACCCAGGTCTTTCGCGGCCTGGAGGTAGCGTGTATGGCCCACGTGCATCAGATCGAAACAGCCATTGGTAAAGACGATCCGTTTCTTCTGCGCACGGGCTTGTTGCAAGAGCGGAGCGAGTTGCTCCTTGGTCAGGATCTTCGTGGGCATGGTCCCATCATACCGGCTGCGGGCTCGGATGGAAAGAGAGGAACATTACTCGTCGTCGTGGCTCACGCCGCCTAATCCAATCACCGACGCCCCGTGTTTGGTAATCAGCGCGTCCATCGCTTGGATGGCTTTGGCCCGTTTCTGGTCGAATAGCCCCGGTGGCGCAGGAGTCAAGGAGGAGAGCGCGAGCCCGGCTAATCGGTACTCGGTGCTTGGTCGAATGAGTTCCCGTAGCGATTGTTGGACGGTTGGCCACATGTCGGGATCGTAGTTCAGTGGGTGCGGAAAGCGGTGCTGTTTGGTTGTGATGACGAAACGGGCATTTTTTAGTTTCACGGTGCAGGATCCGGCGGCCAACCCATCCTGTCGGAGATCCCGCGCCAGCTCGCGGAGGAATCCGCGCAGGGTTTGCTCAAGAAAAGGACGATTGTGCGTGTCCTGTTCGAAGGTGGTTTCGTGGCTGAGGCTTTTGGATTCGCGATCGGCCACCACCGGTTCGTGGTCGATCCCCCGCGCCAGCTCTCGAACCCAGTGGAGTCGCGCGCCGAAAATCTGCCGCAAGGGCTGGTCCCAGCGTTGGTCCAACAGATCGCCGATGGTCTTGAGCCCGAGCGGCTCCAGGCGTGCGGCGGTCTTGGGGCCGATTCCCGGCAATGCACACAGAGGCCGCAGCGCCAAGAATGTCTCTTCCGTACCGGGAGTGACGATCACCAATCCATCAGGTTTATGACTATCCGCGGCCATTTTCGCGACGGTCTTGCCGGTTGCGACGGCGATGGTGCAGCGCAATCCCGTGGCCTCATACAGCGCATCCTTTGCGAGTTGTCCGAGTGAGCGAGGATCGGGGTGGCGGGTCTGGAGCTGTGTCGTGTCGGCATAGAATTCGTCGATGCTGCTCCATTCGGTGAGCGGGAATAATTGATCGGTCACGGCCTGCATCTGTTCATGCAGCCGGCGGTAGAGCGGCCTGTCTGGGGGAATCAGAATGAGCTGGGGGCAGAGACGTGTGGCCTCGCCTGTCGGCATGGCAGAATGAACGCCGAACGCACGGGCCACATAACTCGCTGCCGCGATGATTCCTCGCGGAGAGGATCCACCCACGGCCACCGGTTTACCTGCAAGGCTTGGGTCTGCCAGGACGGCTGCCGAGGCGAACATCGCATCGACGTCTCCGAAGAGGATCTGGCGAGACCAGCGCATCATCGGACATCGTCACAGGTCACAGGTCATTCCGTCAATCGTTTCGAAGTCACACAGTCTTCACGTCTGAAAGTCGAAGGTCCCGGTTATAACTTGATGACGGTTCGACTTTCGGGCTTTCTGACCCGGTTTCTCGATTGACCATTGACACATGACCATTGACGTGTGACGGGCTCATTTCCTCTAATGACCCTCGGCAGATGCCGCAGTGGTGCCGCCGCGGCTCAATCGTCCGCCGCTGGCGTCGGTACACTCGTCCGCATTGCCGACAGCGCCAGGAAAATCTTGCGAGGGCGAGGACTTCCTTCTGTAACGAATGGTAGACGGTGATGGCCAACGTACCGTCCCGATTCATCTCGGTCATCTTGCGGAGAAAATCCGATCCATGATTTGGCCGACGTTTCAGGATATCGAATTGCCATTGATGAATCATTTCGTGGGCCAGCGTGTTGACGATTTCCTGCTCGCCATACTCGCTTCGTTGGAGTGCTTGCTGGAGCAACGGAAGAGAGAGGCGAATTTCGCGCTTGGTCGGTGGGCGAAGACCGTCCTGATCCAGCCGTGGCCGTGGGCCTCGACGACTCACGAACAGGCCGACTGAGGAGGTCAGCCGGCGGCTCCAGACGAGCTCGATCGGAGGCAGCAGGCCCGCGAAGTAGCGTCCATTCAGTTCGCTCCACATGTGGGTCAGTTGCTGCGTGGTCACCCCAATTCTTCATACACCGCTGCCGCCAGTAACGGCACCATGATTTCGTGGTGGCCGATCAGGGAATAGCCTTTCCCGCCCTTCTGGGTCGGTCGCCGCACCACGTTGGTGAGGGGGCGGTAGTGAGCCATGAAGTCCATGTCCACGGTCGTAATGTTGGTCAGGTCATGACCGAGATTGCGCGCGAGCGACACAGTTTTGAGGAACACTTCCGGCAAAATGACGGCAGAGCCAAGATTGAGGTATACGCCCCCTTCCATCCCGGACACGACGGCTGCAAGCCGTCGAAAGTCGAAGAGAGAGGTTGCGCCAATGGCGGCGCCGTCCGCGGCAGGATGCATATGGATAATGTCGGTCCCGATGGCGACATGTACGGTTACCGGAATACCGAGCTTCGCTCCGGTCGCCAGGATGCTTGTCTCGCGATGGGGAAACTGTCCCTGTCGCCGGTTGATGTAGTGGCCGATGGATTCGCCGAGCCCTTCGCGGTCGTGAGCCCCACGAACGATCGCCTCGTTGAGCATACGGCCGGTTTCTTCCGCCATTCCGAATCGTCCCTCGTCGATCTCCGCATCGACTTCCTCCGACGTGTGTCCCATGAGGGCCAATTCAAAATCGTGAATGATCCCGGCGCCGTTCATGGCCACAGCGGACACAATCCCTTGCTGCATGAGGTCCGTGAGAATCGGACTCAATCCGACTTTAATGACGTGGGCGCCAAGCCCCACGATGACGGGTCGGCCTTTACGGTGAGCCTTCACGATGGCTTTGGCCACCGAGCGTAAGGATTTGACGCCAAGGATATCCGGCAGCGAATGATAAAACTGGCTGAAGCTGTCCCCACGACGCCAGGGGGAGGCGAAGTCGGAGACGCGGACCTTGCTGTGCCGTTTCTTGAGCGGATAGGTCGTGAGATCCGTCACATTGATCGGCGGGATCAGGCTTGGAGTCGTGACGGGGGGCCGATGTCGGTCAGGAGGCTTTGCCAAGGAGTTGTTCCTCGATGAGTTCACACAGGATGTGGCCGAGCGTGATGTGACTTTCTTGAATGCGAGCTGTGATCGTCGAGGGCACGACGAACGGATAGTCCACCAGACTGACCAGTTTCCCACCGGTCCCTCCGGTCCAGCCGATGGTGGTGAGGCCACAAGCCCGCGCCGCCTCTGCACCCCTCAACACATTGGGCGAATTGCCGCTGGTGCTGATGGCGATGGCGACGTCGCCTTTCTGGCCATGGGCGCGGATCTGGCGGGCAAAGAGTTCTTCGAAGCCGTAGTCGTTGGCGATGCAGGTAATGGCGGCGATATCGGTGGCGAGGGCGATGGCCGGGAGCGGATCCCGCTCCCGTTTATAGCGGCCGACGAACTCGGCGGCGATATGGGCTGCATCTGTGGCGCTGCCGCCGTTGCCGAAGAGCAACACTTTGTGTCCATCACGAAAGGCCGTGGCCATCAGCTTCACGACCTGCACGATGCGATCGGCATGTTCGCGCGCGAACTGTTGCTTGACGGTTGCGCTATCGGCAAACGTACTGAGTACACGTTCTTTCATGGAAAGCGATTCTAGGCAACCCTCCGCCATCTGTCAAACGTGGTTCGTAGGGCTAAGGCTTTTTTATTGTGGCAAGGGGGCCTGTCTGTCGAATGGCGCTCATTGCCAGGGCAATCATGGAGCCGACATCGGAGACCGTCGCCGGCAGGATGAGAGTATTGGTCGTTTTCGCCAATTCGCCAAACTTGGTGATGTACTGTTCCGCCACGCGCAGCTGGACGGCTTCCTGACCTCCCGGAACCTGGATCGTTTCCGCGACCTTGCGCAGACCCTCTGCGGTGGCCTGGGCAATGGCGAGGATGGCTGAGGCCGCTCCCTCTGCCTCGTTGATCTGCTGTTGCTTTTTCGCTTCGGAGGCTTTGATCACTTGTTGCTTTTCACCCTCGGCTTGGTTGATCGCCGCGTCTCGTTCGCCCTCGGAGGTGAGAATCACCGCCCGCTTTTCCCGTTCCGCCCGCATCTGCTTTTCCATCGCGTCCAGTACGCCCTTGGGGGGAGTAATATTCTTGATCTCATACCGGAGGACTTTGACGCCCCAAGGATCCGAAGCCTTGTCGAGTTCGTTGACCACTTGGATATTGATGTTGGTCCGTTCCTCGAACGTCCGATCAAGTTCAATTTTTCCGATTTCGCTCCGCAACGTGGTCTGCGCAAGCTGGATCAGGGCGAAATTATAGTCGCTGATGCCATAGGACGCGCGTTGAGGATTCAAGACCTTGAGGTACAAGATGCCATCCACTGACACCTGCACGTTATCGCGCGTGATACAGACCTGTTCCGGGATGTCGATGGCCGTTTCCTTGAGCGAATGTTTGTAGCGAATGCGGTCGATGAAGGGGAGGAGAATATGAAATCCCGCATCCAGCGTGGCCGCATATTTGCCGAGTCGCTCGACCACGTAGGCACTTTGCTGCGGCACGACCACAGCGGTCTTGGCGACGATAATCAGCACCAACACTGCCAATAACAGCACGACAAATAGTCCGCCGGTCATCGTTACCTCCTCCACAGTCGTTCGCCCTCCAGGCTGTTCTCACTCATTCGGCTGTAATCCACAGCGTGAGCCCTTCGACCCGCTCGACCTTGCATCGTTGACTCTTCTTCAAAAGGGCTGGCCCAGCATTATGGGCGGTCCACGTGGTGCCGTGCAGTTCTACCTTGCCGGTGCCGCTTGGCATGAGATCTTCGAGTAGCAGCGCACTCTCGCCCACCAACGAGTCCACGGTCGGCAGTTCCTTATCACGGGTTTTGATCCAGGCCAGCAACGGTCCGCGAAAAATCAGCAGTGAGAGGATTGCGACTCCCGAAAACAGCAGCCACTGGAGCCATTCTGCCTGGACGAGCCCCACTCCAGCCACCGCGCCTACCGCCAATGCCGCGAGCCCAAAGAAAAGAATATAAAAGCCTCCGGGAGTGACCATCTCGGCGCCGAGAAGCACGAGACCGGCCAACATCCAATACCACCAGATCATCGGGGGACCTCATTGAGTATTCGAGAGGGATGCGGAGAACAGAAGATCGTCATGAAAGTCTAAGCGCGATTCAGGAGACCGTCAAGCCGGAAGGCTTTTACGCCGTCCTATGTTATAGTTCGCGCGAAATGGCGCAGGACCAACCAGTCAAAGCTTTAGTTATCGCGCTCACCGGCCATGCGGCGGCGGCGGTTTATACGATCAATCGTCTGCGGCCGGACTCGCTCTGTTTCGTATTGCCGGAAGGGGCGAAAGCCCTCGTAGAATCCGAGGTTCAGCCAAAGATCGAGCACCTGCCTAGACGGTGGGATTGGGTGATCCTCCCGGAGATCGGCGAATTTGTCGGCTGTTATCAGACGCTCGCTCGGACGCTCCCGGAGATGTTGCGCACCTGGGAGGTGCAGCCAGGCGAACTCGTCGTCGATGTGACCGGGGCCACCTCAGCCATGGCTGGGGCACTGACGCTGGTCACCATGCCGATGAGTTCGAGGATCGTATCGCTCGTGCCGGCGCGAGAGGGGCAGGAAGATGACAGGGTCGATATTGCCGGGCAACCGTTCATATGGACGCAGGGAAATCCGTGGGATGAGGCGGCTTCTATCTCACGCCGCGAGGGCTGCGAACTATTCAATCGAAGATTGTTTGCCGCAGCGGCGAAACTGTTCCGCGAGGTTGAAGCGCGGGTGAGCGGCGGGCAGAAACCCCTCTACCGGGCCTTTGGTGACCTGGCCGATGGCTACGATCTGTGGGAACGATTTCACTATCGTCAAGCCTGGGAAAAACTCAAGGCTGCCGTGAAGGCCTTCGAAATGGCATCCTTGTGGGGTGGACCGCCAGGACTCATGTCTCTGTTACCAGCCATCAAAGCGAATGCGGGATTCTTGGAGAGGCTCGTCCTCGATCCAGCGCCCGTGAAAGATATGCAGGCCCTCGATCTACTGGCCCATGCCGGGCGCAGACTGCATGGTCTGCACGATTCGGAAGCTGCCATGGTCTCGCTCGTGCGCGCGCTCGAAGCCTTTGCCCAGAGGCAACTGTTCAAACAATACCAGATCAAAACCTGGGACGTGCAGCCGGAGCAATTGCCGCAAGCGCTGCAAGAAACTTGTCGATCTTGTTGGCTGGAAGATCTTGACGGCAAGTACAAATTGCCCTTGCAGGCGCAGTTTCGATCGTTGGCTGGATTAGGTGACCAGATGGGGCAAGCCTTTCTGCGCGAGTGGCCGACAATGAAGCCACTGCTCGATGCCGCCAGCCACGCAGTCCTCGGCCATGGGTTCGAGCCGGTCAAGGCCGAGCGAGTTCAGCAGCTGTACGATGTGGTCGTCAAGTTATCGGGTGTCAGCGAGACATCGTTACCGCGCTTTCCGATGCTGAATGTCTAGCGAGCCGTGCGAGACTGGCGGGAAAGGCGAGACAGGCGAGACAGGCAATCTTCTGGCAAGTCGCGCCCACCCGCTTGTCTCGCGAGTAGAAAACGGATTTGACCGCACGATCACTTTTTGCCACAGGCAACCTCCCACACTGTTTGACCCATACTGCCTGGCATGACCGGCAGCCACTTACCTACTTGTGAGTTGGTAGAAACCATCGTTCCACTTCCCATGTTGCCCGAGAACTCCTTACGCGCAACCACCCGACTGCGCCCCTCCGCACAGTCGAATTCCCATTGTTCCTTGGCAGTCAAAAACCTGATACTCCCTATGGTCTGTACAGTCTTGTAGTCGTAGAATTGCCACATCTTTACCAGATTGCTGTCGCGGCGTATGGTGGCAGGATCCACGTAGACAGTCTGTCCTGCTTCGTCACCGTCAGTCACTTTGAACCACTCCGCATAGGCTGGTCCACTGCTCAGTACGAGGAGGGTAAGTGCAATGAGAAAAAGTCGCGTCATTGAGAATGTCTCCGTGAGAGATCGTCTGGAGCGTAGCAGGATGTCCTTAATTGAGGATGTGCATGGGGGGGCAGTATGGCGTGGACCCAGGAGACCGTCAAGGCGCAGAGGGAAACGATTACCAGATCACAGTTGTTTCCCCAACAATGATGTATTACCGTTGGGTTATCTCATATGGAAAGAGGATAAAAAGTGTCATGAAGAGTTGTAGTTCGTTATGAACTATCTCGAGCTGAACATAACTAATCGATATTGCGATGGAAATTAAAATCTACTACGAAGATACCGACTGTGGCGGGGTAGTGTACTATGGGAATTACCTCAAGTATTTCGAGCGGGCGCGGACTGAGTATCTCGAAGAGCGCGGGTTGTCGGTGGCCGGGCTCATGAAAGAAGGCACGGTGTTCGTCGTGGTGCATGCGGAAGTGGATTATCGATCTCCAGCCCGCTATGGCGACTGGCTGGTCATCGAGACGGTCGTCTCCGGCATGACGCCAGCTTCCTTCACCTTTTCGCACGTGATCAGAGAGCGGGAGAGCCGACGAGTGGTTGTGGAAGGATCGGCTAGGTTGGCGGCAACGGATGGAAATGGGAAAGTGAAGCGCCTCGACAAGGCGATGGTCGCCATACTAAGATAAGCGCATTCAATAAGGAGTTATGAAATGGAAATGGCAGGGCTTTGGAGCTGGGTCATTATGGCCGGCTGGACGATCGGATTAGGCGTACTTGCCTGGTGGTTTTTCATGCCAAACCCCATGGATAGAGACAAGAAGCCCAAGAAGAAGGCGTAATCCAACTGTAAGTATTCTCCTCCAGCATCATCTTCCCCATCGCCCGAGTCCTCTAACATGACGGAGTTCATCGATCGCCAGCGTGTGTAGCGCGGTGGGTATCCACTGGCAAGGCGAGCCTGCATTATTCATGAACATTTCTGCTGCAATCGCTGATCCGCTGCTACGACGAGCCTTCGGTCGGCGGGCTCGCCTTTCGGACCTTCAACGTACTGCACGAGTACGCCTCAGATCCTCAGGGCTCCGCGCGCCGCTCTCGCAACGCGGCTCAGCGATTTCGCGACGAACGGTCATAAATAATGCGGGCTTGCGGGCAGGTTCAGTTAACTCTCTGGTTGGGCACTGTCATCGTGCAGGCGTTGGTTAAGGGCGGCGCCAAGCTCCTGGCACGTATTCATGAGGCCTTCATAGATCTTGAGGTTGGCGTTGTACTCAGCCATCGGATACTTGCTGAGGCCGCCTTGGCTCTTCTCATGAAACCGCTTGCAGATCTCCCGGAGAGCTTGGATCGCTTCGAGCAACGCCTCTGCGTACTGGTGGGAACCCTCCAACGACCCTGACTGTGTCTTCAAGGCCAGTGAAAGCGGAGCCAGTTTAGACGCCAGCCGATTGAGGTCTTTAAAGTGAGCCCCGAAGTCAGTGGCTTTAAAAATTCCTGGGATTGGGAGAGTCTTGCGCCACGAAAACTTAAAGATCGCGTCATGGATTGCGACATACTCGCCAAGGATTGCATTCGCTCGGATCAATTCATCGGGAAGGTCCGGCATCTGTCACCCACGAGGAGTGTGAGTGGCAATCATGGCGCAATGGTCTGGTTCGCTGCCATGCATAGTCAGGCACCACCTTTGTTTTGTTTCTCTTGTTTCCAGGCTCCCCAGGCAAAGTAAAAGCCTAGCGGGGCGCTGATGATGCAAACCCATGCCAGGGGAGATGATTCTGAGAATAGCCAACCGGCAAAAGCGGTATAGATAACTGCTCCTATAAAGTAGACGATGGACCAGGGAAACGTGCTCTTTTTGTTCGAGGGGGGATCGGATTGCGATGTCATTCAAATACTCCAAAGCGTCCGGTGATGCTTAAATATGTATTATCTGGTTCCGTATAACAAGCTACTGTCCTAGGAACCGTGAAACGTAAGACGTGAAAGGTGAAACGTAGGATTGCCGAGAGATCTTCTTCCGAATCGTTTAACGATTTACGTCTCACGGATTGCCGGACAGGTCAACCGTCAACTTTGCCGCCGGCCGTACGAACACATTGCACAATATGCGCCTGCGCTTCGGGCGACAAGCATGCGAGCGGCAACGTGCTGAACTGTGCCTTGGAGTACAGAAAAAGCCACACGCTCTGGAACTGCCACAGTTCTTTGACTGCGGACCACTGCAGTGTGGTCGTGCCGATGTCCGAACTCATGGTGAACGAGGACTCATCAGCGCGGAACGTGGCTCGCGGCTGACCCATCTGACGGAACTTGTGCAGCGATCTGCGATAGTGAACGACATAGACAACGATAGCGAACGCGATGCCCACCAACAGCACGGCCGCAAGCCCACCGATGATCCAAGAGGACTGACCCAGGGCCACGAGTATGACGAGACCGAGCGCGGCAATCAGGAGCGCAACAAAAAAGCCGACACCGACGGAGCGCCGCCAAAATGCGAACACTGCCTGACGGAGCAGCGCCTCGCTGTAGATGAGTGTAGCCTCGTGGGACGTGGTGACTTCCATGTGAGTTACGCTGCCGCCGGCGGGGGGCTGTGGCGATACAAAATTACATACACCCGAGGGGCCCGTCCCTTGGCTCACGAACGTTAGAAAGTGAAAGTTCGCTCCTCAGCGACCAAAAAGATCGGTTTCCCACCGGTGGAGATAGACACGGCATGGGCCAATGTTTCCTGCGCCCCCGCTGAGGAAGCGCAGGTTTCCAGTGCTTCAATCGACGGGAAGTGAATCTCGGCGATACGGTAAAAGGGTGGCGTTCCCTGAGGAGAGGCCAGCACCTTCGTCGCCACCAACTTAGTCTTGCCGACCAGCTTTTCAACCGCCATAGGTACGTGCTCGTCCTGATACACCTTCTCAAAGGCCGCAATATCAGTCGGACGAGGGTAGATCACCATAAATTTTACTCCAGGCATGCGTTCCTCCGTTTCATGTGTTTTTTACGCCGAATGAACAAATCTGCCGCAAGCGACTATACGCAAAGCCGTTCGGCTGAACAGTCTGATGGAAGGCGAGTCTACTTGAGAGCCCAACACTTGTTCAATAGTGCGGGCTGGGTTTAGAACAGGGGTGTTTGGAACTCTTGGCGACGACCGATCAGGGCTTCTGCTGGGGCAGATCACTGGCTTCTGGGATTTTCATCAATTCAATCAAAAGTCGCAATGTGCCAAACGTTTGCCATAACCTGCAGTAAAAATCGGTGCGACGAAACCGTGCCACTTTTTACTGCTCGCGTTGATAGCGTTGTTAGGCATTTTCTAAAAATGCCTCTTACGGTGCCTTGTCTATGAGCCAGCCCACAAGCCCATTGAACACTGTTTGCAGCGCCAACTGATCTGCGCCTCAAAACACAAAAGAGCGATCAATTTGACTTTGAAGATATATTTTCCAATGCTGAGTCGGGCGAATACGTTACGAAATAGAACCTTGAGAATCCCTTCATATCTGAGTATTTAGGCCTCACTACGACTGAGGAGTACATTAGCTTCCTTCCAGGAGGCGCAGACAGTGAACGACGGGCGGCTTCCTTCCAGTACTAGCGCCAAGCACTCTACCGTGCAATCTTGAAACGTAAACATCCAGTGCTCCTTGTTCTTCAGGTACGAAGCCGAGTCATGGTGAGGATTCCCGGCATTAGCGCGCTCCATTGCCGCAAGGCGTGACGAGTTTCCTATATGATGCACGGAGTAGAATCTGAGGCCTTTGTCCTAACGCGGGTGACCTTGGAGCACTTCGTCGTTCGGGTGGCCGTGGACAAGCTGCAGGCAAAGCGGAATGGTGACGACGGCAACGTGCTCTTCTGGCGTTTCATATGCGAGCCTCAGAGGATCTTGACCATAGTTGATGATCAGCCCGGCGTTGCCAGTTCCTGGCTGCGGCCAGTCAGAGAGTAACTCAACAGAGTCGGAAATGGGCATTCGTGAGGCCTAACGCTCCGCTTCAGCCACGTGACCGCCGGAGGCGGGCACGTCGGCTGGAAGCGATTGTTGAACCTCTTATCCCGAAAACATCTCCGCTTCGACCAGCTTCATGTATTTGTTCGTGTAGAACAGATCAGGTTCTTGGCGTCGAGCGCGAACGCGGATACTGAACCCCGGATTTTCAGGGCTGTCTGCATTGAAGAGGATCAAGCCGATGCCGAACACTTGGCACAGGGCGTCTAGCCGTGACAACTCATCGTCCGGGGAGGAAGCCGGAATGACGAGATAGGACCTGTGGCAAAACACGCAATACGCACACGCCTGTCCAAACGCCGTCACAAGCTGCGATGAGTCCGTCTTGATTTCAGCCGAAACAATGTCAGTGTGTGCTTTGATGATGTCGCTCTGTTTTGATTCACGCTTCCCAACCACATCAGGGGTTCCCCACTTGTCCCTGAATCTATTGCCGCCGAGCGGAATGGCCTTCGTGCACTCTTCAAGGTCGTTGACGAGCCAGTCGGCGAAGGACGCGTAGAAATCCTCTTCTTTTATTTTCTTGTCCGGTTGGGCCAGCAGTTCAGGCTTTATCTGGTCGGTGGTTTGATCACGAAACTCGACAAGTCGGAACAGTCCCCTCGACGGCTTATAGACCTTATGCGGATGAGTTGCGTCAAGGTTCCAGATGGTTCCGCGAATTGTGTTTTGGTTGAATGCCCCGTTGCTTTGGCCGATGCCGCGAACGAGTTGCCCGTAGCGAATACCTTCGGGGTGTTTCTTCAGCAACTCGAATGCGACATCCGTTATTTGTTCTCTCACTGTTGGCATAGCCCCTAATCTCCCAAAGAGGTCCAACGTTCCGGTTCAGTGGCCGCGCACTGCCGCATGTGCCTTGGCACTTTATCCATCACCGTCCGCTGCAACCGGTTGGTAGGCGCTGGCACAACGGTCAACTCTTGCCCACGTCGTCATTCTTCATAGGACTCTGGAGATACGCGTCCGCTCGGCGCTTCACTTAGGTGAACCCCATCATCCTCGCGAAGTGAGCTGAGGAAGCGGAACACGGAATCGAGGGCACCGTGCTCTGCCGCCCACTCCACATGCTCGCGCAGTCTTTCCTGTTTGTGTGCGGGCGTGCTGTGCCACCAACCGCCGAGGATGAGCGGAACTGCCGGATGCGATTGCCGCTTGTTCGGCAAGAACCGATAAAGCTCATACCACTTCTGCGGTTGAGGGCAAACACGGTCATTGCTCTCGATAAGGGTTAAAACGTCCGTAAGAGTGACCACGCGTACTCCTGCGCCTAACGATCAGGGCATAAGCCGCGGCGCGTTTTCTGCGCCGTCGGCTCCATGCCCTTGTTAGAGGCCAGTGGGAGATCGCTATTTAGCTGTGGGCTCATGTTCAAGAACCTGATTTTCGATTTCGCGTATTTTGGCTTTCACGTTCGACTCGACAGCTTTAACAAGTGCCTCAATCTGCATAACACGGTTCTCAAACTTTTCCATATCATCCCGTCGGAACGCCATGGGATACAACGATCCTCTCGTTGATGGCCATCTTGCCACTCGTGGGTTGCGAAAATCATAATCCGTGTGCGCCAGCATGCGCATTCGCGCGTCAATCATCTCGTTGTGGAGACTTCGCAGCTGGCTCGGTACATATTTTGTTTTAAGACGATGTTCTTTGATGAGTCTGCCCTTGTTCCCCGAAAAGGGTCTCGCATAACCAACCATGATGTCGCGAAGAATTGAGTGTCGAACGTCTTGACGGCGGTAACGCCTGAGCATTCGTAACGAATGTCGGACGGTATCAAAGTCAATTGAATAGAGTCTGTAGAAACAATACTGCTCGAACTGCTGTGCTTGCAAGCGTACAGCTCCCGGCTTTCCTGCCCCACTGACCGGGCGTCTAACTATTAAGTGAGCTGCGGGGGCCATGTCATTCAGTGGCGGCCTATCCCAACAGCCTTCATATTCCTTCATGCCAGATTTGTGAGTATTGTTATGCACTTTTGAACATGTGTCAATGAAACTTCATAGTATAAGACCGCTGGCCTGGCAGCCTATCTCCCTATTGGCCCGCGGTCTATTTCTGGCTGATGGAAGCACAACGGTCGGCTCACCCCAACCGATCCGCAGGGCTGCAGACATCGCGTCCACCTCGATTCAGTACATGCGCATAGATCATTGTCGTCGTCACGTCCTTGTGTCCAAGCAGTTCTTGGACTGTCCGAATATCGTATCCGTCCTCAAGAAGGTGGGTCGCGAAGGAATGACGAAACGTATGAACTCGGAAACGGGGACATTCTGAATTCCTGGCGGCGGCTAATCACGACTTTCGCGAGGATTCTTCAATGGCTCTAGAAGTTCAGCGCTGGTGGTGCACCCGCTGTCACGGAGTTGGACAAATCAACGGCTCCCAGGACCTTTATCAGTTCGCAGATGTATACGAGTGCAAGGTATGTGAAGCTCCCCAAAGCATAGCGATTTGGGCCAGCACGAGAGTCACCATATACACCCACGCTTCCTCCAGACGGCAGGCTTGACCAATTTTGATTTGCGGACAGTCGCTTTGAGTCATTTAATGGGTCAGCAGCTTCAGGGGCAGGACGGAACATTTGGCAGCGGCACTACGTCAGCTCAGGAATCGGCGGCACTTGCGAGATGGCCGAAAACAATTCCTCTTTCGCGTCGATGAGCTCAAGCCAGCGAAGGGCATCATCCAGTTTCCGGAAGATTTCAAACTCGTCAGGCGATTCGTCCGACAAAATTTGGTACATGCGTGCCATGCCGAAGACTACGTCGTTAGTGACCACCAGGGCGCGCCGGGCACCAGTCCCATATGGATTCAGTCTGACCATCTCTCTGATACAGGAGGCAGTGATACGGACGTCCGTTACATCACGCAGGTCGGCGAGCTGGTGAAAGTTCCGGGCGAAGCGCGGGTCGGCAGTCAGAGCATGTACGTGCGCCAGAAGTTCGCGATCCGTTATCTCGCCCCATCCGCGGGATAGGACTAAGGATCGTGCCAGATCGATTGTGTAGGCACAAGGCATAGCGCGATAATCTACTGGAGTTCATGGGACGCTGCAAGAGGGGAGGAGCGCGGGAAGGCAAAGATTCGTAAGGGCCAAATGAAGAGATACTCGTCGTCAGCTGCCCGACGCTCTGGACTCAGAAACGGGGACATTCTGAATTTCTGGCGGCGGCTGATCACGACTTCCGCTGAGGACTCTTCAATGACTGTAGGAGTTCAGCGTTGATGGTGGACTTGCTGTCTTGGCGTCGACGGTGGTTACTGCAGCGCTTGGTATCAGCGTTGCGGCGGTAGATAACACCTGATGAGCCGAACACTGCGGCGACATCCGGATCTAAGATCACAGCGACCGCACCGTTCTTCATGCGGTCGGCAAACCGATTGGATCGAGCCCTCGCATAGTCGAAGCGGTATTCAGCCCGTATCTCGTCCTTAGCTTTTCCTTCACTCTTGAGAACGTCGGACACCAAGCGATCGTAGACAGCCTTGCTGGGTGTCATACGCTTTGAAAGGAGTCTCCCGCGGCGTCCAGCGTAGTTACTGACCAGGTACTCCTGTTTGCGAATCCCGCTGTCCCTGACCTTCTGGGGGCATGAATGGACGACGAGGTAGCGTCGACTTGAGGCTTTGGTCAAATGAGCGATGGGTTCCCTTCGGTTGCTTGTGCGGACACAATCCTTTCTCGCGGCGAAGTCGTTGAGGCCGGAGGTCGCTTCCCGGCCTCCGTTCCAGTTTTCTGCAGAGGTCGCAAGATGGTCGAAGTTCAGACTCACTTGACTCTGGGGCCAAGGGTCTTGTGGAGAGCGATGAGGGTGGCGCAGTTGATTGTTGCGCCGAGACCTGATGGAGGAAGATCAGGATGAAGCTGACGGCGATGAATACAGCGAACGTGGTTCGACCTTGCGCCATGAAGCTTGCGGGACGCACACTCCATGCCAGATCGGTCTGATTGACAATACAAAAAGCCGCATGCTGATATAACGCGTATCGCGTTATTCCCGCAGGGCTTACGAGGCTTGCGAAAAAAGCGGGACGGGTGAGAAGGATAATGGTTCGAGGTCCGAGGTTCTAAGTTTTCTGAACTTCGAACCAGGAACTTCGAACTTCGCGTCCCGCACGTCTTGCTTGTCTCGCTCATAATTCACGGAGGTTTATGTCATGGATATGATGGGACGTGTGGGGCTGATCGAGATTCCGATCTTGATCGCACCTGATCAGAAGGTCTGGATGGATCGCATGATCAAGGAAGGCAAGATTGCCATTCCTCCAGGCGGAACGCTGGAAAAGGGCTCGCTCTATTCGATGTTTGTCCGCATGCTCCTGCATAACGCGATGGAAGAGCAGAAAAGGCAGGAGGTGCTTGACGCAGAAGACGAGGACGACGAATAACCAGGATGTTGAAAGCCGCCGCCAGCTGCGTTCTCGCATCGCGCAAGGCTTCAACGTGCAAGAGCACGCCTCAGCCTTGCGCTCCGCTGCGGCCTTGCTGGACAGCGACTTTGAACATCCTGGTGAGAAAAAGGCTGTATCCAAAGTGGTTGAAGAGTATCTCGCTCGATACAGGGAAAAGAGCCTACGCGATCAGTTCCTCAAAGTGCTTTGAACGCTGAAAATGCGGCTTTGATCGTGTAGTCGATATCGTTGGTTGAATGCGCGGTCGAGAGGAAGGCGGCTTCGAATTGAGAGGGGGCTAGATATACCCCCTGTTCCAGCATCGCATGAAAGAATTGCCCGTATCGTTTCGTGTCCGACAGTTTCGCAGAATCCCAGTCCACCACCGGGCCTGACGTAAAGAAGGCTCCCAGTATCGAGCCGACTCTGGTTTGCATGAGCGGCACGTCTGCCTTTTTTGCGGCCTCTCCAATCCCTTTGGCCAAGGCGGCCGACTTCTCTTCCAGCTGTTTGTAGACCCCACGGGCTTTGAGCTGCTTGAGCGTCGCAATACCGGCAGACACGGCTAACGGGTTTCCCGACAACGTCCCAGCCTGATAGACCGGCCCCAACGGCGCGATCAGATCCATGATCTCTTTTCGCCCTCCATAGGCGCCGACCGGCAATCCGCCGCCGATAATTTTCCCCAGCACCGTCAGATCCGGCGTAATCCCATAGAGCGCTTGGGCGCCTCCGTAGGCTACGCGAAAGCCGGAGATGACCTCGTCGAAAATCAGGAGGATGTTGTTTTCTGCGGTGAGTCGCCGGAGCGACGAAAGAAATTCCGGCGCCGGTGGCACGACGCCCATGTTTGCGGCGATCGGTTCCAGAATAATGCAAGCCAACATGTCCCCTTGTTCCTTGACGATCTGTTGCACCGCCCGGATGTCGTTGTACGGGGCGGTCAAGGTGTGCTTTGCAAAATCAGCCGGAACTCCCAGCGAATCCGGGATCCCCAACGTGGCCAAACCTGAACCGGCCTTCGCCAACAAATAATCGCTGTGGCCGTGATAGCAGCCTTCAAATTTCAGAATATTGTCGCGCTTCGTAAAGCCGCGCGCGACACGAATTGCGCTCATGACCGCCTCGGTGCCGGAGCTGACCAGCCGGACCTTTTCCATCGAGGGGAAGGCCTCGCGGATCATGCGGGCGAGTGTGACTTCCAGTTCGGTCGGAGCTCCGTAACTTGTTCCCATTGCAGCAGTTTTCTTGATCGTGCTGATGACGGATGGGGCGGCATGACCCAAGATCATCGGGCCCCATGACAGGACATAGTCGAGGTAGCTGTTCCCATCGACATCGTAGAGGCGGGCGCCTTTGGCGCGCTTGATAAACCGGGGCTGGCCTCCGACGGAGCGAAAGGCCCGCACCGGGCTATTTACACCCCCGGGGATCAATTGCTGTGCTTCGGCAAACAGCTTGGCGGAACGAGTCGTTTTCATAATGGGGGCGCACAGTATCACGCAGTCGAACCTCGGTCAAGAAGAGGCGATTCATACGGTGCAGTAAGGCGACGGGAGCGAAAAAGTGTCTGAAAAATACGATTCTCGGCACTATTTGCTATGGGCTGTTTCATCGCGAGCTAGGGACTTTTCGTAATCCCTTGCAAATATACCGATTCATGCTACCAATCGAATACGGCCCTGGGCTTGCATTCTTGGGAACTCTGGAGAGGCACGATATTAACGATGAAGGTCATCTGTTCGTGGTGCAGACAAGAAGGGAAATCCGAGCTGGTAGGGGAGAAGGCGCCTCTCGATGATGCTCGAGAAACGCATGGGATTTGTGCCCTTCATCGCCACAATGTTCAGGCTCGCTGGCAGGCATCGATTCATGCCGCCGCACATTCTGTCGGCGCGGCTTGATTGTCTTCTGCGCTCCTCCTCGGGATAGGCGCCTCTTTTTGTCGATCTGCCGGAAGTCAGGCTCCCATTTTTTCCTGAAACATCTTGAGCAACTGGTCGATCCCACCGGCTTCGATCTTGCCGTTCGGCCCGCGAGAAACTCGAAACAAAGCCACTATGGAGGTGTTTGAGCGTTACATGCGGTCGCTGGGTAGCACCGAAATTGGACATGCTACCCACTATGGCTACCCTCTTTAGACGAAGCGGTGACACTTTTTGCTATCGCGTGACGGTTCCTCGTGGTCTCCGGCCATACTTTCGTATGGTGCAGATTTGGAGAACTTTACGGACAAACGACAGAGACCAGACTACTCTGAAGTCTACACAGTTCACCGTTCATTTCCAGAAGTTGTTCCTCACACTGAAGAAGGATGGCGCTCGCATGTCCCCTGCTGAGATCGATGTGCTCATTGAACGATGGTTGTCCTCAGAGGTTGAGTCCCTCCCTAGAAGACAATCTGGCGGACTTTTGCGTCACGGATGAATGGTTGGAGGGCGCTGACATGGTGTGGGAAATGCAGCATGAGCGCCTCCATGAGACCATGGCCTCCAGTGACTACCGCACGGTCAGCCAAGAGGTCGATAAGGTTCTGAAGGATGCCGGATTACCTCTACTCGCGCGTGACTCAATCGAGTTCAAGCGGCTGTGTCGTCGGCTACTCCGTGCCAAGATTGAGTTGGTGGGGATTGAGAAGAAGAGAGTGCATGGGAACTATCCACCGCGTCAGGTGCATTCTACGGCCTCGGTGCCTCCGAGTATCCCCGCCGAAAAGCCTTCGTTGCTGTTTGACCTTCCCCCAATTCCGTGAACACCGGGTTAAGCCACTACCGTCCTCGCTTCGTACTCGGCCGGGGAGTCATAGCCGAGGGTCGAGTGACGGCGCGTCCGATTATAGAACACCTCAATGCACTCAAAGATATCCCGTGTCGCGTCGTCACGGGTCGCGTAGTGCCGATGGTACACGAGCTCGCGCTTGAGTGCCCCGAAGAAGCTTTCGACTCAGGCATTGTCCCAGCAGTTACCTTTGCGGCTCATGCTGGGGATCATGCCGTGGGTGGTGAGCACCAGCTGGTAACTCGTGGCGGCATACTGGCTGCCGCGATCCGAGTGGTGCAGGAGCCCGGCTACTGGGTTCCGGTTCGCCAGCGCCATGGTGAGGGCCTGCTCAGCCAGCTCCACGGTCAGCCGGTGGCCCATCGCCCAGCCGACCACGAGGCGCGAGTACAGATCGAGGATCACGGCTAGGTAGAGCCAGCCTTCTGTGGTCCACACGTAGGTGAGGTCCCCGGCCCACACCTGGTTCGGATGCGCCACCATGAACTGGCGATTGAGGGTGTTCTCGGCCACGGGCAATCGGGGATTCGACTGCGTGGTGGCTCGCCACTTCTTCACGGTCTTGGCCCGGATGCCGTCCTGGCGCATCAGCCGGGCGACGCGATGCTCGCCAATGCGGTGTCCCTGCTTGACCAAAGTATCCCAGATGCTGGGACTGCCGTAGGTCTCACGGGACTCTCGATGGATCACCCGGATAGCTGAGAGTATGGTCCGGGCGGACACCGATCGGGTACTTTCAGGCCGTGAGCGCCACGCGTAATAGCCCGCTGCCGAGACGGCGAGCGGGCGGCACATCAGGCGGATCGGATAGCGACGGTCCTGCGCTTGGATCGCGCGGTATCTCATGGGGATTCCCTCGCGAAGAACGCCGCCGCACGTGTTAAAAAATCCCGTTCCTTCCGCAGCGTCTCGTTTTCCCGTTTCAGCCGTGTCAGTTCGTCCTGCTCAGCTCGCACCGCCTGGCGCGTGCGGCCCTGGGATTCGACCTGTTGTTGCTCGCGCCTCCAGCGATACAGCACATGGTCCGAAATTCCAAGCTCCCGCGCCACCTGGGCCACTGGCCGCCCCGATTCCCTCGTAAGCCGGACCGCCTCGGACTTGAATGCATCGGTAAACTGACGTCGCGTTGTTGTTGGCATGCTGACCTCCAATTTCATAATTCTCCCACTTATGGAGGTGTCTATGAAATCGGGGGAGGGTCACACACTCCTGTAATACGTCTCCTCACGCAGAGTCCACTCTAATACCGTTGACATTCATTTTTCCTTATTGCAGAGTTCTCTCCTACCCTGGAGGGACTCTCACCATGCGTAAAGGTCTTCTACTTTACTTCGTGATCTTTGCCAGTCTTGGGACATTCTTGATTGAGCCACATTCGGCGCTGGCAAAGGAGGCCGAGCAGAAGTCACCAGCGAGTGAGGATGTGAAGAAGAAAGTTGAGGAAGTAAAGAAGGAAGATAAGGATACGCCTGATAAGTCCGACAAGAAATCGGAATGTCCTAAAGGTATGAAGGCACAATCTCGACCTTCATCGGATCTCTGCCTACGCGAAGCGAGGGAACGTGAGTGACCGAGAGCGGAGCATAGCAACGCGGCTCTGACCAGACTCTCTACACCCCAAGAGGCCTTGTAGACCTCCTAGGCCTCGTCATCCTCGTTGTACTCCGCGGCCTTCCCGTTCGGATGGTCCTTGCTCCACTGGTCCACCTTAGCCGCCCGCTTCGTCGTGCAGCAAGCCCGATCATGTAGCTGTCAACAGCTCGGACCTGAGCCGGATACTTCACTAAGAACCTGTAGACCTTCTCTGGTATCGTTCTCGCGGTCACTGCCGTTGGTCCGGTCAACTTGTCCCGGTGTCGGCGCTGACGTTCGTCGTTTTCCGTAGCCCGCTAGGGTCGTTTTGCGGGAGACCGCTGCCGCCGATTCGCCTTCCGAGCCGGTTCCACATTAATTTCTTTCATTCCCCAGTGGGCCCGCTTAGCTTTTTCTCCCTCCGATACCGCGAACAGCACGTGAAAGGGCGTGGCTTGTCGCGCGCCCATTCCCGCCTGTCCGCTTCCCCAGGCCTCTCCCGCATCACGCAAGATCTCAAGAAAGGTTTCATAATCTGCATCGTCGCTGGGCAACACATGGGCCGCATCGGTGACCAATAAAATATAGCCCTTGGCCGGCAGCCACTCCAGATCGGTCAGACATTCCTCCAAGGCGTCCCAGTTGTGGCCGAAGTAGTCGGGGAACTTCAATGCCCGTGCAAATTCTTCAAACAGATTTGCCGGCGTCTTGCAGTGACGGCCCTTGATGACCTTCAGCGTCAACCCCGTCGGTGGGTGCACCAGCGATTCGGCTCGCTGTTCGGGTATGACCAGGAGCAATGAGGTCCAGGGGGCCTTCGTCGATTGGAGATAGGCGGTCAAGGTCAGTGTGTGTTTCAGCGTCATGGTATCTCATTCAAGGGCATAAACGTTCGGTAATGGTCGCCGGTATAGTAGGCCCTACCAGTATCTTGCTCAATGACAATCCGTTCCGCATTCCGCGAGCGGCCGTGTACTTTGGGGTTTACATCGTACTCGCGATAGCGGCCTAGGGGAAGACGCCGTTCTCGATTCTGGAACACCCTCCCGCCGATATATCCGGACAGGGCCTTGCCCTCATGTTTTTGAATAGCCTCCAGCAGGTTTTTGGCTTTTTGTAGGGGGTCCTTCGCAGCTCGATGTAATTGTCGGTCGAGAGGTGGCGTGGCATCGTGAAGAGGTGGCCCTGCGGGCAGAACAGATGGGACAGAGACAGACGATACGGTCGGTTCAGACGATGAGCCGGCATTGGGGGAGCCTGTGATGCCACCGACCAGTAGCCCACCAAGGACGACGAGTATTCCATAAATCTTCCAAGTTCGATCCATAGTTTCGCGTTCGTAGTACGAGGCGAGGCAGCACAGTACAAACCCTAGCATGCACGATCTTGGAGGATCAACGGGCACGAGAGAAGCAGGCGCTCAAGGCCAGAAATTGTTGCTATCGCTCATCCGCCAGCGTAGCATCCAACGTATTCATCTTGCTGAGGATGTCCTCCAGTCTGGCATCTTCCGCCAACGGTGCGGGTAGGTACGAAGCCTCTTACACTGGGACGAGCCAACGAGGTACAGATTGGAATCCGCCGCAGACCGGCTTGAGTTTGTGACAGTCGAGGGACTCCTGGCATACGGGGAGATGTTGGCGTGTCGCACTGCCGGTGAGGGAATTGCGTTCCCACCCATCCCAACCTCCTCAGTCGATCGACCACAGCGAACCCGTGACGCGATGGAGAAGATCAGGGCATTTGTGCAGGTTGCGCAAGGGGGCTTTCCCGGGGCAGGGGAGTATCGGACAACCCGTCGCGCGCTGATCGAAGAAGGTTGCCGTGGTGACGAACTGGTGTTCTTTGCCGCCTGGAATGCTCTCCTCGCAGCAGGCGAGTTGGCTCCGCTCCTCCGCATGCCAATCAGGTCAGTGCAGAAGCCGACGCATCGTCGGCCGGTGGCGATCGTGCCGCGCGCACAACTGACGCCGCAGTTGGTCGAGGATCGTATCGTGCTGGACCTGGGCGAGGATCGGTTTTGGCTTTTGCCTCGGGATTTAACCGGTCGCACGCTTCTGTTCACGATGCGTCATGGTATCTCAAGTATGGAGAGCGGCACCTATCGAGTCGGGCGCCGCTTCGCGAACGTACTGGATCCTGAGCGAGGTGTCCCTAAAGCCGACGCGGTCGGTGCAGACCTGGCCAAGATGCTGGGTGTGGTGGGGCAACAATTGGGCTTCCTGCACATTCAGAATTATCTTGATCCGCGCACCTTCGTCCATCTGGTGAGCCAGAGCCCCAATACACGGCAATTGTATGAGCGGGTGATCGCGGCGCTGATGCAGGCGCAGGCGCACGATGCTGAGGCACTCCCACCCGCCTGCGATCCCGCTTTAGACTCCCAGGATTTCGGATGGGTCACAGGTCTGGAGAAGAAGGTGGAAGCCGAGGAGGCCGCAAAGGCATTCGACGTGGATGTGCAGACGGCCAAGCGCTTGATCAAACATCCCCTCTACAGCTACCCGGGTGGGCATTCTTTCTTCGATGTTTATGTGGATATCGTCGATGGCTTCCGCCGGTTGGGTCAGTCCCAGCAGGGGAAGGCCGTGTGTCTGTACAGCCACAGCTCCACGCTGCGGGCGCTCATGATTTATCTCGATCCTCGTCCCTTTCGCGAAGCCTTCACCGAGTTTGGTGAATATAAGGAGGGACAGGATAACGTCGTTCTGCTGACTTACGAACAGGGACTTTTATCCGGCTATTCCACCGCTGTGGGTTTGTCAGCACGGGAACGGGTGGTGCGGGAGGCCTGGGTGAAGGTCGAGCGCGAACGCAGAGACCGGATCACGCTCAAGCCCCGACAGATCAAGCGGATCGTGGCATTGGTCTCGGGTGGCGATTTCGCTGGTGCCGGCGCTGCGTTGAAAGAGTTGCGCGTAACAGGACACCGGTTTGGCCTGGAAGTCCATTTCGTCCGTCACGGGTTCTTAGGTCTGGCCAACAACTGGATCGAAGCCGTGACCGAGCAGGATACCCGCGGTATGGGCAGCCATGCGAGCAGTCCGATTGGGAGCAGCCGATTCGAAGATTTTAAGGACGAGCAAGTGCAACAGGCCACCATGCGGCATCTTCGACCCTACATGGAAGACGGAGCCTTGGTGGTCATTGGTGGGGACGGGAGTCTTCGAGGCGCGCGGGCGCTTTACGAAGGATTTGGAGTCCAGGCAGTGGGGATCCCTGGCACGATCGACAATAATATCGCGGGAACGACCTCCCTGGGTTTTCATTCGGCCGTATCTCTGGCGAATCAATCCATCGAGTCGCTGAAAGCCACTAGTTCCGCCATGGGCAGCGTCTTTTTCGTCGAGATTATGGGGGCAGGGTCCGGCCATCTTGCCCTCGCCTGTGCGTATCAGGCCAGGGCTGAAGGCCTCTTGGTCAACGAGCATCCCGATCCCGACGCGTATATCGACGACTTCATCCTGGGCACGCTCAACCGCACTTTTGGCGTCCCGAACAAAAGTCACCTGTTTGTGGTAGCGGAACAGACGCCCCATCGCCATCACCCCGATGGCGGCGTACGAGGCCTCGTCGAGTATGTCGCCAGTACGCTCACCACGTGGCCACAGTTTCAGGCACGCCCCGGTGAATATCGTCTTGCCCCTACGACCAAAGCCACGATCCTCGGGCACACGTTACGGGGGGCACCCCCGACCCCCGAGGACAAGACTATCGGGCAAGATCTGGCCTATGAAGCGATTCGCCGACTTGTGAAGGAGCCGGAGCGGGTTGTCGGATGCATGTTGGCCTATCGCGGGCCTGGCACTATCGAGGCGATTCCACTCCACTCTGTGGCACCGAAGCAGTTCGACTGGGATATCTTCGCCCGAATGCACGGAAGCGAGCTGCCGTAGCGGGATGAATGGAGCGTGACTACTCATCGTGACAGGGCGACTCGATCATGGATGAACCGGGCGTCTTGCGCCTGAAACGGCGGTTGCATTGTGGGCCTAGAGGTCGTTTGCTAGAATGGCATCCTCGGATGTCACTGCGAGCAGAGCGGGAAAAGTGGGACGCGAGCAAAATGTGGATCCAAAGTTCGACGTTCGGGGTCCGAAGTTCCGAGCACCTCGAACTCTCGCTTGTTCCGTCTGTCTCTCGCGACGTATATCCCCATTGACCAACGGATCAGCGACAGAATTGTCTATGCGTAAAGCCAAAATCGTGTGCACTATTGGGCCTGCCAGCGATTCGCCCGCCTTGCTGGATCAGCTAATAGAGAGCGGCATGGACGCGGCGCGACTCAATTTTTCTCATGGGACCCACGAGTCGCATGCGCGTGCGGTCAAGGCCATTCGCGAAGCAGCGGGTCGTCGGCATGTGGCGGTTGCGATCATCCAGGACCTGCAAGGACCGAGGATCCGTGTTGGAGAAGTCGATGAGGACGGGCTCGATCTGGTTGCCGGCCAGACTGTGAGGCTCGTGACGACTCTTCTCCGGTCCGGCGGTCAACTCGGCACACGGTCTATCACTCCATCCGGCATGCAGGAGATCCCGGTGACGTACCAATACCTGGTGCGGGATGTCCGGCCAGGTGCCCGCATCCTGATTGACGATGGGTTAATCGAGCTGATGGCAGATCGGATTACCGTAGGCGCCGTCGAATGCGGAGTCGTGACCGGGGGGCGACTCACTTCGCACAAGGGCATGAACCTGCCTGATACTCGCATCAGTGCGCCCACTCTCACAGACAAAGATCGGGACGATCTCCGGTTCGGCATCGCGCAGGGGGTAGACTATGTGGCCCTCTCGTTTGTCAGAGGTCACGATGACATAGTGGCCGCAAAAAAATTCGTGTCCGAATGGGGTGGGGACGTGCCGATTATCGCGAAGATCGAAAGGCCGGAAGCGGTTGAATGTTTGGACGCGATTCTTGATGAGGCGGACGGTGTGATGGTGGCGCGGGGCGATCTGGGAGTGGAGATGGGGCCGGAGGCGGTCCCGCTCCTACAGAAGCGCATCATTGCCGAAGCCAACCGCCGCCGCCGACTCGTTATCACGGCCACTCAGATGTTGGAGTCCATGACGCATCACACGCGCCCGACAAGGGCCGAAGCGTCGGATGTGGCCAATGCCGTGCTCGATGGGACTGATGCCGTCATGTTGTCCGCAGAAACGGCGATTGGCCAGCACCCGGTTGAGACAGTCCGTGTCATGGACCGAATCGTTCGAGCCGCAGAGGAAGGGACTCGATTGTGGAGCAGGCGCTCCTCCGACGCGCCACAGGGGGGAGGCTCGTTCCCGGAAGCCATTTGTCATTCGGCCTCTTCGGCAGCCTCAACTGTCGGGGCGAGCGCCATCGTGGCCTTTAGTGAACGGGGCACGACTGCGCGTTTGCTCTCAAAGCAGCGCCCCGACGCGTCAATTATTTCATTGACTCCATTTGAAGCCGTACGACAACGGATGGCGCTGTACTGGGGTGTGATCCCTCATACGATGCGGCAGATCACTCAAACAGATGAGCGGATCGATGAAGCGGAGCGCCGCCTGAAGACCGAGGGACTGGCGACAACGGGACAGCGGATCGTAATTCTGTCGGGAACCAGGATTGGTCAGCCCGGGGAGACCAATTTCATGAAGTTACACACAGTCGGTTGAGCTGAAGTGGTTGAGTGGGCGCTGTGCCCGCACAAGCCTACGGACTGAGACCTCCATTGTCGCACGTGCGCAAGGGAGGCTTACTCAGTTCCTCAGGGAGGAGTGCAGGTTGAGAGAAAAGAGCGCACGATGATACCCAACGTTATGGCGCGGCTAGTGTTTTCTCTGTGTCAGTTGCTTGTCCTGGTGTTGTTATACGGAGATGGGCTCGCGCAGACTGGATCGCTCAAGCATTCACCGGCTGATGTGGTGAAACGATATCTGGCGCTCGATTCTAAGGGGGCCAGGCTTGATGCCATGTCGCTCGAAACTGTCGCGTCTTATACGGGCTGGAATGAGGAACCGGCGTGGGGGCATGTCGTCGTGACGCGAGGCTTTGTCGTGGCGGAGCAGTATCGCCAATGGGAAGTGATCGATAGTTTGGAAGTCGTGATTCCGGTCACCTTTCAGGTCATCGGCTCGGTGTATTTTGAAACTGCAGGTTTCGTTCAGGGGGTTGAGACAGAAGAGGTTCGGTTTCGCGTGAAAGCCGTCAAGAATCGATGGAGGATCGTTGAGCCGATGCTTCCTCCTCACGTGGGGCAGAAGCGTATGGTGAATTTCGTGCGCGAAGCCTGGGTGAAGGAAACCGACCCGGCGAAGCGAGACCGTCTCGGATCGTTGCAGGGTGAGTTACGAGAGGCGAAATAATGATGGGAAAGACCTCGGTCGAGCTGCTGATCTTCGATTTGGATGGGACGCTTATCGAGTCCAAATGGGACATTGCCGCGTCGGTGAACTTCACATTAGCCGAACTGGGACTGCCGCAGCGTCCAGTTGAGGAAATCTTCGGATTTGTGGGAGACGGAGTGAAGCAATTATTGCGCTTGTCGGTCGGCGAGAGCAGCCGAGTCACCTTCGACGAGGCCTTGCGGGTGTTCAGAGGCCAGTACCTGGCCCATTGTCTCGACCGCACGACGTTCTATCCCGGCATTGGAGAGATGCTGACGCATTTCGCAGGCAAGCAGAAGGCGGTGGCCACCAATAAGTCGATCGAGTACACCAACGTGATTCTCCAAGGACTGGGGGGAAATCATTTTCAGTACGTCGTCGGAGGCGATCGCGGGTTTGGGTTGAAACCGGAACCGGGCATGCTGTTGCATGTGATGGAACAATTGCATGTGCCGAAAGAGCAGACCGTGCTTGTCGGGGACAGTACTAACGACATCAACGGCGGGCATAATGCCGGCATTCGTGTCTGCGCAGTCGGGTATGGTATGGGGAATCGCGCCAAGATGGAAGCCTGTCGCCCAGACTGGTTTATCGAACGGCCTGAAGAATTAATGGAGCTATTCATATGAAAAACAGCTTGAGGCTAAGGTTGAGGTTAAGTAAGAGAGAGTTATGTAATCTGAACCACCACCGCGTCCTCGCAGCAGGTCTGCTTATCAGCCTCAGCCTCAGCCTGAACCTTAATCTATCGCATGCGTCCTCGTTCGGGCTGGCAGATCGTGTGGTCGAACAAAAACTGACGAACGGGTTGACTGTGCTCATGGTCGAGCGGCATCAGACGCCGGTGGTTTCCCTCAACATGACTTTCAGGGTCGGGGGAGTCAACGAGCAGGTGGGTCAATCCGGCCTGGCGCATTTCTACGAACATATGGCGTTCAAGGGGACGAGGACGGTCGGGACGAAGAATTATGAGAAGGAGCGCCCCGTTCTCGATGAGTGGTATCGAGTGGGCACCGAGCTGGAGCAGCGGCAACGAGACCTCGCACGAAAGAGTCCTGAGAGACCGGCCAGTCCCGAGGATCGGGCCGCTGTCGAGGAGCTACAGAAACGGTTTACGGAACTGCAAGAAAAAGCAGGACAGTTCGTGGCGGGCAATGAGATGGCCTTACTTTATCAGCGTCACGGGGGTGTCGGGCTCAATGCCTCGACCGGCAAGGACCTCACCCGCTATATGATCAACCTTCCGGCGAATCGTCTGCCGCTGTGGGCTGCGCTCGAAGCCGATCGAATGGCGCATCCGGTCCTCCGCGAATTCTACAAAGAGCGAGGAGTAGTCATGGAAGAGCGGCGGATGAGGAATGACGACAGTCCTAATGGACTGTTGTATGAAACTTTCACCTCGGCAGCCTTCCGCGCTCATCAATATGGTATTCCGACGATCGGTTGGGAGTCGGACATCCTGTCGCTCACACCGGCCGATACCGAAGCCTTCTTCAAGGCCCATTACGGTCCTGGCAATGCGACGATCGCAATTGTGGGTGATATTCATCCGAAGGACGTCATGACCTTGATCGAGCAGACGTTCGGCAAGATACCGGCTTCGCTTCCGCAGACCCAGCCCGTCACTATCGAGCCGCCTCAACGAGGAGAGCGCCGCGTGGAGGTGGAATTCGATGCCGAACCATCGCTGGTTATCGGGTTTCACAAACCGGCGTTGGGCCATTCCGACGACTATGTCTTCGATGTGATCGACGCGGTGTTGAGCGATGGACTCACCTCTCGGCTCTATACGAGTCTGGTCCGCGAAAAACGGATCGCCGCTTCGGTGAGCTCCGATTCGAATTTTCCAGGGGTCCGTGCTCCGAATCTGTTCGTGCTCAGTGCCACGCCGCTTGCGCCCCATACGACGGCAGAAGTCGAGGCGGCCATCTATGCCGAACTCGAACGGCTCAAGATGGAGCCGGTCTCCGCCAAAGAGCTGGAAAAGGTGCTGAATAACCTGGATGCAGATTTGGTGCGGGCGCTCCGATCCAACAGCGGCCTTGCGTCCCAACTGGCGTTGTATCAGACGGTAGCGGGAGATTGGCGCTACGCGTTAAAGGCTCGGGATAAAATTGCGGTGGTGACGACGGCGGATATCCAGCGTGTGGCGACAGAGTATTTCATAAAATCGAACCGAACAGTAGCCACGCTGGTGAAGAAGACCGGCGAGAAAAAAGTCGCGACGGTGTTGCAGGGTGAGGTGGCGCGATGAGGAGAGTGAAACGTGAAGCGCGAAACGTGAAACGATGGAGTATTGCTTTGTGCTCGATGCTCATGGCAGTTGTCATTCCGCTGGCTGCCTGGGCGGGGGATCTTGCTCTGGGCGATCCCAGGCAGATGACGTTTAAGACGGTCGAGTTCACCCCGCCGGATGCGGATCGCGTGGTGCTCAATAACGGGATGGTGGTCTATCTCTTGGAAGACCATGAACTGCCCCTGGTCAGTATGACGGCGATGATACGAACAGGTAGCTGGCTCGATCCGGCAGAGAAGATAGGCCTGGCTTCATTGACCGGTTCTACCATGCGGTCAGGTGGAGGCGGCGGTCTCTCGGCTGAACGAGTGGATGAGGATCTTGAACAGTTCGCCGGGGATGTCGGCATCTCGATTGGGCGGCAATCCGGTTCCGCGTCGCTCGATGTACTTAGCAAGGACCTGAAGCGGGGGCTTCAGATTTTCTCGGGCCTCATTCGGACACCGGCTTTTGAGCCGGCGCGGGTTGAACTGGCTAAGTTGCAGGCCATCGAAGGCATTCGCCGCAGGCAAGATAACCCTGGCTCGATCGCCGGACGAGAGTTTGTGAAACTCTTGTACGGAGCCGACCATCCGTCGGCACGGGAGAGCAGCATCCAATCCATCACTCGCATCACCAGAGACGATCTGGTGGCCTTTCACCGGAAGACCATTCATCCGAACGGCATGATGCTGGGAGTGACGGGCGACTTCGACAAGTCCGCAATACTGGCCATGCTGCGCGACGCATTCGGCGATTGGGAAAAGGGCGATGTGCCGGTGCTGACGATTGCCGATGTGCCACAAAGCCCGACGGCGAAGCCCGTTGTACGGTTCGTGAACAAGGATACGTCGCAGACGCATCTCCGCATCGGTCATCTGTCGATCAAAGAGCAGGATCCGGACTATGTGGCGTTGGCGATTGCGAACGACATTCTGGGGGGCAGTTCCTTTCGCAGCCGTCTCTTCAACGACGTGCGGACCAAGCGGGGGTTGGCCTATTCGGTCGGCAGTCGCTTGAACTCCGGGGTGCATGATCAGGGTATCTGGCTAATGCGCGCAGAGACGAAGTTGCCGTCGACACAAGAAGTCACCGCCAGGTTTGTCGCGAACATGGAACGGATGCGGACAGAATTGGTGACGGACAGCGAGCTGGCAGAAGCGAAAGAGGCTTATGTGAACTCGTTTGTGTTTTCCTTCGCCAGTTCGTCCGCAATCGTGGGGCGGTTGATGGAATTGGAATACGATGGGCTTCCCAAGGATTTTCTCCAGCAATTACGTGCCCGCGTGGTTGCGCTGACGAAAGAGGAAATTCTGGCGGCGGCGAGGAAACATTTCAATCCAGAGCGGTTGACCATCTTTGCCGTCGGATCCGGCGAGGCCCTGCCGAAGTTGCTGTCGGGATTCGGAGAAGTGAAGGAAATAAAGTTAGTTCCGGAGAGCTGAGAAAAGAGTGGACGGAGGCTCGGCTATCCCCCCCTGCTCCCGGAGCGCGCACGATCAGAATGTGCTCGCTCGACGGCCGCAATAGGGGAATAACCGAGCCCCCGTCCTAGGGAATGAAAGCTTCCGGATCTTTGGGTGGGGGAGTAGTGAAAAGAGGCAGATGGTCAAGTCGAAGCTGAAGGCTTAGGTATGCCCCTCGAAGACGATTTCTGTGACATCATCAAGAAGGCGCGAATAGGCCAGGGACTTTCGGTCGGCGATGTCGCCCGGATGGCCGGATTGCCTGGTGGCGATATCACAGCATTCGAGCGCGGCGTTTGCTCGCCAGATCGAAGTGAGGTTCAGATTCTGGCTACGGTGCTAGGGCTTCGTCCTGGTCCGTTGGAACAGATCGCGATTGAGAAATGGGAACCGTCCGCGCAACCGCCGACGGCCTGGGTTGAACGGATACAGGGATCGATCAATGGTTATGGGGTCCAGGGCTATGTGGTCCATGACGGTGGGGAGGCGCTGCTCGTCGACACGGGGTACAATGCGCCGGCGATGATCGAGTTCTTGTCCAAGCACCGCCTGCGCCTGATGGGGATATGTCTGACACACGGCCATGCAGACCATGCAGACGGAATCGATCAGATTCTGAATTTTTGTCAGGCGCCGGTGTATCTCGGAACGGAGGATGTCGATCTCCTCAGCTGGCGGCCTCCTGTAGCACAGATGAAGGCGCCGGAACAGGGTCAGACGATTGCGGTCGGGCGCTTGCGCGTACAGTGTCTGACGACGCCGGGCCATACACCTGGCGGGATCTGCTATCGAATGGATGCCGGGTCAGAGCACCTCTGTTTCGTCGGCGATACGTTGTTTGCGGGATCCATTGGCCGCTCGAATCCCAGTACCCTGTATCAGACCCATCTGGGATCGGTCCGGACTAGAGTACTTGAGTTGTCGCCTGAGCATCGGTTGTTGCCTGGTCACGGACCGGCCACGACGGTTCGCGAAGAACTCGACCATAATCCTTTCGTGTCTATTCGTTGAAGTAGGCCCATGAGTCTTGACCAGCGGAACGACGACCAGCCGATCCGCAGCGGAGAGCTGCCGGTTGTGGCAGGACCAACCGAGGATCTCAACGATCACACCGGGGACGGTGAATTCGAGGAGACTCCCTTCTCGAAATGGATCCTGCCCATCAGCCTCTTTATCGCGACGATCTTTACCACCCTATGGGCTGGAGCCTATCAGGCTTATAGCGGACCGATTCGTGGACCGGTGAATCTCCTGCTTGAACAGCCTGAGGTGCTCTGGAGCGGGATTCCCTTTGCCGCCACGCTCTTGACCATTCTAGTCACCCATGAGTTCGGGCACTATGCGCTCTCCCGCATTCACAGGGTGCCGGCCTCGCTGCCGTTGTTCCTTCCGGGCCCTCCGTATTTCGTCGGCACATTCGGAGCGATCATCCGGTTACGTGGGCCGATCGTGAATCGCCGCGCGCTGTTCGACATCGGCGTGGCTGGTCCGCTTGCCGGCTTCATCGCCGCGGTAGTGGCACTGTTCATTGGCCTGAACCTGTCAACGGTCGTGGATCGGACGGCGACCCATGGATTGCAGTTGGGTGAACCCTTGCTCTTGCAGTTCATCGCGTGGCTGGTCGTTGGATCCATCCCTCCTCAGGCTGACATCGTCTTGCACCCCATCGGGTTCGCCGCCTGGTTCGGTCTGTTTGTGACGTCGTTGAATCTTATTCCCATCGGTCAGCTCGATGGCGGACATGTGGCCTATGCTCTGTGGGGCAAACGTCAACGTACGATGGCATTTGTCATGGTGCCGATCCTCATCGTGCTGGGATATGTGGGCTGGCCCGGCTGGTGGCTCTGGGCTTTCATGGCAGGACTCTGGGGTTTCGGGCATCCGCCAGTACACGATATCCATGTCCCCTTAGGCCAAAAGCGGATCGTTGTCGGATGGATTGCATTGGCTGTGTTTGTCATTACCTTTGCTCCTGTTCCTTTCTCCTTCCACTAGTAGGATGCTGAAACAGGCCGCCAGCTTCGTTCTCACATCGTTCAGACCCTCAACGTACCCCTGAGGGTACGCCTCGGGTCCTCACTCGTTGCGGCCTTGCTGGACAGCCTGTTTGAGCATCCTACCCACGACCATCCCGTACAACTCCCCAGATTAATCAGGAGATTTTCTTCTCCGATCGCGCGCTCAGCCCTACAGTGTGTTTATGGAGTCCAGTGCGACCTCGACCCTGTCCTGTCCCAAGTGTCAGGCTGACCAGCCTGACGGAGCGACGGAGTGCGTGAAATGCGGGATCATCATTGCAAAGTATCGGCCGCTTGTCTCGCCACAGAGGCAGCAGGAATCACAGAATAGCTCACGCTGGGTGTCTCTTGCCAAGGAGTGGCTCGTTGACTCAGATACGCCGACGGACTCGTTGACGTTTGCCGGACGGGTCGCAGTCTTTCTGTTACTACTCTGGTGGGGCCGAGCCTTCATTTTCACGCCGCTCGAAACCAACTACACGGGGGAATCGTTCCTCCATCTGATCAATCTGCCGTTCCACGAAGCCGGCCATCTTCTATTTATCCCGCTGGGGCGCTTCATGACGATTCTAGGCGGGAGTCTCGGCCAGATCCTGATGCCGCTCGTCTGCCTGGGTACCTTTCTCATCAAGACGCGCGATCCCTTCGGCGCCTCAGTCGCTCTCTGGTGGACGGCGGAAAGCTTCATGGACATCGCCCCCTATATCAACGATGCGCGGGCGATGGATCTCATGCTGCTTGGCGGGGTCACTGGAAAGGAAACGGATGGGCATGATTGGAACAATATCCTAACCACGTTGGATTGGCTGGAGTACGACCATCGCTTGGCTCATCTCGCCTACAACTTCGGCATTCTCCTGATGCTGGCCTCGTTCGCTTGGGGCGGGCTGCTTCTCCTGAAACATTACCGCCGACTCTCTCCGTAATCGTGCGTGAACGGCCGCAGATATTCTTTCCCGATAGACTTTCACCAGATCAGGAGGTCCGCCACCTTTTTTGAATCAATGGATTCCTGTGCGCTTTCGAAGCTCGACCCTGCCCGGCTGGTCTCATTCATCTCCCATCTCATCTCCGCACGGGTTTTGATCCTTTCTTGACGATCCGCCCGTCAATTTTGACACCATTTTGATATGACGAGTGGTACAGGAGTAATCAAGAAGGCAGGGACTCACGATGGATTTCCTTTATCTCGGTATCACAGTGCTCTTCTTCGCGATCTCCGTGTGGCTGCTCTACAGCCTGGATCGTCTCTAGGAAGGAGAACGACATGCTAGTGCTTGTCGGCATTCTCGCATTCGGGCTATTGGTCTATCTCATGGTCGCGTTACTAAAACCGGAGTGGTTCTGATGACGATCAATGGACTGGTCCAAATCGCACTCTACTTTGTCGTGCTGCTCGCGCTGGTCAAGCCGTTGGGTTGGTACATGGCACGGGTGTATGAAGGCCAACCCTGTGGGCTAGACCGGGTGGTGGGTCCTCTAGAGCGGCTTATCTATCGCCTGTGTGGAGTGCGCGAAACCGAGGAGATGGACTGGAAGACGTACGGGATCGCCATGCTGCTATTCAACGCCGTGGGGCTTGTCGCGCTGTATGCGTTGCAGCGACTCCAAGGATTCCTGCCGCTGAATCCAGCGGGGTTAGGAGCCGTCACGACCGATCTTGCCTTCAACACCGCTGCCAGCTTCGCGACCAATACGAATTGGCAAGCTTACGGAGGCGAAACGACGCTGAGCTATCTGACTCAGATGCTTGGACTCACCGTGCAGAATTTTGTGTCCGCCGCAACCGGGATGGCGATCCTGGTTGCGTTGATCAGGGGCCTGGCGCGACAGAGCGCCACGACCATCGGCAACTTTTGGACGGACCTCATCCGCAGCACGCTCTACATTCTCCTGCCGCTGGCCCTGCTCTTGTCCCTGTTGTTGGTGTCACAAGGCGTCGTTCAGACGTTCGCGTCATACCAGACAGCCACATTGCTCCAGCCGGCCAGTTATGCCAAGCCCATGATGGATGCGAACGGCCAGTCGGTGCTGGATGAACAGGGCCAGCCGAAAACAGAGCCAGCGACGGCAACCGAACAGGTACATGCAGTCGGACCGGCAGCCTCTCAGATTGCGATCAAGCAGCTTGGGACTAATGGCGGAGGATTCTTCAACGTCAATTCCGCGCATCCGTTCGAGAACCCGACACCCTGGTCCAATTTTTTACAGATATTAGCGATCCTGCTAGTCCCGGCGGCGCTCTGTTACACGTTCGGGATGATGGTTGGAGATACACGTCAGGGCTGGGCGCTCCTTGCTGCGATGACGATGCTCTTACTGTTTTTTATTCCACTGGGGCTATGGGCCGAGCAAAGCGGGAATCCGGCTTTCACCGCGCTGGGGATCGATCAGGCTTCCGGTGCAGGACAATCCGGCGGGAACATGGAAGGGAAAGAGACACGATTTGGTATTGCCAACTCCGTCCTGTGGTCTGCCGCGACGACCGCCGCTTCAAACGGCTCCGTAAATTCGATGCACGATTCCTATACCCCTTTGGGCGGACTCGTGCCGCTCTTCTTGATGCAGTTCGGGGAAGTGGTGTTTGGCGGGGTCGGCTCGGGTCTCTACGGGATGATCGTATTCGCCATTATTGCTGTGTTCGTCGCAGGACTGATGGTCGGGAGAACACCTGAATATCTTGGGAAGAAAATTGAACCCTATGAGATGAAGATGGCTTCCCTGTTGATTCTCATCATGCCGATGGTGGTACTTAGCTTGACGGCAGTTGCGTCGGTGACGGGCGTCGGCACCAGCTCGATTTTCAACCCAGGTTCCCATGGGTTCAGTGAGATGCTCTATGCCTTTAGTTCGATGGGGAATAATAACGGGAGTGCGTTCGGCGGGCTGAGTGTCAACACACCCTTCTACAACATCACCGGCGGGATCGCGATGCTGATCTCCCGTTTCTGGTTGGCGATTGCCACATTGGCATTGGCCGGAGCGCTGGCGAGGAAAAAACTCGTGCCGGCTGGGCCCGGAACCCTGCCAACCCACACGCCGCTGTTTATCGTGCTGCTGATCGGCGTCGTCGTACTCGTCGGAGCGCTCACCTTCGTGCCCGCACTTGCCCTCGGACCAATCATAGAACACATCCTGATGGTGAGCCGATGACGGCATTGGAGTGGAGGATTTCGAGATGACAACGCAAGAAAAGAGAAGCCCATTGTTCGATCCTCAGATTATGCGACGGGCGCTGTTGGAATCCTTCCGGAAGCTTGATCCGCGTCACCAAATTCGCAATCCGGTCATGTTCGTGGTCACGGTTGGGAGTGTGCTGACTACAATTTTATTATGTCAGGCGCTGTTCGGAAAAGGCGAAGCGCCTGTCTGGTTTATTCTTGCCGTATCTCTCTGGCTCTGGTTCACCGTGCTGTTCGCGAACTTTGCCGAAGCGATGGCGGAAGGGCGCGGAAAAGCACAGGCGGAATCGCTGCGCAGTTCTCGGCGTGAAATGAACGCGAAGAAACTGGACCAGCCGGAGTCCGGCGACCAGTATCGCAGCGCTCCATCCTCCATCGTCCCGGCGAGCGCCTTGACGCGGGGAGACGTCGTCTTGGTGGAGGCCGGCGATTTTATCCCCTGCGACGGGGAGGTCATCCAAGGAATCGCCTCGGTGAATGAAAGTGCCATCACGGGCGAAAGCGCTCCCGTTATTCGAGAGACCGGCGATCGCAGCGCCGTGACAGGGGGAACACGTGTCCTGTCGGATTGGTTAGTCATACGGGTCACTGCTAACCCCGGCGAGACATTTCTGGACCGGATGATTGCAATGGTCGAGGGGGCCAAACGCCAAAAGACGCCGAATGAGATCGCCCTCAACATTCTGCTGGCGGCACTCACGGTCATCTTTCTCTTGGCAACGGCCACGTTGCTCCCCTTTTCCCTCTACAGTGTGCAGTCGGCAGGCCAGGGGGCTCCTGTCACGGTGACGGTCTTAGTCGCGCTGTTGGTCTGTCTGATCCCGACGACGATCGGAGGGTTGCTCTCTGCCATTGGCATTGCTGGTATGGATCGAATGGTACAGGCCAATGTCATCGCCATGTCGGGGAAGGCGGTCGAAGCGGCAGGCGACGTGGATGTGTTGCTGCTCGACAAAACAGGCACCATCACGCTGGGCAATCGCCAGGCGACTGCGTTCTTCCCGGCTGACGGGGTGAGCGATCAGGCGCTGGCCGATGCGGCCCAGCTTTCATCGCTAGCGGACGAGACGCCGGAGGGGCGTAGCATCGTCGTCCTGGCCAAGGAAAAGTATGGATTGCGTGCGCGCGACATTCATGAGTTAGGCGCAACATTCATTCCCTTTACGGCTCAAACCAGTATGAGCGGCGTCAATTTGAACGGGCGGGAAATACGCAAGGGGTCTGATGGCGCGATCGAAGCCTATGTGACGGAACGGGGTGGGCACTTTTCCCAAGCGGTCCGCTTACATGTTGAGACCATTGCGAAGCAGGGGGGCACACCGCTGGTTGTGGCGGAGGGGCCAAAAGTGATGGGCGTGATCTACTTGAAAGATATCGTCAAGGGTGGCATCAAAGAGCGGTTTGCCGAATTGCGACGCATGGGCATCAAGACGGTGATGATCACCGGTGACAATCCACAGACTGCGGCAGCCGTGGCGGCTGAAGCCGGTGTGGATGATTTCCTGGCGCAGGCCACGCCGGAAACCAAGCTCAAGCTGATTCGAGAGATGCAGGCTGGCGGCCGGCTCGTCGCGATGACGGGAGATGGCACGAACGACGCTCCAGCGCTGGCTCAGGCGGATGTCGCGGTGGCCATGAACACCGGCACGCAAGCCGCGAAGGAAGCCGGCAATCTGGTCGATCTGGATTCCAACCCGACCAAGCTCATTGAGATCGTGGAAATCGGCAAACAGCTCTTGATGACCCGCGGCGCGCTCACGACGTTCAGTATTGCCAATGATATCGCGAAGTATTTCGCGATTATTCCCGCGGCGTTCGCCTCGACCTATCCCGTGCTCAGCGTGCTTAATATTATGGGACTGGCTACTCCGGCCAGTGCCGTATTGTCGGCCGTGATATTCAACGCGCTGATCATTATCGTTCTCATTCCCCTCGCCCTCCGTGGTATCCGGTATCAACCGATCGGCGCCGCGCGGCTGCTAAGCCGGCATCTCCTGGTCTATGGGTTGGGAGGGATCATTGTTCCATTTGTGGGAATCAAGCTCATCGATTTGTTGCTTGTCGCCCTGCGCTTAGTCTGAGGAGGCACTCATGCGGACCCAACTTCGCCCGGCTTTGGTGTCACTCGTCGCCCTGACCCTAATCACCGGGCTCCTGTACCCGCTCGTGATCACAGGTCTTGCTCAGATGCTGTTTCCACGGCAAGCCAACGGGAGCCTGATCCTTATCGACGGCAAGATAGTCGGATCATCGTTGATCGGCCAGCCGTTCGACGCGCCGAAGTATTTTTGGGGACGCCTCTCCGCCACGTCACCGTTCCCCTACAACGCCGCCGCCTCGTCCGGGTCAAATCTGGGCCCGACCAATGACGCGCTGATAAAAGCCGTGCAGGCTCGCATCGATGCGCTCAAGACTGCCGACCTCGACAATCCTCTTCCCCTTCCGGTGGATTTGGTCACCGCCTCAGCGAGCGGTCTCGACCCGCATATCAGTTCCGCGTCTGCGGCATACCAGGTGAGACGAGTGGCGCGTGCCCGGGGGATAGAGGAAGCCGTGGTTCGCCAACTTGTCTCTCAGCATACGGAAGGACGTCAGCTTGGGATTCTCGGAGAACCCCGGGTGAACGTGCTGGCGCTGAATTTTGCACTGGACACTCATGTGAAATAGAACCACTCGCACGATTATTTCGAGAACAACGAACAACTGTGCTTCGGTTGTCGTGAGACGGCAAGAGATCTCGTTGACCGATTTTTGCATCTCTTCTACACTGATACGAATATTCCAATCTACACTGCACTCCGTGTCACTGACCGCACACATCTGATGGAAGAACGACGACCCGATCCCGATGCCTTGCTGAGGCGCGTAGAGGCTGAAGAGGCCAGGCAGACGCGCGGCAAGCTCAAGGTCTTTTTCGGCGCCACAGCGGGCGTGGGGAAAACCTACGCGATGTTGCAGGCTGCGCACGAGCAACGGTGTGACGGGGTCGATGTGGTCATCGGATGGGTGGAAACGCATGGTCGCGTGGAAACGGAAGCCCTGCTGGAAGGGCTGACGATTCTGCCGCCACGCCTGGTCGAGCATCGCGGAACGACATTGCGGGAATTCGATCTTGACGCAGCGCTCGCCCGTCGTCCTCAGCTCATTCTCATGGACGAACTGGCCCATACCAATGCCCAGGGCTCTCGGCACCCGAAGCGATGGCAAGATGTCATGGAACTCTTGAAGGCCGGCATCAACGTCTATACGACCGTCAACGTGCAGCACCTGGAATGCCTGAACGACGTGGTTGCTCAGATCACAAGTGTTCGGGTGAGTGAAACGGTGCCGGACTCAGTGCTCGAACAGGCTGATGATGTCGAGCTGATCGATCTTCCCCCCGACGACCTCCTTCAGCGACTCAAAGACGGCAAGGTCTATATGCCGGAGCAAGCGCAACAGGCGCTCCAGAATTTCTTCCGCAAGGGGAATCTAATTGCCTTGCGGGAATTGGCCTTGCGTCGGACGGCGGAGCGTGTCGACCAGCAGATGGAGGTGTATCGCCGCGACCATGCCGTGGTCCGTACATGGCCTACTGCTGAAACCATCATGGTCTGTGTGAACATGAAGCCTAGAGGACCCCGGTTAGTGAGGGCTGCCAGAACGATGGCGACGGGTCTCCATGCGAAATGGATCGCCGTGTACGTGCAGACTCCCAGGCATCTACGCATGCCTCAGGCCGACCGCGACCGGGCAAATCAGACGCTTCGCCTCGCGGAGATGCTTGGCGCTGAGACGGCGGTGCTGAGCGGAGCCAATGTCGTGCAGGAACTGCTGACCTATGCCCGCACGAGAAACGTGTCCAAGATCATTGTGGGGAAGCCGGTCCGTGCCCGATGGAAGGAGGTGGTGTTCGGTTCAGTCGTGGCTGATCTCGTGCAACAGAGCGGGGAGACGGACATTTATGTGATCACTGGCGAAGCCGGTGAAAGCCGCCCGTTGGCGACGCAGGCAATGAAGCGGAACAGTGAGTGGTCATCCTACGGGCTGGGTGTTGTGGGCGTCGCGCTCTCGACCGGCCTTGCATGGCTGATGTTTCCGTATTTCAGCACCGCCAATCTCATCTTGGTGTACTTGATGGGAGTGGTTCTTGTGGCGATCCGTTATGGACGAGGGCCGTCGGTCCTCGCATCAGTTCTAAGCGTCGCCGCGTTCGACTTTTTCTTTGTCCCTCCTTATCTCACCTTTGCCGTGTCGGACATTCAGTATCTCCTGACGTTTGCCGTTATGTTGGTCGTTGCGCTGACGATCAGTGGACTGGCTGTCCGCACCAAGCAACAGGCGGATGTAGCTCGTCATCAGGAACGGCGAACGGCGATCCTCTATGCCTTGAGCCGCGAGCTGGCCACCCATCGTGGGCTGGCCACCCTCACTCAACTGGCTGTGCAACACGTCCGAGAGGTGTTCGAGAGCCAGGCGGCCATTTTTGTGGCCGATCTCAATAAGCGTCTGGTCCTTCAACGGGGCGAACAACTGGTTTTCGACTTCAATCCAAATGAATCGGGAGTAGCGCAATGGGTCTTCGAGCATGGCGAGCGGGCGGGCCTGGGCAGCGATACATTGCCCGGGGCCAGTGCGTTGTATCTGCCATTGGTTGGATCAAAGGGTCCTATCGGTGTGTTGGCGGTCCGTCCAACCCTCGCGACGCGTTTCCTGGATATGGAGCAACTGCATCTTCTTGAAGTCCTGGCTAACCAGATAGCCCTTGCCTTGGAACGTGCCCGTTTGGCCGACGAAGCGCAGCAGGCGCACGTCTCGGTGGAGACAGAACGAATGCGCAATGCCATCCTTAGTTCTGTTTCGCACGACCTCCGGACGCCCCTGGCGACGATTACCGGAGCCGCCAGCGGTCTTCTTGAAGAGAAAGATCAGCTTGGTCCCGCGGCGCGTCATGAGTTGGCGAAGTCTATCTATAATGAGGCGCATCGGCTGGATCGGCTGGTTCGAAATTTATTGGACATGACGAGGCTAGAATCAGGCGCAGTGCAGTTGCAAAAAGAGTGGCACCCGGTCGAAGAGATTGTAGGAGCCGCATTGACGCGTTTGGAGAGTCGGCTGAGTGGACATCAAGTAGGCACCAATTTCCCTCCAGACCTGCCGCTTGTGCTCGTGGATGGTGTATTGATGGAACAAGTTTTGATCAACCTGCTTGAGAATGCCCTAAAGTTTACCCCTCCTTCCACGGCCATCGAGCTATCCGCAAAGGCCTCCGATCACGAACTGGTTTTTGAGATCGCCGATCGAGGGCCCGGAATTCCACCCGGCGATGAACAGCGCATCTTCGATAAGTTCTATCGGGCCGGTCCGGCCCGTGAGGGGGGTGTGGGGCTTGGCCTCACGGTTTGCAGGGGCATCATCGAAGCTCATGGCGGACGGATTTGGGTTGAAAAGCGTTCCGGTGGCGGCGCCGTATTCCGGTTCGCTCTTCCGATCGAGCAGGCTCAGCCGACGATCGAGCCAGAACAGGCCGAACGCCATCCGGTTGTGTGAGGAGATGGAAGGATCCTGAACTAGCATGGCCATTCACGAGGCGACCGTCCTTCTTATCGAAGATGAAGCGGAGATCCGCCGATTTCTTCGGACCTCCTTACCCGCCCATGGCTACCGCCTCTATGAGGCGATGACTGGAGCAGACGGGCTTGCCCAGGCGAAGGCGAGAAATCCTGACATGATCTTGCTCGATCTGGGCCTTCCCGATGTGGACGGGATCGAGGTTATTCGGCAAGTCCGCGAGTGGTCCACCATTCCGATTCTTGTGCTGTCGGCGCGCGACCAAGAACAGGCGAAGGTCGCCGCGCTCGACTTAGGTGCCGACGATTATGTCACCAAGCCGTTCGGAGTCAACGAACTGCTCGCGCGGATGCGTGCCGCGCTTCGGCATATCGCCGGACCGCCTGGAGAACGGGCCGAGCCGGTGTTTACCCTCGGCGATCTGAAAGTGGATCTTGGGCGACGACAGGTATTTGTGTCGGCGAAGGAAATTCATCTCACGCCGATCGAATACAAGCTACTCACGACGCTGATCCGGTATGCCGGCAGGGTAATGACTCACCGTCAGCTACTGAAAGAGGTATGGGGCCCGCTGCACGTGGAGGAAGGGCATTATCTGCGAGTGTACATGCGCCAGTTGAGAAACAAGCTTGAGGAAAACCCGGCGCATCCACGCTATCTGGTCACGGAGTTGGGAGTTGGATATCGGCTCCGGACGGAATGACCCACTGTCATTGTCTTTTACGACCTCTTACATCGACGCACTCACGTGGACTTTGCAGAGGTCTTCAAGTGCGAGCATCAGCGCGTGGGTTCCGCTCCGGCCATGCCCGAGCGTTTGGACAGTCTGGTAGAGTTGGTGCACCAACGTGAGACCTGGCAGTACGAGCCCCATACGTTTCGAATCCTCCAATGCAATGCCCATGTCCTTGATGAAATGCTCGACAAAAAATCCTGGGTCGAAGTTGCGCTGGAGAATTCTCGGCGCCAGATTGTCCAAGGTCCAACAGGCGGCTGCGCCGCCGCGGATCGATTCGAGCATGCGGTTCAGATCGAGGCCTGCCTTGTACCCATAGAGCAAACTCTCGCAGACACCGACCATTGTCCCGGCGATCACGATCTGGTTACAAAGTTTCGCCTGTTGGCCAGCGCCGGGCTCTCCCTGATGCACGATCTTTTTCCCCAATAGCTCGAACAGCGGCATCACGGCTTGCACGGATGCCGTGTCGCCTCCGATCATGATCGAGAGCGATGCATTCCTTGCGCCGACGTCGCCGCCGGAGACAGGCGCATCGATGGCCGCTAGACCTTTTACTGAGGACACCACTGCGATTTCACGGCTCAATGCAGGTTGCGTCGTCGTCATATCGATGAGGATCATTCCAGCTCGCGCGCCGGCCAGGACCCCATTCTCGTCGAAATAGATGGTGCGTACATCCTGAGGAAAGCCGACCATTGTGAAGAGGACATCGGACTCAGCAGCCACAGCGCGTGGATTCTCGGCCCATTGCGCGCCGCGATCGAGCAATGGTTGTGCCTTCGACTTCGTGCGGCTATGGATGGTCACGCGGTAGCCGTCCGTGAGCAGATGGCCACACATCGACGATCCCATCACACCGGTGCCGATCCAGCCAATTGTTCTGTTTGCCTGTGCGACTCTGTCCAGAACGCCTGTCATTGAGGTTTCACCTCGTCGAGTAGCGGGGTGATTCGATCTGCCACTGCCTGAATGACGCCTTCTTTATCTCTCGCCACCTTCACCCCCTGAAAACTCAAATAGTAGCCCCCGTGACTCGGCGACTGGATCGTGGCAGTGAGTTCAATCCGTTGCCCGTCTTCGATATCGGGGTCTTTGACGGTCGGGATTCCGCAGAGCCCGTATACGGCGACGTTGATCGAGGATGTTTCGTCTTCCAGGTAGAACAAATAGGCGCCGTAGCACATCGTGCCGGCCTGGAGCTTGTAGGGATCGAGCGGCGTCACATTGCGAACCGTGCCTCGCAATGTGACTTGTTTCAAATGAAACGACCTTGGCTCGTCAACGATCTCGCGAATGGTGATGGGGTCTGCGGCTGAAGCACAGGAAACGCCGACCACAGACCACCCAAGCCAGAGGATGGCGAGGAGGCTCACCAATGTTCGTGCACGAGATGCGCTACGGTGTATCACGGTTCTATTTTACAGAAGGTCGTTGCAGAAGTCCCTTCCGCCTCCTCGACGAACTCGTTATAATCGACGACCTTTCCTGGAGAATTACCCATGATCGATCGTGTGCATCTTGAACGCTACATTACAGATAGCCGTCGTCGGTTTGAAGACCTGCTTGGCCAGATGGTAGAGATCCCTTCGATCAGCATGGACCCGGCCAAGGCCCCCGACATCCGTCGGATGGCAGAGTTTGCGCGGCAAGTTCTGACGGACCTAGGGGCCGAGGCCCAGATTGTGGAGACCGGCGGTTACCCGATCCTGTCCGGCGGCTGGATGACCGGAGCCCATCATCCGACGGTCACCATCTATAACCATATGGATGTGCAGCCGGCGCAGGAGCCGGAATGGAAGCAGGCGCCCTTTGCCTTCAAAAACGAGAACGGTCTGTATCACGGTCGTGGTGCGACGGATGACAAGGGGCCAGCGCTCTCGGCCCTGTTCGGCGCACGGTACGCGATCGAGCAAGGAGTGCCGATCAACATTCGGTTTCTTTGGGAACTGGAAGAAGAAATCGGCAGTCCGAATTTTGCGGCAGGATTGAAGAACCGAACAGCTATTCCTCGACCGGATTCAGTCGTGGTGTCGGACACGATCTGGCTCGCGAAAGGAAAGCCGGCCATGCCCTATGGTCTACGCGGTTTGCTGGGCGCGCGCCTTACGCTTCGCACGGGAACGAAAGATGCCCATTCCGGCGTGACGGGAGGCGCGGCGCGTAATCCGCTCGCGGAACTGATGGAAGTGGCGCATGCCTGCGTCGATGCCAAGACCGGCAAGGTGAAGATTCCCGGTTTCTATCAGGATGTGGTCGAACCGACCAAGGCGGAGATCAAGAGTTTCCTTGCATCAGGGTTCCAGGTCAAGAGCTTCAAGCAGGCCTATGGATTTCAGACGCTCCGTACGAACGATCCTGCCGAGATCATGCGCAGGATCTGGGCTGCCCCGACGTTCGAGGTGCATGGCTTGACCGGTGGCTATCAGGGGCCGGGGGTAAAAACGGTCGTGCCAGGCCATGGCGAACTAAAAGTGAGTATGAGATTGGTGCCGAATCAGACCCCTGAGAAGGCCTTTGCATTGCTCAAGAAATATGTCGCAAAGCTGAATCCGAATGTGAAGGTCGAACGGGAAGGGATGCTGCACCCGTTCAAGGGCAGTTTTGACGGGCCCTATGTCGATTGTGTGAAGCGGGCGGTGAAGGCGGGGTTTGGGAAAGAACCGGCGTTCGTCCGTGAAGGCGGATCAATCGGGGCAGTGGTCACCATGCAGAAGGCCTGGAAGGTGCCGATCCTGTTTATGGGATTAAGTCTGCCCGAGCATGGGTACCATGCGCCGAACGAATACTTCGACTGGGGCCAAGCCTCGGGCGGGATGAAGGCGTTTGCGCATTATTTTTCGGAGCTGGCGAAGATGGGAAAGAGGTGAGGGATGGAGCCTGATGATCTTCTGTGCTCGCGCAACGCGCGGTCGCGGGAAGCCCTCGCTCGGGCTAATGGCACGTCTCGGCGTGCCAGTGGGTGGGCGGGTGAGAAAACCGCGCGCAGTGGAAGATCAATCAGCCCCCATCCCTGAGAGATAACGAGCGAGCTTGGAGGGAGCATTTATTTCGTTGGACGCGCGCAATCGAGGATCAACCAGGCTACCCTGTGAAGAGAGACATGATCGAGGGGGTTAGGAATGTGCTCGGTCGATGCGCGGAGTGAAGGACAGTCCGGCGACTCCCTTGAGCAAAAAGCGTGACGACGGTGCGGAGAAGGAAACAGAACATCCTCGTTGAACGAGCGTAATCGAGGATTAATCAGACTGCCCTTTGGAGTAAGAGGTCCTTGGTTTCTTCCAAACGAGGCAATTGTCCTCTCCCAATTGAGGAACACGTCGTCCCTCTTTCATGCCAGGGGTTTCCAATTGTCCATCTTGTTTCCACTCATGGATCCAATCCTTCAGGTCGCTTTCCCAAGTCAGGGGAAATGTCATTGCGGAAGCCCACGCTTCATCATAGGTAAGCTGCTTCTTGGTTCGAAGGAGTGCGAGGACTGCCGCTCGAGCACGAGACACATACCTTTCCCGTAAAGAGCGAAAATATTCGGATGGGTCTTGCGTCACAGTTCCAGAGAATAGTCCTAACTCTGTTTGACCTGTCCGTTCCTCTCTTTCTCGTTTTTGAGCTTCATCTCTCGTTTTTTCCATAACGGGCATTGCCTTCTTCTCCGCATCTTTGAACACCTGTATGCCTTTGGGGTCTCGTGTGGCATAGATCAGATGGAAGTGGGTCCGGTTCTTTTTGGGATGAAGAACAATAGCAGAGCTTGTATATCCATATGCGCCAACATTTCTTACGCATTTGCTATAAGCCGTAACGATAGCGTCTTCTCGATCCTTCTCCTCAAGGCCTTTCAGTATGTCTTTGAATTGGCTAGAGCCAAAAAGCTTGATGAAACTCTCTTGGTTCTGCTTCTGCGGCCACTCTATGAAACGTCGAATGTGTTCGGTCATGAAAGTAATCAGCACCTCTCCAGGATTTAATCTTAGGAGCGGAGTGATGGTTTCCAGCGCAAATCCAGACCATCCCGTTGGATCTATGAATATGAAAGGAAACGAAGTAGGACCGCCTCCTTGTACAAAATTCAGAATGTCCTGGATGGCATCTTCAAGCTTCTTGTTTTTTGTTTCTATTACGACGTCATCTTGTTGGCCCGCGAATTGTTTGAGCTTTGCATAGGCAGATGGAGTCTTCTCGAGGAAGAAACAGCGAAGCTTCAGAGTTTTTCCAGTTAGTTTCTTGTGGATATCGCGAGCTCTGCGTAACTGCTCGAGGGCAATCGCAAATGAACTATCCTCGAACTTTTCTGATTTGACCTTCCAAGGCCCTGAGAAACAATCAACGTAGGTTAGGGTGTCCCAGTGCGAGCCAACAATGATTGCAAAGCGTTCAAGATAATATTTAAGGATGATGTGTTTGACGAGCGTTTGTTCTCGGCGGGCGTAGAGATCGCCGTTGCTCAATGGAGTGAACCTGCAGGACGTAGAGATTCAACTTTTTCAATGGCAATCAACCGTCGCTGGTGGTCCATGACGGGTGCTTCTGCGCGTTGTGGGAATTCATTATATGTCTTGCCGTCGAGGGAGCGGCCGGCTTCACTTTTGCGGATACCACCCCATTGCTTAAAGAAGAAAGGAATTTTGGCCCTTCGGCACTGGTTGCGGATTGAAAGTACCCAGGATTTCTTCATAGGTCTGGCGCCAGCTCCACTTTCACCGCCGACGATCACCCAGTTTATTCCGGTTAGGCTAAATCTTCCTAAATTCTCGAGTAAGGGTTCTATTGAAAGAAAACGAATTCTTGCAGGCGACAATTGCAAATGATCAATACGTTGGAGCCCATGCTTCTTGTTCTCGACGCTGACGCCCCACCAGATATGAGGGAGCGCCGCAGCAAACTTGAGCTTTGTCTCCAGCATATCTCGCATTCGTTCCGAACGCTTCGTCAGTACCTGATACGTGTGCCAATTCGCTAACTGCATCACGCGAACAACCGACACGATGTATTCGTCGTCGACCTCCTCTTGGAAGAGATCGCTCATCGAGTTCACGAAGACCATCTTGGGCGTACGCCAGCGGATTGGTTCTGCCAGCTTCTCTGGTACCAAGCGCAGATCAAATCCATATTCATAAGGATGGCTGGGGACGCCTCGAAAACGTTCGGCAAAAGTTTCGGCGTAGCAATTTGCGCAGCCAGGGCTAACTTTGGAACAGCCCCTAACAGGATTCCAAGTCGCGTCAGTCCATTCTATTTTCGAATTATCACTCATCGCTGAAGAGGCAGTGCTCCTTGTACGCAGTTTAGCCCAAATCCTAGGACAAGGGAATTGCTTCACGTACAGAAAGGTAGAGAAAATGGTTGCATTAAGTCGATCTCACATAGCGAGATCGATTTCCCAGCGGCCGCGCCGGTCAGGGAGGGCAAGTGCCACAGTCAAATGGTCGAGAAATTCGCGGCGGTGGATTTCTTCGGCGCCGAGCATCTTGATGTGTGGTGAAGATTGTTGGCAGTCGATGATGCAGAATCCCCAAGCATGTAGCTGACGCACAAGAAATACCAATCCAACCTTTGAGGCATCAGATTCACGGGTGAACATCGACTCTGCGAAAAAGACGCCCCCGAGCGCCACGCCATACAGTCCGCCTACCAACTCTCCTTCCTGCCAGGTTTCAACGGAATGGGCGTAGCCTTGTTCGTGTAAGCGTGTGTAGGCTTCGAGCATCTCCGCCGTGATCCAGGTTCCACCGTCCGGATATTGTGGTCTTGGCTCCGCACATTGCTGCATCACGTCGCGAAAGCATGTATCGAGGGTGACGGTGAAGATGCCGGGACGAAGGCTTCTTTTCAGGCTGCGTGAGACATGAAGATTTTCGGGAAAGAGAACGGTCCTGGGGTCGGGCGACCACCACAAGATGGGCTGGTCTTCGTCGTACCAAGGGAAGATGCCGTGGCGGTAGGCTTCGAGTAACCGTTCTGGTCGGAGGTCGCCGCCGACAGCGAGTAGACCTTCAGGGGTGGACAAATCAACGGGCGGGAAGCGCAGATCAGAGGGGTTTGCGCTGAGCCTGAACATGGCTCAACAAGGTACTCGACACGACGTAAAAAGGCTACGGTTTCTAGCAGGCTGCGGGAAAACTCGGTTTATACACAAAACGCCGATGGAATCTTCCGTGGGCGCCATGTCAAAATAGTTGCAGGATGCTCAAAAAGGCTCGATTTCTCACCCGCCCAACCCGGCGGCTACTTCACCCTCCCGCCTGAGTCTGCCAAGACAGCCTCTTCGCCCATGGGCGCGCCTTGTCCCAAACAAGGCCGTAGCGAGCGCCCAAAGGTGATCCTTCCAAGCTTGCTCGTTATCTCTCTAGGGGTGGGGGCTGATTGATCTTCCACTGCGCGCGTCCAACGAGGGCTTTCTTAAGCCGCGCGTTGCGCGAGCACAGAAGATCATCAGCCTCCATACCTCACCCTTTCTTTTCCTCCGCCTGAGCCAGCAAAGGTTGGAAGATGGGATCTGCGTCCAGCACCGCCGTCAACGATTCTGCCCCGATGAAGAAGTTCCAGATATCCGGAGTCTGTCCGGGAATTTCAGCAAACCATCGTTTGGCTTCCGTCAGTCGCTCTAAGAGCGCCCGATTGTCCTTGTCCGGGGTGAATAGCAGACTGTAGGCTTTGGTGTACTCGGCCATGAATTTATCGAGCGGCAGATCGGCCAGACCGAGCGCTTCGCGGCATTTTTGGGCAAGTGGTGTGGCGACGAACGATTGCGAAGGGTGTCTGTAGATCTACTGCGAGTGTGGCGAGAGCGTTGGAGTGAAGGGAGAGCGGTAGATCCAACTCAGCAGCCTTTGAACTTCCGTACCATGCACTGTTGCGTGAGCCGCTTGGCTTCTGTAATCTGTTCGGGAGTCATGCGCCCTGCCACATCGTTTCGATTTTCCTCGGCTTGTTTTTGCTCGTCACCCTTCATGTGTACTGCTGCGAGGCTCACCCACAAATACGCCCGCACATAGTCCTGCGGTACGCCTAGACCTGCGAAATACAGTTCCGCGAGGTTGTTCTGTGCAAGCGCATGCCCCTGCGCCGCGGCTTTCTCGTACCACTGACGCGCTTGTGCATAATTCTGCGGCACGCCTTGTCCTTTGGCATACAGTTCTCCGAGATTGTTCTGCGCCTCCGCATTCCCTTGGGCTGCAAGCGATTGGAATGCGTTCAACGCAGTCGCGTGATCACCGCGTGTATTTGCAGCAGTAGTATCTTCGAGTGGACCCGCCCATGCTGTGCCAACAGTCAGCAGGAGCCCAATACCTACAGAAAGAACCATTCGTGTCATTGAGAATTCCTCCTGAGAGATCGTCTGAACTGTTGGAGTGTGCTCCCGTTTGAAAAGAAGTTCAAGGATGCCTGGATAGGCTTCGCGGCAGTTTGTGGGGGATGGCATGGGCTGGTCGCTACGGATGATTGCACATGGTGTCTGCGTGTCTACTGCGAGCGGGGTGCGGGAAAAATTGGAATTCGACGGACCCTACTGGCAGCTCTTGAACTGCCGTGTTTGACACTGACTCGTCAGTCGTTTGGCTTCTGAAATCTGCGCGGAAGTCATGTCACCTGCGATCTCATCTCGATTTTCTGCTGCTACGTCCTTCTGCGGGTCATTCGTCGAGAGGGATGCTGCGACGTTGTACCACATGAATGCACGCACAGAGTCCTGCTTCACGCCATGTCCGAATTCATAGAGCCCTCCAAGATTGTTCTGAGCACCCGCGTGCCCCTGCGTAGAGGCTTGTTCGTACCAGTGCCTCGCCATCGAAAAATCCTGGGGGACGCCTTTCTCGAAGTCATATAACACCCCAAGGTTGTATTGCGCGTCTGCGTCTCCTTGGGCAGCGGCTTTCTCGAACCACTCACGCGCCTTCGTGTAATCCCTCAGCACACCTCGCCCGTAGTAATACAGCAACCCGAGGTTGGTTTGCGCTTCCGCTATACCCTGGGTTGCCTGTGTTTGCAGGTCTGCTGTCGAGGTGTCGCTTGGAGGAGAAGCCTGTGCCTGCTTAGAGGGGAGAACGAGTGTAGCCAGGAGAATTATGACGACTAGGACGCGCATGATGGCGCAGTATGGCGCGGAGGGTAGAGAGCGTCAAGGCGAAGGGTGAGCACTGCTGCACAGGCCCTCAACAGGAAACTGCGACGTTGCTGTAGAGTTCGTCTGGGTCGTGTCTTGCCCCGCGCTTGCTCGTTATCTCTCTAGGGATGGGGGCTGATTGATCTTCCACTGCGCGCGGCTTTCTCACCCGCCCACCCACTGGCACGCCGAGACGTGCCAGTAACCCTGGCGAGGGCCTTCCAATTCGCTAAACTTCGATTTAGGGAGTGGCCAAGGCTGCCCTTTACTGCGCGCATCGAACGAGCACCGTTTCATCGTGCGCGTTCTGCGAGCAAGAAGGGCACCTGGCCGCTCCCTCCCCATCCTTCTCAGGCCGCGCGTTGCGCGAGCACAGAAGATCATCAGCCTCCATCCTTCACCCTTTCTTCTCATCCGTCTGCGCCAAGATCGGCTGGAAGATGGGATCTGCGTCCAGCACTGCTTTCAACGATTCTGCTCCGATGAAGAAGTTCCAGATATCCGGAGTCTGTCCGGGAACTTCAGCAAACCATCGTTTGGCTTCCGTCAGCCGCTCCAGGAGTGCCCGGTTGTCCTTGTCCGGGGTGAACAGCAGACTATAGGCTTTCGTGTATTCGGCCATGAATTTATCGAGCGGCAGATCGGCCAGCGCGAGCGCTTCGTCGGCATCCTGATAGGCAACCCGTATATTCAAGTCGCCGAAGATGCGGTTCCAGGCCACTTTATTGACGCGGGACCAGGCCAATTGCAGCAGGGCCTCGGCTCTGCCGGCTCGTTGCTCAGCCGGAATGGCTGTGACTAAGGATCGGTGGGTTTCGATCGAGGCTTCTTGATCGTTATTCCAGCGCAATGCCACGCCTAATCGATATCGGTTATCGAGTTGCTTCGGCCGTACGATAGCCAAGGTTTGCATGGCTGAGAGCATACGGTACAGATAGTCGGCGGTTGTCGGTTTGTCGAACCCACCCATTTCCATCCCCAGCGACAGGTCCACTCTCACTGATTGGGAATAGATGTTCCAAAAATGTTCGTTCACGACCAAGTCAAGCGCCGGATCCTTCACCGTGAGTTTGTGGAAAGGGGTGGCCTCGCGCAGAATGGCGGCATAGAGGTGTTGGCTCAGCACCGTGAGGGCGTCAACCTGATTGGGATCGATGATGAGCACACGGTTCAACAGGGCGACGCGGTCACGCAGCTCAGGAAAGGTGGCGGCGCGAGCTGCAGCGGCGGTCAAGAGTCCTGGGCTGTCTGTCGGTCCCCACCAGATCAGCGAGTTGGGCAGGGCATGGCTGGTTTCTGTGGCAAACGGAATTTGTTCCTGCCTGCCGCTGCCGAAGATGGAGCCGCTCGTGACGGGAAGGTTCACAACTGCCTGGTCGCCCGCGAAGCCGTGCTTCTTCAGTCCGGAGAGGACAACCCATTGAACGGTGATTTCTTTTAGCGCGCGCCTGGTCCGCTTAATCGTTGTCGTCCACTTGACCGAACCAGATGCATAGGTCAATGGTGCGGTCAGGGGATCTTGGTAACTGATGGACAATTTTACCAAGGTGGTCGGCGCCGCCACGATCGGGCCGTTCGGTCGAAGGCGGAACGAGGCCGAAGGGAGCGGCGTACTTTCAACAATGTGAACAGTGAAGCCGGTTCCCGGCGGCGTAAGACCCAACAAGTCGGTCACGAAGGCCGAGGCGGGATAGCGGTTCAGGTCTTCGCTAAAGAAGACCAGTTCTCCATTGCTGGGCCACAAGACCTCCATGCCGACATCGGTTCTGGCGAGGGTGGGGGCATGGGCTTCTCGCAGGCGCTGCCAGCAGGAGTCGTAGACTGGGTCGGAGTCGATCGGATAGGTCTTGATGCCATGGGGGACTGCAGCCACGAGGGGATACTGACAGGCGAAGTCGAGCTGACCGACGCCCACCTTATTTCCCGCTCCCATCGCTTCGGCATAACGCTGAGCCGTCGTTTCAGCTGAGGTGACAGCCTGCTTCGACTTCTTTGCAGCAGTGGCGGCTGATGCTGATGGGGCCTCGATCAGAGTCATTGCGGTCACAATTGACAGGATTCCGGCGAGAAACAGGATCTTGGACCAACCACGCTGGAGGATCTGCAGACGCATTATGTTGTAGCTCCTAGTATGAAGGACGAAACGAAGACCGTTATTTAGTTTGTTTGGTCCATCTCGTTTGTTTGGTTGAAGGAAACTAACCAAATAAACAAAACAAACCAGATCAACCAGACAAACTACCCTCGTAGAGACGACCTGTCTCAATGTCATTCGACTACGATCACGGCCTGCATGTTATGTCCCGGCATGTCGCACAGGTACGAGAAGGTTCCGGTATGTGCCGGTGTGAATTGAAACTCAATGAGGCCCTCAGCCGGGATAATCACACGCTTGAGTCCGTTTGGGCCGAACTCCGGGGCTCCGTTGCCGCCTACGTTGAGGTCGGCGCTGAGGAAAAGCTCCTTGGCTACCACGGTGTGAAGTTCTGTGTCGTGGCTGCGGAACCGTAGCACTGTCTTGCGATCATGATGCAAGTGGACGTGCTGTGGGGTGAACATCCGTGAGCGGATCTCCACAGTGACCGATTCTACCTCGTCTTCGATTGGGAGTGCGATGGCGGGAGTCGCCAGCACGAGTGCCAGATATATGAACCAGAACGTCCTTTTCACTGTGCGTTGGCCGTATTGAGGATTGCGCGGCGCATGTTCATCCGGTCGTCCGACGTCAACTGTGGAGCAGGACGATGTCGGCAGAGCGTCACGGTCTGTTGGAGTGAGGCGATGAAGACTTCGCAGTTCGGGCAGGCTCCCAGATGTCGGCGTATTTCCTGGCAGATATCGGATGGGAGTTCGTCGTCGATATAGGCAGACAACTGCCGGAGCAGATCCACGCAGTGGCCCCGGTCATTGGTATGGCGGTGAGACGATGGCCCGGCTCCTTTTTTTGGTGCCGACGTCTTTTTCTTGGTCATGAACGCATGCCTCCAGGCTTGTGGTCATCGTGACGGGTGATGCCGCGAGCGCTGAGTTCTCGCCGCACAAACAAGCGGGCTCGGTGCAGCCGAGATTTTACGGCGCGCTCATTCAAGCCCATAACGGTTCCTACTTCTTTGGCGCTCAACCCTTCCATATCACGGAGCACCAGGGCCATCCGATATTTGGGGGGCAGTTTCTCGATCGCCTGGTCAAGGGCCTGCCGAAGCTCCTTGCTTTGCAAGGCCTCTTCGGGGCTGAGCCCGTCCATCGGGATCTGAAGACGAAACTCTCCCTCGGAAGCGGGCACGAATTCTTCGAGTGACAGTTCGTGTTCCGGCTGCCCTTTGCGCTTGCGCCGCATCCGTATGCAGGCTCGTGAGGCAATGGTGTACAGCCAGGTGGAGACTTGCGCCTCGCCTCGAAAATCTTTGAGTCCTTTGTAGGCATTCAAAAAAGTTTCTTGAACAAGATCCTTTGCCGACTCCGCTTCACCGCACAAACGGTATGCGTAACGATAAATCAAATCGACATAGTCTCGATACAACTTATCAAATTCACCAGACTCTTGCATGGCCTGGCGTTGGCGCGGCGTCTTTGGAGCAGTGGTGCGCATGGCTGGCGCGAAGTCTAGGGGCTTGGTTGGAGGCCTGTCAAGCCAAGCCGGCTGGTTGCTCTGGTTTGTTTGGTTTGTCTCGTTTGTTTGGTTGAACAAGACAAGCTGGAGGATTGTTTGAGCCTGTTGCCCGGTTAGTGCATCGGTGAGGCACTACGACGAGGAGTTAGTGTCTTCGTGGGTGGGAGGGTGACGGTCACATGCTCATGGTCGATATGCAATGTCATCTTTTGCCCCACCTTCACCTGAGGAATCCCGATTTTTGAATTGAGCATGACCAGGCCGACGGGAGTGCGGACAAAGACGAAGTTTGATTTGAGTTTAGTGACGGTTCCAGAGAGGAGAAGTTGCACGTCGGATCCGGACGGCGGGGCCTGGCTGACCTGCAGGTCGTACTGTAAATCATGCACTCCGGTGATGGTATTCGTGTCATCGACTTCGACGGTCAACGGATCTCCCTCGCGATAGTTGGTGAGCTGTTCTTCCTGCGTTCCGATATTAACAGTCTGGTCACCGTCAGGCCCCCACCAGCGTAATGTTCTCGGTGTATCGCCCCCGGACGTCATTGGCCCGCTGAGGAAGCGATGGACGAGCGATCCGTCGGTCCGCTTTCTGACTTCTATGACGGAATGGCGATCATGCACCCAAAAGTGCACTTCCTGTGAGGCCTTGAGATCTTTCAGCGTTGTTTTGGAACTGAGGGTCAGCAGCCCGATTGGGGTCTTAAGAAAGACGATTCCGGTCTTGGTCCGCCACACCGATCCCCGTAGCATGATATAGGGATCACTGGTGATTGGATCGATAGCTGCAGAGGGTGGAGCTGGGACTTCGGCGGCTGGGAGTGGGAGCATGCCGTCTGGCGCAGGCAGTTCCTCGGCACGGACAGGGCCGAGGAGGGTGAGCACGACCATCCCAGCGCAGAGGGTTTCGATCACACGTCGCGGCAGCCTGCGAAGCGACGAATCGCTTATCCCCCCGGTCTTCGGTTTATCGCGAACCGCAGAAGGGTGAGCCACTTTATTTGCGAAATGCAGCATGGTTGAGCGAATAACATGATGTCTATGAGGAGTCAAGGTGAAACCCCTCAGGACAGTGACTTGGAGGGTGACCCCCTTACAAAACTGCGCTATTCAGAGGAGCATGTCCGTCGGTCGACGGGTGGAAGTATCGTGAATCCATGGCATTGCATGGAGCGGAGGGCAGAGGGGTGAGGGTCAGAATGACCCGGATCTCACGGTTTGTTGAATTCTGCACGCCGAATCCTGTGAGCAGGAGGGGCGGTGTGACCATGTGGCAGATGCGGCGTATTTCGAATTGTGCCGGGTCTTTCGTCTCGATTCGACGTTGGAGTTGTGCATGCACATCGTCACAGAGCTCTGTGAAAATGGATGGCATGGATTCAGGCGTTACCTGTGGCCAGAGATCATGGGATGTATTGAACAACGCCATCAGAGCGCGGGCTGCTCCATTCATGTGCAGGATGCGCGCGGATGAGGAGAATACAATCATGCCAGAGACATCATTCTGTGGCGAGTTTGCTTGGCTTTGTGAAAATGATTGGGGCATGCGTCTCCTTTCGGGTGGAACGTTCTCCCCCTCTGTGCAAGAGTTGCACCCAAACGACAGGTGCAGGAAGCGCGATTATCCCGTACATATCGACAGCAATGCGTTCGCTAAAGCCAGTTTGCGCACAAAGTCTGTGTCATGGTGGCGGAAATTGAACCGGCTACTTCTTGCGGACCAGCATACGAATCGGGGTTCCCTCGAATCCGTATTCCTCGCGGAGTTGGTTTTCAAGAAAACGGAGGTAGGCGGGCGTGATATTGTCCGGGTGACCGACGAACAAGGCGAAGACCGGCGGTTGTGTCGCGACTTGAGTCATAAAGGCTGACTTGGTGATCTTCGTCGGTTTACCTTTACGCACCGGTAGGGGGTGCGTGGCGAGTATCTCCTGGAGAAATTTGTTTAACGCTCCAGTCGGGATCCGTTTTGAAAAAGCCCCGAATACTCTATCGATGGTCGGAAAGAGCTGGCTGAGTGAATCGGGATGAGCTGCGGATGCGAAGAGAACAGGCGCCCAGGTCAGGAAGGGAAAGCGCCGCCGAAGTTCCAGTTCAACCTCCTGCCGGGCCTGGCTATCGCCTTCCCGAAGATCCCATTTATTCACCAACAGGAAGCAGGCCCGTCCTTGCTTGATGATGATCCCGGCGATCTTCGTGTCCTGCTCGGTCACGCCTTCAATGGAATCGAGCAACAAAATTCCGAGGTCGGATCGCCCGATGGCCAAGTGCGATCGGACTACGCTGTAACCTTCGATTCCCCGGTCGATCTTTCCACGCCGACGAATACCGGCAGTATCGGTGAAGAGATACCGCCGTCCTTGGTGGAGGGCGATCGAATCGATCGAATCCCTGGTGGTTCCCGGCACATCGCTGACCACCACTCGGTCTTCACCAAGCACAGCATTCACCAGCGTGGATTTACCGACATTCGGTCGTCCAACGACGGCAATGCGGGGCATTGTCGTCTGCTCTGGGTTCTCATCAGGGACCGGGAGGAATGGATAGATGGCATCCAGGAGGTCGGAAACGCCGATGCCATGCTCCGCAGAAATAGGGTAGAGCGTTTCCGTGCCCAACTGGTAGAAATCCGCCACGAGCGTTTCGACCTTAGGGGTATCGATCTTGTTCACCACGACAAACAACGGTTTCGGCGTTCCGCGCAAGAGACGAACGACTTCCTGATCCGGGGTCGTCAGTCCCGTCCGTCCGTCCATCAGCAGAATCAAGAGGTCCGCTTCCGCAATGGCGAGTTCCGATTGACGTTTGATGAGGGCAAGCATGCCTTCCGAGGCCGATGGGTCCAGGCCCCCTGTGTCCACGAGGCGAAATGGCCGATTTCGATAGGTGGCGTCGGCGTAGTTACGATCCCGGGTAACGCCTGGAACGTCGTCCACGATAGCCGTTCGTTTACCGAGCATACGATTAAAGAGCGTCGACTTGCCGACGTTGGGGCGACCGATAATGGCGACAATCGGTGGGTGAGCCGTCGGGGCTGACGGTACTGGAGCTGTCTGCAAGGGACTGGTTTTGGTGCTTTTGGTGCGTGGCATGGAGAATCGTACTCTGACCGTAACATAAGAATTTTGGCAAACACAACCGGCTCGTCTTCTCGGGCGGCCTCCGCTATACTTTCCCAATGACTCAGCACTCAGCACTCAGTCCTCAGCACTTCCTCGATTGGGGCGAGATCGACGACGTTCTGCTCGATATGGACGGAACGTTGCTCGACCGTCATTTCGACAATTTCTTTTTCGAAGAGGAGCTGCCCCGTCGTTATGCGGGGCTCCACAGCCTCACTTTCGAAGACTCGCGAGACCGGCTTATGGCCATGTATCGGTCCGTCGAAGGTGAATTGGCCTGGACCGATCTACATTACTGGACCAAACGGGTGGGCATCGATGTCGTGGCAATGCATAAGGAGCTGGACCACATGATCGGCTTCCTTCCCGGGGCAGAGGAGTTTTTGCGACATCTTCGGCAACTCGGGAAGCGCGTGACGATTGTGACGAACGCACATGAGGCGGGTGTGTCGGTGAAAATCGCCAAGACCGGGCTCGATCGGCATGTGGATCGTATTGTCAATGCATTTGAAGTGGGATATCTAAAAATGCGTCCGGAGTATTGGCCCAATTGTCAGCAGTTGCTGGGGTTTGACCCGGCAAGGTCTCTCTTCATGGATGATGATGAGGGCTGTCTGGTTGCGGCAAAACAATTTGGCGTCGCGCATCTCATTCATAGTGCCAAGTCGAGCTCTCAACTGCCACCTACCCCGCTCGCCCAGTTCGTCTCGGTGACCGGTTTTCCCTTACTCCTTAACGACCGGCCTGTGATCTAGCCTCCTTCGTCGATTCTTGTTGCTCCCACTAGGCTATGTTAGAGTCCATCCTCTTTTCCGAGACAAGTGGAACTCAGTGCCAGTATGAGCAAGACCTACGATCATCATGCCCTCGAAGTGAAGTGGCAGGCCTATTGGGAGGAGCACCGGACCTTCCGCGTCGCTGACGACCGGGCCAAGCCAAAATTCTATTGCCTCGACATGTTCCCCTATCCCTCAGGGTCCGGTCTCCACGTCGGACATCTTGAGGGATACACCGCGACTGACATCGTCTCCCGCTACAAGCGCATGAGAGGCTTCAATGTGCTGCACCCGATGGGGTGGGACGCATTCGGGCTTCCTGCAGAACAGTATGCAGTGAAGACCGGAATCCATCCGGTTGTCACGACAGCCGAGAACATCACGACCTTCAAGCGCCAGATGAAACGGGTCGGTCTGTCTTATGACTGGGAACGTGAGATCAGCACGATCGACCCAGATTATTATCGCTGGACACAATGGATCTTCTTGAAACTGTTTGAGCGAGGGCTGGCCTACGTGGCTGAAGTGCCGGTGAATTGGTGTCCCGAGCTGGGGACGGTGCTCGCCAATGAAGAAATTATCGACGGCAAGAGCGAAGTCGGCGGGTTCGACGTGGTGCGCAAGCCGATGCGCCAATGGGTATTGAAGATCACGGCCTATGCCGATCGGCTGCTCGAAGATTTGAAGCTTGTCGAATGGCCGGCCAGCACATTGGAGATGCAGAAGAATTGGATCGGCCGGTCGATCGGCGCGGAGGTCGAGTTCGATCTGGCTGGCGTTCCTGGTACGGTTCGGATCTTTACGACGAGGCCCGACACCTTGTTTGGCGCCACCTATATGGTGCTGGCTCCTGAGCATCCGCTAGTGGCGGTCGTCACGACCGCCGATTGCCGTATCGAGGTCACTTCCTATCGCGAGACAGCAGCCAGAAAAAGCGATCTCCAACGGCAGGAACTCGAAAAGGAAAAGACCGGGGTCTTTACCGGCGGCTATGCGGTGAATCCGGTAAATAAGGAACCATTACCTATTTGGATTGCCGATTACGTGTTGATGGGCTATGGAACCGGGGCCATTATGGCTGTGCCGGCGCATGACGAGCGCGACTGGGCCTTTGCGAAGACCTATGGCTTGCCGATCCGTGAAGTGATTGCGGGAGGTCAGGTTGAACGAGAGGCCTTCGTCGCGACCGACAAGGGGATCGTCGTCAATTCCACGACGCCGGATAGAAACTTTACCATCGACGGGTTGACGCCGGACGATGCCATTCCGAAAATTACGGCCTGGTTGGAGTCGCAGGGTAAGGGCCGCAAGGCGGTGAACTATAAGTTGCGGGACTGGCTGTTTGCCCGTCAGCGGTATTGGGGTGAGCCTTTTCCGATTGTGTGGGTCGATGGCCAAGCCCTTCCGCTTCCGGAAGAACAGCTGCCGCTGCTGTTGCCGGAGACCAACAACTTCAAACCGTCCGGGAACGGCGAAAGCCCACTTGCGAATCTAACCGACTGGCTCACGACCACTGACCCAATTAGTGGGGCAGCCGCCCGCCGTGAAACCAATACCATGCCTCAGTGGGCCGGTTCCTGCTGGTACTATCTGCGGTTTATCGATCCGAAGAATCAGGGGCAGCTCGTCGATCCGGCACAGGAGCGTTATTGGATGCCGGTGGATCTCTATATCGGCGGCAGCGAACATGCTGTGTTGCATTTGCTCTATTCACGCTTTTGGCACAAGGTTCTGTACGACATCGGAGCGGTCAGTACGCTGGAGCCGTTTAAGAAACTGGTGCATCAAGGGATTGTGCTGGGGGAAGACAACCAGAAGATGTCAAAATCCCGCGGCAACGTCGTGAACCCCGACGAGATCATGGATCAGTTCGGGGCCGATGCGGTGCGGCTCTATGAAATGTTCATGGGCCCGCTGGAGGCAGTGAAGCCCTGGAGTACGAGGGGCGTAGAAGGGGTTACGAGGTTTCTCGAGCGGGCTTGGCGGCTCATGGTGAATGAAGAAGGCCGGCTCTCCAGCACTGTGGCGGGAACAGCTCCCTCCCTCGAACATCAACGATTACTCCACCAGACGATCAAGAAGGTGACGGAGGATATCGAAGGGTTGCGGTTCAATACCGCGATCTCTCAGATGATGGTGTTTACTAACGAGATGACGAAAGCCGAGCAGCGTTCCAGATCCTTGATCGAGCCCTTCGTCTTGCTTCTGGCGCCCTTCGCGCCCCATCTGGCTGAGGAACTATGGGAGGTGTTGGGTCATAAACCGAGCGTTTCTGAGGAGTCTTGGCCGATCTTCGATCCGTCGTTGACAGTCAGCGATCGATTGACCATCCCGATCCAGGTGAATGGAAAGTTGCGGGCTAAAATCGACGTAGGAGCCGATGCCACTCGCGAGCAGGTTGAAGGGTTGGCTCGTCCGCAGATCGCGGAGTGGTTGCAGGGCAAAGAGCCGAAGAAGATCGTGTATGTTGAAAAAAAGCTGATGAACTTTGTGGTGTAGCGATTAGGCCGGGTGGGCGAGAAGAGCGGGAAATGCGCGAAAAGCGAGAAGGGCAGGACATGGAGGAAGGCTTGAAAGCCAGGATCGTTTTTGCCTGTCCCGCGCTTCTCGCTTGTCTCGCCTGCCTCGTGCTCTTGGTCGGTTGTGGCTATCAGTTCCGTGTGGAGGGAGCCGGGCCTACGATCGGGGGGGCAGAGGTGACCTCCTCTCCTACGTCACCGCCCCCGCGGTTGGTTGTCCGAACGTTGGAAAACAAAAGTTTTGAGCCGAATTTGGAAACCCGCTACACCAACTATCTGCGCCATGAATTTTCCTCCGGCAGTGGGGCCCAAGTCGTTCCAGAGTCTGAGGCCGCCGATCTCGTGTTGTCCGGGCAGATCCTCTCAGTGGTTCTCCCGTCGCTCAGTTTCAGTCAGACCACCACGCTTGAGAGCCGCGCAGAGGTCATGGTCCTCATCAAGGTGGAGGAGACCAGGACGCAACGTCTCGTATGGACACAAGCGGCGAAAGGCAGCTCGGAGTTCTACGTGACGACCGATCTGCAATTTAACCGTGTCTTGCAGAACCGGGCCTTGGAACAAGCCGGTCGTTTTATCGCTGAGGACTTGGCTTCTCGTTTTCTGCTCCAGTTGGAGTCGGGGCAGCTGGCAAAGCCGACCGAGCGCTCAGGGTCAGACAGCGCGGGCACCAACGTCAAATAAATCGGAACCTACTGTGGCCTCAGCTATTTCACATGCCCAACTGGCTGCGCAGCTTGCGCAAGGAACGGTTGCGCCGCTGTACGTGGTGGTCGGTGAGGAAGATTTGCTGCGCGATATGGCTCTGGGTGCTCTGAAGTCTGCGTTATTGGGAGAGGGCGAGAGCGACTTCAATTGCGATTTGTTCTATGGAGACGACGTGAGCGGTGCAGAGATTGTCAACTGTGCTTCTGAGGTAGCCGTATTTGCGGCTCGGCGAGTAGTGGTAGTGAAAGTGGCCGATAAACTTCCAGCCCGGGAGTGCGACGCCATCCTTCCCTATCTGAAGGGGCCGAATGACTCCGCGTCCGTGATCTTCGTCGCACCAAAGCTGGATGGGCGGCTCAAGTTCACCCAGGCGCTGGCGAAGGTTGCAGTGACGGTCGATTGTTCCCCCCTCAGAGAGGCGCAGTGGCTTCCTTGGCTGAAGCAAGATGCCGAGCGGGTCGGGGTTCGGCTCAATGAGGAGGCAATCGAGTTACTGAAAGAGGTGTGTGGCGGCTCGCTCTATTCGGTCAGGCGCGAGCTTGAAAAGCTGGCTGCGTATGTCTCGCCCGGCCAGGTTGTCACTGTCGGCGATGTGGCGACGTTGCGCGGCACGGAGCCTGGCGCTTCGGTATTTGATTTGACCTTGGCGATCGGCGGGAAAGACCGCGGGCGGGTGTTGGCGATCTTGGCCAGGAATCTGGAAGCAGGAGAGGCTCCACTGAGAATTCTCGGCTCGCTGGCCTGGCAATATCGGAGACTGTGGAAGGTCAAGGAAGTTGCCCGGCAAGGGGGCCGTGAGGGGGAGGCTGCTCGGACTTTGCGTATGGACCCCTACAAGGTGCGGGCGTTTCTCGATCAGTTTTCTGACCCGCACTTGCATGAAGCGCTTCGATTGTTTTTGGATGCCGATGCCAAGCTGAAGGGTGGAAGCGGTGGGCGCCCCGCGCGAATTCTTGAAGACCTGTTGTTGCGGTTATGCAATCGCGCAGAAGCCATCGCCACTCCTCCTTCATCGAGCCGTGGCGCTTCGGTGCCACAACCGATGAGGGGGAGAACCATCTCGAATGTGCGAACGATTACGAGTGGGAAGCAGACAAGGAGTTGACGTGGAGCGTGAGGCGGCCAATGCGGCGCGAGGCCGTATTCGGTTTCATCACACCTTTTGTCACGGCCTTACCGAGGGCCGCCGTGGCTTGGCGCAGGGAGACTTTCGCATCCTCGATCTTCTTTTCCGCCACGGCCGCTTGGACTTTCTTGACGAGGCTCTTGAGGGCGCCCAACGTCGCACGGTTACGGTCGCGCCGCTTGACAGCTTGACGGGCTCGGCGAATAGTCGATTTATGTACAACTGGCATAGTAGACTCCTCTAGAAAAAGAGCGTACTTGTATCATAGGGCTCGGCGAAGCGTCAAGATGAGCCATTTATTAAAGGAAACAGGCCGATGCCAACCATCATTGCTCGTGACCGCTTAATCCTCGCCCTCGACGTGCCCTCACGCGATGAGGCTGAACGGCTTCTCGATCGGGTGCAGGATAAAATAGTATTCGTGAAGGTCGGGCTTGAACTGTTCACGGCTGCCGGACCGGAGATGGTTCAGCACCTGATTGCGCGAGGGAAGCGGGTGTTTCTGGACCTCAAGTTTCTCGATATCGAAGAGACTGTTCGTCGAGCCACTGCGCGGGTTGCGGCGATGGGTGTAGAATTCTTGACGGTCCATGCAAACCGCAAGGCGCTGGTCGCAGCGGTCCAAGGCCGTGGAACATCCACACTGAAACTGTTGGCTGTGACGGTGCTGACCAATTTCGACAGCCATGATCTCCGCGATATGGGCATTCAGCGAAGTGTCCAGGATCTAGTCACCGCACGCGCCTTGTTAGCATCCGAAGTGGGCTGTGACGGGGTAGTGGCGTCTGGCGAAGAGCCGGCGACCCTCCGCCCCAAGGTCGGTCCACGATTTCTGATCGTCACGCCCGGTGTGCGTCCCGCCGGCGAAGGTGTCGATGATCATGCCAGGGCGACCACGCCCACCCAGGCGATTTCGGCGGGTGCTGATTACTTGGTGGTCGGCCGACCCATCAGAGATGCTTCGGATCCTGCTGCCGCCGCCGCCGCAATCCTCTCAGAAATGCAGGCAGCCTTTGATGCCAGGGGATGAACGAGCTGACATCGAGTTGCGGGTCTTCTTCTCTCTTTGTTAGAATCCTCTCCCCTATGGCGCCTGTGTCGAGAGTCTTCTCCGTATGGTGGGTGTAGCTCAGCTGGTTAGAGCGCCGGATTGTGGATCCGGAGGTCGCGGGTTCGAAACCCGTCACTCACCCCATACCCCTCTTTCAATACCTCTGGCCAGGATATCGAACGGTTTTTTGTAGGTAGGACGCAGGGTTCCGTCTTGCAGCGTGCAGTTCGAAAGTAAAACTCGCAGGAGTCTGTTCTTTTGTTCCAGGGGCTGCTTCGCATAGAGTTCATGGGCTCGGGACGCGAGTTCTAGCAATTTGACGCCATCGTCGTAATACCGCCGGTTGGCTACCTGATGGGATCGGAGCTGCTCCGCAATCCGACCTTCCTCAGCTTCCCATTCTCTCGATTTCTCCATCCAGAATCGCTCGCTGACTTTTCCATCGAGTTTATCCAGGTACATCTGATCCATCCGGCCTTTAATCAATCGTAAGGCCTCCTGAAGCCTGGCAACTTCCTTCTGATGGTAGGCAGTTTCATCCTGGTGGCTTTCTTTGAGGGCCTGAATCAGCCAGTCTCGAATTTCTGGACCGATACTGATTCCCTTCACGACGGCATCGAATCGAGGGGCTAAGTCCTCTTCCCGGTAGTAAATCTCATCGCAGGCCGTGCGGGATTTGGTGCAGTGGTAGTACACATACCGCCATTTTTTGATTTCGGCGGTCACCAAACACCCACACTTACCGCAGACGAGCAGTCCGCTAAATGTGAAGGTGTGTTTCTGACGTTTCGGCCTGTGACGGGTTCCCATGGCCTGTTGTGCCCGCTCAAAGAGCGTGGTGGAGATCAGGGGGGTGTGCTTGCCTTTGTAGAGAATCCCATTCCAGAGGAATGAGCCCGTATAAAAGGGGTTCTTCACCATCCGCTTCGTATGAGAGAGCGACAGCTTCATCTTGGGTGACTGGTGCGTCAGCCCTTCCCCGACGATCTGCTGGCGGATGTGCTTGTAGGAATACTGCCCGGATGCGGCGAGTTCAAACATTCGCACCACATAGCTGGCTTTCTCGGCGTCCACCTCGACGAGCCCGTTGGCTGTATTGTTACGGTACCCAAGTGGTGCCTTGGCTGGATATTCGCCCTGTTGGGCTTTCTCCAGGTGTCCCTTCTTCACTTCCTCCGACAGGTTATCAATGTAGTTCTTGGCCATCAGCACTTTGATGCCATGGATGAACTTGACGTGGGAGCGGGCATCCTGGCTTAGGACTTCCCCTTCCTTGACCAAATGGATCTCTAAGTCCAGATCTTCAAGGGTCACATAGTCTCTGAAGTTTCGATAGAGCCGATCCGTCTTTTCCACCAAGAGCGTCTTGACGGGGTGATGGAGGGAGAGGAATTTGACCATCTCGCGAAACTGGGTTCGGCCAGCGGCCTTGGCGGTTTCCACGTCCACGAACTCCCCCACAATGTGGAGACCCTTGCTTCGTGCGTAGTCAGTCAGGAGCTTCTGTTGGGCAGGAATCGAATAGCCGTCCTTCTCCTGTTCTTTGGAGGAGACCCGAGCATAGAGGATCGCCCTTTGATCGCGGAGAGGCTCTACGGCCTTATCTTGACTCCGCATGCACCAGTCTCCTTGTCAGCCGTGAGTGGAGGAAGTGGACCATGATTGCCATTCTATCCCCTTCTAGGTAGGGAGATTCTTTTAACGGAAAGAGACAAAAAGGTCCACTATGGTCCACTTGGTCCACTGATCTCCGGGGAGTCCGCACGGAGTCCTACAGACAAACAGACCGGCGGTACTCTTCTTCGTTGTCAGTCCCCGTTCTCTGAGGTGGCCGCCAAGGGCTTGTTTCGACAGGGGTTTTTCTTGAGCTTCCTGGCACCAGGCTACATAGGCGGCGTACAAGGCCTTTGCCGAGGCTTTATATTGCGGACCTACGACACACGATTCCGCTAAAAACCCCGCCAGAACATCCATCTCTTCCCGGTAACTGTCAGTCGCGTCCCAGATCTCTTGGGGGAAACCCAACCCTTCTCCTTGCCAAATTTGGCACCCCTGTACCGCCCAGGCCAGAATGCCCGGCAATTCCGTGCGCAGTTTGGTGGGTAACTCCTTATCCCGCTCTAGCTCCGGGATCGTTACCGTGAAGGGAATCAGGCGTATCCGTCGCCAAATGGCCGGGTCGGCACCCCCGATGACCGGTTTGTGATTCACCGCAACAAACAGTTTGAAGGTGGGCTGAAATTCAAAAAACTCGTGATAGAGAAATCGCGCGGTCATGCAGTCTCCACCAGTCAGTTGCTTGATCAAGACCTCGGCCAAGCGGCGACCTCGTTCCGCCTCCACTGCTGAAACGAACCGAGCCCCGACTAGGCGTGCCACGTCGTTTCGAATGGGATCGCCCTGCCGGGCCAGAAACGTGGACATATCTGCCGTGATCGCATAGCTGCCCAGCATGGCCCGAATGGTTTCAAGAAACGTGGTTTTGCCATTGGCCCCTGTGCCGTAAAGAAGAAACATGACTTGCTCGCTGGTGTCGCCGGTCAAGGCATACCCGACGCTGCGTTGAAAAAAGGACATCAGTGCGGGATTGTCCCCAGTAATGCGCATGAGAAACTGTATCCACAACGGACAGGCAGCGACTGGATCGTAAGGCACAGGAATGATTTTCGAGAGGCAGTCTTCCCGTCGGTGTTGGTACAGGTGGCCCGTTTTCAGATCCAGGGTCCCGTTGGGGCAATTGAGCAACCATGGATGGGCATCGAACTGACTGGGCATCAAGGGAATGGTTGGCTCAGACTTCGACAGACTGATCATTGCGTTGATCCGAGCCTCGGTCTCGGATGTCTTCGCATGTTGTGCAAGTGCCTTGTGCTGGTCTCCCTGAAGTTCTGTCGCCTCCTCATGCAATAAGGCCACCGTCTGCTTGGCCCGTCGCATCACTTCGCCGGTCTGATCTTTGACCCAATACTGCCCATTCCAGATGAACCAGGCTCCCCACGGGGAGAGGTAATGCAGGTCCTGTCCATGCTGAGACACCAAGCGTTGCGCATTGCCCCAATCGGTTAGGTGGAAATCGACACTCTCGGGAGAAGCAGCGGGTGCATAGCGCCTGATCCCGCGAGCGATTCGACGGACTTCGTCAGATGAAAGTGGTGGTTCGCACCGAGCGACGTTTTCAGTCAGCAAGGCCGCTTCAATGGTTTCGGGGGCCATGGCACGTCGGCGCATGGCACCGGCCTGTGAGGTGAGATAATCATTGCGGCCTCCGTCGGCAATCTTTGCGGTCCTGCCAACATGGGACGGTGAGGGGGTGGAAGATCCGGTCGAGGAAGAGAATAGGTGAAGCACCCAGGCTGGAAGAGGAGCGAGGACAATATCCTCGGGTGCGTGGCCAACTTCCCATACATAGCTCCACCCGCTGGCATGTCGGCTGGGAGGGGCGACGATGTAGCCCCCGTCGCCTCGAATATCCACCCCTGGCGCAAGATTAGCCTTCGATTTGACAGGAACGTCGGGATAAGCGAACAACTCGTGCCAGCCTCCGCCAGTGAGGTTGCGTACCGTGTCTGGCAAAGGCTCAGACCTGTGTTCCAATTCAGCCAACGTATCATCCCCGCCATGTCTCGTATCAATATCCAGGGCGACCAGGCCCGACCGACTCCCGGTGACGAGGCCAATGTTGGCATCAGGCCAGGTGCTCCACCATTGGGTGATGACAGTGGAATCCACCGTGGCGTCCTTGAATCCATACTGAGTGCGCGGGTGTTTGCCGGGAGCCTGACAAGCTGAGTTTCGACAGGAGCAGCCATGCTCAGTCGGAGTATGCACGGGGAACACGGGCCAGCCGCGTGCTGCATAGGCCAAGGCGGCGTCAAGCAACGGATTCACGCTCGACCTCCATTCGTTGTATCAGGGTGATGCAGAAGGGAGGATCTTTCCGATGCCTGGTCCCATTCTGCGAGGATGTCGAAAAACTGACTCATATTCCGCACAATCTCCCGAGCCTCGATTTCGGTAAGGCGAGCGCCATACGGCTCCTGCCAGACGTCGATGGTACGCGCGATGAAGCGGCCATCCGCGCGGTCTGTACTGGGTTCGAGTGGCTGGCAGAGTGATGCAGCGGGCTGAATTGCTAGCCTGTTCCGGGAAGCGGGACGTGTGCGCTTTAGTGACCGAACAGCCATTCCAGCATTTCTTCCTGGTTCTCTGTGCGGCACAACGCACACTCGGGTGATGCACAGCTTTCTGCATCAAAATGCTCCAGCCGAGCCTTGCCCTGGTCTGTCAGCACCCAAACTTGGCGAACGAGGCCGTCTCGCCGGAGATGGTGCAGGCTCGCGCGGGCTCCTGATTCCGTGATGCCCCATTGCTCAGCTACGTCTTTGGCATGTACCGGGTGTTTATGATGAAGCAACCGGAGGAGTTCGTGTTTAGCCATTAGGACCTCGTTTCTTGTGGTGCGTTGATTGAATGTTTCGCCGTGAAGTCACTAGACTCCTGCAAGGGGAGTGTCCATGCTTCTTCAAATCGCGGTTCCTCTTAGGTGAACAGATCAAATCGTGGGCGATTTCATTCATAGGATCCGTCAGCTTCCCCATCGGTGCGCTCGATGGTGACAACTTAAAATAGGAGGAGAGGTGGGCGTCAAAACCACTATGAATTGGACGGTACACCTGAGCGTCCCGGCTGTTCCGGTCGTGAAGGCAGAGGAACGGTTTCCTGAAATCGTTCGGATGCTAGGTATGCGGGTGGAAAGGTTTACGATTGGAGAGGCACTAGAAAATGCGGAGGCCAAGGTTCAACGGACCGAAAAGCGCTATCGTGTTCGCGGCGCGGCGGCGATTGTCGAACTCCTGGAAGCGCACCAGTTATTTCTTCACCATCCCCGCGTGGCGAGGCTCTATGAGAAAGAAATTAGAGCAAGCGGAATGAACCTTCCTCGGACTCCGGGAAGACGGAAGAGGCCAGCCTTTCTTGACGAGGCAATTATATATAGCGTGGTGGAGCGCCTCCAGAGCAAGCCCTTTGGGTTGTCGCTGCGAAAGAGTTGGGAGAAGGTAGGTGAGAACTGGCAGTCGAGCTATTCCTCGGTACGAGATGCCTATCAACGTGCCAAAAAGATTTTTCTCCCGTTTGCGGTCGTAGTCCCGACGGTATCCCTTCTGCCTGATAGCGAGGCTTTCATGCTTTCGGCAACGGAAGAGAGAGGGCAGGTCAAGCTGGCATCTGGCGAATTTGTTTACCGAAAGCCATTAACCGAGAAGGTGCAGATCGTTTATAAATTGCGATGTGCAGAATCTGGGAGTATCGAGGTGCAAGGCCAGTTTGAAACCAGTGGAAGGCCGTGTCACGTGTTGGTCAAAGTCATTGATCAAAAACTGATGATGGAGACTGAAGAATCGCGATAGAATGCTGATCCCGCATCAGCCTAGATGGGTGAGAACTCACTTTCGAAAGCGGACTGTCCTCAAAACCTGCAAGAATTCAGACTCTCAAACCCTCGAAATTCCAGCCTGCCAAAACTAGTCGTCCTGTGCTCATAAATCAGACGGACAGTAAATGGCGAAGACCCTGAGCAGTGCATCAGCGGGCCACGGCTAGTCCGCCGTTCGGTCTTTCAGTCCTTGCACTCTCACTAAATCGCCACAAGACAACATAACCGCCACAGGAAGAAATCGGCTCATAGCCCTGCCTGGAGAATGTTGCACTCAGCCGAGAAACGACGACTTACTTGAAAATACACGTATTTGAACGGCTGACATGTCCCAAGGGTTACGACGGCCCAACCGTTGCAAGGTCCTTCCTGGCGTAGGGTGAAGAAATCCAGGAGGACACCATGATCGCTCAAGTTGTTCTTGCGCTCCTTCTTTCGCTCACTACAGTTATGTTGACAGCCGGCCCCCTGCACGCTCATAGCGGTGGCCTCGATGCATTTGGATGTCATCACGATCGTATAAACGGTGGCTATCACTGCCACCGAGGCCCACTTGCGGGACAGTCGTTTGAGTCGCAACAGGAAATGCTGGTTGCTCTGGAAGCACGTAACCAAGAGCCAAATGATCTTCAGGATTGGGTGAAACCTCCTCTCCCATCGAAGAAGGAACCTGAAGCGTATACGATAATGCGGGCCTCGCTTTAACGAACGTATTGGTGCCAAGCTGGTGCCAAAACACCCTGACACACCATGACCCATGGTGAGGTGCGTCATCATGAATCCTCGCCTTTTGCTGCCGATTGTTCTTGCTGAGTGTTCTGAGGTAGGTCTTTGTCGGGACTCCTGGTCAACCCTTTACGAGTTTGAATCCAACTAGACCAACCAATCCCGAGGCGAATAGAAAAAGAGAAGCGGGAATCGGAACTGGGCTTGGGGAGGCCAAGAAACCGTGTTCCCCTGTTTCATCCAAATAATACCCAACGATCTGTCCAGAAGAGTTGATACCTCGTAGCACGGTAGCCAGGCTCCCCTCAAACGGGACATCAAGCTCAAAAAAATTCGATCCGTTCATCAGGAAGCCATGGGATCGACCGTCTTTAGAGAAATGCCCTACAATTTGACCGAAGTTATTGATTCCGATTGCGGTTGTATTTGAGGAACCTGCGAAAGGGACATCGATCTGCGAGTATGTTCCTTGATCCAAGAGAAATCCATGGCTGAAGCCGCTGACCGTGTTATACCCGCCCACAATCTGTCCTTGGTTATTGATTCCTGCTGCTCCTGTGCCGATCGCTCCACTAAACGGAACATCGATTTGGCTGTATACCCCTCCGCTGAGAGAAAACCCGTGAACGGTGCCGCTAGGACCCAATCCGCCAAGGTGGTAATCGCCGACGATTTGGCCACTCTCGTTGACGCCAAATGCTTCCGTGAAGCTACTGTCGGGAAACGGAACATCAAACACGCTATAAGATCCGCCACTGTACAAAAATCCATGGTTCATGTCGCCCGTATCTCTGTAGGTCCCTACGATCTGTCCTGAGTTGTTGATTCCAAGCAGGGAGTACACTGGGAATGGAACATCAAGGGGGGTGAAGGTCCCATTCGAGTAAAGAAATCCACGATTACTGCCTTGGGCATCACGGTACCCACCGACAATGTCGCCATGGTCGTTGATTCCAAGGGCTTCGGTAACGGTAGCTCCGGGGGACGCATTAAGCTGCAAAAAGTCATACATGGCCGCTTCCGAAGCTGACGCACACATCAAGCACACCCACGAAAGCAGGAAAACGGTGACGGCAAGACCGGTAGACTTCATCGGAATCCAGAAGGCGATGAGAGGATTAGCGTTCTGATCGGACTGCATATAGCCTCAAGCAAAACAGGGTGAGCAATCCTGAAGTTAACAGCTGGACTGAGGCTGGCAGTTCATTAAATCGAATAGGGAATAAAAAAGTAGGGTATAGCGTATCCGAACGACATTACGCACGTTTCGCTGTTGCATTAAGCTTCGGTTAATAGTCGAACCGAGAAGCAACCGGGAGGGCGCCTCCGGTTGTTTGAGGTAGCATAGGCAGTGCTGTCTCAATGGTCTTCCCGGAGTGGTCTACATCAAGATAATGTCCTCGTAAGTAGGGTTAATTTAGTCCGCTTTTATTAAAAGCGTTCCAATACTTGTTTCCGTTTTGCCTGATACTCTTCCTCGGTAAGCAATTCTTGATCAAGGGCAAGTTTAAGTTGCTTCAGTTGCTCTGCTATTGACTGCCCAGTCGTTCCTGAAGCCGTGCTTTTCGAATCTTGACCTTGATCTACAATTCTAATCAATGCAGGGGTGGGGTCTGAGCCATTGAGATCCTGTTTGGTGAGTTTTAACAGCGCTTGAGAAATAACATTGTTTAATTCTTCCGTTAGAGACTCTATCCTGGCCTTAATTTCCGCGTTCGTATTCCCAATGAAGGCTTGGTATTTCCCCACTTCTTCTTTAAAGTTAGCTACGTCCTGTTGGTTTGGTGGAGATTGCTCCTTTATCTTTCCCTGCATCGCTTTAAGTTTCTCGTCCCAGGCATGAACCTGTTTCTGGCGTTCGGCCTTAAGGGTCTGTAGCTGACGTGTTGCCTGCTGTCCTCGTTGCGACTCAGCGACAATGCGTTGACGATCCAACCATGTAGGGTCACCAGGTAACTGCTCCTTCGGCTTCGCCTTTTCAGCATGAATCCCGCCGGGACTTACTTGCGGCTCTGTCCCCCTCAATAGAACGCTGTCCGTTTGCTTCAAGGCCGTCATGACACGGTAACTCTGCTGAAAATTTTGCAAGGACTCTAGGCTACGCCTTCCATTGAGGAAATCGCTCAGTGCCGCTACAGCAGCAATGCGATTTTGATCAGTGGGATGATCGCCATAGAGTTGCTGCGATCTCCGTTCACTCTGGTATTGCGTCGCCGTCTGATTGAAGGCCAGTCGTTTTTGCTCGGCATCATTGCAAGCTGCCTGAGCCTGGCTTCTTTTGAATGGGTTGGCATTGGCTGCTGCGACCCACTGTTGACAAGACGCAATGGCCTGCTCCGTCTCACTACGTGCTTGCCCCAGGAGTTGTTTTACTTTCTCTTCCTCATCGTTTGCACGTTTTGCCATCCGACTAAAAAAATCGGCACCTCGTAGCGGATCAAAACCTGCGCGACTAGAAATTGCAACGCCTAGAGCGTCAGCCTCTTCTTCGTCAGTCCGACTGTAGGAAGCTCGAATCGCATTTGTCACAGCACTGACCTTGTCTTGTCCTTTCTTTCCTCCGGCCAGTGCACCAATCACTTCGGCTATTCCTGCAAGAGTATTGGTTGTGTCCTGTTGTTTGCGTAGATTATGTTTTAGCAGTGAGTGGCCGAGTTCATGGCCCAACACAACTGCCAATTCGTCGTCACTGGCCGCTTCTTTCAAAAGTCCTGTGTAAGCATAAATATACTTCCCGCCAAAAACAAACGCGTTGACAGTTGGCGGCTGGGTATCCAGCACGCGAACAGTCCATTCGCGCTCTTGTTGACCCATCGCAGCCAGCAACCGACGGACGAGTGCATTAACGCGCTGAGAGCGACTGTCGGTGACAAGATATACTTTTTGTCCCTGCACATCGCCCGCTGAGAGTATTCGATCATCCATGGCTTGGGCCTGCGTAACGGTCTCTAGAGGAATCGGAGACTGCAACGCCTTGAGGATATATTTCACATCGTGTTGATCGTCAAATCCCCAGGCTGGAGACGAAACTAAAACAAATGCTAGCGCTATTTTCGCGCTAATATTCACTTTTTCTCTCATCTCCGGATACCCTCCTCTATGGAAACAGCAAAACGTGGACGTGATCCTGTGTAGTGGAAGGCGAGAGCCCCTCCACTCGTGAACACATTGACTGACCTGCCTCCGTTAAATCGGTCCATGTGGTGGGTAGCCCTTGGCCAAGAAATTACCGCAAGGCTAGGCCGTCGCTTGGGAGGTGTCAAGGCTGCCGTGAGGAGGAATGGACCGGTTGTGGACCTCGCAACACCGCTGAGTTGAGCCAAGTCCAGAGAGAGGCGAGACTCTAATTATCCATAGCCCCCACCTTATTGAGACGGGGTCAAGGTGATCCCAAATTTGTCTGCTTGGGGAAGCCACTATTCTTCCTTCGGGTCCCCTCTAGGTTCTATGTTAGCCTGAGATGTTCCCAATCCATGTGATTCACTTGACAGTTGCCCTTGGGAACTCAAATCGCAAGGTTCGCAAAGTGTACATTTCGGGGAGGCGTTTTTCTTAGTCAGGCTGGAGACTGAAGGTAAGCTTGAAGGTTCTATCTTTTGTACAAACTGGTGAGCCGAGTAGGACTCAAACGAGATTCAAGATGCGGTCGTAAAACGGTCGTATAGCAGAGCTACTTTCCGCTCATTCCGCCTCACTCAATCTCACTCCTTCTCAGGACACAAGTCATTGACTATCTGGCATAAAGTCTGTGAAACCCTCGTCAGCATTGAGAGCGCTGAATAATCCCAAAATCAAATCCCGCCTTCGGCACCACCTTAAAGCGCAGAGATTGCTGTATGAGCTTTTCCATTTACGTGGTACGGGAGCCCGATGGCAGAGATCAATTCAAAGCAAGTTAGATCTGGACAGGCCGAGAGAAAAGTTTGATAGTCGGATACGCGTTCACCTCTGCGGATCGTGCAGGTATTCCAGTTTAGGGAGTCCATGAAAACCCTGGCTGACGTGTGGGAGAGCCAGTGACAACCATTGAGTCCATCATTCGGCAGGCTATGAAGAAGCAGGCGGCGCGATGAGTGATAAGTTCAAAGCCTTTTCAATTGGACTGGCCGTCCTATGGCTGGCTGTTCTCTCAGGCTGTGTGCCAGGGACAGGGAACTCCGGCGTCATAATGTGGATTCTATACCAGTCCGATAAAAAAGACCGTGAATCCCATGAGCTTGAGCGTGCGAACAGCGAAAGGTTTTGTGGTTTGAAAGAACTGGGCGGGCCGCACGAATACGACTGCCTTGACATGAGAGGGCCGTATACGGTCCGCAGTGAGGGCGGTTTTAAGGACCGTGGTGCTGTATTCGTCCCAAATCAAATCCCACCTTCGCCACTACCTTAAGGTGCAAACATTGCTGGGAATGTTCTTTCTTTTACACAGTGGGGGAGCTCAATAGCGGAGATCAGTTCAAGGCACGTTAGATCCGGGCAGGCCGAGAGAAAAGTTCGATAATCGGCCACGCACTCACCCCATTTTACTCAATCGCGTAAGTTGATGATCAAAGGTCTGGTCTCCCAATAAAGCCTTTGGCTTCATCGCTTTCTGCAGGTTTAATTCCCCTTTATGC
>Ga0194035_1000033_pt1 | contig 85020 bp, 87 predicted proteins | sample JunL2320m_MetaG_FD_148680 | JGI IMG/M metagenome (GOLD analysis project Ga0194035, IMG submission 148680) | Anoxic zone freshwater microbial communities from boreal shield lake in IISD Experimental Lakes Area, Ontario, Canada - Jun2016-L239-20m | ecosystem: Environmental > Aquatic > Freshwater >...
ATTAATATCTATTTTAAATAATGTGTTTATTGTTACTACTCCAAACAATTTTTTTTCTTTCAGTTTCATAAATCATTATATAATTTTTTATATTAAATGATTTAAAACTTGTATCAATATAAGAAAGACAGTTATTTACAGCCTTTGTAATACTATCAGTTTTATATACTGTTTTATTATTTAAATGTACTTCATACATTATATTTATGATTAAATGGTTAATATTTATCTATGGTTTTTACAAGTAATAGCTACCAGCCTGAAGCTGCCTCCGTATTTTACTAAGCATTACAATCTCCATTACTTGCTATCAAATCTACTTATAAGTGTGTTGTTACACCAAATAGTACTACTTATTTCTCAGGTGAAACTTGTTGGGGTTCTTTTACCAAACCTTATGTAATTCACTCCTGTAAGGACTAACTCTTTAAAAGATGCATATTGCCAATGCTACTTCCTTATAAGTTGTAGTCTTTAGAACTACTAGATTTAAATATTAATTAAAAAGATATATCCTATAAAGAATAATAAACCTGTGGCAGCTATTGCTACTCTTTCAGGATAAGCTAATTCAAAAAATGCTGTTGAAGTAGAAGAATCAGCCTTAAATCTTTTAGGATAATTTTTTACATCTATATCATTTCTTTGAGCATAATATGCTCCATCATGAATGTAAGGAAATATAAATGCCAGACTTAAAGGAAATATGGCAGTTTCCATTGTTATTCCTATAACAAATAAGAAAATACCTCTCTGTAGGAAATATATCCAATGAATGTTGGGATATTGTTTATTAGCTCTTACAGCTGCATCATAATAATACCCTTCTCTTATTCCTTCAAGAATGCTATATACAATCCATAAAAGGAGAATTACTATACTAGTTACGGTCTTTTCCATCTCTCCACTCAATAAAAGGTTGTAAAGTAACAGCTACAAATACTGATGTAATTAGTAAACATATTAAGAGAATAACCCAAAAGCCATTATCACCTAATATTTCTGTTAAGTCACTAAAAAAATAATAAGAAAAAGCACCCATAATTGCATAGGCAGCAAAAATCCATAATAGTTTTAAAGGATTTTTCCACAAGTAAGTTAAATAAGTTTTTATCATGATTTTAAATTTTTAATAAAATTAAGTTAATAAAATTGAATCAACAATAGTTTCTACAATTGTTAAGTTTTCATTATCAGGAGAGTCTAATAAGTGTAGTAATCCTTCATGTTTTTCAGCATCAATAAGATTTTCTCTTAACATAAAATCTATCTTACTACATAATACACCACATCTTCTAAAATTTCTTGAAGATTCAGAATATAAATCAGACTTCGTCATCTCCTTCTTTGAGCATTAATAACATCTTATCTCTTTCTTGAATAGAGTCTAATCTTGGTTTATCAAGCTCAATAATGCATTCACCTCCTAGTTCGAGGTCTGTCTCTACTTCATCAAGTAGTTTGATTGTTTTAGCCAGCTTATTAGCTAGTGGTCGAGTGCTTGCTTGTTCAAGTAATCTTTTTTGAACATATTTCAAAGCCTCTTTTTCTTGTGCAAATTTTTTAAGGTTTATATTCATGATTGATAGTTTAAATAAACTAGAATAGAGGTCAGTTGCAGTGATTCACCGTGATAGCCAGAACTGCACTAACTACCAATAAGTTCAGCTACGCTAACTTATCATGTTGGCCGGTCAGGATTACCTGTCTCTTCATAGACATATTCTAGTTATGATTAAAAAAAGAAGCCGAGTGTGTGTTAAAGAAAAACGTCCTAGGAATAGACTAAAACTTTAACATTTTTCACAATCGGCTTTATTTTTATAGATGGAACCAAAATAAGATTTATCAAATATCTCTTTGTTTCTTGCTTGAATAGCTCGAGCTTTTATTTTAGATAAATGATAAAGACTATACTTGGATGGTAAAAATTTCTTTGACATGTTTACAACAATAATAAGATTCTCCTATCACCCCAATGATACTCGATACTTTCCATTTCAGGTTCTTCATATTCAACTTCCATAACTCTGTCTACTTCACATGCTGTTTTAGGTTGTTCAACCGGAGCATGCATTCTAAATATAGAACCGCCTGTACCAGCAACACCTGATAACATAGTTCTATTATGAGAAGTTTCATAAATAGCAACAGTACCAGCTTTAGTTTTATACCCTACATAAATAGGTTTACCTAATGTTATTGCTTCTGCTAATTCTCTGTTGCAACCACAGGGTAAATACTTAGTATCAATATGCCAAGAATTATCTGAAGTAAGTAATAAAAATATGTCTGATTTTCTTAAATCTGAATTATCATATCTTGACTCTCTATCCCATACTGTTACATGAAATGTATTATCAATATGGGCTACATAGTCAAGTACATTACCCCAGTTCATTTGAACCGGGGCACTGATATATACTGACTTACTCATTATTCAGAAACAGTTGAAGTTTCACCAAAGTATTTATTAAATGATTCAGTTTTTGCTTTTAACTCAACATTTAATAATACTAATTCAAATTCAATTTGAATAAGCTTTTTGAATCTTGCTTCACAATCTTCTTTGGTCATTTGAGAAACACCGCGATTGATGTTAGTATCCAAAGTGAAATTAGATAATTCAAAAATCTCATCTTCATACTTTTCTTTTTTAGCAACTAATGTATCAATCACATCTCTTTGGATGTTTCTTTTCATTGATGTTGCATAATTCTCAGCTCTTTCAGCTACAGTTTTGTTGGTTTTAAGTAATTCTAATGCTTTGTTCATTTTTTAGGGTTTTTAAGGTTAGTTTTTAAGGTTAATTTTTTAATCTTCATCTTTAAGAGTCATTACATTACATATATACTCGCCTATCTCAGCAATAGATGTAATGTTTTCTTCATCTCTCATTAAAAATATATTGGTTCTTTCTTGATAAATTTCATTACCATCAAAACCATATACTGTAACAGGATAAATTTCTTCTGTAGAAGAATAATCAATGACTACTAGTGATGCTGGAAAAAATTCATACGGTAATTCAATTTCTTGTATCATAATTTTTAATTAAATGAATAATAAACCCTGAAGGGCCAGGCTGAGTTTCCACCTGTAGATTTTGGTTAGTGTGTTTGGTGACAGTGTTGTATCGTAGATCTTACTCTACCTCATATTCTGGGTAAGACTAGAAGCTTTCATACCAAAAAGTTATTCTTCCAGGGTTCTTGGTTCGATAAGCAGTTCAAGATTACTCTTTGATCCTCTGCTTGATATTTTTTTAATATACATGCTCACAAAGTAACTCAAAGAGTGCTGTCGTAATGTATATAGTAAAGAAAATAACAAAACTTATAGGAGCTCCACCTAATATTGTATTAATTTATACCTATTCTTATTAAATTCTAATCGGGCACTGTGATCATCTGAGAAATCAACATCTATATAAAATGTACCTGTAATAGTAACATGTACTACTAGAAATTTTATTTCATGAGTTGCTGTTTCAAACTCAATAAGATATTTATGGTCTTTCTCACATTTAGCTGTAAAAGAGTTTTTCCCTACAGCTATTTTTTCTTTAACATATGTATTTTTTTCAGCATCTAATTTATAAATTACATATGTGATATTTGTTTCATTTAAGAAACTACCTTTTAATTGAAGAAATTTAGGCTCCTTCTCTTTTCCTACAAGACTTGTTACTAATAGTACAAGACTCATTAATAATATTTTTTTCATGGTTGTTGGTTTTTAGGTTAAATGTTTGAATTACTTTAATTAAATAACTGGAGGGACCTCGTACTATATCACACTCTTTTATAAGGACAGTTATCTTCATTTTTATTAGAAACGTGAATCTAACAAGTCTTTAGCAAAAGCTATAGATTTGTTAATGTTGTCAAATGCTTCTTGAGCATCCAACAATGCTTCTTGACAACCAATCACATTGTTATAGTAACCTTCCTGGTTAGCTATTAACACTGATGGATAAATTGCTTTTTCTAAGTTTTCTTTTGCAGTATCTAATGCAATTTCTGCATTGATCTTAGAGCTCTCTAGAGCACTGATTTGACCATTGATAGAAGCTTTAGCTAATTTCTCATTACGAGCTGCTAAAATAGCATCTTTATCACCTGTGATAAATGCTAATACTCTTGCTGCAAATTTACTGATGTTCATGTTTTCTGTGTTTTCTTGTGACATGGTTTGTTGTTTTTTGGGTTATTTATTTATGATTACTAATTTACTTCTTTTAGTCTTTTCTCTGTTGACTATAACAGGTTCTTGATAATTTACTAATGCAGATACATCAGACATTTTAGCTTTCTTTGGTAAAGTTTTAAACATTGATTCTTCACCGTGTACAAATTTAACAATAGGAGCAAAGGTATGACTAGCTGTATCATAAACAATACATAGTCCAGGATGAGATATAAAAGCTGAACCTTCCCATCTTAATTCTTCACTAACCATACAATCATGACCATATGTATCCTTTACTACAGTACCTTTAGGATACTTTAATTTACAATAAGCTAAGATTTCCTCCTTAGTGGCACTTCTGTCTGGTTCTTTTGTAGCTGACCATCTTATAGATGTATTAAAAGATGTAGCAGCTTTAGAAATTTCAGGCATACTGATTAATTCAGCTTTTATTGCCTTATCCAAAACAAAAGCTTCATAATCTTCTCTTGTTGCAGGAACAAATGAACCATCCGCTAATCTTCCACATTCAATAAGAATTCTTGGCCAAGTTATACTGTTAAACTCTTTAGGTGGAGGATTATCTGTAGATAATATATTATCTTGATGTGTGTGTCCATAAGATACTATTTTTACATACTTAGGTATACCATTATTGATTTCATACTTAGATACATTTTCTAAAGATTTTACATCATACGGTTTACCTTCACGTTTATAACGAGTTTTCTCATTAGTTAAAGCTTTTCTTACTTCTACCAAACATAAAGGAATAGAATTATTATTTTCATAATATAGGTTAGGATTCTCACTTGTACCATAATTTACAACTTGGTAGCAATAATTAAGTTTACCATTATAACTAGTACTAGGTTTGGTAACAACAATACAACTTCCAATAGGATATTTAAGCTGTAATAATCTACTACGTTCTGCATTGGGAAACACATTAGATTTAAAATCAGAATAAGATATCTCTTTACCAAACTCTTTGTGGTTATCAGTAGAATTTCTATTATGACATTTACCGTGTCTGGTATGCATTCCTACAACCGAGCCTATTTCTAATTTAAGTTCTGAAAGATTACCGTCCCATCTCCACATTTCAGCATCCCATAAATTATCTTTGGTTACAGTCATATACCAATGTAAAGGGAAAGTATCGGGTATATGTGTATTATTATCTGGTTCTCTCATGATGTCTCTTTTAAATTGTTCAGTTGTAATTTCAGTATGGTCTGGATGTTTAACACTATCAGCATAATAATGACCATCACCTGAATGACCGGATCCACCATAATTAATAGAATGCATCCAACCATCTGATAATGAGTGACCATGAGAACCATCTTCTCGAGTATTAGCCCAGTTATTTAATATAACATAATTGTCTGCTGTACGTTTAACAACCCACTTATGATTGTGTGCTGGCAATACAGGAGTCATACCAATTCTAGTTACATCAACAGGTTTATCTTGAATATTATATTCCATGATTTCTTGTGTAGTAGCATATCTCCATAAAGAAGTCTTATTAATAGTTGCAATAGTATTACCATTATTTACACCAGATGTATCTTTATAAACACGTAAGTAATCAGCATCTAATCTTTGTTTAAACACATGATTTTTAGGCAAAGATGAGGATATATCCTCTAATGTAACAATGTAATCATCTTTAAGAAATTGAGATCGTTCAGGTTTGACTGTCTCTTTAGGAGAATATATCTGTGTTTCAGGTCCTTCACAGGCTTCAAACTTCCATACACCTCCATTAAGAGAATAATCACTTATAAGACCATCTGTGTCACGTTTTATATAAACACTGCCTTCTATGTGCAATCCAGGATAAGTTTTGTAAACATTTCCTTTTTTAAATGTATGACCTGTTGTATCACAAAAGCAACAACGTACATAAGATGGATACTTTGATACACTAACTGTTTTCATAATCTTATCGGAATGACCATCTGGTAAAAAAGCTTGTATTTCAGTTAAGTCACTCATAGGACCTAATTCTAAAGCTTTTGCTATACTTGGTCTACTGGTCCAATAAGATTTTGCATGATATCTACCATCAGCATCAATAGTTTCACCTTTAAGTTGTACATAACTATCTTGAATATGATTAAGAACTTTAATGTAATCCCATTTTTTAGTATAGTCATTATTAGCTCTATACCATTTTCCAAATATGAAACCTTCTGCTTGTACTTTAAAAGAAGCCATTGCTATCTCGCGAGGTACAAAAGTATCTTTATTAATACATTCATCTAACCAATGTTTTTCTTCTGGGGTAGCTAGTCTGATATCAGGAAGACTATATGCATAATTTTGAGTTAAAAAATGTTTACCTTCTATTACAAGACACTTTGTATTTTCATTGATACCCTTAAAAATAAGTATTTGTCTTGTATCATAAACATAGTATTCTCCTAGTTTTAGATCTTCTCTTTTCATTGTTTTAATATTTAGGGTTAATAATTTGATAATTGAATGCACCTGGTACTATATGCATTATTTAACAAGACAATTATCTATTTAATGACTAGCATCTCTCACTGTCCTACAGAGTGTAGGTGATTTAGAGGTTCTTTCAGCTTACAGATTCCATAAGTTCAGCTACGCTAACTTACTCAGCAATCATTAAAGGGAAGTGACAAAGTCCCTGATAAAAAGGTTGAATAGTCTAAAATAAAATCAATGATAAAGTCAAAGACCTTTCTCTGCGTTCAAAGGCAAAGGTAAAAACTAAGTCTTGTTGTGCATCCTCACAGAGCCATCCACCCTTATGGGCTTCAACACGGATCTGTTTTTTATGAGGTGTGTCCAATTGTTCCCTATATGGTAACCTGTACACGGTTGGTATCTTTTGTGAAAAGACCCGGCAAAACTAGTTTAATTTTTTACAGAGAAAGCGGTTTGGAGCTCTCTAAGAGAGCAGTTTAATTTATCATTAACAGTGATATATTTTATAATATTTTTAGTAACCTTTTTACCAGGAGTAAAGAGTAAGAGAATCAGCTTATGCCTATCTCTTACTCACCCTTGAATATGTTAGGATTCAGCACCTAAGTCCTTTAAGAACTTATCAATGGTAGCCTGAAAACGAGGATCTATTCCAATCCTTAGTGCAGCCGTCTCTTGAATAGAAGCTTGTCTTGCTCCTTCAAATTGCTCAAATTCAACCTTCACAGTATCATTGAACTTTGCTAAAGCATCTGAATACTCTTGTCTCAATTTTGCATTGATGACATTAGCTTCAGCTTGTTTAACAGCATTCTCTTTAGAGATACGAGCATTCTCTTCAGTCACTAAGTTCTTAACCTTAGCTTTGAAGTAGTTCACTCTCATCTCATATGAACGGTGTAAAGTAGCCAACTCTTCATGAGTCTTTAATAGTTCATCAGCTTTATGGTGTACGTCCACCTTTACAGGTGTCTTTTTTCCTAAATCTAATTCTATAAAGTCCAAGGCTTTTACATTATTTAATCCTTTTCGAAGATCATCTAATAAACCACCTTTATGAATGAACTGGCCAACATGAGCCGCGTAAGCTTCTTGCTCAAGGTATTCAGCAAACTCTGCTTGAGATAACATATCCCATGCCCACTCCTCACTAACTAAGTCCGTAGGAGAAAACTCTACATAAGCAGGTTTCTCTGGATTGGGTATTGAATGGGAGAATTGTCTTCTCTTAATCTCAAGCAATAAAGCATCTTTGGCCTTAATGTTAGTCATTAAGAATGCTTGAGCTGCATGTAACTCACCTTTCTCAATCAACATTTCTTTAACATTACCTGGAAGAGCTTTTGCTGCTTCTAAAGTGTAAGTGTCTCCGTCTGATTTAAAAGTTTTGCTTGCATTATTAACACCTGCTAAGGCATTAGTAATTTCTTGTGCTCTTTGATTACACAAGTTAGAGATACTTGCAGCTTGAGATAAGCTTAATCCTGATTTTTGTAAATTATGTCTCATAATATGGCTAAAGGGATGACCTATACTCCCCAGGTTTTAGTTTGTTTTGATTAATTTGATTATTTTATTCTCCAATATTGACTTGAAGAACGGGTTTCTGTTTTATTTAATGCCTCTAATAATACTAATGCATTAGCATAGTTCATAGTAACACTAAAAGATTCTCCTAATGAATTACAAAATGTGTGCATGATATTAATATTAAGGTTTATGTCCTCTGCATTCTATTAAGGATAGTCGTGTTTACTTGCCGTAGCTTTATAACATAAACACAGTTGGACACTGTCCCTAATAGTCAACCCTTGGAAAGTTGAAATGATGCATTACATGTCTCTCCTCACAAGGAGGAGAGAAGGAAGGTTTTTCATACCTACAACTGTTGCCAGCAGCTTACTGGCTTAGTTACTCTACTAACTAAAAACTGGAGTGATCAGCTCCTACTTCCGAGTAACTTTGAAGTGAGAATAAGTACTGGTAGCTTATACTTTTGTTTGACCTAAAGGTCTAGCACGGATGGGCTCGATTCTAATCTTTATTCCAACCATATAGGTAGGAGACTTAATCCATTCTGGCAACAGCAGTGGTATCCACAAACGTGGACTCCCTGTATAATACTTCTGTGTAAATTTTACTACCAATGTTAATGTGGGCCAGTATTCCTTACATATTATTGCATGAGTTTAAACCTCAGCATATGCCCTACGCTGGCGTTGCCCATAGGAGGAAATGCATCTAATGGGTTATGTTATTAGCCCATATACATATTAAAATAGATAGAGGTAGTTGCCAACCATAGGCATACCATGCTAATCCATAGCCTATTAGTTCTAATAATAGTGATACAATTACTTTTTGTTTATATGACATAAGTTATTAGTTTTAAATGAATTTTAGTTTAGGAAAAATTATGTGAGCCAGGGATCAACAGGGCACCTGCTTAAAAAAGTTTACTGCCTGCATTTGCTCAATATGGGTAAATCATTAGTAATTACATATTTGATTAATTTATGTATCCTACCATCGGTAATTACTTTCTGAAGGTAATTAAAGTATAGGTGTAAATACTGTTAGGTACTGAGTAGTTTATTAATCATATGTTCAGCATATAATCTTTTATTAATATGTTCTCTTTAATCCCATACTCCACGCATGGTGTCTATTTACTAATGATTTAATATTGTGACAGGTAAACTGTTTGTGCTCACCTTCTAGCACTAACTATTATTAGAGGTATGTGGGTTCATCCCACTATGTCCAGTTAATTTTGTACCCTGTCAATGATGGCAAGCCCGTCTATTAGCTGCAAAACGTTAGTACCAATAGCCTTTGGTGTTTGCGCTTCGGTTGTTGATATAGGTTTATAAAGTAGTGATACCTTTTGATTTCAACAATTCTTTTGCTTTATTTATCTCGTGTTCTTCATAGTCAAAAATACTAATAAGTTGATTTTCATTAATTCCAACACATTCTGTTAAATTAGAGGTACAAGGTCTATTAAACTCCTTACTTAAATTATATTCAATGTCGCCTTTTGGATGAGATGAACTAACCGCTTGATAACCTCTAATAAAATACTTTTTTCCTTGATAATATACTTCATCATTTATAATAAATTTATTTTGATAATGAGATTTAGCCATTTCTTTTAATCTTAAAAATGCTGTATTATTTGCTAAATCTCCAGCTTCACATTGAAAATCACATTTTGTTAATTGTTCAACTATTTGTTCTATTGTTGGCGTTTTATTTTCCATGTTTTTTATTTTTTAAGTTATTATTTTTAAATTTTAATTTGGCTACTGGTACTAACACAACCCTTACTCAATTTTAAATTAGTTATTGTAATTTTAGGCAATAAACTATTCATTGCTAACTCAAATGCTTTTTCATCTCTAAAATTTTCAAACGATTTAGGATTGATCAATGTTTTAAATGCTGTTTCAAGTACATCACAAAACCATTGAGCTTCTTCTTTGGTATCTCTTTCAGCAACAGTAAAATCTTGATTTCCTATTGTAAAACCAGCTTGGTACACATTGCCATGTTTTGATGAAAATATAACTACAGTATTATCTTGTGTAGGCATATGTTTACATCTAATTGCTTTTATTGGTTTTTTTGCCATTGTTATTTGTATTTAAATAAGACCCAGTCTAAGCTTTGTCAAGTTCTGCCAATTAAGGAATAGACACTGGGTGAGCTTTTAATATAAATCTTCTGAAAATAATCCTAATCTAGGATTACCTTCACCTGTAATAATTTGATTAGCAGCTTTTGCAATCATTAGAGCTTCTAATCTTGTTACAAACCTGTTAGTATTAGTAATAAAGCCTTGTTCTTCAGTTCTAACTATTTTTAAAGCTTCTTCTGAATAAGGGAATCCTAATATTTTAGAATTAATATGAATACAATTATGGTGTCTTCTACCACAAACTACATATCCTTCTGTAATATTAATAACATTAATGCTATCTGTACTACCATCATTATAATAATTAGCAGCACATAATATAAATTCTGATTTTGACATAATATGTGTTTTAATAATTAATAATTAGTACCAAGAAGAAGATTTGAACTCCTGACCTTTCCAGTTTTGGCCTATACAGCTACTCAAAAACTAAGTCTTAAATTAGTTAAAACTGTACCCAAAGTAGAATGCTCTACCGGACTGAGCTATCTTGGTGTAAAGGTAAATTGTACTGAGGCTCTTAACTAGTCAGCACAGTTGATACAACAATTTAAGAGTAATATCCATATCAACTTTATTTACCTTATGATTTAAATCACTTAATAGTATCTGAATTATGACCTAACTCAGCTTTTCTTAAGTCATATGCATTTTTCAAGAACTCTGGATGAGTTCTAGCATATTCTGCTTCTTCTATGGCCGGGATTGATATGACAAATATCATAAGTCCTGATATGACCAGTAATAATATAATGGCTGTTGCTCTCATGTGAATAAATAATAGATGAATAATGAGTAAATTATTAAGGGTACAATGATAAACAATATTACTAATATTGCCACATGGTCAATCCCCCATCTATTAAAATATCTTGAAAAGTTTACTATCTTCTCGGAGACAGTATCAAAAAATGTATCATGGTTTACTACACTGAGCAATAAGCCTAATACTCCTAGAAATGTTAACTCAATAAGTGGTGTTCCAAATATTACATCTAACAATGTGCACCAGGAGAATGGGATTATGACAAACCAAATGGTAAACTCTATAATTTCAAGAGGTAATCCGGTTTCCCTACCGAGAAAATTAATCATAGTAACAATCTTGCTAAATATAAATCTGAACATAATTATTAAAGTTTAAATGTTAATAAATAAGGATTAGAGCTATCAATCCTGCACTACATGTTTCCAGGCTCGCTTACCAAAAGATAAAGCAACATGTTTATGGTTACGACTAGACTCACTATCATACCGACCTGTAACCGTGGTGATCACTATTCTTAAAGTCAGGTGTCTCTGACATTCCCTCTGCATTCATTGTAATACTACAAGTGTCTACTCCAATTAAGAACATTCTAGTCTGTTAAGATATATAATGTATGGTAAACGTCCTGGTTCTTACAATGCCACCCTTGGGAGCTGATTAAACAGTAGTGATATTACTCACACTCATAGTTAATCAGGTAGTTTTACATTTTATTCCTGCTTTGGAGACTAAGCATCCTATGGTTGGGTCAACAAAATGTCTGTACACTACGTGGTTGTGATGCATTAATATGAGTAGATATTTATATGCCAGTTAGCTAGCTCTGGACTTATTGTTCAACCTACTCAATATTGTATAAAATCACTTGTCCAATTCTAGTGGAATAATATTAAGCAGCTCACCTTTTGAGGAGCACTTTCACGGAATCACACCGTGCATCTTAATAGACCCCTACAATAAACACAACTGTCTAGTAACAGTTTAATAATTTAGCAATGTTATTGTATTACATAAATGTAAGTTCTGTTAATTCAGTTCTCATTCAATTATTGTTTATCTTCAAGCAAGTGATTTTAATGTGTTATTTTAAACCTAGTTTTTTCTTAATACTTGGTTTTTTTAATTCAGTAGTTGTGTAATGGATTTTATCTTTACATGGTTTACCACATGTACAATATGCTGTTCCTCCATTAAATGTTTCACATATACTTCTAAGCATTGCAATATGTTTTTCCATATTATTTAGTTTTAATTAGTTAAAAATGTCCTGCTGAGTTTATCCGACTACTCACCTATACACCTGTTTTCAGGCATAGCCAGATTTGAACTGACGCTAGCGTTTACTGCACAGGATTCTATCTTTAATTTGTTATTTCTTTGTTGGTGGATTATATCTTGCTTTAAACCAATTTAATAATTGGTTTGGTATAATATGATCATCCATTAAATTTGTATAATCTTTAGATACATCATCCCAACTTTCTTCTTTCTTAATAGGAAATAGTTTGATGTTTGGAAACCAAGTTATACCATATATTCTTTCTTCATCAATACCTTCAGTATATCCTATTACCTCACATTTAATAAATACAGAATCACCATCTTTTAATTTACTATCTATAATAGCTTGTAAATGTTTAGGTGAGAAATGTTCAGGAAGAGCTAGGATTTTATGTCTACCTAATAAAGAACAATCATCTAACCATTGAAAAATTCTATATTTATCTGTGATATAATCACCAACTCCAATATCTTCTGTTTCAGATATGATTAGTGGTTTATAGTAATTCATAGCAATAGCAGGATCTTTCCAATCATTTGTATATAAACCATCAGGGAATTTACGCTGCTTGTTTATACATAGTGACGCTTTCATATCACTACTATCAGTTTTAATCAATACTAATTTACCTTTACATACAGTATGTTCACCTTGTGAATCTGTATATTGTTCTGTTTGTTTAACTTTAGTTGTCATAGACTTACTGTATTAATTGGTTAATAATTTAATTAGTTAATCTATCCCAATACCCACAAACACAAATAACTAGAGGCTGGCAAATCGCGAAGCTTTACTTATAACTTTATGATTTATAGTGGAATACTGGGATAGATGGGACAATATTATTTGCTTCTACCATTCTTTGCCTTCTCATGACTTTAAAGTTAAAGATTAATTTTAATATTCATTTCTTTTTCCAACATATCCAACGCATTCTGAAAATCATGCACAGTTCTTGAATGGCATATGTAATAGATTGTAGCTGATCCTTCAGATTCTAATACAAATGGAAATTTATCTCCATGATTAGCCACATCATAATGTGATTCATCATGAATGTATCTGATTTCACCGTTATCTCGCACTGTCTTAACCCAATTATTACTCAAAAGGATTTCTTCAGTTAAAGGTATTGGTCGAACATGTATACCTTTTAGCCAAGTTGTAACACCCGAAAATTGGAAATATCCACAATCAGGTCTCAATCTATTACTAATACCTTCAATTTGTTTAGGTTCTCCTAGAAAGAGTACCCAGTTTCCAGGTTTATAATCTTCTGGTTTCATTGGTTAATATTTTAAAGGTTAGTAAATTTACTGCAAACTGCAAAGCCATATATGTGCCTTGCAGTTGCAGTCATTTTTAATTATTTGTACAATTCATGAAATGCATTGGTCATAAGCATAGTATCATGAGTAATAAGAAAGTTCTTTTTGGCCTTAGCTGCCAATTGCATAAACTTTTTATGATCATAATTCTTTGTATTTCTTGAGAAAGTGATATAACTCAGCATGAATTTAGAATTATTGGTATCATACAATGAAGTAATGTCCACTAAATTCTTAGTCATTTCATCAATATCGGTGCAGTTTATCTTAAACTTACCACATTTGATGAATCCAGATGTACCACTTAATATTTTTGCAGATACACTGAAGTTAAATCCTGTTGCTAAGTGATGGACTTTAAGTTGTCGATAATCTTCTTTACCAGGCATGGCACAATAAGCATTAACATAATCATCAATCTTCCATACTGAATTGGTATTATTAAGAATAGCCATGGTATTAATGATTCTACTAATATCATTATCTTCTATAACAATACAATCAGTTATCTTATGGTCAGCTTTATTTAAGGCAGCTATTAAATGCTGGCCATCAATAATATAGTCACCTTTTTTACCAAAGATGCTAGTTCTGACTACAACAGGTACTCTTAATATACCGTATTGTATCATTGAATTTAACATTTGTGTCACATGTTTTAGATTGACACTTCTGTTAAAGTTAATTTGATTAAGAGTAGCTAATGCTAATCTTTCAATAGTTGGATTTAATAGTTTCATTTGTTTTAGGGTTTAGAGAGTTGATTAACTTAAATATATATGTTTTGAAATTTAAAGGTCGCGGTCTCTCTCCTATTGCATCTCTAATACTAAGTCATACCCTTAATAGGAATAATCATAGTAATAGAGAACATCAATAAGAAGAAGTACTTATGTATATGAATAGGATAAGAGTGACGTATAAAGGTATTGCTTTAGCTATATTAACCCGTGCTCAGACCTAATAGGGCCTAAAGAGCTTTAAGTCAACCTAATAGAGTTGAGGGATGGTTGGCACCCTCAACCAGCCTCCCTCTTTCTTCTTCATAATCAACAAGTTAGCATTATATCTTTATACTTTAGTAATACATATATATATGTATGGTATCAACTTCACATTTTTCACTGTGTCAAAACAGCTCTTTCCCAGTAAACACTGGTATTCACTCGGTGGACAAACCTCATTTTAAGGTTAAATATTAAGAAAATTAATTAAGATAATATGGCCACTGTATTATAACAGGATATGACTGATGGCCAAGTAGTTAAACAATTGTGCATACACAGAAAGACATTTTAAAAAACAAAGCATTATAAAAAAACAACAGTAGCTATTACACTACTGTTGTTTTATTATACTAACCTAATTCATCAATAGGTTTAGCTGTTGCTTTAGCTTGCAACTCAGCAATGTTCTTGCTACGGTTGTTTGCTAATACACGAGCATAAGCTTTCATCTCCTCAATCTTTTGAGAAGCATAGATAGCTTTAGTAGTTGAGTCACTACCTGCAATTAACTCGTCTAATAACTTAGACTCTGCATTGTCTGTGAACCAATACACTTCTCCTTGTGGAGATGTTGCACGTTCAAGAGTTGCAGTTGCACCATACTTAGCTGAAGCCGAGCTAGTTACATGAAATAAAGGATTACCTTTATCATCTTCACTAACTATACCTTGTGCTAATTGGTCTGCACGGTATTCTGCTACAGCTTCAGGAGAACCTGTTACTACATAAGATACCATTGGTGTTCCTGTGTTCTTACTTTTGTAAGGATTAGGATTGCTGATTGTTACTGTGTTTTTCATCTGTTTTGGGTTTTAAATTGTTTTTATAAATTATTAACTACAGGAGACATTATGAGATACAAAAATTAGAAAGGCTGATACTAAAGATTGAAAGAGTGCACTAGGAAGACAAATCTTAAAGTCACCGTTTCTCTACAGCCCTACAGTGCTAGAAAAGAAAAGCCTTAATAGGCTCTTTCTTTAAGATGTTTCACGTGGAACATTTAGTTAGGCAACTCGCCCTTTAAATCTTCCATTGTGATTATTCTACAATCATTGGTAATAACCAAGTCTCTTGTAGATAAAGTTGCAACCATTGGTTTAGGTGCAGGAGCTTGCATGAAGCTGAAGGCATTTGCTGTTTTCATATTTCCTAATTTAAAGAACATACTGAGATACAAAATAAGAAAGGCTTCAATTAGAAAAGCATAACCTAATCTGGGATTAGGCTATACATTTCACTCTCAATCTCTTGAGTTGTCATCATCACACCATCAATATGTTTGTCACCAACAGTCCTTGACTTATCATTGGTTAGTTCCCATACATGATGTAATGCTTGAAGCTTTGTGGGAAATTCCTTTACTATCTCCTTCTCCCAATTGGTAGATAGTCTGTATCTTGCTGTTATCATGATGATTTAAGGAAGATAGTGAGATATAAAAAAAGAGAGAGCCAAATAGGCTCGATCTCTTACATACCACAAAGGGCAAATATGCATATATCCATGATAGCAATTTGGATGATAGCTAATGCTTTCTTTGTTGTAGTCCAGTCACTTGCATCTGATGCAGCAACATTGAATGATAATAATAATGATAACATAAGTATAAGTTAATGAACATGATGAGATACTTTCTTCTTGTAAAACTTTTTCTTTTTCTCCAGGAATTCAAGACTCAGAATTTGAAGACCCCCGGGGTAGGGGGTAACTTGATGAAGCCGGGGGGTGTTTTATAGAGGACCCCTCACACTCTCTAATCCATATAAAAAAAATTTACCCAAAAATTTTGTGGATATGATTATATAGTTTATCTTTGTCTTGTTGTTCTGCTACAATATTTTTTTTCTAACTTTTTTTAAGTTTAACTACAAGCAATTAACCCCTGAGTCCATCGGGGGTTTTTTGTTATAGTATATATATGTATATTTGTTTAAAAATTTAAGTATGATTACTGAAAAACAAGGTATCTTAGATATTGGTGGTACCATTCTTAGCACAGGTTTACCAGATGTCAACATACAATTATCAAGTTATAGTTTTTATAATGTTCTGGCGTATACGATAACTGTTGAAAAATATGAAGCTGAAACTGCTTCTACTATTACATTAGGAGTCTACTCTAAATTGGCCGGTGAAACTTTTGAGTTAGGTCGGTCAAATGTTTTGAAAGAAGGCGATTATATTAAAGTCACACCTTCTATTGCTGGAACTAGTTATATATTTTTAGAGATTTAATTTGTATAATTATACATGAAGGTAAGTGTGCATACGGTGATAAAGAATGAAGAAGAAATTCTTCCTTTTTATATTCATCATTACAAGACTAATTTTCCAGATTGTATCATACATATATATGATAATAATTCTACAGATAGAAGCCTTGAAATTTGTGAAGCTGCCGGCTGTATAATTGAACATTTTCCTACCTACTCTGAAGAGCTACTAAGAGAACATAAAAATAATTGCTGGAAGAATTCAAACTCAGATTGGGTAATTGTTTGTGATGTTGATGAACTTATCAAAATAACTCTTGAAGATTTAAAGAATCTTGTAGGAGTAGATGTTGTTAAGTTCAAGGGATACAGCATGGTCCTTGTTGGTGATGAAAAATCTTATGAAGATATGAAGCATGGATGTGCTTCTCATCCATATGATAAATGTTGTTTATTTAGAGGAAATATCGCGGATATAAATTATGGTATTGGTGCTCATCATTGTGAGCCTGACCCTAACTTGGTTATTTCGAAATATGAATATGACTTATTTCACTATAAAAAAGCTTGGTTTAATGAAGAAAATTACAAGAGGTATCATCATATGAAAGAATTACCTTTTCCTACCATGTATAAAGACTTCATGGGGGAAATAAAAAAACTAAAATAATAGTTGTATATTTACCTAATAATTAGTATATTGAGTCATGGATGTAGTAAACTTTGATTACTTAGTAAATGCTGGACGCATTCTTTTATACAAAGATGTTGACCTTCAAGAGGATTATATCATCTTAGGTAAGCATGATCCTAGACGTAGAGAATTTAAAGCAACTGATTATCCACTATGGGCCATCCCTGCCAGTGAGGTTTTTGGATACAATGAGATTCAAGATGAATCAATTCCCCTACCTCACAGACAAATCATGGATTTTCAAGGAGCAGGAGTTACTGCTACAGATGATCCTATAAATAAAAAGACTATAATTACAATCCCTGGTGGGAACAGTGTTGGTCCAGCTATTATAACTCTAGATCCTTTAGTACTTAATCATACAATTACAACTAACGCGAGATACACTATTGTAAATTTCAGTGGGCCTTTAAGTGGAAGTTATTCTTTTGGTGCCGTAACTACAACAACTCAAATTGGAGATATACTAGTAATCATGACAACTTCTGATTTACTAGCAGTATTAGTAGACATGGCATTCAGTGTACCTAAATATTATTTATGGGGATGCTCGGCCGCAGTCAACTCTATAGATATAACAAGCCAAGAAAGAAGAGCCCTTCACTTTATCTTTGATGGTACTAAATGGGTAAGTACATACAATAATTGCTAATACATAAAACATGGACATAATGAATATTCAAGCTTTAATAGCTCAAGGTTTAATAACAGACGTAGCTTCTGTAGATCCTAACAAAGCTTACGTTGCAGTAGGAGTTTTTCAACCAGGTAACAGACCAGCCGGTTCTGCTAATGCAAACTCATATCCTTCATATGCAATGCCTATTTCAGAATTCTTAGCTGCCGGTGGTATATACACTGCTTCAAATGGTATTGCTTTAGTAGGAAATGACTTTCAGTTGGCTTCTCTAAATATCAGCCAGTTTACTAATGATTCAGCTTATATTACATCATCAGCTCTTACGGGATATGTACAAGGTACAGGAACTATTGGTTATGTACCAAGATGGAATCTTACAGATACATTAGGTAACAGTATCATTTTTGATGATGGTTTAGGTAATGTAGGTATTGGAATATCTTCTCCAACTTCAAAATTACACGTAAACGGAATTACAACAAGTACAGGAGCTTCGATTTTTAAGGTTTCATTTCCATTAGCAGATATATTCAATATTGATGATTCTTATAATGTAAATTTTGTTACCAATAATGGTGTAACTATTACGGGGAGTAACGGCTCTTTAAATTTAGTGTCAAACGGAGGAACTTCACCTTCAATTGGGTTTAAATTTAATAATGGCGTAAGTACATCAGGTATTATTTATGGAAATGGATTAAGTATGGGGCTTCAAACTCCTTTATTTGCTTTAGGTAGTACGATTTTTACAAGTTCAGCAACTTTACACGTAAAAGGTGTAGATGCTACTTTAGCTAATTACGCTTTAAAAGTAGATAACTCAGCTTCAACTCCTTTATTATATGTTAGAAATGATGGGTTAGTATCTATTAATCAAACAACAATAGGTGCAGCGAGATTAGAAATAACGGGAGGTGCTTATCAAGGTATTTATGCTCAAACAACAGCAAGTATATGTATTAATGCAAATGATACAAGTGGTATTGCAGTAAAAGGAGAGGCTACAACGGGTGTAGGTTTACAAGGAAATATTGGTGGTGCAGTTGGTTCAGCATTAAAATTAGATGATAATGTCAATGGAGTACTTCTTATGAAAGTTGGCTCTAATGGTACAAAATCAATAGTTAATATAGTAAACATACCAACATCAGCAGCAGGATTAAGTGCTGGTGATTTATGGAATAATGCCGGAGTAATAAATATAGTATAAATAATTAAAAAACAAATAACATGAACTTTGAATTAAAAAAAGTAGTATCAGCAGGAGATGTACAATCAGTAGATGATGATAACTCTTTACAATGGGTAAACATTACAGCAGGTGTAGTTGGCTGTCCTTACAAAATGGAGATCACAACTACTGAAAAGTATGAATTTGCAAATACTTTATCTGTTCAGGAAGCCAAAGATGGTGTACAAACTTTTGCAGAAAATTGGGTAGCAACTAACTATCCTACAGTATAATCATTATATTTGTATAAATTTTAAAACCAACATAACATGCAAGTAGATTTAAACTTTGACCTAGTAGGTCTTGATGGAGCAAAAGTAGCAGTAGCCGGTGAGCTTATTGCTGGATTATTAATGAGTGAAGCTAAAGGTGATGCTGTAAAATTTTATGACTGGGCCATGGCTTTTCATAAAAAAGAAGTAGTATCTATGGATGCTTCCGATATCAGTAAGTTAAAAACATTAGTTGAGACTTCTGAGAAAGTAACAATCCTAGTAAAAGCACCAGTTATTAAGTACTTAGATTCTGTAAAATAATAAGGCTTACAAAACAAAGATACCTCAGTAAATGCTGGGGTATTTTTTTTATGTCACAAATATTTGTATTATTGTGACAGAATGAGTATATTAGTGTATAACTTAATTAACAAATCATGAGTGTAGGTAATCTTAAAGATCAGGGTAATAAAGGTAATAACTTTCCATACCAGTTAAATACATTAAAGACATTAGGCTTAATTGCCAGGTCAACTGCAGCTGGAGCTACTGAAGCTACATTGCTTCAAGTATTAGCTTCTATTCAAGCTGGACAAGAATATGAACAAAATCTTGTTACTGATTTAGGTGGTGTAGGATGTCCGGCTAATTGCCCTACATATTTACAGATCCGTATTTGGGATACTGTAAACCATGTCTTCCTACCGCCAGTGTATTATGATGCTGCAGGAGCTGTAGTAGTACCCGTTGGTCCTATTGCTTTGGTAAATCCTCAGTATGTTTTAGAAAACATATTAACTCAGGTTACTGCTATTAATGCTGATCTTGATGTAGCCTTATCAACTCGTGCTAGTGAAGCAACCTTATCTTCTTTAAATAATAAATTTACACCTGTTGTTAGAACTCCAGGAATGATAAGATCATCTGGTGTAGGGGCTGTAGCTGCTGGAACACGTTCTGTATCTGTATATAATGCAGGATTAATTGATGCTGCATGGTTAGGTGCTGCACTTAAACCAGGAGAACAATTATCTTTTGAGGCCGGAGCTCAAGGTGATACTTTAGGTGCTTTTGCATATGATGGTACAGGTACTGATTTATTAATCACAACAACTTTATAATTATGGGAACCGATATAAAACAACTATTACCTAGTGATATTTTTAGAGCATTGATGAATGCTAACTCACCTTCAGGTACAAATCCGTTTGTTACTACGAGTGATATCCTTAATATGTTTACAAACGTATTATATGTTGAGAAGGTTCCTATATTAGGCCAGTTTGCTACAGTTGAAGCTGCTTTAGCTTCTATTACAACTAACTCGTCACTAAATAGGTTTTTGATTAAAGTTGGTGTAGGAGATTTTCCGGAGAATCAGTTGAACATGAAGTCTTATGTTTCTGTTATAGGTTCTTCTATTCAAGAAACTATTATCAGACCCGCAGGTAATCATGATTTATTCGTATTTACAGATGTATTTTCTGAATTATCTTTTATGTCTTTACAAGGAACTCCTTTAGGATTTTCCGCTGTATTTTGTAATGATTCTGGTGATTATACTCAGTTACATAAAGTCAACTTTGTTGATAATGATACCAATGTAAAAGTAGTAGCATTGACACAAAACACAGTAATCTATATTGAGTATTGTGATGTAAATGGTGTAATGACTTATGGTACTTATCAAGATGGTTCAAGTGGATTTAGAGCTGTTGTGAATACTGAAAACTGGTATACTTTCCCAAGTACAACTGGATTCACATCTTCTTTCTTAACTGGACCAGATGCTTTATTAACAATCAATGCTTCTGGAGTTTATGGATCTGTTATTATTGGAGACCCTCCTGTAGTAGGTAACTTTGGTATAGTATTTCAAGATGGTGCTCGCGTTGTTTTAAATGGTGTAGAAATAGGTTCCTTTGACACAGCTATACAAAATAATAATACAGGCGTTAGTTGTATTGTTCATGGCACTGGTATAAATTTAGATAATAATAATATTGATATAAACATACAACATCCTAATACATCAGGTGGTATGTTAGGTGCAGCCACTTTAACTAAAGTATTTATTGATCCAATATCAACATTCACACCTTTATTTACTGAGCAATCAGTTACCGGTGGTTTAGTTGTAGTTGGTAATATTTATACGGGAGCTAAGTTGGCCGAAGTAGTAGAGATATCTACATTTATCGGATCTCAATCTGTAGGTCTTATCTATGGAGCAGATCTTACTGATGGAGGTGGTTTTCAAGTAGATGTATCAGCTGGTATAGGTTATATCAATGATGGTACTTTAAGACAATTAACTTGGAACAATACAAACATTACATTAGCTGCAGATCAAACAAAGTTTTTATACTTTGATAACTTAGGTGTATTATTAACAGCTAACTCTAAACCTGATACCATATTTAATCTTTACTTAGGTAAGATAAGAACAAATGCTACAGGTATTGAATTCATAAGTGAAACTCCTTTTAAAATACTATGGTCAGATAACAACTCAGAAGATTATCAAAGAAATATCTTTGGTGCTTTGTATCAATTTGGATCTATCGTATCCGAAAGTGCTACACCTTTTGAATTAGATGTACAACCTGGTTCATATTATTATGGTAATAATAAGTATACTCCTTCCGGTGGGACGGCTATAACCTTCAATAGATATTATCAAGATAGTGTATCTACGTATGCAATAGAGTATACACAAACACTTGTGCCTAATGCTCTTATAAATACAGGATTTGCTTTAGTTGCAATGACTGCTACTTTTTATGCTAAACATTTACTATTAATAGTAGGTGATGGTACAAATGAGAAGTACTTTTTAGTATATGCTCAATCAGAGTATGCAACATTGTTAGCTGCTGAGACAGCTCCTTTACCAAGTATTCCTACTTATTTTGATGAAAATGTTACTACAATAGCTTCTATTATAGTACAACAAGGTGCAGCAAATATCATTCAAGTATTATCAGAAAGAAGATTACCTACAACCCAAACATCTGCTACAGCACCGGTTTCTAGTCACTTGGCATTAACAGATTTAACTACTGGAAATGCAGGTCATACTCAATTCTTATTGTTAGATGGTTCTATATCTATGATTGGAAGTTTGGATATGGCAACAAATAATATTATAAACATAGGTACACTTAACGGGGTTACTATTGAAGCGCATGCTTCAAGACATTTACCTAATGGATTAGATCCTTTAACAACAGCGGCTCCTACTACAAATTTAGGAGGAGCTTCTACAAACGCAGTAGGTATTCAAAATTCATTTTCAAGAAGCGATCATAGTCATGCGATCGATGTATCAGGAATTGCTACAACAGGTTTGCTTACATCTGCGGATTGGAACATATTTAATAATAAACAAAATACACTTGTGAGTGGTACAAATATTAAGACTCTTAATGGAGCTTCTTTACTTGGTGCCGGAAATATTACTACAACACTTGCTCAAGTATTAGCAGTAGGTGCTTTAACAAATAGTGTTCCTATTACATCCAATAATGGTAAAGCTAGTTTAATAATAAACAATACTCTTGCTACTTTACAATTTGTAAATGGTACGGATACATCATTCTTTACAACTGGTCCTACTTATTTAAACTTTGGGTTTGCTGCCGCAGTAAATTATCTGGATGTTTATCATGATAAAACTGGTAATAATACAAATATTCAAGGTAATGGTACTATACAGTTTAGTAATTTTACTGATTTCAGATTACCTGTAAGTGCTGGAATTGGTCCAAATAGTCTTATCTATGCAAATGGAACAAGCAGTATTAAAAACGTTACATTAAGTGGTGGATTAACATTAACTGCAGGAACTTTATCTTTAGGAGCAATAACCGGAGCAACAAGTTTTAATGGATTAGTTGTTACAGCTAATACAGGTGTTATTACAACAGGTACTTGGAATGCTGCAGTAATAGATGTAACTTTTGGTGGAACAGGTACTACAACAGCATTTACTATAGGTAGTATTGTTTTTGCAGGAGCAAGTGGTGTATATACTCAAAATAATGCAAATTTCTTTTGGGATAATACTAATACACGATTAGGTATTAAAACAGCAGCACCAACAGCTTTTGTAGATATTGGTGCTTCAACTACTGCTGCAGCTGCATTAAGATTAAGATCAGGTGTTGCTCCAACTACTCCTAATTTAGGAGATGTATGGTATGATGGTACAGATGTATTAGTAAGAACTGCTGCAAGAACTGATAAAGTAGCTAGAACATTAACAGGTTCTGCAACTTTAGATTTTCCTAATACTGCTGCATTTAGTTTTTCTGATTTAACAATAACTGTTACAGGAGCTGCTGCTGGTGATGTTGCTGTCGTAGGTCCTGCTGCAGCCTCTATACCGAATAATACTTTGTATTTTGCTTGGGTTAGTGCTGCTAATACAGTATCAATAAGATTTATTAATAATAATTTAATAGCTAGTAATCCTGCTTCTGGTACATTTAAAGTAATGGTATTTAAAAATATATAATCATGGAAAAACCTAGGTTTAAAATAAACAACAGTTACAACTCACCAGAGAATATTGACTTTACAATCTTTGGTTTTCATAAGGAACTTATTATAGCTTCTAGTGGATTCTTGACAGATATTAAGTATTGGAAAACTTATGATGGTATAACTTATTCAGATCTTTATGTACATGAGAAAAGATCTTTTACAGTTGATAGTGTAACAGGACTTGCTATAACAAGAACCATGATTATTGATTGGTATCTTACAGACGATACTGTAGGATATTCTCGTACATATCCTCTTAAATATTATGATCAATACCAATCTATAAAAGAAGGTATCACAAGAAGAAATAATGTAATAGATAAAGCTAAAGTCTACTGTATTAATAATCTTGGTTTAAACTATTCATTTGATCTTCTTAATTCTCTTAAAGTATACATTGATCTTTTTTCAAATGGGTATACACAACCTTTAAGAGATGCTGTTCAAGCAAGTACTAAACCTTATTTAACAGCTCAAATGAAAACGGATATAGTTACAATCCTAACTTACAACTAACATGGAGGATATAAATCAGAAATATAGAAGATTGAGGTCTCTTATTAATGATGGAGATCTTATATTATTTCATGGAACAGGTATTGTTGCCAGAACTATTCAGGCTGCGGATTCTTCCTACTACAACCACATAGGAGTAGTATTCAAGAAATGTGGAGCACTCTATATTGTTGATGCCAATGAAGACGGTGTACAAGCCGACAGATTATCTAGAAGAATCCATAAGTACAGAAAAGGTGGAGACTTCACTATAGTAAAACCATTAAGAACTTCTCAAGAGATTGAGACAGCTTTGACCCGGTTACTTACGCGTAGTGATGAAAAGACCATAAAGTATGACTTTGCTAATGGTTTTAAGGAGCTTTTAAACAGAAGATTTGGTTGGAGCTTAGTATTATCAGCTGATGATAACCGTGATATCTGCTCAGATTTTGTAAGTCAATACCAGATAGACCTTGATATCGTAGTAGAAGAATTCAAACACTTAAGAATAGCTTTTCCAGAAGACACAATCAGATATAAAAATGATTATGTGTTGGTGGTAAACTAGTAAATTATTATATTTGTAAAAACATACCATGAAACATTTAAACCCTGCACTCGATACATTAGGCTTCAAGGATACTGCATCATTTGTAGAAAGTACATTTCACCCTAATAACATCAACTTCTCTCTCATTATGTCCTCTATCTTTGGTTGTATTGCTTATTTTATTGAAAGCTTTTTAGGCTTTGAATCCATGGTTGCTGTAGCAATCCTTATACTGTTTACCTTAGAAATAACAACAGGAATAAAAGCCTCGTTAAAAGAAGGTGAATGTTTTAGTAGTAAAAAACTCGGCAGAGGTTTTCTCAAAATGATGATTTATATGTCCATGATTGGAGCAGCAAACTTATTATCTCAGCACATTCATATTAAGCCTATTTTAGGTTGGACTTTTAATTATTATGAATGGATACATTATACATCTATGAACTTTGTAATACTACAATTATTCATATCAAATATAGAAAACTTTAATAGACTAGGCTGGACAGAATTTGTACCAGTATTAAAAAAGCTGTCTAAATTTTTAAAACTTAAATAAACCAACAATGATAGTAAAGAATTTTTTATTAGCATCTGATGAGTATTATAATGAAATCTTTGAAAAAGATACAATTTATATTCATCATACAGCAGGTTCTCATAGACCTGATTATGTAGTTAATGGGTGGGAACATGATAAAACTAAAGCCGGCCTAACTTTAAAGGTGGCCACTTCCTACATCATCGGTGGAGTTTCTACAAGAGATCTTACAGATGTTACTTGGGATGGTGTAATAGTTAAAACCTTTGATGACAAATATTGGGCTCATCACTTAGGTACAACTGGAGCTAATAATTCTATCTTAAATAAAAAATCAATTGCTATTGAAATATGCAATTATGGTCCATTAGTTCTTGGTAAAGATGGGCAGTATTACAATTATGTAAACAACCAGGTGCCAGCTAATATGGTTGTTAAATTAAACAAACCATTTAGAGGATACACTTATTACCATGCTTATACAGAAAAACAAATAGCTGCTCTTAAAGAGTTGCTTTTAGATATCATCAAACGTCACCCTAAGATCGATCTTAAAAAAGGGCTTAGAGAAGACATCAGCAATCCAGATTGTCTGGAGTTAAATCAAGCTGCTTTAAAAGGTTATCCAGGTGTGTGGTCTCATAGTAATGTGAGAAAGGATAAATTTGATGTGTACCCTCATCCTCAATTAATTGCTTTATTAAATTCATTATAGTTATGAGAAATATATTACTTAAATACTTCCCAGGCACTTTTAAATTTTTAGATAACTTCTTTGAAGCAATGTCTAATAATAAAGCTGGCCATAGTTTACGTAAATGGTTAGCTGTAGGTTTTTGGTGGATCATGTTTACATTAAGTGTAAAGTATACTACTAGTGAAAATTTAACACCTGTACTAACTATTCATGCCGGTATGATTACAGCTTTAGTTATTACCTATACTGCAGGTAACATCCAAGAAAAAAAACTTAATAATGTATCAAATAAACCAACCCAAGATGAAGATCCTAAAATTTAATCTAGTACTAATCAGTACCGTACTGGTACTATTAAGTAGCTGTGTAGCAACTAAGAAACAAAAAGCCAATTTCCTTGCCAAATACTGTGAGAGAAAAGATAGCATTAGTTATGTGGTTAAAGACTCTATTGTATACAAGGATACTACCATATTTCTACCTACAATTGTTAACACTCCTATATATCTAGAGAATCCTTGTAAATTGCTTTGTGACTCACTAGGAAATTTAAAACCCTTCAGCAAGACTTCCGGTAAAGGTTCAGGACTTATATCTCATGTGCACACTGTAGGAAATAGTATTGTTTTTGACTGCAGAACAGATTCTTTAAAGGCCCGTATCCAGTGGCTTGAAAAACATCAAACTGTTGAAACCTTTTCTCATACTGAAAACACTGTCCAAAAACCTTGTGAACTAGACCATAGAACCAAGTTTGATGGATTTACCTGGTGGTGGTTCTGGATCACCGCAGGCTTGTTATGCTTATGGATTCTAATTAAAGTGGGTAAAACTTACTTAAAAGCATACCTCCCCTTCCTAAAATAATTTAAAGTAAACATTGTAAGTTTAAAAGTTTATATGTACATTTGCATATAAACTTTTTAAATTTAAAACAATGTCTACAGAAACAAACCAACCAGAACAAGAGCCACTTACCCCTGAGCAGATTGCAGAACGTAGGGCTCAACTTAAAGAATTTTATGAAAATCAAATGGAATTACTCAAACCTCAACTTGAGTATGAAACTGCTTTGGCCTCAATTGAAGAACAAAGATTTAAAAGAATGACCATGATTATTCGTCAAGCTGAAATGTCTATGGGTCCTAAAGAAGAGAAAGAAAAAATACAAGCTGAGGGTGGAGAAAAAAAAGAGAGAACTCTTAAGAAAGATTAATAATTAGTCAACAAACCAACATGGCTAGATTTAATAAAGTAGATAAAAAAGTCAAACTGACTTTGGAAGAAATAATTAAGTTTCAGATAATCACTCATTGTTATATAAATCATATAACAATCAGTGATTCTGAGATTAATTGTTTGACCCTATTGGGTCTTAACGGTAAAGCAGAATTATCAGATTTTTGTAATGCATGCTGTGTACCCGAGAACAGGGACAAAGATTCTAAGCTGGCTATTACCAAAGTTATATTCAAGACCCCACAAACAGTTAGAAATTGTTTAGCTAAACTGGCTAATTACAATATCATTAGTAAAGTTGGCTTAGGTCATAATAAAACTGTGGAGTTAAATCCGGATTTGATGATTCAGATTACAGGTAACATATTGTTGGACTATAAAATTTTTCACATTGATACCCAAGAAAGCTAGAGATTTTAAGAAAGCCACAGCTGAAGAGACTGGGTTTTCTGAAGAATTAACAAGTTCTTTGATTGATTTTTATTGGACAACTATTAGAAAGGACCTTTCTGCTCTAGTGCACCCAAATATATCGATAGTAAACTTAGGTATATTCAAGATAAAACACTGGAAGCTTGATGAGACAACAGCCCATTATGAAGAGATCATTGGTAAGATTGAAGGTAATTTTTATAAGCATGCCATGAGGATTGATATCAATGATAAACTTGATAAGATTCAAAGAATTAAAAAATTATTAAAAGAAGATGAAGAAAGATTAAACAAGAAAAAAGCATTAAGAGAAAATGAAAACATTGATAAAAATATGGAACAATAAACACTTGATTTGGCAAGGTGTTATAAACAAGTTATTTAAAAAAGACCCGATTGAGATTCTCTACAGAGACCGTAAAGCTATTTGTATGAAATGTGAATTAGTTGACAGGGTAGGTCACAGTTGTGTAATGCCAGGAACCCAACCTTGTTGTAGTGATTGTGGATGTAGTCTTGCTTTAAAATTAAGATCTCCAGATTCATCCTGCCCACATCCTGATGGACCTAAATGGAAGGAGGCTCAAGTATGAGTGGATTAATGGAGCAATTAAAAGTAGAAAATAAAAGAGTTTTTGATACATCTAAACTTCAAGATAATTATGAAGAATTTGGTATGCTGTCTTTATTAAACTATTATTGTTCAAATGGTACTATAGATTTATCCGAATATATTAGATTAAAGGAAATGACAGAATCCCCAGATAAAGAAAACATAGAAGTAGTTAAACAAATTTTACAATTTAAATATAACTTATTATGAGTGTAAGTCATGTATTATTAAAATCTAGAAGAACTGGAGCTATGCAATTTACGGAAGATTTATTTAAACAAACCTTATCAGATTTTCATAAACCGTATACTGAAAAAAGAGAGTTAGTTATTATGACTGGCCGCGGAGGTAGGGATATGCTTGATGAAGCAATTCAAAAACAAAATGATTTAGACTTTGCTGATTTTTTAGCTTCTAAAACTTATATCTCCGAAGATGAAAAAACTCGCATTCATCAAATGATTAATTCTACTCCTGATGATTATGAAGTAGCAAAAAGTATATTAACAAGCTTATCAGAAAAACATTTTTCTTATTATCACACAACTAAAAGATTAAAGTAATGAGTACCACACGTAATGCAATATTTATGACTATGGCCGAACAAGCTCATTTAGCAAATGTTGCTTTAGACATGGAGAAGTTTATAATGTATGGTACTCCCGATACCCAGAAAAAAGAAGCTAAAAATGCTCTTAGAAAATTATTAACAGAAAAGAAAATAACATTTACAAAAGCTAAAAATATTTTAAACATGATTAATTCTCCCTCTAAGGATAATTTAGATTTTGCACAAATACTTTTAGATACTTTATTAACTCAAAATGTAGCAGAATATGTCAGTAACATTTAAATCAGCCAACCATAAATATGAAAGTCTTGATCCTGAAGAAAGGATTGACTGGATTAGTGTAACTAGTTTTGTAGCAATGTTCAAACAGAAGTTTGACCCTGTTAAGCAATCAGTTAAATCTTCTACAAATCCAAGGTCTAAATGGTTTGGTATGGATCCTTTAGAAATTCAAGCTCATTGGGCTAATGAAACAGACAGAGCTATTACTGCAGGTTCTTGGTATCATGACCAAAGAGAAAGTGATTTAACTAGCATTGATACAATTCAAAGAGCTGGTAGAGAAATTCCTATTATCAAACCTATAATTAATGATGGTGTAAAGCATGCTCCAGTACAAAGATTAACTGAAGGAATTTATCCTGAACATATGGTTTATCTTAAGTCTGCAGGTATCTGTGGCCAGTCAGATAGGGTTGAAGTTATTAAAGACACTGTTGATATTGTGGATTATAAAACTAACAAAGAAATTAAGATTGCAAGCTTTGTTAATTGGGAAGGTAAATCTCAAAAGATGGAAGGACCTTTATCACATGTTGATGATTGTAATTTTAATCACTATGCCTTACAGCTAAGTATTTATATGTATATTATATTAAAGCATAATCCAAGATACAAAGCTGGTAAAATGTTTTTACATCATGTAGTTTTTGAAAAAGAGAGTGAAGACAAGTTCGGTAATCCTATTCTTAAAAGAGATACTAACGGTGAAGTAATTGTGAAAACTGTTATCCCTTATGAAGTACCTTATTTAAAAACTGAAGTTATTGCAATGATTAATTATTTACAAGATAAGAAAAAATGAGTGATGAATATGAACACCGGTCATACTGGACTAAGCTAAATGAAAGATTAAATGAAGAACAAGAAGCTATTATGTCAGAACCAATATGTTTTCATGAAGATGAAAAAGGTAACTGTTTACAGAGTTTTAGATTTGTAATGATAGATTTTAGTAAAGATGATAAACCTTTTTGTGAAACTGTAAAAAATAAAAAATGATAAGAATATTTGATTTACAAAATGGGAAGATTATTCCTACTGAGCACTGTTATACTATAGGATATCTTAAAGATATTATGGATGAATATCCTGAAGATTATTTATCAGTATATGCATTTCTTTTCTACATGGTTTGTCCAAATGAAGACCTTAATCCTTATTTCAATATAGCAGAAGATGTAAAAGAAGAAACTATTATGAGAGATGTTCGCGGTAACTTTACAACTGAAGATCCTTTAGTTATTGTAGCATTAACTAACTTAACAGTTATGTTTACCACTCCAACATCAAGGGCTTACAAGGGTATAAAAATTGCCTTAGATAACATGGGTCAAGTGATGGCTGAAACTAAACCTACATTTGGTAGAGATGGTTCAGCTACAGCTCTATTAAGAATTGCTGAGAAGTTTGACTCCGTACGACAATCTTACAAAGGAGTATACAAAGATTTACAAGATGAACAATCAACTAGAACAAGAGGTGGAGGCTCTTTAGCTTATGATCAACAATGATGAGTTACATAGTTGGTTATTTCACTATAACCCTTATAAAAAAGAATGGTGTGCTTTTAAAAGAGACCAGCTTAATGATTATTTTAATGGCACTTTAAAAGATGCTATTATTTCAAAAAATCACCGTATCTTAGTGACAGCTATTACAAAAGCTAATGGTGATACAGATAAGATAAAGCTTTTACTAAGAATTAAAAAATTAAATGGATAGTTTCTTTTTCACAGACATACCTACATGGGAAAATGGTGTTTGGACTACTACTAGTTTTAGTACTCAGGAAGACTTTGCTCTTTTTATTAAAACACTATTTCTAGAACCAGGTAAGTATGAGTTTGATGAGACTTCTTTTATTTTTGCTAAAGAAGCCAAGAAGTATCAGAAAGATAAGTTCTATTGTGAAGCTGCAGTAAAAAGTAGAGACTACATTGAATATTGGGATTCCCAAAAAATGAGATGTAGAAAAGGAGCTTTTTACAAGAACAAAGGGAAGACCTGGTTTCTCACTAGGGAATACTACATGTGGTTGAACTTCCTACCGATCAATGATAAGGAGAAAAAGAAATTTGATTTCCCTTCTGTAAGGGATGCTCAATATCACATGGCCCTATATGAATTTCTGGCTGAGTTAAATTACATGCATTGTGCTATCTTAAAGAAACGTCAGATAGCTTCCTCATATTATCATGCCGCCAAGATGATTAATTTAATCTGGTTCGAAGAAACTCCTATTCTTAAAATTGGAGCTTCTTTGAAAGGGTATGTTCTTGATACTTGGAAATTCTTAGCTGAATATAAAAACTTCTTAGATTTAAACACTGCTTGGTACCGTGATATGAATCCTGGAAAACCTTTGGATTGGATGCAGCAAATTGAAACAACCATTCAAGGAAGTAACCGAAAGACAATGGCTGGTTTGAAGGGGGTTCTAAAAGGAACATCTTTTGAGAAAGATCCAACTGCCGGTGTTGGTGGACCTTGTACTTTCTTCTTTCATGAAGAGGGTGGAATTGCTCCACATGCCGACAAAACTTTAGGTTATATGAAGCCTGCATTAAAGTCAGGTTTGATTACTACCGGAGTATTTGCTATTGCAGGTTCTGTGGGTGACTTGAGTCAGTGTGACCCTTTAAGGAAGATGATTCTTCATCCAGAGGCTAATGATATTTATCCTGTTGAGTCTAACTTACTGGATGCTAAAGGTACTTTTGGTAAATCAGGATTATTTATTCCTGAGCAATGGTCTATGCCGCCATGTGTAGATGAGTTCGGTAACTCCAAGGTTGAAGAAGCTTTGAAAATGCTAGATGTTTATTTTATACAAAAGAAAAAAGATTTAAGTCCTGAAGATTACCAGTTAGAATTGTCTCAGCATCCGCGTAATATTGAAGAGGCTTTTGCTACAAGAACTGTATCTTTATTTCCAAGTCATTTAGTGGCTGCTCAAAAAAGAAGAATTGAAGAAAAAGAATATGTTACTGAATTTATTGAATTGAGTAAAAATGCTGATGGTAGTTTCAATGTTGATAAGAGTAATAAGATTCCGGTGATGGAATTCCCTGTAACAAAAGCAACTGAAGATAAAACAGGAGTTATTGTTATGCATGAAAAACCAATACCTGGTGCCGCCTGGGGAACTTATTATGCTTCTATTGACCCGGTTTCTCAAGGTAAAACTACAACTTCAGAATCCTTATGTTCTATTTACATTTACAAGATTCCCGTAGAAGTAACCAAGGATAACGGAATAGAAGTTACAACTCATATTGAACAAGACAAGATTGTAGCTCACTGGTGTGGTCGTTTTGATGATATCAACAAAACACATGAAAGATTAGAGCACATGATTGAGTGGTATAATGCATGGACATTAGTAGAAAGTAACGTGCCCGGCTTTATCACTCACATGATCAAGAAGAGAAAACAAAAGTATCTGGTTCCTAAAGAACAGATTACTTTTAGAAAAGATATCGAGTATGTACAATCCAACTTCCAAGAATATGGATGGAGAAACACAGGTACTTTATTCAGAGCTCATATTCTTCCTTACTTAATCGATTATTGTAAAGAAGAGTTGGATACTCAAACTGATGATACAGGTAAGATTTACAAAACCATTTATGGGATTGAACGTATACCTGATATCATGGCTATGAAAGAGATGCAGGAGTACAGAGATGGACTCAATGTGGATAGGTTAATTGCTTTAGGAGCACTGATTGCCTTTGCTAAAGTTCAAGAAGCCAACCGTGGTATTAAGAAGAGATTTGAGAAAACAGATAAAAAAAGCTTGGAAAAGTCAGAAAATTTGTATAAATTGAATAACAGTCCGTTTAGACATATGGGGAATACAGGAGGAAATTTTGGCCAAAAACCACCAAGAAATCCATTTAAAAATTTAAGATAAAAGATATGCAAGTATTAAATGCAATGCAGTTAAAGAGTGGTAAGAAAGCCGATTATAATAGAATGGGTTCTATTACTCAGCCACTTCAATTTTTACCTAAAAGTGAGAAAGATCCTGAATGGACTGCCTGGAATATGGACTGGTTAGAATGGAATGGTCTTAAGCAATTAAGAAAAAATGCTAAAAGGTTAATGAAGAATTACAAATTAGCTAAAGGCACCATTGACAGAACTGACTATGTGAATGAGCCAGATAATGAAATGAGAGAAATTGTAGATACATTAGCTCAAGAAGACTTCAGTGCTTTAGAGTTAAAGTTCTACCCGATAGTTCCCAATGTTATTAATGTGATGGTATCTGAGTTTGCTAAACGTAATACTAAAATTACATTTAATGCTGTTGATGATTATTCTTATAATGATCAATTAGAGCAAAAAAGAATGCAAGTTCAGGATGTTTTATTCCAACAAGCTTCTCAAGATATTCTTGCTAAGATGTTAGATGCCGGTCTAGATCCTGAAGACCCTGAAGTACAACAACAATTACAACAACAAACTGCACCCGAGAACTTAAAAACTTTACCCGAAATCCAAGGATTCTTTGATAAAAGTTATAGAGGAATGTGTGAGCAATGGGCTGTTCATCAACATAAAATTGATGAGGAAAGATTCAAGATGGATGAACTTGAGGAAAGAGCCTTCAGAGATATGCTTATTACAGACCGTGAGTTCTGGCACATGAAGATGAATGAGGATGACTATGATGTTGAATTATGGAATCCGGTAACTACTTTTTATCACAAGTCTCCTGAAGTACGTTATGTATCTCAAGGTAACTGGGTAGGTAAAGTTGAGATGTTAACAATCTCTGATGTTATTGATAAATACGGTTACTTGATGACTCAAGAACAGTTAGAATCTATTGAGGCTATTTATCCGGTAAGATCTGCAGGTTACCCTTTACAAGGTTACCAAAATGATGGTTCTTACTATGATGCTACTAAATCTCATGATTGGAATGTCAACATGCCTTCTTTAGCTTATAGACAATACATGTCTATGTATGCTAATGGTGGTGGTATGATCGGAGATGGTGGTGGAGATATCATGCAGTGGATTATGGGAGAAAATGAAGATTATGCTCCTATGGGTGCCGCTTTTTTATTGAGAGCTACTACAGCTTACTGGAAGTCTCAACGTAAGGTTGGACATTTAGTTAAGATTACTGAAGAGGGTCAAACTATTACAGATATTGTAACTGAAGATTACAAGATTACGGACAAACCTTTGTACGATACAACCTTACTTAAAAATAAAGGTAAAGATAACTTATTATTTGGAGAGCACATTGATTGGATTTGGATTAACCAGGTATATGGTGGTGTTAAAATTGGACCTAATCAACCTTCTTTCTGGGGAATGAATAATCCTGGTGGTATTAACCCGATGTATTTAGGTATTGACCAAAATAGAATTGGGCCATTGAAATACCAATTAAAAGGTGACAAGACTCTCTACGGCTGTAAACTTCCTGTAGAAGGAGCTATTTTCAATGACCGAAATACCAGATCAACTTCTATGGTTGATTTAATGAAGCCTTTTCAAATTGGCTACAACCTTGTTAACAACCAAATTGCTGATATCCTAGTAGACGAGTTAGGCACCGTGATCATGTTAGATCAAAATGCTTTACCTCAACACTCATTAGGAGAAGACTGGGGTAAGAATAACTTAGCTAAGGCTTATGTAGCAATGAAGAATTTCCAAATGCTCCCTTTAGATACAGCAATATCTAATACAGAGAATCCTTTGAACTTCCAACATTTCCAAGTAATGAACCTGGAGCAAACTCAAAGAATGCTTTCTAGGATTCAAATGGCTAACTATTTCAAACAACAATGCTTTGAAGTAATCGGTATTACTCCTCAGAGATTAGGTCAACAAATTGGTCAAACAGATACAGCTACAGGAGTAGAGCAAGCAATTGCAGGCTCATATGCTCAAACTGAAACTTACTTTATTCAACACTGTGATTATTTGATGCCGCGTGTGCACCAGATGAGAACTGATGTGGCCCAATATTACCAATCAAGAAAACCATCTGTTAGACTACAGTATATGACTTCAGCTGATGAAAAGGTTAACTTTGAAATGAACGGTACAGATTTGCTATTAAGAGATATCAATGTGTTTGCTACAACTAAAGCAAATCAAAGAAATATCCTTGAGCAAATGAAAAAATTAGCTGCTACTAATAATACAGCCGGTGCTTCTATTTATGATTTAGGTAACTTGATGCAGGCTGAATCTTTAGGTGAGCTTACTACTACTATGAAAGCCATAGAGAAAAAAGTTGATGCTAAAGAACAAGCTGAACGTGAGTCTGCTGAAAATATGAAACAGCAAGAAATTGAAGCTGCTATTAAAGAAAAACAAATGCAGCTTGATCATGATATGTCTGAGGCTGAGAAGAACCGTAGAAAAGATATCCTCATTGCTGAAATAAAATCTGCAGGTTATGGAGCTATGCAAGATATTAATGCTAATAAACAATCTGATTATCTTGATGCATTAGGAGAAATCCAAAAGTCAGAACAGTTTCAAGAAAGTATGAATCTTCAAACTAATAAAGAAGCTTCTCAAACAGCCAATAACCGTGAGAGAGCCCAAATAGAAAGAGAGAAAATGAACACTTCTATGCAAATGAAACAGATGGATTTACAGATTGCCAGAGAAAATAAAAACAAATTTGATAGTAAAGCTAAAGCTGATAAAAAGAAGAAATAACCTTTAGCCATATACTGCAAAATATTTTTATGGAGACCTTAAAAAAATATCAAGTTTTAAAGTTTATATCTGTAAATTTGTGTATATTAATATAGTCAATTAAACCAACAAATATGATAAACGAAACAAAAACAACTGTAGAGGAAACTGATATTGATATTGATGCTTTATTAGGTACTCCAGGAGCTGACAATGTTATGACTCCTGCAAATACAGACACAGAAAAAAAACCTAGTCTTTTCAGTAGAGAAGGCAAGATGGATTTAACGTTCATTGACAAACCTGATGACAAAAAAGATGCTTCCTCACAGCAAGCAGCTTCAACTGAAGGAGCTGACAACCCGGCTGGAACAGATAAAAAACCAGAAACTGTTACAAAAGATGAATTCGAAAACATCATCAATTCAACTGAAGCCTCTACAGAAACTGAAGAAGCTACTAAAAAATCTGGTAGAGCTGGTGGCTTGGTGGAATTAACTACCAAGTTAATTGAAAAAGGCTTATTAGTTCCTTTCGAAGGTGAAGAAGATGTTTCCAAATATACTCTTAAAGACTTTGAAGATCTTTTTGAGATGAACAATAAACAAAAGGATGATAAAGCTAAAGAAGAAGTTTCTACTTCTTTCTTTAAAGGTTTACCTGAAGAATTACAAGTAGCTGCACATTATGTAGCTAATGGTGGAACAGACCTTAAAAATCTTTTCCGTTCTTTAGCAGCTTCTGAAGAAATCAAAGCTTTAGATGTTACTGATGAAGATTCTCAAGAGCAAATTGTAAGAAGTTACATGCATGCTAAAAAAGTAGGTACAGCTGAAGAAATTGAAGCTGAGATTGAAGACCTTCGCGATAGAGGAAAGTTAGAAGCAAAAGCTTTACAATACAAACCTAAATTGGACTTAATGCAAGAAGAAATTATTGCAAGACAAGTTCAAGATCAAGAAAAAATCCGAAAACAACATATGGAACAAGCTCGTGCTTACTCAGATAATATCTACAAAGCTCTTGAACCTGGTGAATTAAACGGATTAAAACTTGATAAAAAAACCCAAAGTGAATTATACGGAGGATTGACTCAAGCCAATTACCCATCTATGTCTGGCCGTCCTACAAATCTTTTAGGACATTTGTTAGAAAAATACCAATACCAAGAACCAAATCATGCCTTAATCAGTGAAGCCTTATGGTTATTAAAAGACCCTGAAGGTTACCGATTAAAAGTTAGAGAAGGTGGTAAAAAAGATTCAGATACTGAAACTGCTAGAAAGTTAAAAACAGAACAAGCTAATAAAACGGCTTCTTCTACCGCGACTGATGAATCTGATAATAAAAACAAGAAGACAGTAGGAGTACAAAGACCATCAGGAAATAATTTTTTCAAAAGATCATTTTAAAAAACAAATAAATAAATATAAACTAAAAACCCAAAACAAACACAATGTCAACTCCAGTTTTAAACAACGGTATATTCTTGCGTGACACAAACTACAATGCTAGTTCTCATGTAGATTCTTACCACTTAGTAAACATGCTTAAGGATGCCGAACCAATGGATATGGGACCAGTAGATATCTGGGCTATGTCTCAAAAAGTTGAAATGCCTTTATACCAATTATCATCTTTTGGTGGTAAGAACATTATCATGGTTGATAATGCTCGCGGTGAATACAAATGGCAAACTCCTGTATCTCAGGATTTACCTTACATCATTGAAGATATTGAACCGGCTAACCTTAACAAAGGTGTTGATGGTACAACTTTCAAGATTAAAATCAACAAACGTGAATTTGGTCATGGTGATATCATCACTTATGATAAATATAATGGTGTTGAGATGTACATTACAGCTGATGATATCTTACCTATGGGAGATGGATTCATCTACACAGTACAATTAGTAAACAATGACAACTACAAATTCCTAGAGAATAAGTATTTAACTCCTCAAACTAAATTATTCCGTAAAGGTTCTGCTCGTGGAGAATATGGTGAAAGATTCTCTGATATCCAAACTAAAGCTGGATTCCGTGAGTTCTACAACTTCGTAGGTGGAGCTGAAGCACATGTTCATTATTCAGTATCTTCTCGTGCTGACTTAATGTTAAAAGGTGGTATGAATGCAGATGGTACAGTTCCTGTAACTGAAATCTGGAGAAACTTTGACAAGAATGTAGATCCATCAATTTCTAAAATTGAGGACATTGCTTCTAAGATGGGTAAAGACTACTTAAAACGTGCTGTAGGAAATGGTACATTAACCCGTACTTTCTTAACATCGATGGAGTCTGCTCACTTAACTAAAATTGCTACTGACATTGAGACTTACTTAATGTGGGGTCATGGTGGTGGATTGAAGCAAGATGGTCCAGATGATATGCGTTTATCAGTGGGTCTTTGGAAACAATTAGACAACTCTTACAAACGCGTATACAACAAGTCTAGTTTCTCATTAGAATTGTTCCGTTCTGAGTTGTATAACTTCTATGCTGGTCGTGTAGAGTTCCAAGGTCCAGATCCTAAGAGACAATTAATTGTTCAAACAGGTATGGGTGGTATGAGATTAGTAAATGAGGCTATCAAGCGTGAAGCTGTTAACTCTGGTTTAGTAATCCAAGCTGCAAGCAACAATGGTATTGGAGCTATCTCTGGTCAAGGAATGGACTTAAACTTTGGATTTGCTTTCACATCTTATGTGATTCCTTTCTTAGCAAATGTGAAATTTGTATTAAACCCTGCATTTGATAACTTACATACAAATGATATTGAGAACCCAATCATTGATGGTAACCCATTAAGTTCTTACTCATTTGTTATCTTTGATATCACTGATACAGGAAACGATAACATCTTCATGTTAAAATTATCTTGGGATAATCAATTGAAATGGTGGTACCAAAACGGTACTATGGATTACATGGGAAGAACTCAAGGGTTCCAATCATCTGGTCAATTCAATGGTTACCGTGTGATGATGTCACAAACAATGCCAGCTATTTGGGTTAAAGATCCAACTAAGGTATTAAAAATTGTAATGAGAAACCCTATCACAGGAGGATCATTCTAATAACTAGGAAGGGTGTAACAGCCCTTCCTTTTTTCTTCACAAGTTGCAACAGACGAGGGAATCAACATCCCGGTGAAGATCAAATATTAACTATAAAAACTAAAAACAATGTCTATATTATCAACACTTGTTGCAACAAGAAAAAGAACTTTTAATTTTTTATCAGGTACCAATCAATTAGCTACCATAGCTGATGTAAATAAAGTTATTAATGCTCTTAATAACTTAGTACCTTACAGAATGTATGATGTAGCTATTACTCAATCAAGTACTGATGCTCCTGTATTATCTAAATTAGCAGCTGGTGCTAAAGAATGCGGAGTTACATGTGATTGTAAAACTGTAAATTGTGATTGTTCTTCTCCATGTGGCGATGATTCATCATTTAGTGTATCTACTAGTTATTCTGCTGTTGGTGTTTATGATTTTACTTTTACTTTAGATCCTAAAGCTTATCCTAAACCTATTAAAAATATAGGGTTCTTCTTTGGTACTTTACCAAGTGTAGAATCAAAAGTAGGTGTTGCTAAAATCAGCACTAATGTTTACAGATTAACAACAGCTGATAAATCTAATGTAGCAACAAACGGATTGTTAACAGATACAGTTCTTGCTATGAAGATTTATTTCTAAATAATTATTACCTTTACAATATAAACCAACAAAAACCAACAACATGAGTATTTCAATTGTATCACTAGCTGAAACAGCTAAATCTGGTAGTATATCTATCAAACCGTTCTTTGACCCAACTAAAACTAATCTAGGACTTGAAAAGTACGGCATGTCTTTATTTGATGGCATCTTTCATGAAGAGCAATTAGCTTGTATTGAAAGAAATGGTATTCAAAGATATCTTACCGGATTAAATGAATATGCTCCTGAAATCAAAGCTATTACTGATGAAGCTGCAAAAGAAGCTAAGATTAAGGAAATTAGAAAAGTAGTAGCTGAACTTGAAAGAGATTTAGCAGCAAATTATATTAAAGTTGATGATCCTGATTTCTGGTCTAAAGTAGTTTTACTTAAACCTGACAATCATGAGTTTTGGAGTAAGATAACAATCCGTTGTGGAAACGAGCCTGTTTATCTTGACCCCGTAAAAGACCCGCATGATTTAATTAAACTTTATGCAATTGAGGCTGGTGGATTTTCTATCATCGGTAAGAGCTTTGAAGAAGCTAGAAGCCGTTCAGTAGCTCCTAAGTTTTTCTTAGATAAGTTTGTTGAAACTGTTTCTACAAAAACTGAAGTAAGTAAATTGAGAAATAAAGCTATTTCTGAACTTACTAAGTTGTTTGATAAGAACCAAAACAAGTTATTATATGTAGCTAAAGTGGTTGATGGAAACAGTGTTCAGTATAAAAAATCTACTCCTAATGATGTTGTTTATGATAACATGGATAAATTCATTAGAGGAGAAGGTGTTGAACCAAATATCAAACGAGCTGCTCAAACTTTCATAGATGCTGCAGCTTTAGATATGGAGACTTTAAAAATAAGAGCAATTGTAAAAGATTCTACTTATTATAAATTCATCATTCCTAAATCTGATGGTTTTATTTACCATACTGAATCTAATGCTATGATGGGTCGTAATGCTGCTGATTGTATTGAATACTTAAAGAATCCTTTACAAGATCAAATCTTGTTGGATTTAACTAAGAAATTAGAAAAACACTGGAATTTATAAACATTAAAAATTAATATCATGGCTGGACAAATGAAAACCGCAAACAAGTTTCCTCAAGTTGTAACATCTCCTACTAGATACACTGGTGGAAAAAATGCAGATGTTACTGTAGTTACTAACCCTACCCGTTACACTGGTGGTTTGAATAAAGCTGCATGTGATGTACCAAATGGTAGATTAAAAAAATAATCATGGCAAAAGTAAAAACAAATACTCCAGCAAAAGTTTCTAAAAAAGCATCTGTTAAATTTACAGGTCCTCAAAGCAAAGCTCCAAAAGGGGCTGTACCAGCAATGAAAATGGGAGGTGCTAAATCTAAAAAATCTTGTTAATATGGCAAAGACAAAAATATCAAGTGATCCTTACCAGGCTAAATGGGATTTGGATACTTTAAGACAGGCTAAAGAAATTGAAGCTAATAGAGCTAGAATGAATGCTGCAAAAACATATGCTAAAGAACAAGTTAAAATGTTAGGTGGTATAGTTTCAGGTTCAGGAAAGGCTCCAGCTAAAAAAACTACTACAAAAAAGAAGTAGTCATGGCTGATAAAAAGTGGATACAGAAAGCTACCGCTTCCATTAAAAAAAGAGGTACAGCAGGTAAATGTACACCTATTAGTAAACCAGGTTGCACAGGTAAAGCAAAAGCATTAGCTTTGACTTTTAAAAAAATGGCTAAAAACAGATAGTATGGCTAAAGAAATGATTAAAAGAAAAGACGGTAGTGTTTCCCAAAGAGGTCTCTGGGATAACGTCCGTGCTAACAAAGGCTCTGGTAAAAAACCTACCAAAGAAATGCTTAAACAAGAAAAAAAGATTAAATCTAAAACTAAGAAATAATGGCTGATACAGATCAAAAAATTAATAAGTGGGGATTAGGTTTAGAATATGCTGACTCTACTAAATATAAAATGGAAAAAGGAGATCATATTTCTAAGTATGAAATATGGGAAGAAATAAAAAAAGCTTTTGAAGAAGGTTTTGATAAAGCTAAAGAACTTTATAATATAAAAGACTAATGGTAAAAGATTTAAAAATATGGAATATGCTTTGTAAAAAGCTAAAACATCTAAATGATAATAACTATACTGCTAGAAAAATTTATGATAATTTAAAAAGAATTAAATAATGGCAAAAACTCCAGCATGGACCAGATCTGAAGGTAAAAGTAAAACTGGTGGGTTAAACCAAAAAGGTAGAGACTCTTATAATAAAGCTAATCCCGGATCAAATCTTAAGGCTCCACAGCCTGAAGGAGGTCCTAGAAAAAAATCATTCTGTGCAAGAATGTCTGGTGTAAAAGGGCCAATGAAAAAACCTAATGGTGAACCTACAAGAAAAGCATTAGCTTTGACTTTTAAAAAAATAGCTAAAAAGAAGTAATATGAAAAAAGCAAATGCAGCCAAAGTAATGAAACACTTCAATGATCAGCAAGATAAGTTGAACAAAGGTGGTTCTATTCTTTCTACAGACTCAAAGATTTTGGGTGTGTATGGTAAGACAGTAGAAGGTAATTCTCCTAACAAGAAACAACCGCGTGTTGAGGTTCAGCAGGTGTTTAAAACAAAACCATTTAACTTTGGATAATGCTTAATTCAGCTATTCTCATAACTAATACAGTAGAGCCTACCCCTAAAAAAAGTAGAGCTCTTACTTATTATTATAAAAATAAAGAAAAAATAGCTGCATATAAAAAAGCTCATTATCATGCTAATATTGATACATATAAAGCAAGAGCTGCCAAGTTTGGTAAAAGTGAAATTAGAAAAAAGTATTTAATTAACAATAAAGAAAAAACAAAGACCTATAATAAAGAAAGATGGTTAAAAGTAAAAGATGCTAAACCTCATTTAAAAGCTATTTATGGTATAACTTTGGAAGAATATTCTTTAATGTTTGAAAAACAAGAAGGTTGCTGTTCAGGTTGTAAAAAACATAGATCAACTTTAAAAAGTGATTTATGTGTAGATCATTGTCACACAACTGGAAAAGTAAGAGGTTTATTATGTGCAAAATGTAATACAGCTTTAGGAATGATTGAAGATAATACTAATACATTGTTAAATCTTATAACTTATTTAAACAATGCTTAATCAGGCTATATTAATCAAAGTGAAAAATCGCTTAAACAAATTATCATCTAATGACTACGATAATATTGAGTCATGGCAAATTGTTGAGGCTTTTAACAAAGGACAGGTTGACTGGTGCCGTAGAAATTTACATGGATTAAATATTGTAAAAGAAGGTGATGAACAGTCTACTAGGAGAATAGATGATTTACAGGTTTTATTAACTACTTTATCATTAACCCTTGTTAATAAACAAACTTATTTTGAGAGTACTAATTTCCCGGCTAATTATTTACAGTGGAAAAGAGTATCAGCAAATGCTAAAAGTGATTGTTGCCCAGAACCAAAACCTATGATTGTTTATCTAGGTGAAGTGGCCAATGTAGATGATATCTTAAGAGATAAAAACAAAAATCCTAATTATGATTGGGGTGAAACTTTTGCTACTATTTCCAATAACCAAATCCAGATTTATACAAACGGAGATTTTACAATAGCTAATGCTTCATTTGTACATTATAGACAACCAAGACATATTCAAATTGCTGGAGTTACGGATCCTTATACAGGAATTGTTCCTGCAATAGATATAATCTCAGAATTTAAAGATGACTTAGTTGAAGTATTTATTGATGAAGCTGTGAAAATCATAGCTGGTGATATTGAGTCTATGACTCAGGTATCTATCGCGGCACAAAGAACTGAACAAAATAATTAATTATCATGAATCAACCTTTTGTAAAAAGACCAGGCACAGAAAAAAAATCAGATACCCTAGAGACCAGTGTTGCTAGTTGTGTATCTGAGTTAATGAATGCTGCAGTGTCTATGCACAAGATGCATTTAAAGATTACAGGTGTTGGATCATATGCCGGCCATAAAGCTCTTAATGAATTGTATGATGCTTTACCGGGACATGCCGATGACTTAGCTGAACAGTTCCAAGGAGCTTCTGAAAAGTTATTATCTTATGAGGATCTTGCTCCAAAATCTATTAACTCTGTAGGAGAAGCTCTAACTTATATGAGAGAGATGGCCCAAACAATTACAGCTTTACAAGCTAAAATGCCTTACAGTGAAATCATAAATGACCTTGATACTATCAAGTCTACATTGAACTCAATAAAATATAAATTACTTTTCTTAAAATAAATTTGGAAATTCATAAAGAATAACATATATTAGTATTAACTTTTATTTATAAACAACAAAAAACAAAAACAAAATGGCTTATTTTAATCACGCGTTCAGCAAAAGATTCTTAGGAACTGGTGCTACAAGAACAGCTCTTTCAACAGGAGCTCCAATCACAGCTTTAAACCCTGCTTCAACAGGTGGTATGATTACTACTGCAGGAACTACTACAGCTACATTATCAACTTTAACTCCAGGTTACTTTGGATTCTTTGATCCAAAAACTTATCTATGTGTAGGTACCGTAGTTGCAGATGCATGTTGCCCTTTATTGTTAGCTAGTTCTGCTTTGCAAACTAATGACAAAATTGGACCTTTTCACGGAGGATATAAAGAAACTAACAAATCAAAAGTTATTAACCCTAAATATGTACAAGCTGCATATCGTGTTGATGACTGTGTTCCTAAACAAGCAGTAACTTCTGTAGGTGTAACTCCTGAAACAGTAGTACCAGGTTTACCTGTTACAGGTTTCCAAGGTGGTACAGTTCAAGCTAACTGTCCATATGAGTTCTTATGTGGTGAAACTTACTACTTAAGAATTGATGTTAAAGGTTCACCAGCTTTACGTGCTTTAAATCACAATGCTTACCAAACATTATCTGCTTACACAGGTTGTTGTTCTGGTCCTGTTCCTGATGCAGTTGACCCTACATTAGTGTACATTGAGTGGGCAAAAGCTTTAATTATCAATAACTATTTAAATCCATTCGTATTACCAGTTGTATTTGATACAACAGGAGCTCCTTGGTATGCACCAGGAACAACTGTAGATCCTATTTCAGGAGCTGCTGTAATTCCAGCTCAATGGTGGGATGCTTACGTATCTCCAGCAGGACCATATGCAGGTTTAACTGCAGGTATGCGTTTATTTGGAGCTTATGTAGGAACTGTATTTGGAGATTGTACTTTCCAAATCACTGATTTCTTCGAAAGAGAGCCAGTTAAAATTTATGCATCTTTAGTAGATTACAATGGTGATCCATGTGTATTTGAAGGATTATGTGTATACAATGATTGTTTAGGTTTACAAGGTATGGGCTTTGGAGATACAGTTTTAAAAGACTTTATCTTATCTGAGTCTTACTTACAAAACTTCTTCCACTCTGATTTACGTATCCGTGAAATTACTCAAGGTTATGATATCAGTAATGCTATCCCAAGAAATGCTTTATACACTCGTTACTATATCTTACATAGTGTACCTCGTTTCAACAACCCATCTGGAGTTTTTGATAATGACCGTTACATGTTAGAAGTAGTTACAGGAACTGCAGGTAATGCTGCTTTAGATACTTTCTTAGCTACATGGTTAGATACATGTGCAAACTGTGTTCCTTTTGACACACATGCTTGTGTAGCTTGTGTACCAGAACCTAATGCTTAATTATTAACCTAATAAAAAATAAAAAGGAGGAGACAAAAACTCCTCCTTTTTTTATATCTTTGTATTATGTCAAAACATGTATTAAGTCTGGAAATTCCAGATACAATGAATAAATGTATCTTCAGAGTAGTAGATACTAGTGTGTATGCAACAGGTATACCTATTACATGTCCACTTTTACAAATAACGGTTCCGGGATTTAATACTCCTGTAAACTTTGCTTCCCCTCAAATTGAACCAGGTTTTAATGCAAATATGACAGCTTGTGATTTAGAGATTCAATCTAATGAATGTGGTACTCAATTTTATGATGTTCCTGATGGAATTTATGTTATTAAGTATAGTGTGCAGCCAAAAGATTATGTATATGTAGAATATAATCATCTTCGCGTAACATGTGCACTTAATAAAATCAAAGCTATTTATTGTGATTTACAATTAGGAGCTTGTGATCCACCAGCAAGTAAGAAAGATAAGCTTAATCAGATTAGATTAATAGAACAATATCTTAAAGCGGCCAAAGCATATGTAGAAGATTGCCACGATCCTAAAAGAGGTATGGAACTTTACAAATATGCTAATTCTCTATTAGATAAAATGACCTGCAGTACAGGTTGCAAAACATGTTAAACCAATAAAAACCAACATAAAATGACTTGTTCAAATTGTAAAACAACACTAGGTTGTTCTTGTCAAAGAAAGACAGCCTCAAATGGAGTTAGTGTGTGTAACACATGTTTAGCTACTTACGAAGCTTCATTGAAAGGATTAACTGTTCCCAAACCGGGAACTCCTCAAGTAAGAACTTTTAGAGCACCTAATTCAAAATAAAAATAAGCTATGGCATGCATAACATTAACATCTTGTACTTTAAATGATACTACAGTATTAATTACTGATTCAGTTGTATCAGCTCCTTTGATGGCCTATATAGGACAAAATGTTAATGTTATAGGCTATCCTGGTATTTGTTTTTATGTAGAATTAAATGAAACAGGATGTTTAGATTGTGAAAAAGCTGCTAGTATATTATTAGCACCTGGTAATCCAATTTGTATTAATACCATTCCCTACAGAGCCTATATATTAACACCGTGTGATCCTCAGTTGCCAAGCTTATTTACAACACAAGTTTTATATCCATATGATGGATTAACTATTACTTTTTTTGGACAAGGTGGGGCATGCTATACAGTTAACGGAAGCCTTACAGTACCTACAGATATAAACTCAGTAATTGTACAATGTCCTGAACCTTGTGCTTGCACACCTGTGGTATGTGGATGTCCTGATGGTTATGTATTAAATCAAGCCGGCTTATGTGAAGGTACAGTGAGTGTTCCTCCTATTAATAATGGCACACAGTATACAGTAGCTCAAGCTCTTTGGTTTGAAGGTACTTTTGGTACATTAGCTGCAGAATTTTATGAAGATATCACTAACAAACCTTGGCCTATTTTATCAACAGCTCCAGGTAATGTAAGTGCTTATACGGATAATACCTTAGTTCCTTTATTAATTACCAATACTTTATCTAATCAAATTTGGGGAGGACTGATGTCTTCTTTAAATTTTAGAATGAGAATTGCTGGTGTATGGACTAACTCATTTACATGGGATCCTATTGATGAATGGATTGGTTTTAGTTATTGTGTTACCCTTACAGAAACTAAAACTTATTACATAGCATATGCTGTAGATGACTTTGCCCGAATATTTATTGATGGTGTATTGATGCTTAATCAAGATACTTCAGGTTGGGCTTTCAAGAAATTACAGATATTTCCAATAACTTTAAATGCCGGCTTACATATCATTACAGGTGAAGTAAAAAATGCAGGAGTAAGTGCTATATTTGCTTTTGAAATTTATGATGCTACTTTAGCTCAATTATTAGCCGTTGCTCTTCCTGGTGATATTGATCCTTATATTGTATTTAGTTCTGGAGATCAGATTGGCCTTAATTGGCAAACTGGTGAAACTTCAGGTTATTCATGTCCCGATGGATATGCTTTAAATACTTGTGATGGTTTAAGTTGTACTCAAATTGTAACAATTCCTCAAGTTCCTTGTGAAGCTTGGCAAATAACTTTTTGTGAAGGAACAGGTTTAGATCCTATTATTACAAGTACTGATTTATCAGGTTATATTGGAAGTGTCTATGAAATTACATATACCCCTTTAATAAATCCAATAGCTATTACAGCTTGTGGTAGTGTAGCTCAAGCCCCCTCTCAACTAGCTCCTGCTTTTACCGGTACCTTTTCTGAGATAAGTTATGACTGTTGTGAATCTTGTATGGCTATTTGTTATCTTTTAGAAGATTGTCAAAATGCTGTGCCAGATATGATTTTATGTACAGATTTAAGTGAATATGTAGGAAAAATCATTAAGATTAAAGGTTGTGGTGATATCTGTTGGACCGTATCTGAAGCTAATTCTTGTGTGAATAGTATTAAGTTTGAAGGTGAAGTTACAGAATTTGATACTTGCTTGGAGTGCTTACCTCCTACTCCGGTACCAGTTCCTTTAGAACTTAACCTTAGAAAAGTAAAACCTGGTTATAACAGTCCCAATTCATGTGTAACACTTGAGTATTTACAACGCGTTAACTGTAATTTTGCATTACAAGTATATAATGAGATGTTGATTAAAAGATATGGTATTACTGTATGTTGTGATCAGGATGTTGATACTTGGGATATTCAAAAATCAGAATTAGATTATATGCTTATGGGTGACCCGAGCATGTGTAAATCTACATTATGTGATTGCAAAGCTCCTTGTTTAATAGATGCTATCTTTACTTTGGTACCTACTTGTGTAGAACCTATATTAATCAGTGCTACTTTAGATGATTTGTGCTTTCCTCCTGTTTTTACAGATGGTGTAGTTACTGTAGAAACTCAATCACTTCCTTGTAATTGTTATATATTAACAGGAACTGATTATACTTTAGGTTGGATTGATTGTTGTTGTGAATACCAAACAGCAACTTTTACTTCTAATGCTACAGTATGTGCACATTATCCACCTGTTATTTTAAGTGGTGTAGTTGCTATACTTGCAGCTGAAGAATGTGGTAGTGATTTATGTGTAGCTCCTTTACCTGTATGTTATTGTTGGAATATAATTCCAGGACCTGGTGGAGATCAAATAAGATATACAAGTTGTAATGATATAGATGTTATAATTAGGGTTTCATCAAGTGATAATATTAGCGTTTGTTCTGAAACAACCCCTACAGTTATCAATGGCTCCACAGTAACTAATACTGGATTCTGTACTACAAATTGTGGTTTAACACCTTCTTGTGTGTGTTATCAAGTTATAATAACATCCAATGATCTTAATCCTGCTACAGTAGATATGGTAACTACTTCTTGTAATAATCCTTTAGTTCCTATTACTACAACTATTGTATCAGGAACTCCGACTTTATTGTGTTCTGGAAAAGTACCTACATTTACATCAGCTAGTGCTAATGCTGTTATAAATATATTAGTTAAAAATACTATAGCTTGTGTAGATTGTCATATTCCTATTCCTTGTGTATGTTACCAAGTATTAATGCCAGCTTTAGGGGGAACAATTTCTTATATACCTTGTGGTTCTACATCGGGTTATTTAAATGTTACATTAGGAGCTGGATGGTCTTATCATTGTTCAGAATCTGGTGCTCCATTTTCAATATCTGGAGGAGCTCCTTTAAATGTAACCGCTATCAGTAATGATTGTGGTTTAGGCGAATGTGTACTAACACCTGTTTGTAATACACAAACTAGTTGTTATACAATAACAAATTTAGGAGCACCTACTACTTTATTATATGATAATTGTTTTGCTTCATATATTATATTGAATATGACTGGTGTAATTAATATTTGTGATGCAGGTTCTGCACCTCAAATTGGTTCTGGTACAGTAGTACTTAATGGTCCTTGTACAACAGCTTGTACATCTACACCAACAGAAACTTGTCAATGTTATAGAATTTCAATTAATACAGCAACTCCGTGTACTTTTGAATATATTGATTGTAACGGTGTTCCAGCTACAAAAGTTATCACAAGTACTGGTACAATATGTGCTAAAAATTATCCTAACTTAACAACTTTTGCAGGAGGTGTTGTAACTATAACTTATTCAACTGATAATTGTGGTTTAGGTCAATGTATATAAACTTTGGAAATATAATAGAAAATCCGTATATTAATAATAAATTTACAACATAATGAAACCATTAAATATAGATAAATCAGGATGTTCTAATACATCATCAAATTGTGTAGTTTGGCAAGGACCTGATATTCCTTGTATTGCTCTATGTAAAGGAGATTCTATTACAGAAGTGGTGTATAAATTAGCAACTGAATTATGCACAATCATGGATACTTTTGACATGAATGAGTATGATTTAAAATGCTTTGCCGGTGGTGCTTGTAAGCCAGAGACATTTAAAGAATTTATTCAACTTGTTATTAACAAGATTTGCTATGTTCAAGAATGTTCAGGTTGTTTAAATAGTTGTGACCCATGTAATACTACGGTGACTCCAACTGTTCCTGTAGTACCGCCTCCATCTGGAGGAGATCCTATTGTTCCAATAGCACCAGCATTTAGATATGTTAACCAATTTGGTGATATAGTAACTACTATGACTACTAGTGAATATGCTGTAACTATTGGTAACCGTGTTTCAAATATTGTAACTACTATTAGTACTATAAATGCCACATTAGTAAATCATAATACTAGAATTACTAATTTAGAAAATGCTCCAGCACCTGTCTATCCTACTCCTGTAATGACTCCGGTTTGTGTAACAGCCTCTATACCTACAGATTCATTTACAGTATTAACAGCATTAGAACAACAATTTTGTGAGTTAAGAATTGCAACAGGTACTCCTAATAATATTTTTACAAATATTGGCAATCAACCTGCAAATTTAGGAGCTACTCCAACTTTAAATAATCCATTAGCTCTTATTAGTTCATTACCTGGTTTTAACAATACAGTAGCTAATGAAGCTGATTCTATTGGTAATCTTTGGGTTGTAGTTTCAGATATGAGATTAGCCATTAAAAATATTATTGATAATTATTTACCAAGTGATTGTGCAGCTATAGGAATGACCATATTTGCAAGTTATGCTCCTACAACATTAACAATTTTTATTAATGGTACCATACCTGGTACATTCTCAAATACATTTCCTGCAGGAACTATATTTACTATAACTGATGATTTTGGTGCTAGTATGAGAGTTACTATTGATATACCAAGTATGATTAATACAATGGGAGGGTTTCCTGTTAATATATCAGGTAGTGGTTTAAATACAACTTCTAATTTAACAATTAATGCTAGTCCTAGCTTTACAAGTACTACTACTGGATCACAGTGTCAATCAACATTACAATTTGTAGTTGTTAATCAAGCTAATTGTGCAGTAGTTACTTATGGTACAACTACAACAGCTCAGATTGATTACACGTATACTACAGCAGCTATTACAGCAACATATAGTATTGAGCTTTGGGATGCTTTAACAAATACATTCTTAGGAGGATATAGTGTTGCTAATACTATAGTTCAAGTAGTATCAGGTTCATTCTTAGCAGCTTTCCCTGTATTACCATTAACTCAATACAAATTAAGATTAGTAGTAACAGTAAATTCAGTAGATACTTATTGTGACTTTACTTTAGTAACAACCACATAAAATAATACAACATGAATAATTGTCCAAATTGTAAAAAAGAATGTAATAATGGTGAATGTGGTTGCATTCCTAAAGGGTTGACTACACCACCATCTTGTCCTGGAGATTTACCAAGCTGTCCAGAGCCGAGTCCTTGTAATGAAACATTTGATGCTAAATGTGTATATTATACAGGTACAGGAAATGACTGTTTAAGTATAGAAACTGGTCAGACTGTTGAAGCGGTTATTAATAACTTAGCTTCTCAGTTGGCTCCTTTTATTTGCTTGGAGTGTGCAAGTTTGATTATTCCTGCAAACAATGCTACAGCTGTATCTAATACACAAGCTCTTAATTGGAACATGATACCTGGAGCTTCTTCTTATGATGTATATTTAGGTACAGATTCTTTAAATTTAACTTTGGTATCAGTAGGTCAAATATTAACTTCTTATACTCCAGCCTATCCTTTATTACCGGATACAACTTATTTTTGGAAAATCATACCTTATAATTTAGCTGGAGTACCAGTGGCAACTTGTCCTGTCTTTACTTTTAATACAGTAGCTGCTCCATGCTTAAATCCTTTATCTGATTTATTTACAAAAATATTAGGATATATACCATCACAAGGTATTAGAACTATTGATGTTGTAATAAATGGTATTGAAAATTATTTAGATGCTGGAGAATTATTAACTAACTGTAATCTATGTTGCCCTGATTGTGAAGCTACTCATAGATATGTTTTAGCATCAGCTCCTTTATATTCTGTATATTATGAGGCTGTTTACTCAACTACATGTTTACCTCCTTGTTGTATTGAAGTTGATGCTTCATTAACAGCTATGAACACAATTAAAGAAGGTCAGGGTAATGTAGCTTTAAGTACAGCTTTTGCAACGGTTCCTCCTAATACTAATTGTTGTGGTACTAATTTTAGTGAATGTGCTGCTAGAATAAAAACTTTATTACCTAATAAATGGGGAGGAATATTTGTTGGATTAGGTGTAGTTGAAGAATCTAGTTTTAATGGTACTACTGAATTATGTATTATAGCTGATTTTATTGAAACTTTATTACCCTTATTTACAGAAACAGATGTGGCAGACGTTATCAAAGCTCTTTTAAATAAAGGTTTTGTTGTAGATTGCCGTCCTGAAGGAACTATCATTGCTAGTGTAGCAACTTATCTTACTTATTTAAACAATGTAAGTGTTGGTGGATGCTTATGTTACAAACCTTGTTAATTAATTAAAAAATAAAAATATGACACCAGCTATTATAACTGTAAATTTTATATCAAATTATGCCGGCCCACATAGAATCTGTTGGAGAATTCAAGGTTCTGGCAATCCTTATGTATGCACTAATATTGTTGATTGTTTAGGAGGTGGTAATACTTGCCAGGCTTTAATTAACACAATGGTTGATCCTGAGTTATGTGATCCTATAATTTTTGAAGGATATATCCAAGCTACTTGTAATGCCGAAGGTTCTCCTACAGGCCAAGTACCATTTACAGTAACTTATACACCAGATCCGAGTTGTAAAGCTTATCAATTATCAAATAACACAGGTGATGCGTATGATTTTAATATATCTGAATTAGGTTTAAATTGTGATGGTACAACTAGACCTGATATCTTATTAGCTGATGGAGGTATTATTTACTTATGTGGTATTGCTGGTATGCCTCAACGTATTATTGATTTATTCAATGTAATTCCATATCCTAATATATGTTGTGGAGTATGTAAGAATTATACCGTAAATTCAGCAACCGGTACTGATGCTACAATTTATTATATTGATTGTACTACAAGACAGTTTATGACAGCAGAAGGACCTAAAACAGGAGACCCTGGTTTAGTAATTTGTGCAGTAGAAGGAAGTATAACTGGAGATCAACCATTAACTATTATAGTCAATGGTGATTGTTAAATATTGAAAGTCAGGGTTTGTTGGTTTAAACCTGGTCTAACAGGCACTCCTCGGTTAAATTATACCGGGGAGTTTTGCTTTATAAACACTTGTAATTTACACAATAAAAGTTTATTTTTAAAACTTGAAAATATTATGTATATTTAGTTATGAAAGACTTTAAAAAACCAGACTTAAATGCCCCTAGATGTCGCGAAAGTATACATCAAATCTTAAGTAATGATTTTGTTAAAAAGTTCATTGAAAAATATCCTCAGTATGCTCATCTTAGTTTAAAAGATGTAAGATTAATATTGAATACTTTTCATGGTAAATTATGGGATCATGTGGTTCATAATAGAGAAGGTATAGAATTGCCTGAAGGACTGGGTTATATATTTTTAGGAACTTGCTTTAGTGCTAAAAAATATAATACTGATTTTGGAAACTCTATTAAATCAGAGAATTTACTGAGACATAGAAATTTTGAATCTGATAATTTTTTAGCTAAGATTTTTTATACCAATTATGCTAACAAATACAAGTTTCGAAACAGAGAACTTTGGATATTTAAAGCTCATAGGGATTTTAAAAGAGCTGTGCCTCCATCATATAGAGAAAATTGGAAGATATTTTTACAAGTAGAGAATGGTAAACACATTACAAAATATTTAAAAACTATATTTAAAAGTGACTGGATTAGAAAAGTTCAGAGTAACTTTGTAATTGATCCTTTATATAATGAATTTGATTTAACATAAACAAAATGACTACAATAGGTGATAGCGTATCAAGATTAAGAAACTTAGTTAAAGGTGTCAAAGAAGATGCTTTCTTAACTGATCGATTTTTGTATTCTCTTGTATTAAAATATGCAAAGACTCTAATCCGTAGACAGGATAATGAGAACAAGATTATGAGATTTCAAAGTTTATTTGAACCATTACCTTGTGTTGAATTAATTGAAGTTGATAAGATTGAGGCATGCTGTGCTGGAATAAAATCCAATTGCACAATCATGAGAACTAAAGATAAATTACCTACAGTATTAGAAGGAGCTTATGGTCCATTATTCAGAACAGTAAGTTCAATCGATGGTTCTATTCAATGTTTTAAAACTTATCCGAGTACTTATACTAGTATGGCTAATACTAAAACATTCAAGTATAATACTAATAAATATTACTGGTATTTAGATGGCTATTTATATTTTCCAAATATTGTATGGGAATCAGTAAGAGTAGAAGGCTTATGGAATGAAAGTGTAGCCATGTATAAATGTGACGGAGATGTATGTAAAAAAAGACAAGATGATGATACACATATTCCAGAATACTTATTTGCAGAAATTGAACAAATGGTACTTAAAGATTTAACTGTGTTAATCCAAATACCAATACAAAGTGTAGACGATAATCAGTCACCCCTTAGAACTTAATTAACAGTTACTATAAAAATATTTAACAATGTATAATTACACCGTAAAATACAGAACTTTTGATGAGATGCTTAATGATGTACAAGTAGATTTTCAAAATCTATCATTACAAAATATGATAGAGCCTCAACAATTATTAAAAGTTGCCAAACGTGTAACTTATGATTTAGGCTTAAGAGTTATGATGACTAAAGAAGCTATTCTTGATGTATGCAATGATCATGTAAAATTACCTGATGATTTTTATACTTTAAATTATGCATTAGTTTGTGATGATGTTACTATTCATGAAGCTGTAAGTCAAGGAACGCATATCACAGAACAATCTGTTATACCTCAGTATCATCAAACACCGGCTGTTATTAGTTCTTGTACTGATGGTACAGTGAATTGCCAATCTTGTGGTGTACCTTGTAATACTTGTGCTTGCCAGGTTAATCCTGCAGTTTGTCCTGTATTACCTGAAGGACAAAGTTATTGTGTGAAACCAAAGATTCAAATGAATTGTAAAGGTGAATCTTATGAGTTAGTTCAGATTGTAAATACTCAATCTAGAACATATAAAAGATTATGGCCTTTACAAATGTTGACTAATGATCAAAGTATTGAGTGTGGTTGTCCGAATCTTTATGTAAAATCACCTACTCAAGGTTGGATTAAAGATAATTTTTTATTTACTAATCTTGGAGAAGGTAAAGTTTATATTAGTTATCAAGGAGCTATGGAAGATGACCAAGGTAATTTATTAGTTGTTGATCATCCTGAAATTAATGAATATTATGAGTATGCTGTTAAACAGAGAATACTTGAAAATTTATTAATGAATGATGAGAATGTAACAGCTAAACTAAACCTGGTAGAACAACGCTTAAGACAAGCTCGTAATATTTCAAAGTCTATTGTAAATACTCCTAATTTTTCTGAAATGAAAGCTTTATGGGAAGCTAATAGAAAAGCTCAATATGCTAAATATTATGACCAATTTAAAAGTTATAGTCAATATAGTGATTTCGGTAGAGTGAATGGTTTCCAACAATCTAGTAACAGATTTTAATTATGGCTGATGAACAACAAAATAATAGTGGTGGTCAAGTAAGAACCTTTGACAAATCTTTAAATGAAGATGTCAATGATTTTCACTTGCCTTCAAATGAATGGACTCAAGCCCGTAATGCTATTAATAATTCAATAACAGGGGATTTAGGAAAGTTGGGTAATGAACCAGCCAATAAAGAATGCATTAGGTTAACATATCCTTTTGCAACCATGACTGGTTTTATTTATGTAATTGAAGATTACTGGTTAGTATATTCTACAGATGGTGCAGGTATTTCTGAAATTGGTTTATTCCAAGAAGGTAGTTGTTCTTACTTACCTTTAGTAAATGATTCTTGTTTAGGTTTTACTTTAGAAAATCTAATCAAAGGAGTATCTCGTTCAACAAGTGCTTGTACTTATAAAGCTTACTGGGATGATGGATTAAATCCTTCAAGAAATTTAGAATTTAATATTCCTGAAGATATGATTGCAGCGGCTGCTGCTCCTACAGACCCCATTCTAAACCCTAATTATTATACTAATCCTGAAAGTGCTATTCCTTGGATACAGACTTGTGTTGATTCAAATGGTGGATTACCCGGAGGTTGTATTATTTGTACAAATACACCAGCATTAGACTGTGACAAAATCAGATTAGCTTTATTAATCAAGCCTATTTGTATACGCGTTGAAAGAGGATATGCTGGAGGTAACTTATTGAATGGCTCCTATATGGTAGCCATGGCCTATGCTGTAAAAGGACAAAAAATTAGTGACTTATATGTTTCTAATATTCAACCATTATTTGATCAGAACAACAGTGCTTCAGCTTTAGATGTATTTATTGATGATATCGATCTTACATATGATGAAGTTATTGTATATACAATTTCCACAATCAATCAACAAACTGTTGTTAGACAAGCTGGCTTATACAGTACGCGTCAAACAAGATTAAGCTTTGATACAATTTTTGATACATGGCCGGCTTTTCCTATTGAGCAAGTCCCAATCATGTCACCAATAGTTAATAAATCTGATGCTATGTATAACGTAGGAGAGTATTTATTAAGAGTAGGTCCTACATCAAAAGAAGATTTCAATTACCAACCTTTAGCCAATCAAATTACTTGTAAATGGCAATCTGTAGAATACCCTGCTGATTACTATCATAAGGGCGGTAATAATGTGGGATATATGAGAGATGAAGTCTATCCTTATTTTATTCAATGGATATATGATACAGGAGATAAATCTGCTTCTTATCATATTCCAGGTAGACCAGCTTCAGCTGCAGATAAAGCTCCTTTGCCGCCAACTGTAGGTAATAATATTTATCCAGATGATGATGAGTATTGGAAAGTTTATAGTACTTCTTCAATGGGGCCACTAACACCTTTTCCAAATACTGTACAAGCTGATGGTGGAGTTCTTATTGCTGAAGGCTTAATGAGTTATTGGGAATCTTCTGAATTTTATCCAGATAAAAAACCAGACATCTGGAATTCAAGTGCACATCCTTGGTCTACAGTGGGAACACTTCCTTATTCTTATAGTCAAATTTCTGATTATGATTTGTGTGGTACACCGATAAGACATCATAAATTTCCTGAAGATGCTATTCCTGGTAGCTTTGATAAAGCTTCAATATTTGAAACTGGTGGTAATAAGATTAGAGTTATGGGTGTAGCTTTTGATAATATCAAAGCTCCTCGCGATAACAGTGGTAATGTTATACCTGGTATTGTAGGATATAGAATTTTAAGAGGTACTCGTAATGGTAACAAAACTGTTATTGCTAAAGGTATTATCAATAATATGAGATCTTATCTTATACCAAATGCAGGTTCTTCAAAATTAGGATTATTTCCTAACTACCCGTATAATGATTTAGGAGGAGATGATTATTTATCTATTAACAGATCTCGTACATTAAATGATACAGTAGTAGGTTTTCCTTATCCTTCAGGTATAAGTGGAGCACCTAATCATTTTAGTGAAAGAGATTATACTTTTCATTCACCAGAAACTAACTTTAATAATCCTTTTCTAGCAACAAAAGAATTTAGAGTTTATGGTAATATGTGGGGAGAAACTACAGGTAAATTTGATTTATCTGAAAAGCATCCTAAAGAAAAACTTATTAGTAACTTATCTTTTTTAATTGCCAGTATTGGTGGTGTTGGTCTTGCTGTAGTAGCGGCCAACGGAACAAGACAAAGTACATATAAAAAACCACAAACTATGGGACTTACTACAAGTTCTACGGGTTATACTATTATATTTTCACCATCTATTAGTGATCAAGTTTTAATTCCTGTAGAAAATGCAGCAATAAATGCAGCTACAGGTATTGCTACACCTCTTATTGAATCTACAGTATTACTTAATACTACAGTTACAGGTCTTAGTACGGGTGCTCAATATCAAATATTACAAGATACTATTAATGGTATTGCTACTTCTTCAAGTTTTACAAAGACTACAGAACATGTACAATCAAATGGTTATTTAGATGATTTAGGTACAGGTATAGCAACTCTTGTTGCTGCCCCAATGTTTGTAAATGCTTTCTCTACAGGTACTGATAGTATTATAGAGTTAATAAAAGCTTTATTAGAGTATCGCGACTTTGCTGTAAGATATCATTCTAAAGGTTACTATAGTAACTATGATACAACTGGAGGTACTAAAAGAAATTTAATAGATAATCAAAGATATCTTAATCCTGAAATTGCATTATTGGATAATGGAAAAAGTATAAACAACTTATTCCGTTCAAGAACTGTACATTTTGAAACAGCTGCTGGTACTAATCAATTTGGTGCACCAGGTATTGTTGATAATTCTAGATTTACAGGTAATGATTTAGGTATTACAGATATTGATAGTTTATTAAAAGAAGAAATTAATAGAACATGTTCTTCACATTATGGTGCTTTAAAAGTTAGAATAAGAAATCAATATGGTCAGTTAAATAATATTGTTCAGCTGCCTGTAGGAAACTGTTATACTGAAGTTAAATATAATGCTGCAGGTAACTTGATTGATGATTTAGGGAATGTTATAGGTACTACTTCTAAAACCACAACTTTATTTAATGGAGATGTTTATATTAATCGATATACAGAAAAAAATACATTCTTCTTTTTTTATGATTGGTTAGAAGGTCAACCTGAAGGAGCTCATTTAAATTATTTGGCACATACCATGGTGCCGTATCCTAGATATTGGGCTAATTTTGATGAATTTCAAACTAGTGATTTTACATCAAATGTTATAAGTCAATTAGCTGGTGGTAGTATACCTTCTATTACAGCTGGTTCTCCTATTAATCCTGCTGTACCTAGTGATTATTATGCTTTAGATGGAGCTACTATATCCGGTGGTGGTGGTATTGGTGGTATTACTTTAACCAACTTATTTAGATTTGATAAACGAGGTTGGTTCTATTTATTCAATTCAGGAGTAAGAGAGTTTTTTGTTGAGAGTGAAATTAATACAGCATACAGAGAACAAGGTCCTTTAGAATCTCAAAAATTCTTTGATCCATATAGTGGTGGAGATACTAAAACTATATTTAAAACTGAACATATTAAGTCAGGAAATTATTATAAATATGATATTTCATTAAGTGTAACCAAGTTATTTAGTAATTATGTTTCTTGGGCTGCAATGCAATCTCCACAGTATAACCCCAACTTAGCTGAAAGTTGTTTTATCTATCAGGATAGCCGAGTTATATATTCTTTACCTGCACAATTTGAAGGTCTTAAAGATGGTTGGAAAGTTTTCTTAACTAATAATTATTATGATTTTGATAATGTACCGACATGTATAAAACCAATCAATAAAAGCGGAGCTATTATATTCTTTGATGCCGCCAGCCCAGTTCAGTTTCAAGGAACTGACCAATTACAAACAGGTCTTGGCACCAAACTTACAATTGGTGATGGTGGATTATTTTCTCAACCATTACAAGCTTTAGTAAATGTTGAAAACTCACATGAATATGGTTCTTGTCAAAATAGGATGAGTGTTATTAATACACCTGCAGGAGTATTTTGGATGAGTCAAAATCAAGGTAAGATATTTACTGTTGTAGGTAATGGAATTAAAGCTATCTCTGATGAAGGTTTAAAATGGTGGTTTGCTAGTTTTTTACCATATCAAATAGTAAAAGATTTTCCAGGATTTGAATTATTAGATAATCCGGTTATCGGAGTTGCTTGTCAATCTGTATATGATAATGAGAATGGTTTATTATATTTCTGTAAAAAAGATTATTCTTTAAAAACAAATTTAAGTGAAACATTAACCTACGTGGGAGGAAATAACTTTCAGGTAGATCAAACTGGATTAGTACTCGAACTAGGGAATCCAAATTCTCCATGGGACTTGTATTTTGATGATGCGTCATGGACTATTAGTTATGATCCTAAAGGTCAAGGTGAATGGCTTAGTCTTCATGATTGGCACCCTAACTTTTGCTTGCCAGGTAAGAATACTTTCTTAACTGTAAATCCTTTAGATAGAAATAGTTTATGGATTCACAATGAACGCTGTGATTTATACTGTAACTACTATGGTATTGATTATCCTTTTGAGGTTGAGTTTACTGTGAACACGGGTCAAGATGTTAATTCTTTAAGAAGTATTCAGTACCTTTTAGAATGCTATAAATATGCACCTAACTGTTTTGATAGATTTCATGTTCTTGATTATAATTTTGATGAAGCTACTATTTACAATACTGAACAAACTTCAGGTTTATTGAAACTAGTATTAAATCCTAAAAATGATCCTACAGCTATCTTACAATACCCTATAATTAATCCAACTAATATTAATGTGCTCTTCTCTAAAGAAGAAAACAAATATAGGTTCAATCAATTTTGGGATATCACTGATGACCGCGGAGAGTTCTTTAATCCTTTAATACCAGGCTTTGCACAAAGAACAATTTGGGATACACAACCTAATGGTTATGTTAGATTATTAAATGCCAATAACTTAAATTATAATAAAGCCGATTTCCAAAAGAAAAAATTCAGACATTATACTGTATCTGTTTTATTAAGAAAATTAGTATCTGGAGACAGAAAGATGTTGGTGATGCTCAGTGACGTAAAGAATTTACTATCTCCTAGATAATATGAAAAGATATTGTATATATAAAATAACTAGTCCTTCAGGAAAATTATATATTGGACAAACCTGTAATTTTTCTAAAAGGTATAATGCTTATAAAACTAGCAATGCAAAAAGTCAACCAAAACTTAATTACAGTTTTTTAAAGTATGGTATTGAAAATCATAAATTTGAAATAATAGTAGAAAATTTAGATAGTCATGAAGTAAATCCTATGGAAAATTTTTATATAAAGTATTATAATTGTGTAACACTTGGTCTCAATTGTTCTTATGATGCTTTATCACCTATGAAAAATAGAAAACATTCTATTGAAACTAAAAATAAAATGTCTTTACAAAGAAAAGGTAAGAGTTTTGGTATTAGAACTACACAACATATAGAAAATTTAAAAAAAGCTATACAAAAAACTTTTATAGATGGTAGAATAGGTGCTAGAAAAGGTGTTGTTTTATCTGTAGAGACTAAAGATAAACTTAAAAAAGTTCAATTAGGTAGAATACATTCTGATAATCATAAATTAAAAGTAAGTTTAAATCATGGAAGCAGAAAATTATCTATGGATCAAGTTCTTGATATAAAAAATAGATTATTAAATGGAGAAAAAAGAATGAAACTTGTAAAAGAATTTAAAGTATCTTATACAACAATTAGAGATATTTATACAGGCCAAAGATCTGATTTAATGTTAGCTGATATTAAAAACCTTTTATCACCTAGATAATGAAAAGTAATGGAGTTCCTAAAATAGAATATTCAGGCAAAGAGCCTGCTTCTACTAGACCAAATTATAAAAAGAAGGATAGAATAGTTGATCCTGGTTTTCCTGTTGACCCCATGGGTTATTGGAATCCGGCTAATATAGGAAAAATTGTTCAGGTTCCTACAGAAGATGGTCATATTACAATGAAAGGTGTAGACCAACCTCTATGGGGAATGGATGAACACGGTAATACTCAGTACCAAATGCCCGGTATGGAATATCATTATCCTGGTCAATTTATTACAGAGTATCCTATTGCTAAAGATGGAGGATGGTTAGATACAATGCAAGAAGGAGGTTCTAAAAATCCTGAATGGTATAATGGTAAATTAGCAACCAGTTCTAAATATCCATTACCGTCAGCAGATAAAAGAAAGATTCCTCAATCAGGCATGGTTGTAGATAAAAGAACCAATCAAGCTTATTACTTTGGAGACAAAGGGGAGACTGGAACTTTTCCGGTTCTTACCGGTAAGAATCCTGAAGGTAATGTTAATACTTACTCTTTATCTGATCTTAAAGAAAATTCTAAATTAAGAAATACTCCCGCTGGCTACTACACTATAAACAGAGAATCTACTTATAAATCTCCAGACATGTTGCAGCATTATGCCGGTATGATGAGAGATGTAGAACCTATTCCTGCATACGGAGTTCCTGCTCCAAATGCAAAAGATTTAGGCTTTCATCTTACTTATATGGACCCGTTTAACCCGGCTGTTTACAAAAACCGAGACAGTCTTTATAGAGGAAAAGAAAGTGACAGAAATGCTTCCTACGGCTGTGTGAATTGTGAAAGAGAATCTTATGAAGCATTCAATAAAGCTGTTCCTAAGACAGACACTATGATGGTTTTAGATAGCAAAAATTATGCTGATAAGATTTTATTAGAGCAGGCCAAAAACAGAATGAAGACTAAACCTTTAATGGAAGAAGGTGGTTGGCTGGATGAAGTTGATGAATTTAGGAGAGGTGGTCAAAAAGGTTTAAACAAGTTTACTTCTAAAAATATTCAATCTAGTGTTAATGACATCATGATGAGAAATGTAACTTTGTTTGGACCAACGGGTAAAAGAAGATACAAACCCGGCTTAAAGTTTGAAGAAGGTGGAGAATGGCTTGATAATATTGTTTAATTTTTGTATATTTGTATATGACTAAAGAAGAGATTTTAGCCGCTGCAGGCTTTGATAACACACCAGCAGGTGTTGCTGCTTTTTATAAGAAGTTTAAATCTAAAGAAGATTTCGATAACCATATGGCTAGTGGGGGCAGCTCTAAAGGAGCACCCACTGCTAAAGAGTTTTTTGACTTTGGAGCTACAACTAATCTTAACATTCCTTTTGGGAACTTTGCTTATGGCGGAGCTCCCTGTATGGACTGTGGAGGTTATATGAGTCATGGGGGTTTTACAGATATGTTAAATAGTGTGACTAAACAATATAAAAAAGATATCAGTAAAAATACAGTTACTCAAGGCGGGAACGATCTTAATCCTGGTCAAAATATGACCATGCAGTTTAAAAACAAATTAACTCAGAATTTTCAAATGGCTTCCCTTGATGAAATTCATAATGAATTTAAACAGATGGGTGGAGCTAGTTTTAGTACAGGCATCGATTATCAAAACCAAGCTTATCAAAACATGTATCAATCCAAGATAGGTCAATATGATCAAAACTTAAAGGATGATAGTAATAATTTATTTCAAGCTTTAAGTCAAGCTCAATATGGTATGCCTGTAGGTCCTAATCTTATAGGAGGATTATCGCCAGCTCAGATAGCTGCTTTACAATTCTCTTCTAAATATGTAGGTGATAATGAAAGAAATAACTCTAATAAACAATCTTATCAGAGTAATCAAAATGCTGTAGGAAATCAACAAACACAAAATCCAGTTCCTGGAGCTTATGCTAATTATTATTTACAAGAATATCAAAATAAACATTTTGGTCCTTGGGGTAAAACTCGTATGACTTTTGGAACAGGTAACCCTAACCAGGGCAGTACAGGTTCCTATAATCAAAATGCCCCAGTTAAAGGAAATCCTTATGGAGATCATAAGTATAATCCTTTTCAACCGGCTACTGAAGATGCTGGAGCTAATTCTAATGAATCATGGTTTAGCAGATGGAGAGCTGCTCAACAAGGTAAATCTGAAGATAGAGCTCGTGCTAAGAAATATAATCATAGACCTGAAGAAACTCAAACGGGTACAAACGGTGCTATTTACGATTATGAGAAAGACATGCCTACCGACTATAATCCTAAAAAGATGACTAATTGGGATTGGTATAATCCTGATGAACCTATTTCAAAAGAATTTGGTGGGCCGATGTATCAAATGGCTGGAGCTGTTCAATATGATCAGTTTGGAAATCCTATTGACCCAAACAAGCAAATGATGAAGAGAAATACTTTTGGTTCAAATGCTACCGATAACACTTTTGGTACAAATAACATTTTCAAAGGAGATGCTCAAAGAAATACTTTTGGTACACCTAAGCCTCAACAAGATATTCAAAATCAGCAAAACCCTCAAAATAATTCTAGCTTTACTGTTGAAAGTAAACATGGACCTCAATTTGGAGCCGGTGCCGCAGATATAATGATTGCTGGTATTAATACGGCTGCTTCTGCAATCAATAAAGCTAAAGATAAATCAGGTCAACAATTATCTAATTTACAATTAGCTGATAACTCTTTTATTAAAAATCCTTTAAATGCTCAATCTCAAGGTGACTATGATCCTAACTCAGGAATATTAAGACCTGACCAATATGTACCTGTACAATTTTATGGTCAATTTGGTGGAGAAAATGATTTACCTATGGCTAGAGAAGGTCTTGATTTAAGAGCTGGCTTGTACGGTACTAATGGTAACCGTCAATTTAGTTTACCTAATAGAACTCAAAGTACTAAATTTTCAGAACCTTTAACGGATGTTCGAACTACATTACAACCTGTAGATAGAGCCGATGCTAATGTAGAAGCTGAAAAGAAAGAACAAGTAGTTATCAATATTGATAATCTTCCTACTAACTTTAAGATTGGTGGAGAAAGACATTCTAAAGGAGGAACACCTTTAAATCTTCCTGATGATTCTTTTATCTTCAGTGATACACCTAAAATGGTTATTAAAGATCCTATTATCTTAGCTCAGTTTGGAATGATTCCTAAAAAATCAGGATACACTCCCGCAGAGATTGCTAAGAAATATGATATCAATAAGTTCAGACAAGTTCTGGCAAATAAAGATGCTGAAGATTTAGAAAAGAAAACAGCTGAAATGATGATTGCTAATTACAATATGAAGTTAGCAAAACTTGCTTTACTACAAGAGTCAATGAAAGGTTTCCCACAAGGTATCCCTAAAATGGCTATGCCTTATGTTGAAGCTAATGAAATTAATCCTCAAGATTTAATCGGAGGAGCTAATCAAGCTGGGCCTAAACAGATGGATCCTAATATGGAAAGTACTGAACAAGGTCAATCTGATGAACCTGATACAGACATGGGAGTTTCTAGATTTGGTGGTTTAGTAAAAGCTCAAGATGGACACGCGGTAACTAAAGGTTTTGGTGCACCTTTGATTAGAAAATCTGAAGGAGAATTCGCTGCTAAATATCCTGCAATTTACAATGCTTACATGACAGCTTTGAATAATAAAGATGCAGCTGAAATGCACAAGGTTGCCGACCTTATTGAGAAACAACAAAAAACTCAAACACCTTGGTATTCTTTGGATATGATTCCAGGCACTGATGCTGATATGTTTGAAAACTTATCTTCTGTTTTAAAAGAGGAGGCTGCAAAAATTAGTGGTAACTCTTCCTATAAGCCAGAGGTTATCAAAAGTAAATACAAAGATTTACCTGTTAAAGCTTTAGGTATTTACGGTAAGTTGAAACAAGAATATGCAGCTATTCCTAAAGATGACTACATGAAGCTTATTGAAAAGGATAATCAGATAAAGAAAATTGAAAGTTATCTTCCTCAAAATAAAGCAAGATTTTTACCGGAGTCTGTAAAAGAACCTTGGCAATTATATAACAAAGAAGACTTAACTGTAATCAATGCTTTGTTCAATGATACTTTTAAACCAACATCTGGTGCTATCAAAGTAGATAAAACTAAAGTTGATAATACAACTAAGCCTGTTGAACAAAAAGTAGTTAAAGCTGCAACTCAAGCTGAACAACAACCTGCAAATATTGAGATAAAAACAAAACCTGCAAAGGCAACTAAATCTAATAAAACAAGTGTTGATACTTTTTATGTAGATGATTTGTCACCCGAAGAAAAAGCATTATTAGGATTAAAATAAAATAACAAGACCATGGCCGATAAAACACCCTTAACCCCAGCACAAGCTGAAATTATCAGACAACATAGAGCTAAGTCTAATCCTAGTAGAGTATTAACTCAACAAGAATATGATGAGTTAGCTAATTTATATCATACAGCTGAAACTTCATCTAAAGGTGATATCAATAAAGTAACTGAAGAAACAAAAGCTTTTCAGAAAAGATACCATGAACTTTTACCTCAAGAGGCTACTCGTATTTTGGCTAAACATGATAAAACTACCAATAAAGGTTTAAATGAAAAATTAGCTCAGTTTGATTTGGAAGGTAATGTGGATGGTATGTTTGGCCCTAGGACAAAACAATACTGGCAAGCTGTTCAGAAGCCTGCTGCTATGCCAGAGGCTCCTGATGATACTACTCAATTAACTATAGCTGATACAGCAAAGCCTGATCAAACTCTTCCTCCTATAGGAACCAATCCTATTATACCTCAGCTTCGAGGTAAGCAAAAAGCTCCTTGGTGGTTACAAGATATTATAGGAACTGCCGGGGCTGCCTACGACCTTGCTAATATTAAGAGATATCAACCATGGCAAGCTACTCCTGAAGTACGCGTACCTGATTTAACATTATATAGTCCTGAAAGACAGCTGGCGGCTAACTCTGAGCAAGCTAATATGGCTTACCAGGCACAAACTGCTTTTACTAATCCTCAACAATTAGCTGCAGCTAGTTCTGTAATTCAAGGACAAGCTGCTAAAAATGCTGCTGATACTTTAGGTCAATACAATAACTTAAACGTAGGATTAACTAACAATTACCATAACAGAGTAACTGATATTTTAAACCAGGCTTCTCAAAATAAAGCTAATCTTGATACTCAATTATTTGATAAGTATACTATTTTAAATCAGCAATTTGATAACAGTAAAGCTATGGCCCATCAAAATTTAAGACAACAAGTTATTAATGGTGTTACCAATAGAGCCAACACAGCTAATTTAAATAGCTTGTATCCTCAGTATGCTGTTAATCCTATGGATGGTGGTATGGCTTATTTTAAAGGTGATAATTCAGGAATTCAAGCCAACCCTAATTATGACCATGGTGATATTAATACAAAATATAATGAAGCTTTAAAGTTAACAGGGGATCCTGACCGAGCTTTGAAATTATTACAATTACAAATGAAAGGTAATACGGGGTCTCATGAAGCATACAGTAATACATAAATAAACTTTATATGTGTATTACCCTATTCTTTAAATTTTGTACATTTAAAACATAATATTTAACCACAGCTATGGCAACTTATATTCAAGGGGTAACCGATTATGTCCCTCAAATCCAACCATTTAAACCGGATTATAATTTTTTAGGAAATGTATTACAAACTAAGCAAGGATCTTATGATTCTAATAAGCAACAAATAAGTGACTTATATGGTTCAGTTTTGTATTCTCCCTTATCAAGAAAAGGTAACATCAAACGAAGAGATGAGTTTTTAAAAGTTATTGACCAGGATATTAAAAAGATTTCTGGAATGGATTTATCCCTACAACAAAATGTAGATGCCGCCAAGAATATATTCAAAGGATTCACCAGTGATAATCACATCATTAATGATATGGTTAAAACTAAAAAATTATATAAAGAGTTTGAAAAAGCAGATGCTATGAAGCATTGCTTAGACCCTGATAAATGTGGAGGTTCTTATTCTGAAGATAGTGTGATGGCTTTGCAATATAGATTGGAGGAGTTTAAAAATGTATCCAATGAAGAAGCTCTTCATTATGATATGGGAACTTTTACTCCTCATTTTAATTGGCAGGAGAAAGCTATGAAATTAGCCAAAGACCAAGATTTTAAAGTAACTCAAGATTCTGTAAACGGCCAGTGGATTGTTACTAATACTAATGGTCAATTAATTCAAGGTGGTTTATATGGTATATTCAAAAGTGTATACGGTGATGATCCTCGCGTAACAGCTAACTATAATGATAAAGCGTATGTAGCTAGAAAGAATGCCAGTAAGATGGGAGTTGCACAACATGGTTCAGAACAAAAAGCTGAAGAGAATTATATTCAAACTATGATGCAACATGGTATTACTTCTTTAAGTAAAAATCTTAAAGATGTAAACCAAGGTTATGATAATTTAGTAAGTACAGAGCTGGCTTTAAAAAAGAAACAAGCTACTAAAGGTTTAACCAAATCCGAACAAGAAATTTTAAACTCTCTTCCTGAACAAAAAGATAATATTAAAAAATCTCAATCAGCTATTCAATCAAGTATTGATAATGTGAAAAACAATATGCATAATGCAGATATTAATAGTCTTCGTAGAAGAGTTGATATTGCTGCAGCTAATGCATTTGAAGATGAAGATTTACAAAACTTAGCTCATTCTTTAGCTAATGTAAATAAGTCTCAAACCATTAAAGCTAACCCTTACGCGGAGAGAGCTCAACAAGCTGGTATTGAAAGACAAATGAAGATGTTACAACATAGTCTGGATTTAGATAAGCTAAATCATGAGTATCAGTTAAAGCTGACTTTAGAAGATTATAAAAATGGAGTTAAGACTGGGGATATTCCTACAGACCAGTATCAATATGTTGATGCAGTTCCTGGTAGTGATGTCATGCTAGATGTTGAGAATAATCCTGAATTAGGTTTTGAAAGAAACAGAGCTCAAATGCATAAGAGTCAAGCTGAGTCAACTGCTAAAACTAATGAGTTTTTGTTTAATCTATTTACTTCAGCACGATCTGCTGTAAGAAATAACCCAGGTGAAAATGCTGGAGCTAAACAATACTTAGAAGAAAACTTTGGACCAGATTGGGATAAGATTTCAGACAGAGAAGGTTTAACTAATTACATTAAAAATTCTAAAAAGAACAGTACTATTCTTTTTAATAATGCATTAAAAGTTTTACCTGAAAGTAAAAACCCTACAGGGGCTAATAGTTGGGCTCAAGATTTATTAAAAAAACACGCGAGTACTATTTCAGATATTAAATTAAGTAATGATGCTTATTTAGCTGATATTAAACATAACACAACAACTAACAAGAAAATTGTAGATATAGTTAAAGGTACAGCTACCAATGATAATCCTGTTGCTAAATATGCTGATTTAATTTTAACTAATGGTAATTTCATATTAGCTGATAAGGAAGCTCCAATGTCTTTTATACAAAAGTATATTTCACAAAAAGCAACTGAAGGCGAAGTTGTATCTGCAGGAGATGCTGAAGATGCTTATGATGAATTAAAAAGTCAATTTTATAGAACCTATAATCAAACTAAAGGTGTAAGCTTAGAACAAGGTGCTGGCCTAAATGGTACAGGTATGGTGAGCTCAAGAAGTTTATATGCTACCGTTGATGCCAAGAATAAAGCAGGTATTATGGGAGATGTAGTTGGTACTTTAAGTTCAGTATTAGCTCAACCTGGAACATTCACAGGAGTTGTTGGTAATTCAAGTATAGAGTCTTTACAATCAGGAAACAATGATAAGATTAATTCTTTCCTTACCGGATTAGTAAATGATGTTAAGAAAGCTGGACCTAAAGATAAAGACCGTCCAATGTTTAATGTTTTGGTTTCTCCTATTGCTGCAGGAAGTGAAAACACTTCAGCTATAACTATATCTGGAATTGATCCGGAGTATGCTAAAAAATATGTAGGAACAAAAGATAATCCTGGTGTATTATTCGGACAGGATTTGTCAAAAGGTATTACATTATTCTATGACAATAAATCTGTTTCAACTCCCTTTGCACAAGAAGCTTCAATGAGTAATCTTGAGAAAATTTTAAAAGTAAAAGGTTCTTATACTATTGATGAATATCCTAATGCAGGTAAGGTTGATTTTCAATATGATGACATGAGTCATAATATAACAGCTACCTGGGAACAAAGAGAATTTGTGCCAGTTAAAAATAGCTATGTTACTAAAAGTCGAGTTTACAATATTGATCAAAGCAATTTAAAAAGTTTTCAAGAAAATGTAGTAGATAATCTAAACGCTTTATCTGAACATAATACAGCATTAGAAAATCAAGTAGCAGAATCAAATAAACAATAAACGTATGGCTGAGGAAATAGTAGCATCTGAACAAAACACTGAGTTGGATAATACAGCTCCTGAAATTATCAATCAACCTAGTTTAGCTGATCATTTAGATAATTCTTTAACATTAGCAGCAAAGCCTAAAGCTATTGATGTTTATAAAAATGTTGTAGGTAACCCTGTTGCAGGTTCTAATCCTGGAAGATATCGCGGAAATTTTGCTGATAGTTTAGGTAATGATCTTGAAAAGAAATTACAAGCTCCTACTACAAATTATCAACAGATGAGACCATTTACTTATAATGGTGATTTTGACAATGCTAATTTTGAAAGATACTATTCTACAAGTAAATACAAGGACATAGGTTTTTCTCCATATCGCGACAATGAAAGTCTTTATAACAATAAGATGACCTTCGGTGACCAGTTTGTAAGAGCTGCTTCTCAGTGGGACAACTTAGCTGTTACAGGTTTCAAATCAGGTATTCGTGCTTGGGGTGATTTATTCACAGACCCTTTAGCTCCAGATATTGAAAGTGCACGAGAAATGCAAAAAGCTATGGCCATTGGTAATTCTAATGCAGGAGGCTTTGGAGGATTTGTTACAAATACATTTTTAAACTCAGCTTATACTATTGGTATTGCTGCAGACTTTTTAGCTGAAGAAGCCGCACTTGCTGCTATTACAGCTTTTACTGGAGGTTTATCTGGAGAAGCAACCTTACCAGGTATGGCGGCTAAAGCCGGCATGGCTACTAGAAAGCTTATGGGTTTTAGTGAAGTTGCTGCTAAAGCTGGTAAAGGTGCAACTGAGGCAGCTAAGGCTGCTAAGTTAGCTAATGAAGCTGAGAGCTTAAGTTCAGGTATCCGTTCTGTAGAAGGTGTAAATGATCTTAGAAGTTTTTGGAATAAAGTTAAAGCCGGTGGTGTTGGCGGAGCTCTTAATAAAACTCTTGATATTTTAAATCCTCTTGAAAATACAACTCAAGCTCTTAAGACTGTAGACTATGCTACAGATTATGCAAAAGGTATTGCCACATTCGGAGCTTTTGCTGATGATATCATTCATATTAAAACTGCAGTATCTGAAGCCAAACTCGAAGGAGGTATGGTGAAGATTGATGCTACAAAAGATATGATTGAAGAATATAGGAATTCCCACTTTGGTGAAGATCCTACAGGTGAAGAATTACAAAAGATTGAAAACCTGGCTAACCAAGCTTCTTTCAAAACTGCATTCTGGAACTTGCCAGCTATCATGACCAGTAATAAATTATTGTATGCTACCATGTTGGCACCAATGAAAAGATTAATGGGTAGAGCTACAGGTGCCGCGATGATGGGAGATATTGTAGCTGATAAAGCATTGAAAGCTGGAGCTGGTGAAGTTGCTAGTTTCTCAGCTGTAGGTGAAGGTATTGGTGCCAAGGCTCGAGTGTTTGCCAAGTCAATGGCTAATCCTAAATTATATGGGAATGTAGGGATGAACTACCTTAAAGCAAACTTTGCTGAAGGTGCACAAGAAAATATTCAAGAAGCAATTTCTCAAGGAGCTATCCGTGAAGCTATGGATTTATACGGTGACCCAAGAATGGCAGCTTACCAAGGTTACATGGGTTACTTCATGGATGGTATGAAAAACCAGTTTTCTGCTCAAGGTGCTGAAACTTTTGCAGGAGGTTTTGCTATGGGTATGTTTGCTCAACCGATCATGGCTGCCCCAGCTTGGTCCATATCAAAATTATCAGAACTTGCTAAAGACAAATCTAAGATAGCGGCAGCTAAGGCTGAAAGAGATGCTCAGATTAAAAAACAAGTTACAACACTTAATGAATTAGCAAGTAGCCCCTTAAAATACTTTGCTCCTGATTTAGCTAATGCTGTTAAAAATGGTAAGTTAAATGATACTTTATATGAAGCTGTCACCGAAGGTAATCAACAAAAAGCTGTTGATGCTAGAGATGCTCTTGAGTTTAATCACATTGCTACCGCTTTAGAAACTGGTAAGTATGATTTATTCATTAAGCAATTAAAAGATTATAAAAACTTATCTCCTGAAGAAGCTGCCGAAGCTTTTAAGAAATATGGCATTGATGTAAAAGATGCAGGAAAAGCTATGGCTCAAATTGATGCTATCATTGAGAGAGCTGAAAGTATCCGTGATTCTTTTAATGATCAGTCTACAGAATTCCCTAATCCTTACAATCCTACCAGATATGAACCTGGTAGTAAAATGAGAGAGGCTGTTGAATTATCATATCTTGCTTGGCAAAAAGCTACAAGAACATTGGTATTTGCTAATACTAGTTTTAAACAGTATGCTCGTAGAATTGACAGTATGGCTCAAGCTTTTTCTACAATGTCTGCTAACATTGCTAAAGGAGATGCTCAAGCTATTATGACCTTATTAACTTTACCAGGCATTGAAACTGAAATTGCAGCTTTAAGAAAAGAAGTAGCTATTTTAAAAGATGTTGAAGGAGCTGGCAAGGAGAGACGCGATAAACAAAAAAGATTAGAGCTGCTTGAGCAATTCCATGTTGAAATGGATAATGCTCAAAAAACAGAGGATGAAAAAGAAGGAGCTAAAGCACATAAAAAAGCTAAGAGTACTTTCAAAAAATATGTAAAGCATTTAAGTGAAAAAAATAATGTCATCACTTTTGATACGGAGATTGATGGAGCTTATACTGTATTAAAAGACAGTTTAGATTTACATGATGCCCGTCAAGGTTTTGCTCAAAGTATTAATGTATTAAGTCATCCTAAAGGTTTCTTGAATTTACAATACCGTTTGGCTGAATCTTTAAAAGAAACTTATGCAAAAAAGCAAGAGCAAATCTTAGAAAATCAAATGAACCATTTAAAGATGATTGATTTTAATCATGCTTTACAAGAAGTTGGTAAATTAGGATTGGCTGTACCGGCTGAATATACTAGTGATTACAAAGATGCTTTGGCTAACAACAAAACTATTTTAGAGCCGACTTATTTTGAAGATATCAAGACTGGTGAAAAAGTTACGTCTGGTGAAAAATTTGATAAAGCTTTAGAGCTTTGGAAAACACATTTAGAATTAATCAGCACTGTTAAAGAAATGCAGGCTGAAGCTGAAGCTGCTAATAAGAAAAAACTTGTTGACTTTAAAGCTGATGATTTCGAAACTTATCCTGAAGACTTAGTAGCTTTATTAGAGGCAACTTTACAAGAGGAAATAAAAGCTGGTAATGTTAGCCCCGAGATGATGGTTAAAGAATTTGCCATGACTCAGCTTACAGCTAAAAAAGTAATCAATGAGTATAAGGAGAGAATAAAAAATTTGCTTCCTATTGAACAGAACACAGTAAAGAAAACAGCTGCTCAACAAGATACTTTAGAAAAGCTAAAGAGTATCAGCAAGAAAGTACAAGAGCCTACTAAAGAAAATCCTCATTATGTTATTGATGGAGTTACTTATGATTTACGTGTAACTACATTAGTTGATGAAATCTTATTTAATACTTTAGGTAAGAAGAAGTTTGCTTTAGAGAACATTCCTAATGGTGGACCCGAGTTAGTAAAACTAATTGAAGATACCGTTAATAATCCAGCTTTAGTTGATGTTAATCCTAAGCAATATGCCAAGAACATTATCAAAGCTTTAAAAGAAAAGCAATTTGAGAGTCCTGTATTCTTTAAACAATTCTTTGAAGCAGAGAACAAACCTATTAACAGTAAGTTTGATAATCTGTTAATATTATTAGAAGCCGGCATATCTGTTGAAAAGGTAAAAGAGGCTGTAGGAAAAGTCCTTTATGAAGAGTCAACTATCCGCGGTAATACAATTGATAACTTAGGCCGAGATTTCTTTGAAGGAAAAACTATCACTAAACCTGCAGGTATGAGTGATGCCGCCTTCAAAACTATTGAAGATGCTTTCACTAAACTTAAGTCTGAGATAGATGGTCGAGGAGAAGTAATCATTAGTAGAGATTTAACTTTGTTTGGAGCTGTTACTTCTGGTCAATCTGTGGCTGGAACAATGGACTTACTTGTTATTACTCCTGAAGGTAACTTCAAGATTTATGATATGAAGACAGCTTCTCAATGGAGCCGCTTTGGAGAACAGGGAGATAATCAAGATGGCTACTTTAAGAAAGAAGGATATGCTTTACAATTGGCTATTTACAAGAACTTATTAGAAAACTTAACAGGTGTTCCTGTTGAGAGTCTTGAGTTATTAGGTTTCCAAACAACCAATGATTTAAAAGGTAATATCAGTGAAATCAAGGTTGTTGATGATAAAGCTAAGACTACGATTAACTATAATACTTACAAAGTTACTCCAGAGAAAACTTTAAAAGAAGTGGTATCTGAATATGTACCATCTAATTTAGAGAAAGGTATTGATCTTGGTGCTGAGGTTAATCCCGAGGCTAAGGCTCAATTAAATGCTATGGGTTACAGTAATACTCAGATTAAAGAATTATCTCGCGAAGAAAGAGCTAAAATCCTTACTGGAGGTATTGCTCCAGAAGATTATTATAAGACTGAAACTCCTACACCGGCACAAGTGGAAACACCTGATGTTAAAGAAACTGTACCAGGAACATTCAGTCTTCTTGACGGTCAACGTGTAACTAAGAATGGTGTAGAAGGTACTATCAAAGTGGAAGGTTATGGTACTATTATTTTTGAAACCAATAATGTTGAATATGTTATTGAGAATGCCAAGAGTGATAGTAATCCTGCTGAATTTAATTTTAAAGGTATAACTATAGAAGAACCGTTGGCCGTGCCTGCTGCAAAAACTTTAGATACCAAGTATAAAATATCTGATATTTCTGAAAGATCTGTTACAGTAAATGATGTTGAATACATTATTAACACTAATTCTATTGGTACCATTACTTCCGTATCACCTGTTAATAAACCTAAGCAAAAACTTAAAAATGAGAAGTTATTAATAGCTATCGAGATTGAGAGAAATAAATTAGTTTATGATAATGTTACACCAGAAATAGCTAAAGAAGTTGTTAACCAAGCTAAGACTGAAAACCGTACTACCAGTGTATTAGAGGGAATTTATGTTGAAAACTTTACAGACACTGTTGCTTCAGGTATTGATAAATTATACAACAAAGAACCGTTAACTGAAGCTGAGAAATTACAAGTTGAGTTATGGGTGTTTGACACTTTAGATAAAGTGGATGATTTATTGAGAAATGATGAGTACAAAAATAATGAAGAAGTAAAAAATAGTTTTTATAATTTAAGAATAATTAATCATTTACTACATGAACAAGACAAAAAAACCCAGCCTGAAACAAGAAGTGTTGAACAAGCTCCTGTATCTAAACCTATCAAAAAGTCAAAAAGAACCATTAAACAAAAAGCTCCCTCAAAAATAGAGGTTGCCGAAGCCAAAGAAGAAGCTCCTGTTGAAGAGGTTTCTCCTATTGATTTGTTTAATGCAATGTCTATTGAAGAAAAGTGGCTTAGTTTAATAATCAGCATGAAGCCCGAAGATGTTCTTGATGTTGATAATTTATATTCTGCAGGAGTAATGCAGGTTAAAATTACTACACCTGGACCTCATCAAGGTAAGATATTGGATGTTACTAATCAATTAGCTAATGCTCCAAGAAAAGTTAATCTTGAAGACCCGTCTTCCGTAATCATGTTACAAAAAATCACTAAAGATTTCAAAGGAGATGGTAAAATGAGATTAGCCATTGAGGTTAATAATTATCTGGGAGATGTTTTTGGATATGTGAGAGAGAATACACCGGGAGCAATTAAAGAATCTCCTGTAGAAACTCCTGTTGAAAAGACAGCTACAGCTGAAGCGATATCAAAAGATATTAACATTGATACGTTAAGAGTGGCTAAACAAAAAAATTATGAAGTGATGTATGAATCTTTAGATAATCCTGAGAAAAACGGCAGGTATTTAATTACAAAAATCACAAAAAATTCAGTAACTTTAGCCAACTTAAATGATAAAATTACGGTAAAGACAAAGGATCTAGCAACTAATATCAAATCAGTTTTAGATAATGTGGAGCCAGTAACTTCAGTTGAGGATAAAAAAGTCATAAAAGAAAATACCAAGGTTAAAGAAGAACCGAAGTTTACTTTTACAAGACTTAATAAAGATGAGAGATTTAAAAACACTAATGATAAAACTTGTTAAGCTATGTCTATTTGTAATTTAGAACAAAATTTAGAGTTAAAAAATGCTTTAGCCAATGTAATTTATAATGAAATTTTAGATGCTGTTGATGCAAAGAAGCCTTATAAATTATCCGATACCATTAAGGAATTATACAAGAATAACTATAATGAGTTCAAAGATGAAACTAAAGCATTAGGTTTAGTTGCTGCATTACCTTCTTTACTTTTTCAAGTGATTGAAGCTGAACCTTCTTTGTTTACTAAATTGGCCAGCACGGGCTTTAACTTGGATGAGACTGTTAAATTCAAAAATGAAATTGAATCTGCTGAAGATCCTTTAGCAATAGTAAAAAGTATTGTAAGCACTGAACAGGTTAGTGTAAAAGTTCTTATCGATACACAATTAAATCCTGAAACTAAAACTACAGACTTACAAACTTTTCCAGAAGTTGAAGTTATTGAGGTAACTGGTAAGTTTTTAAAATCAAACTCATACTTTGCTACCACCGGTCAACAACTTGATGAAGCTAATAAACTTCCGTTCATTACAAAAACAAATGTTAACAAAAACTTTTACTATGATATTTTAAAAAAATTAGCTCTTAAACAAGGAGATGCTTTAACTTTTGAGAATGTAGAATACTCGGGTCACACAGGATTCAAATTAAAAGCATTGTATGAAGGTAACCTTCCTAATGCAGAGACCAATCTTTATCCAGGTACAAAATTAGATTCTAAATCAAGAATTGCTGCAATTACCGATAACAATGGTAACTTCTTATACTTTAATGAAGCTTTTGAGGTAACCACAGAAGATAAAGGTAAGATTGCCTATTTCTATTTAAAAAATGCTTCTGAAGACAGTAATGCTAAATTGGAAGCACAGTTATTTAATCAGCTGGATATTATCTTGAAAGATACTTACAATAATGATTCTATTAGATATGAGATAGAAAAAGCAAAAGCTAAAGATTATTTAAAGAAACAAATCACTCAGGAACATAATATGATGATGAGTATCAATGGTAAATTGATGAATGGTCAAACTGTTATGTTAGATATTATAAATGTTAATACAGGCTATGTGGAGAACACAGATGTTCTTTATAAAAACATTAAGAACCCTGAACAATTAAAAGAAGCTAAGAAAGTTTTAGATCAACCTTTGGTTAATTATGCTCTTTCTAAAGCTGAGATTGGTAGTATTACCGTAGCCTCAGCTCAGATGATGATTAAAGGTGAGTTAAAAAATAAAACAATTTCTGCTATTAAATTTGAAGGTATCCCTGAATTTATATCATTAAAGTCAGGTTTATTATCTAAAGTTGAACCTGAGATTTACAATAACATCATTAGAACTTTTACTGAGTATTTAAAAAAATCTAACGGTAAATACTTAAATGCTCAAGAAATTTATGATTATGCAAAACAGTTTGTTAGATTAGAGAAAGAAGACATTGGTAATGAAAAAACTAATCTTACTGTAAGTGCCACTAACAACAAATTAATTGTAACCTTAAATGGTAAACAACTTAATTTAAAAAATCAAGAAGACATTGAAAAGTTTAAAGATTATGTTTCTAAAAATGTTTTCTTCACCTATATAAAAAGTAATATAAACAATACTTATAAATCAATGAGTATTGTTGATGGAGTAGTTACACAGAAAGATGAACTATACAGTGACTTAGTATTAAAGAATATGATACCGCGTGTAGGATTTGACTCAACTACTCAAAGACCTTTATCTCCTAACGGTTACTTCACTTTTAAATTAGCTGATGAAGTTACTGAAGTTCAAGATAAAGCTAAGGAAGTTGTCAATGTTGTAAAACCTGTTGACTTAAATTTTGATTTAGATGTGTATGAGAGATCAAAGTTATTACAAGCAATGGGTACGCCAGAGCAAAATGCTAAAGCTGAAGCTTGGTTAAAATCAAGTGCACTGTTCAAAGCTAAGGATGCCAACGGTAAACCTTTGTTTAATATTCATGATTTAAGAAATGTAGTAAACTCAGATGCTTGGGCTACATTCAAAAAAGCTACAATCACATTATATGCTGGTTCAGATTTCACTACAGGATATCACGAGTCTTGGCATGCATTCAGTCAAGTGTATTTATCAAAAGCTGATAGAGATGGATTGTATGATGCTGTAGGTAAATTGCCAGGTACTTTTAAAGTTATCCGTAAGAATAACTTAGGTGGTGTTACCAACTTGTCTTTCGAGACTGTTAAGTTCAGTGAGGCTACTAGAAAAGAAAAAGAAGAATTTATTGCTGAGGAGTTCAGAACATTTGCTGTTAACAATGGTAAGTTCAAAACAGAGAATGCTAAAACTAATATTTTCCAAAGAATCTTTGATAGAATTTGGAAAGCATTGCAAACTTTATTTAAAGGTACGTCTACAGAAAATGTATTTTCTAACCCAGGTTCTGAAGGTATTCTATCTGAAATATTCAACACATTGTATACAGCTAAAACAGAAGCTGATTTAAGTGGTTATAAACCTGATATTAATAATGGAGAGTTTACCATACTAAATTCGGGTCCCGTTAAAGAAGATGGTTCACCAATCTTCCAACCTACAGAATTAGCTTTGCTTACTCGTAGTATGGATGGTATCATATCTAAGCTTACTACAAGTTTACTTACAGCTAATGTACCAAAATACAATGCTGTAGCTACTCTATTAACTACCAACAAAGGTTTAACCAATCTTTATGGTACAACAATTTTAACTGCCTTCACAAACAGATTGGAGACTTTAAAAGCTGAGTATGAGCAAGAACAAAAAAGCTGGGATGAGATAACAAAAACTTACAAAGCTGGCAATATTGATTTATTAGAAAGAGCTATTAAAAACTTTGGAGATATCAATGAAATTTTAAATACTAAATTATCAAAAGATAATTTGATTTCTTATCATATTGAGACAAGTGCTTTTGCTGATAAAATCAGAAAAGAAGCTGATGATGATACTGTAGAAAAATTAGGAGACAAATCAGGTAATGAGACCGACTCTTTAGAATTGGCTGCACCAGATGCTGTTTTCCTATTGAAGAGCTTAATCAAACAAACAGAAACTCCTAATAAGGAAATAGTAGATAAAGCAAACAGTTTAGGTTTCCCTGAGCTAATTGACTACAGTTCTTTCTTTAGAGTATTGATTGATAAAGCCGGTGGAGAGAAGCGTGTTGATGAGCTTTACAATAAGCTTGTAGAATTAAAAAATGTATCTCCTTTATTTAACCAGCTATTGGTAAAATTAGGAGATCCTTCTAAAGTGATACCTGCATCAAAATATGCTGGTCAAATGTGGTTAGGTATAACTCGTACCTTAAACTTAGAAAAAGAAAATTTAGTTTCTGCCCAATACATTATTGAGGAAGATGCTGCTAAAAAATCTGACTTTAAAGTATTAGTAGGTAAAGTGAGTGGAGACAATTACTTGATTAAAAATAAAAAATGGCCAGCAAAATTTGCTACTGAAGTAAGTCCTTTTGTTGAACAGAATTCTGATAATCAAACTACATTAAAGTTAGAAACTATTGCTGGTAAATTCTTAAAGCAAGAAGTTGATAGTGAAAATGTAATCCGTTATATGGTTCCAGCTGTACAACAAATAGCTTTCTTGAATGCAATAGGAATGTTTGTTGAAGACAACTCATATACTAGAAAAGCTATAGCTGAAATTTCAGATAGTGTTAATTATATTGCTGACTCTATTGGTCAGGCTAATTTTAATAAGTCATTCTTGGCTCAACGCGGTGAAGCTCCTATTACAAATATTGTTACTTTCTTAAGTAAGAAACACCCTAATATACAATTACAAACTAAAACAGGTGTATTCAAAAAAGGTAATATTGAGTCTCAAGCTAGTTTAGTAAATAAGATAGCTCAAATTGATGCAGATTATTCTGTTGAATTTGGTAACTCAATGATTAGCATTCCTGGTGGTGGTAAAAAATCTACCAGTTCTTTAAACAGCTCCTTAACTCAAATTGTATATGCAATGAATAAGGCGGCTGTTACAGGAGACTTTAAAGCTGATGGTAATTATTCTTATGCTCCACACTTAGCTTATGCTAACAATCCAACGGTGATGGGTTCTATATTCATGAAAAATCTATATGATTTAAAAGGAGATAGAATTACTGATAAACATGTTGAGATTGTTGATTTAGTAGGTTCTCAAATTACAGATGCCGAAGGTATATCTGATGGTGTGGCTCATGGTAAGATGAGCATGAATGATAAGTTCATTACAGACTTCTCTTCCTTATTGAGTGCAGGTTATATTGAAGCTGTACGACATGGTGAGAAGAGTACTTATTCAGGTGTTCGTTTAAACAAGGTTGATACTTACAGAAACAAACTAACTCCATATTTATATATCGATACTCAAGCTTTTCTTAAAAACAAGAAAGGTGATTATATATTAGGCTTTGATCCTTTTGATGTGCTTATTGAGAACATCATGATGCCAAAATTAGAAGGTGAACTTCGAAGAATTAAAATGATCAAGAGTAATCCTGAGCTTTACAAGAAAGTTAAAAACTTTTGGAACAGAGGTATCAAGTTAGATTTCTTTGATAAAATATTGCAAACTTCAGGAGAGAGTTTAGTTAGTGAATATGCTGAACAATTAACTGATACTAATAATTTGAATGACTTGCTGAATACCAATCCAGGTCTTCGCGAGAAAATCAGCAATGATATCAAGAGTTATTATACTGAGTTCAAGGAAAGAATTGAGAAAAACAACTACAATAAAACCTTTGAAAAGGATAGAGTATCTAAAGTTCCAACTTTCTTAAACAAGGTTGCCACAGAGCATTTATCTAAAGAACAAGTTGATGCTATTGCTAATGATAAAAACATTAAGGATGCTTTGTTGTATTCTTTTGTAATCAATAGTTCTATTCATGCTAATGAGGTTATCTTGTTAGAATTAGGTGATGGGTTTCAGTTTGATCATAACAAAGATGAGAGTACAAAACGTGTACCTACATATAACTCAACAGGTATCATTTTCCCTACAGATACTTTAGCACAAATGTTTATTAACACTCATGTAGGCCGACCTTATGAGGATCAGTTAATTACTGAAGGAAAATTAGTAAGAAAGAATGCTAATCAGAAATCTAGCCGTACTTACAATGGTACCGGTATCAAAGCTATCATTAAGGAAAGTGTTGTTGATACCAACTCTACTACTTACAAGCAATATGCTGATATGTTCCGCCACTGGTTAAATCAAAGAAAATACAAAGGAGATATCAATGAAGCTTTGTTTGGTAAAGGTGGTACTTTCGAAAAACCTACAGGTGGTCTAATGAAACCTTATACAGGTATTAAAGATGGTGATGGTCAAGGTTGGGTATCATTTGATACTTACCGTCAGTTCAAAGAACTTGAGAATAACTGGTCACTAGAACAAGAAGCTGCTTACCAAAAAGAATTAAAAGGTCTTCCTATTAGTCCTGCTGAATTAGAGGAATTATTTCCCGTATATAAATTACAGTATGCAGGTCCATTAAAAACTAAAGATGGAGAGTATCCTGTGCAGTCTATTGACAAGTTCTCATTGTTTCCATTAATACCTAGTGTTATTAAAGGGATGCCCTTAGAACAGATGCATTTAGCTATGATGGCTCAGAATGTAGATTATGCTTTATTTGATTCAGGAGCCAAAAGATCCTATATCAGAAAAGATGATTCTACAAATGGTGATGTTATCTATGATGGAACTACCGATAAGATTAAACCTTATACTGAAATTGACTTTACACCAAATGATATTCACTTTGAATACTTAAAAAATCAAACTGAAATTAGTAAAGTGTTCAAGGGAAAATCTACTTTATCAACCCAGCTCCGTAAAGTATTTAACATTAGTCTTTTTGATGAAGGTACTCCTATTGACTACACTGGCTCTAAAGAATGGTCTTCATTATCAAATGCTGATAAAATTAAAGCCAGCCCTATCTATAAAAACACTGAGGTAGTATATGATCAGATTTCTCGATTAACTTCCTTCATGAAAGACCAATTGATTAAAGACTTAGGTTGGGAATTGGTAAACGGTAAGCCTCAAGGTGACATGCTTAACATGATCAATTTTGTTAAAAAAGAATTGGTTAAGCAAGATTATAGCCAGCATGAGATTGACTTCATTGAATATGAAGCTAATTCTGATATAGATTTAAGTTTAAGTCCTGAAGCTGCCCGTTTGGAAAAGTTATTAATGGCTGTTGTTAACAACCGATTAGTAAGACTTAAGATTAAGGGTGAAGCTTTGGTACAATTCTCTGCAGCATTTGCTAGTCCGACACCGGCTGACATTGCTAAATATGATGACTTTGGAACTAATGGTTTAAGACCATATGTAGTAGATTCAAAAGGTAAAGAGAATACTAAAGGAGTACGTGTTAAGGTTGCTCTTACCGAGAACTATCAGAACTTGTTTAACACAACTTACTATGAAACAAAGGATGGTAAAACTACAGACTCGGGCAAGAACATTGCCGTGTACATTAAAAACCCAGATACTGAATCTAAGAGAAAGTTTATATTAGATTACCAAGCAAGTTTTAACCGTCTTAATGAGATGATTAAAAATGATACCTGGTTATCTGATGAGAACAATAGAAAAGCTTTAATGATTACAGGTGTGAGAATTCCTACACAAGGGCCTAACTCAATTGAGTTTGCCGAGATATGGGAATTTTTACCAGCTTCTGCTGGACCTATCATTATTATCCCTGCTGAGATTGTTGCTAAATCAGGAGGTGACTTTGACGTTGATAAGCTTACAATGTACATTAAGCATATCACTAAGACTGGTAAGACTTTAAATGATTCATACAATAAGCCAGAAGATTTAGATTCTTTAATTAAAGAAGCTGAGGAGAAATTAAAAGCATTAAAAGGAGAAAAATTAAATGTAGTTAATTACTTGAATGATTTCCGCGAAGCTTTCAATACTGAGAAAAATCATAAGAATGTTAGTAAATCTGATGAAAGAAAATACAGTAACAAAAACAATGAGCAGTTACTTAAAATTTTAAAAGATCCTAATTCACAAGAGTTTTTAAAGAAAAATTTTAAAGCTTCTTATAAAGTTTATGAAAACACTTTAAAGAAATTTACTACTGAAGATTTAGTTGAGTCAGAGAACATGATTGATGAACTGTTCAGTAAGAAGGGTGAGTTAAATTCTTTATTCAAAACAGTAACTGATTTAAAAGAACAAAAGAGATATTTCACTGCAGGTATTCAGAATAAGTTAGTTGATGATATTGTTAATGTTATGCAAATGCCTGAAATGGCTTTTGCTTTAATGCAACCTAATGATACTCACTTAACTCAGCCTTTAGCTAAAGAATTAGAAGAGACTTTTAAAACTTTAAATAATATTCAAGATAAAAAAGGACCATTGGGTACAAGCCCTACCTCTTTATCAGAGTATGATTATAACTTACAGAAACAACAAGATAATATTTCTGGTAAAGAGATATTAGGTATGATTGCATTACAAAATACATTTTCAAACTTGTTAACTGTGGCCGGAGCTACAATGAACCCAAGTTTAAAAATTAAAGTAACTGTACCAAGTCTTAATGATAAAGGTGAAGTGTATCCTGAAATTGTTGAGAAAGAAGTACCTATTCATTTGAGATTAAACTCTAATATTAAAACAGTAAAAGATGAAACATTAAAAGCTGTATCAGTAATCTCTTTATCAAATAGAACCGATGCTGAAAAAATTAATGCTATATCTGATGTATTATCTCAATTGATGAATGGTGCTGTGGATGTTGGTAAAGATGCATGGATAGCCTATTTACAAGGTAACATGGAAGTTATCAATAAGATATTGTTCTTGTTACAAACAGGTGTTCCTATTACAGACATTGCATACTTTGTAAGTAATCCATTGACTAAAGCTTATGTGCAAGAAAAGATAAATAGAAGTTCTCCATTAGCTAAAATTAAATATGGTCCAAAGACTAACACTTCAATCACTGCTGCTAAGAAAGAAGCAAGACGTAAGTTCTTAAGTAGTATTGGTACAGACCCTGTTTTAAAATACAACAAGAATAATATCTGGGCTTTTGACCACATACTTAATACTGAATACAAGAATGTATCTTTTAGTAAAGCTACATTAAAAGCTGTTGCTAATTCAAAGATGAATGTTACAGACTCTAATCAAATTGCAGGGTTCTTACAATATTTATACATTGAAGATTTAATTGAAGAGTTTGATAACTTTAAAAGTTATTTAAATGTGGATACCTCTACATCTATTGATAACTATGAGGCTCAAGCTAAGTTGAATGATATTAGTAAAATTGAAAACTTCCAAACTTTAAATAAGGATATCCTTAAATGGTTTAAAGAGAAGAGTCCTATTTCTTCTTTCTTTGTACAAGAGTTTGCTAGATCTTTATTTGGTGAGAATTTATTTAAGACTCGTGATAATAAAGTCATCAATGATTTCTTATTAAACTTAACTGATGATTTAAAAGCTATGAGTATCTTAAAAAATACTACAACAGTTAATAAAGATTCTTTGGTAAGTAAATTCAAGAATGCATTAAGCTTATACATATTCACTAACAATCTTA
>Ga0194035_1000034_pt1 | contig 84805 bp, 78 predicted proteins | sample JunL2320m_MetaG_FD_148680 | JGI IMG/M metagenome (GOLD analysis project Ga0194035, IMG submission 148680) | Anoxic zone freshwater microbial communities from boreal shield lake in IISD Experimental Lakes Area, Ontario, Canada - Jun2016-L239-20m | ecosystem: Environmental > Aquatic > Freshwater >...
CGGTATTCGGTGAAGTTGCGCGTGCGGGCGGAGAACCGCGGATGGAAGGCGGTTTCCCGGGTCAGCTGGACGTCGGCGTCAGGTGTCATGCGATGGGCCACTGCTCTCGAGAATTTTTGGGTTGCTGCATAGGTGCGGACGTGAATATCGGTGGGGTCCCAGCCATTCGCCGCGTCGATATCGTCTGAGCAGGATGAGGACACGCAGACAATATCGGTCAGCGCGCGCATCAGCACATAGTCGCCCGGACGCGACCATGGCTCGTCGAGATAGAGCTGGTTCTGGTGGTCGATGGTGGTGTTATAGAAATAATTGATCGCCTCCCAGCCCTTGCGCGGGGCGACGCCGTAAGGTGCGAGCGCCTGGTTGAAGTTGTCCGTGCAGTTGATATGGCCGGGATAACCCATGTCGTCGTAGTAGCGGCTGTTGCAAGCCGTGGCGAAGGCATCATGGCGGCCCACAGTGTCCTGCACGATCTCAACCAAAGGCTCGAACTCGCGGTCGAAGGCCTTGGAGGGAAGCCCCGGCGTGGGGTAGCTGCGTCCGAGAAGCGTGCGTGTCACGGTTGAGTCGAGCGCTAAATCAAGGCCCTTGTCCACCTTGCGTGCGGCTAGCGCCTGGAAATCCGAGCACTGACGGCCGGATACGTCAATCACCTGGATCCACTCGCCCGCCCGCACCAGATAGGCATTGGCGGTGGCGGCCATGATCCGGATGTCCGCCAGCGGATCGGCGAGCGGTTCGGGCAAGACGTCGAGCGTCTTTCCCTCCCGCCCCTGGGCGCGGATGATTCGCAGTTCAATGCCGGTCACGGTGTCCTGCGCCTCGGGCGACATGTCTGCACCCGGTGCCGCCACGGTCAACAGCCCGTCACGCGCCACACTCAGGCTGGCGGTGTTGCCCGCCTGGCTCTGCCCGCCAAACAGTCGGGTCGCGCGGGCCTGACCCAGATCGATATTGCGCCGCCGCAGGGCGCTGAGGGTGCGTACCGCTGAATCGCCGGTGCCGGCCAGCATGGCCTTGAGGCCTGCCGCATCGCTGTCACCGGCCACGCCAAGTGCCGCGAGGTCGAATCGGCCGGACATATCGCAAAACAGCAATTCACAGGCCTGGCCACCCTCGGTATCGGTGAGCAGCAGTTGATCGCCGGTCCCCACCGCCACCACCACGCTTCCGGCACCCGGCACCCGGTAGCGCTCGACACCGGGAGCCAGCACCCGCACGCCCGGTCGCACGATACGGCTCGCGGGCGGAGCCATGGCCGTGAACCTCATAGCCTAATTTCGTCCGACCGTAGACATAACAACATTAAACATTGTTTCCTGGGGGTTGGACGGGGAACAGCGGCGGGTGAAATCCGCAACGGCAAAGCAGCGAAATCACCGCCCCGACGGCCGCTCTCCCGGCATAGTAGCCAGCACAGAGCCTCGCCCGAACGCAAGGACGCTCTCCCACCGCTCGACGGTAAGGGCCGCGAACTGTGAAAGCCGGACCAACGGAGGAGACGACGAGATGGCAACTAAAGCAACCTCAGGGGAATCAACCAACGCGCAATCGGGCGAACTCGTTCGGGCTCTCGACTGGAAGGGGGCCTTCTGGGTCGCAGCCGGCGTGCCGCCCCTGGTGCTCTTCTCGATCGGCGGCATCGCCGGCACCACAGGCAAGCTCGCCTTCCTCGTATGGATGATCTCCATGGTGATGGGCTTCCTGCAGTCCTTCACCTATGCCGAAATCGCCGGCATGTTCGGCAACAAGTCGGGCGGCGCATCGATCTACGGCGCCACGGCCTGGCTGCGCTACTCCAAGTTCATCGCGCCGCTCTCAGTGTGGTGCAACTGGTTCGCCTGGAGCCCGGTGCTCTCGCTGGGCCTTGTCATCGCGGCGGGCTACATCCTCAATGCGCTGTTCCCCATTCCGGCAGGCGACTCGCAGATGGTCGTCGACTGGGTGACGGCGAATGCCAGCCAGTTCACGGCTAAGTCCCAGTCCGTGATCGATTACATGGCGGCTAATGCCGGCGTTACCGAAGCGGACGCCATCTCGGCGGTGGCCACCCAGGGCGGTGTCGACGCGCTCACGCCCGCCATCCGCACCTGGGAGGCCTTCACCATCAACGTGCCGGGCCTTGGCGGCCTGCACTTCAATGCAACCTTCCTGATCGGCGTCGTCCTGATGCTGATCATCTTCGCGATCCAGCATCGCGGCATCGCCAACACGGCCGCGGCGCAGAAGTGGCTCGCCATCATCGTGCTGGTGCCACTGGTGCTCGTCGGTCTGGTGCCGATCCTCACCGGCGCCATCGACTGGTCCAACGTCACCGGCCTGGTCCCGCCCACCGCTGCCTATTCGGGCGTTGATGCGCCAGGCTGGTCACTGGGTGGCTGGACACTGTTCCTGGGCGGCCTCTACATCGCCGCCTGGTCCACCTATGGCTTCGAGACCGCCGTGTGCTACACCCGCGAACTCAAGAACCCGAAGACCGACACCTTCAAGGCCATCTTCTACTCGGGTCTGCTGTGCGCCGTGTTCTTCTTCCTGATCCCGTTCTCCTTCCAGGGCGTGCTGGGTCAAAAAGGAATGCTGGAGCCTGGCATCGTCGATGGCACCGGCGTCGGCGAAGCGCTCGGCAATATGGTTGGCGGCGGCAAGGTGGTGACGCAGATCTTCGTGATCCTGATGATCCTCGGCTTGTTCCTGGCCATCATGACGGCCATGGCTGGGTCTTCGCGCACCCTCTACCAGGGGTCGAAGGACGGCTGGCTGCCGCGCTACCTGACACACATCAACCCGCACGGCGCACCGACCCGCGCCATGTGGACGGACCTCGGCTTCAACGTGTTCCTCCTGGCGCTGGCCTCTGACCTCAAGGGCTACTTCTTCGTTCTGGCGATCTCCAACGTGGGCTACATCATCTTCAACTTCCTCAACCTCAACGCCGGCTGGATCCACCGCGTGGACTCGGGCCATATTGCACGTCCGTGGAAGGCGCCCACCGTCCTCATCGGCATCAACACGGTGCTGGCTTTCGTCAACGCCCTATTCCTCGGTGCCGGCGCCAAGGCCTGGGGTTACAACACCGCACTGTGGGCCGGTCTCATCTTCGCCGCACTCATCATCCCGGTGTTCGCCTTCCGCCACTACATCCGGGATGGCGGCAAGTTCCCCGCGGGTGCACTCGAAGACCTGGGTCTCAAGGATGGCGATATGGGTGAGCGCAAGGCGGGAATGTGGCCCTACCTGACGCTGCTCGCGGGCGCCGCGCTGGTGCTCTGGGCCAACTGGTTCTTCGTCCTGCCCACCTGAGGGCGCCCCGCAAGTACTGCTTCTACTCGTCTTCTACTCGTCAAAACGACGGCGGAAGCGGTCCTCCATACGGCTGCTGAACGAGCCGCCGGCGCTCTTACCCCGGCGCTGACGGGAACCCCCCGGCGCGGCGCCACGTTCGCGGGCGCCCTGCGCCCTCGAGCCGGTGACTGCGAACACGACACCGACGAACATCACCAGGAAACCGAGTACCGACAGCGCCGGGAAGCCCCCGATCATGGTGGCCTTGACTGCAACCCCGGTGACGAGCATTGCCAGTCCGAGCAGGAAGAGTCCGGCCCCCTGAAGGCGCCTGCGCGTTGAAGGAGCCCGCAGAGTTCCGCCGCGAACGCTGGACGCGAACTTCGGGTCCTCGGCATAGAGAGCGCTCTCGATCTGATCGAGCATCCGCTGCTCATGCTCGGAGAGTGGCATTCGGCCCTCCTTGCCCAACTCGAACGGTCACAACACCTGAACTTATCCCGCCCGGCAAGATCCGGACTGGGTAACCAAATGATACGAGGCCACGGTGCCTGACACCACCCAGTTCAACCAGCCATTTATCCGCCGGTTCCCACTTCGCAGTGTAGCCCGGCCCGGCGATTCCCCGGCCCCGGTTACCGAGCCGTAAGACCATGGTCATGACCGGGCCGGGCGGCGCGACCAACCGCCACCATAATGGCGAGGTGGCAGCAGGCCCGGTACGGACGCTGAAAGGGGGCATCGAAGGCGTTGGCGACTTTCCTGATCGACCTGGCGCCCGATGACATGAAGCGCCGCTTGGACGACGCGCTGAACGTCTACATCGATGCGATGCGCTACCCGCGTGGCACCGAGTCTCAACGGGCGTCAATGTGGCTTGAGCACACCCGGCGGCGCGATTGGCGGGCGGTGGCGGCGGTCGAGGCCGATACCGGGTCGGGCGACATTCCCGCGACCGAGCACCTCGCGGTCGCCCCCATGCTCGGGGTGGCCTACGGGTATCAGGGCGCCGCAGATCACTGGTGGCAGCAGCAGGTGGTGCGGGGCCTGCAGCGGGTCGGCTTCCCCCGCGACGAAACCGCCCGGCTGATGGGCGACTACTTCGAACTGACCGAACTGCACATTCACCCCAGCGCGCAGGGGCGTGGCCTGGGCGAGGCGCTGGCACGCCGGCTGCTGGCCGGCCGTCCGGAGGCCAACGTCCTGCTGTCCACGCCGGAGACCAACGGTGAGGACAACCGCGCCTGGCGGCTCTACCGGCGACTGGGCTTCACCGATATCATCCGCGGCTACCACTTCGCCGGGGACCCGCGGGCGTTCGCCATCCTGGGTCGAACGCTGCCGCTGTAATGCGAATCTGGCACGATACCCCTCGTGCGATCTCCTGTGCAGGCCCGCAACCATCGCACACGTCTGCGGGCACTGACACTGCTGCTGTTGTTCGCGGCGCCGCTGACGGCCGCATGCCTGCGCGTGCACACCTCGATCACAGTGTCCGATGATGACGCGGTATCCGGCGAGATCGTCGCAGCCAGCAAGGCCCGCGACGATATGGACAAGGGCCCCCAATTCGACCAGAACCTGCCGTTCAGCCAGAAGGTCGCGGTCTCGCCCTATGACGCCGGCGGATACGTCGGCTCACAGGCCACCTTCTCCGACCTGACGTTTGCCGAGTTGCCTCAACTGGCCAACCTCAGCCGCGATGCCACCGGAGTGGATATCTCGCTGCGCCGGGCGGGTGGCCTGGTGATGCTCGAGGGCCGGGTCGACCTCACCAATGTCACCGACACCGAGGCTGACGTCACCTTCAGCGTGGCCTTCCCGGGCGAGGTGACCTCCACCAACGGCGATCGGGTGGATACCGGTGTCGTCGAGTGGACACTTAAGCCTGGCGTGGTGAACACCATGAGCGCGCAATCCCGATACACCGACCCCAGCAGCCGTTCGTTCAATGCGGCGGCCCTCTGGCTCGGGCTGGCCGCCTTCGTCGTGGCCGGCCTCATCGCCGCCCTGGCCTGGCGGGACCGCGACACCTCGCCCCGGTTCGCGCCCGTCGAGTACGACGACGTCGAGTACAACGACGTCGAGTACGACGACGTCGAGTACGACGACGTCGAGAACAACGAAGAGGAAGGGGCGCCACGCTGAGCACCGAAGCAGCAGCGCCGTCGGCCGTCGAGTTGGCCGCCGCCGTGACCGATGAACTTCGCGGATACCTGGCCGCGCGGCGCGCCGATGCCACGTACATCGGTACCGAGTACGACGGCCTCATCGGGGTCCTCGAGGACTTCGTGCTGCGCGGCGGCAAGCGACTGCGGCCGGCCTTTGCGTACTGGGGCTACCGCGCGGTAACCCCCGGTCCTGATGACAGCGTCGACGCGGAGGCGCTCAGGTTGTTTTCCGCACTGGAACTACTGCACGCCTGCGCGCTCGTCCACGACGACGTGATCGATGACTCCGCCACTCGCCGCGGCATGCCGACGGTGCACGTGCACTTCACTGAACTGCATCGCGATCGGGCCTGGCACGGCTCCGCCGAACAATTCGGCCGCTCGGCTGCGATCCTGCTCGGCGATCTCTCGCTGGTGTGGGCTGATGACATCGTGGCCGGGATGGAGCTGCCGACTGACGGCCGGCAGCGGGTTCGACGCGTGTGGTCAGACATCCGCACCGAGGTCCTCGGCGGTCAATATCTCGATATCGTCGCCGAATCCAGTGGCGCGGAATCCATCGCGTCGGCGATGAACGTCAACACCTACAAGACGGCGTCCTACACGGTGTCGCGGCCGTTGCAATTGGGTGCCGCCGCCGCCGCGGATCGGCCCGATGTGCAGAACATCTTCGGCGCGTTCGGCACCGACCTGGGCGTGGCCTTCCAACTGCGCGATGACGTGCTGGGGGTGTTCGGCGATCCCGCGGTCACCGGCAAGCCGTCCGGGGATGACCTGCGCTCCGGCAAGCGCACCGTACTGCTCGCCGAGGCCCTGGAGCGCGCAGGTAATGCCGACCCAGCCGCCGCCGAACTGCTGCGCTCCGCGATCGGCACCGAGCTGACCGACTCCCAGGTGAGCGAACTGTGCTCGGTCATCGAATCGGTCGGAGCGCTGGCCGCTGTGGAGGACCACATCGACACGCTCACCCGCCGCGCACTGGCAGTCCTTTCAAGCGCGCCGATCAATGCACCGGCCAAGGTCGGTCTGACCGAGCTCGCCGGATTGGCCGCCAACCGGTCGGCCTAGGCCAATGTCCGCCGGCACACCGACGACTGCGGCCTCACCTCCGACGGGACTGCACCGCCTCAACGCGTTCGCGCGCTCTGATGAGGGCAGGCCGGCGCGGCTTGGATTCCTGGGCGCAGCGCTAATCACCCTCGGTGGTGTCGGCGCCGGCAGCACCCGGCAGCACGACCCGCTGTTGGAGACGCTGCGGCTGTCCTGGCTGCGATTCGGTCATGGCCTGGTGGTGTCGTCGACGCTGCTGTGGATCGGCATCGGCATGCTGCTGGTGGCCTGGATCTGGCTCGGCCGGCGGAGCATCGACGGCGGCAGGGTCAGCGAGTACACGATGATCGCCACGACCGGGTTCTGGCTGGCGCCACTTCTGCTCAGCGTGCCGTTGTTCAGTCGCGACACCTACTCGTATCTGGCTCAGGGCGCGCTGTTGCGGGACGGTTTCGACCCCTACGCCGTCGGCCCGATCGACAACCCGAACTCGTTGCTGGACAACGTCAGCTCGATCTGGACGACCACACCGGCGCCGTACGGCCCCGCTTTCATACTGATCGCCAAGTTCGTGACGATCCTCGTCGGTAACAACGTTGTGGCCGGAACCATGCTGCTGCGGTTGTGCATGCTGCCCGGCCTGGTTCTGCTGATCTGGGCCGCGCCGCGGGTGGCCCGCCACGTCGGTGCTGATGGCGCGGTGGCGCTGTGGATCTGTGTTCTCAATCCGTTGGTGATCGTTCACCTGATGGGCGGGGTGCACAACGAGATGTTGATGGTCGGGCTCATGATGGCCGGTATTGCGCTCACCTTCTCGCGGCATCACATCGCAGGCGCGGCGCTGATCGCCGTGGCGGTTGCGGTCAAAGCCACTGCGGTGCTTGCTCTTCCGTTCATGGTCTGGGTGTGGATGCGCCATCTCGCGGGAAGCCGACTGCGGGCGTTTTCCGTCGCGTCCGCAGCGTCGGTGGCGACCCTCGTCGCGGTGTTCGCAGTGCTGTCTGCTTGCGCCGGGGTCGGACTGGGCTGGCTGACCGCCCTGGCCGGTTCGGTGAAGATCATCAACTGGCTGACGATCCCGACCGCGGTCGCGAACCTGACCAACGCGATCGGCGGATTGTTCGGGCCGGTCAACTTCTACGCCATTCTCGATGTCGGCCGCATTATCGGTATCGGCATCATCGGAGTGTCACTTCCCCTGCTGTGGTGGCGTTTCCGTCATACCGATCGCGAAGCGCTGCAGGGTATCGCGTGGGCGATGCTGGTCGTCGTGCTGTTCGTTCCCGCCGCACTGCCGTGGTATTACACCTGGCCGCTTGCCGTGGTGTCGGCGCTTGCCCAGTCGCGGTCGGCGATCGCTCTCATCGCGGGGTTCTCCACCTGGATCATGGTGATCTTCAAGCCCGACGGTGCCCACGGCATGTACTCGTGGCTGCACCTGCTGTTGGCCACGGCGTGCGCTGTGGCGGCGTGGCGATCGTTGCACCGCGATCACTTCGTGAGTTAGGCCCTATCAGTACGCCATCGCCTGGGCCCGGCGCAGTACCTCGCGGGCCTGGTGGGCGTGCAGGGCGTCGACCGGGCGGGCATTGGAAAGCGGCTCGCGCACGCCGTCGTGAGTCACCGTCAACGACGGGTCGGCGGTGAACAGCCAGCGGATGATCTCGGCGTCCTTGAAACCACCGTCGCGGAGCACCGCCAGAAGTCCGGGCAGCGGCTTGGCCACCTCCCCGCCGTCGGTGAAGAACAACTGCGGCACCACCGGGATGCCGTTGCGGCGAACCGCCACCAGCTGGCCGTCCCGCAGGCGCTGATGCACCTTCGTCACCGGGATCCGCAGTAGTTCAGCCACCGTAGGCAGGTCGTAGACCGGTTCTCCCGGGTCGAGAACGTCATCACTGGCCGGAATGGTGCTCACGGGAACAGTCTAGAACCGCACCGCGTTCGGGCACGCGCGGAGTCGGCAGACCTAGGATGGGCCGGTGACGACTGACCCGCTCGTCGGTGCATTGCTCGACGGCCGGTACCGCGTCGAGGCAAGAATCGCCACCGGCGGAATGTCGACGGTGTATCGCGGGCTCGACGTCCGACTCGACCGGCCGGTCGCCCTGAAGGTGATGGACGCCCGCTACGCCGGTGACCATCAGTTCCTGAGCCGGTTCCAGCGTGAGGCCCGGGCGGTCGCGAGTCTGAAGCACCCCGGCCTGGTTGCCATCTACGACCAGGGCAACGATCCCGCCCACCCGTTTCTGGTGATGGAACTGATCGACGGCGGCACGCTGCGCGAACTGTTGCGCGAGCGCGGCCCGATGCCGCCGCACGCCGTGGTGGCGGTGCTGCGGCCCGTGCTGGGCGGGCTGGGGGTCGCCCACCGCGGCGGACTGGTGCACCGCGACGTCAAGCCGGAGAATGTGCTGATCTCGGATGACGGTGAGGTGAAACTAGTCGACTTCGGTCTGGTGCGGGCAGTCGCCGAGGCAGGAATCACCTCCACCAGTGTCATCCTGGGTACGGCCGCCTACCTGTCACCCGAGCAGGTCCTCGGCGGCGACACCGGGCCGGGCACCGACGTGTATGCGGCCGGCATCGTGGCCTTCGAACTGCTCACCGGGGCGACACCTTTCTCGGGCGACAGCGCAATCACCGTTGCCAACCAGCGCCTTGACCACGATGTGCCCCCGCCTAGCTCAATGATTGACGGGGTGCCCGGCCAGTTCGACTCCTTCATTGCCCGCGCGACCGCCCGCAATCCCGATGACCGGTTCGGTGACGCCTCGGCCATGGCCGCCGAACTGGACGGGATCGCCGAGGAATTGGGCCTACCGCAGTTCCGCGTTCCGGCCCCGCGGAACTCCGCGCAACACACCGCCGCGGCCGTCGCGTTACCCGGTCGGCGCCCGACCCGACAACTGACCCGCGGGCCGCAGGACGGACAGCCCGTCGCGGTCCCTGGCGATGACGCCGCGACCGAACTGGTCTACGACGATGACGTCGATGAATCCGACTCCCCGCCAGGCCAATTCGCGGGAGTCGATATCGACGAATTCGCCTTAGCGCGACAGCGCTCTCGGCGCGTACTCACCTTCTGGGTGCTCACCGTGTTCGTGCTCACCGGTATGGTGGCATTAGCCGGATGGGAACTCGGTGTGAACCTGCGTGGCCTGACCGGACGCTAGCCGACCCCTGCCGAGCGTTACGCCAGCGCGACGGTCGGCAGGATTATTCGCGGAGCATCTCCGCGACCAGGAATGCCAACTCCAGGCTCTGCTGGGTGTTCAGCCTTGGGTCGCAGGCGGTTTCGTACCGCCCGGCCAGGTCCGTGTCGGAGATGTCCTGGGCACCGCCGAGGCATTCGGTGACGTTCTCGCCGGTGATCTCGACGTGAATACCGCCGGGGTGAGTACCCAGCGCCCGGTGCACTTCGAAGAAGCCCTGCACCTCGTCGACGATACGGTCGAAGTGGCGGGTCTTGTACCCGGTGGATGACTCGTGGGTGTTGCCGTGCATCGGATCGCACTGCCAGATCACCTTGTGTCCGGTGGCCTGCACCTTCTCGATAATCGGCGGTAGCAGATCGCGCACCCTGTGGTTGCCCAACCGAGTGACCAGAGTCAGCCGTCCCGGCTTGTTCTGCGGGTCAAGGCGTTCGACGTACTCGACGGCCAGTTCCGGGGTCATTGTGGGTCCGATCTTCACTCCGATCGGGTTCGCGATCACCTCAGCGAAAGCGATATGGGCACCGTCGAGCTGGCGGGTGCGCTCGCCGATCCAGACGTAGTGAGCAGACAGATCGTAGAGGCGGGGCTCGCCGAACTCGTTGGAGAGCCGCAGCATTGCTCGCTCGTAATCGAGCACCAGGGCCTCGTGACTGGCGTAGATCTCCGCGGTGTCGAGGTTGCGGTCGTTAACCCCGCACGCGGACATGAATCGCATACCGCGATCGATCTCGGCCGCCAGCGCCTCGTAGCGCGCCCCGGCCGGCGAGGTGCGGACGAACTCCCGGTTCCAGTCGTGCACCAGGTGCAGCGACGCCAGACCCGATGAGGTGAGCGCCCGCACCAGGTTCATGGTGGCGCTGGCATTGGCGTAGGCGCGAACCAGCCGGGACGGGTCGTGCTCGCGGACGGACGCCTCGGCGGCGAACCCGTTGATCATATCGCCGCGATAGGACCGTAGACCCAGCGCGTCGATGTCTGATGAGCGCGGTTTGGCGTACTGGCCGGCGATCCGGGCCACCTTGACCACCGGCAGGCTGGCCCCGTAGGTCAGCACCACCGCCATCTGCAACAGGGTCCGGATATTGGCACGGATATGCGGCTCGGTGTTGTCGACGAAGGTCTCCGCGCAGTCGCCGCCCTGCAACAGGAAGGCCTCGCCACGGGCCACCTTGGCAAGCTGGCCGGAGAGTTTCTCGATCTCAGAGGCAACGGTCACCGGGGGAACACTCTCCAGCACGGTACGCATCGCTTTGGCCTGCTCAGCATCCCAACTCGGCTGCTGCGCGGCGGGTTTGGCCAGGGCCGCATCCAGCCGGTCACGCAGGTCGCCCGGCAGCGGCGGCAATGCCGGCAGCTGGTCGATCGGTACGTCGACGGTCCAGTTCACCCGCCTATGGTAACCGGGCGCTAACCCGAAGTATCACCGCTGGCGATGTCGCCTACCTGCGTCGAAGCCGCGTCGGTGAGTCCGGGACCGAGATCGGTACCGGTGGTCATCAACTCAAAGCGGCGTCGGTTGTGCCGGGCATCGACCAGGGCATCATGGGTGTCGGACGGCCGGGGCGGCATCCGCGGGGATCCGTGGCTCTCCCATAACTGACGCAACTCCCGGGTGAAGCGGGGGATTTGCGGCGGCAGGCTGGTCATCGGTCCCCACAGTTGGCAGAGCGCGACGTGGTCGTAGGCGCCCACCCAGGCCCACAGTTCGATCGGCTCGGCCTCGATCTCCGGGTCGCCGACTCCGAAGAAGTCTTCGAGGTCCTCCCGGATCTGCCGACGTGAACGCCACGACTGCGAGGCAGGCGACGGCAGCTTGGGTAAAACATGGGTGCGCACCCACCGGCCGGCCGATTCCGGGTCGAACTCGGTGGACACCGCGTAGTACTCGCGGCCGTCCGCTGCGACAACGCCGATGGAGATCAGGTCGATGAGACGGCCGCTGTCGATGAACTCGGTGTCATAGAAGTACCGCATCGCGGTCCTATCCCCCGGCCTTCGCCGCGGGCTGGCCCGCCGAGGTGGCGGTCTGCCGGGCGCGGCTCGCCGGCGGCGGCGCGGCATGGATCTCGCGATCGAGTTCGGCATCCACCTCTGCATCGGCCGGGAAGCGGGGCTCACCAGCGATCACATGCTGGAGCCACAGGTTGGCCTGCACGAATGGCCGACGCAGGTAGCGTTCCCGCTCCATCGAGCGATGCATCTTGCGGGGTTTGTCCTGGTAGTACCAGCGCGCCCACGGCGCGTGCGGACGGGCCAGTCGGATGGCACCGACGAACAGCAGCGGTGTGATGAACATGCCCATCAGACCGGTCCACAGCTTGCCCTTCAACAACACGACCACCGCGACCGCCAGGGTGACCAACGCCATCACCACAACGCTCACGCGGGCCAGGACCGAGCTGTCCTCCCGCCAGATGCCGATATCGAAGAAGGACAGCGGGTTGAAGCCCATCACCAGCAGGCCGGCCACCGCGACCGCGACGAACACCGCATCGACCGAGGTTCGTCCGTCTTCCGACCAGTACACATCCTGCAAATGCAGTATCAGTGCGAACTCATCGAGCACCAGGGCGGCGCCGATCCCGAAAATGATTGCCGCCGCGGTGAACTGGTGGATAGTCCCGTCCCGCGCCATGGTCACCATTGCGACACCGGAGATCAGCACCCCGACCACCCCGAAGACGGCGTGGTGGATGTGCAGCCCCCCGCCGCTGCCGTCGTCTTTGGACGAGACCGAGATGTTGCGCGGCTGCCACCATTTGCGCGGGCCGGTCCGGCCGGCCGTCGCACGGATATAGCGGGTGATCGTCCGGGTCACGAAGAAGGTCAGGATGAACGAGATCAGGCACCACATCAACGGCTCCCGTCCCGGGGCGATGACGTCGAAGTGCACGGCTGCAGGCACGCCTGGAAAACTTACGCTCACGCCTGCCCCGTGCCGTCGGCCGGATAGTCTGATGAGGAGATGAGCAGGTGGCGGTCGCCCGACTGGGGCAGTTTCTTGGGGCGGAGCCGGTCGGACCGCCTCCACAACGCTGTGTGGCGGATCATCGAAGCCCTTATCGCCGTGGCCATCGGCGTCACCGTCGTTTACTCATGCTGGCACCTCTTTCGCCATCTCCCCTACCTGATCGACACCGACGTCTACCGGATGGGCGGGCAGGCCTGGCGGCGGGGGCAGCCCCTGTATGCCGATGGGGCCGTCTTTCACACCCGCGGCGGACCGGAGCTTCCGTTCACCTACCCGCCGCTGGCGGCGATCGTATTCAGCCCGTTGGCGCTGATGTCTCTGTCGGTGGCAAGTATGTCCATCACGGTGATCACCTGCGTACTGCTGGTGGTGGCTGTCTGGATAGTGCTGACCCGCCTGCAGGTGCCGGTCGCCTCCCGCCGCGGCGCCGCACCAGGGTGGCTGCAGCGCTGCTGGCTGGCCGCTGGTCTCGTCGCGTGCGCGGTGATGTGGTTCGAGCCCATCCAGGCCAACTTCTCCTTCGGCCAGATCAACGTCGTCCTGATGACCCTGGTGATCGCCGACTGCGTTCCGCGCCGAACCCCCTGGCCGCGAGGTCTGCTACTCGGCGTGGCGATCGCGCTGAAGCTGACCCCTGCGGTGTTCCTGCTGTACTTCGTGTTGCGCCGGGACATCAGGACGGCACTGACCGCGCTGGCCTCGTTCCTGGTGGCCACAGCGATCGGATTCGCACTGGCCTGGCGTGACTCGTGGGAGTACTGGACCTCCACCGTCGCTCACACCGACCGCATCGGTGCCGCCACCTTCAACACCAATCAGAACGCCGCCGGCGCGCTGGCCAGACTTGACCTGGGTCAGGGCACCGGCTTGACGTTGTGGGTCCTGGCCTGCGTCGCCGTCCTGGTGCTGACGGTCTGGGCGGTGCGGCGGGTCTCCGCTGCCGGGGAGCAGACCATGGCCGTGATGTGCGTGGCAATGTTCGGCCTGGTGGTCTCGCCGGTGTCCTGGTCGCATCACTGGGTGTGGGCGTTGCCGACGATCATCGTCACCGCGGTGCTCGCCTGCCGATACCGAAATATCGCACTGGGTGTGGTGAGTACGGCAGGGACGGCCCTGATGGTGTGGACACCGATCGAACTGCTGCCCGAGCACCGGGAGGCCGCCGCGTCGTGGTGGCGTCAGTTATTCGGAATGTCGTACGTGTGGTGGGCGTTGACCGTCATCGCGGTTGCAGGCCTGGCACTGGTGCCCCCGACCACTAGCCCGCGGCGGTCTCGGGAATCCGCGTCGCTGGCGGACCTTGTGCGTCCCGCCTAGTGGGCACATCGGCCGGTTTGAGTGTCGCCGCGTAAATGTCGACGTACTCCTGACCGGACAGGTTCATCAGTTCGTATATGACCTCGTCGATAACGGCACGCTCGATGAACCGGTTACCGGCCAGACCGTCGAACCTCGAGAAGTCCATCGGCTTGCCAAATTTCACCGTCACCCGACCGAACCGCCACATCTTCGAGCCCGGTGGGTTGACGACGTCAGTTCCGATCATCGCCACCGGAATCACCGGAACACCGCTCTCCAGGGCCAGCCGAGCCAGACCGCTCTTGCCTTTATAGAGCCGACCGTCAGGCGAGCGGGTGCCCTCCGGATACATGCCGAGTAGTTTGCCCTCGCCCAGCAGACGCTTGGCCGTGTTGAGGGCGGCCTCCGCGGCATCGGAGTCGTTGCGATCAATGGGCACCTGGCCGGCCGCGGTGAAGAACCAGCGCTTGAGCGTGCCCCTCAGTCCCGTGCCGGTGAAGTACTCCGCCTTGGCCAGGAAAGTGATCCGCCGACTGACCACCAGCGGGAGGTAGAAGCTATCCGCTACGGCAAGGTGATTGCTCGCCATGATCGCCGGTCCGGAGACGGGAATATATTCCAGGCCTTCGACTTTCGGTCGACCCAGCAATGCCAGCAGGGGACCCATGAAGATGTACTTGCAAAGCCAGTACCACATCGGCAACTCCCCTCACCGGCCCGCACGGGAGGCCGCTGCGGCTAACTGTACCCAGCCGGTGTAGCCCGGACCACATGACGAGCGCGGTTCACGGCCAATCCACAGCCGAGGAGTTCACTCCTCGGCCGTGACCGGCTCGACGATGATCGGTATGTCTTGGTAGTTCCGAGCGGTTGCCGCCGGGTCGGAGTGATCGTGGTCACCAGGCGGTGTCGGCTCGGTGTGCGCGGCGGTTGCCGGGTCGGTGGCCATCGTCCGGATCACGGCCATCAGTGCCACGCTGTGGTCGGCGATCATGACCAGGAGGGGATGTTGTTCGCCACTGACAAGCGCGGCCAATGCACACACCGGGCACCAGACCTGCTGGCAGCGCCCGGGGCCACTGAGTGTCTCGGTGGCCATCGCGGCCGCAGCCCGAACCGCCGGGTCCAGTCGATCCAGAATCGCCTGGGCGAGCCGGCGCAATTCGGGTCCGATATCCGGGTGCGGCGCACTCACGCGGGCCACACCTGCGGGTTGGGGCGAAACCGCACCGTCAGCTCTTCGCCGCGCACTGTCGCGTCGGTCACGACGCAGCGACGCAGCACGGGCGCGAGTCGCACCCGCCGCCGCAGATCGGCAACACCGATAATGAGGTCGTCTCCGGCCCGACCGAGACGCAACGCGCAGGCGTCAAGTTGCGGCAGCTCCAGTCGCATGCGGTAGACCGCATCCAGACCCGACCCGGACTCGCGGTCGACAATCGGCCGGATCGGCCCGGGCGGCGCCGAGCCGTCCCGGCGTCGTGCCTCGTCGAGCAGTTGACCCAATGCCTTTGGCCCGATCGGCTCACCAGCGAGGTGGGGTGTCAGCACTAATCGCAATGCGCCAATCGTGTCGCCAAGCTCCTCCAACACCGATTGCTGCTCGGAGATCCGTGCGGAGTACCAGTCGAAGGCCGGATGGTCGGGAAGATTGCGGTACTCGTATGAATCATCTTGGAAGAGAACCTGATTGACGATCAGCTCTTCCACCCGCACGCCCATCAGGGCCAGCGAGCCGAGCGTTCGAACTGCTTCAGCTGCCACTACCCGCTCGGGCGTGAGCACCAGGTGCGCACTCACCCGTTCGCCATCGGTCAGCAGAGCCGACAGCGACTCCACACCCGTACTGACGGACTCGACGAGGGCAACCGCGGCGGCTGTCCGCACATCCTCGATGGCGATGCTGAGGCGACGGTGCCGCGGCCAACAGCGCTCTGCATACATCGCAAACGCCGCAGGCAGAGTCAACATCCGAAGGGCGTCGGCAGTGGAAGCACAGTCCACCACCACATAATCCCATCGGCCGGAGTCTGCCAACCGCGCCACCGACCGCAGACCCAGCACCTCCTGAATGCCCGGCATTGCGCAAAGCTCTTCCGGTGCAACATCTTTGATATCCGAATCCGGAAAACGCGCGGCCAGCACCGAGGCCGCCGGCTGCCATACGGACTCCATCAGCGCCAGGGTGTCGAGAGCCGCGGCGTCCAGATACCCACCGCCGGTGTCGCCACCGCTCTCCTCGGTGAGAATGCGCACCGGTTTGCCGGCGTGGCCGGGCACGACCGGCACACCGAAGACATCACCCAGTGAGTGCGCCTGATCGGTCGAGACCACCAGCACCCGCTGGCCGCTCAGTGCCGCTCGCACCGCCGTCGCAGAAGCCAAGGTGGACTTCCCCACACCGCCCTTGCCGACGAAGAAACTGATCCGGGCCCCCTTGGGCAGGCCCGCATCAGCGGCGGCGTCATCACCGGGTTGTTCCACTCAGCCCTCGACCCGCTTTTTCAAGTCCTTCAATGCGGTATCTGTCAGCCTGCGTTCAGCCTTGCGCTTGAGCAGGCCGATCATCGGCACCATCAGATCCACCGACAGTTCGTAGGTGACATCGGTTCCGGAACCCTGGGGCGTCAGGATGTAGACACCATCGAGTGCCTTGAGCAAGGTGCTGGACACCAGCGACCAGCGCACCGATCTTCGATCGGCCGGCCACTTGTAGGCGAGCACCATGGTGTCCTTGAGCACCGCGGCCTCCAGCACCAGCCTGGCCACTTTGGGGTTGCCCTCGGCATCGGTCTCGAGAACCTCGGCCTCGGTGTATTCCGACACCCACTCCGGATAGGAACCGATGTCAGCGATGACGTCCATCACCGTGCGCGGGTCCGCGTCGATGTAGATGGTCTGCGCCGTCTTATCCGCCACTGTCAGTGCTTTCCCATCAGGTTTCCCACGGGCTTTCCCATCGCTTCCGTCACGACCGGTGTCGCTGCCGCCGCTGACGCGGCGACGTCAGGTTGAGACACAACCTGGACACAAACCGTACCCTCTCCCACCGTGCCGTAACCGGCTATCAAACCGCAGGCGGCGCGCCTACCGGTCGTGACGCCTCCAGGGCGTTCTTGACCTCAAAGGCCATTCGCTTACCGGCCACTCGGCGCCGGTGATTGATGGCAGCCAGGTTCATCCTGGTGGTGTCCGCGGCGGGTTCGGCGTGCAGGAAATAGTGCAGCACGACGCCGTCAAGCACGGGCTCCAGCCAGATCTCCATGGTGCCGTTGGCAGCCCCGGCGACCGTCCAGCGGACCCCCTTGTCGGTGCGGTCCTCCACCACGTCGAGAAACAGGTCCGGAAACCAGCGGTGCCAGGCGGCCCGGTCCCCCACGGCCCGGCCCACCGCCGCAGGGCTGGCGGCGACGAACGTCTCATCGGCGACCTGGATGCTGCTCACCGCCATAGCTTCACATATCCGGGGCGTGCCGGGAGCTCACTGGGCCCTAGCCCAGCGGCTGTGCCGGACGGACCCGCAGAAGATCGGCCAGCCGCCCCGCGTGGGTCTCCCAATTCCAGTCCCGGGCTATCCAACGCCGCCCGGCCAACCCCATTCGCTGTGCCAGTGCCGAATCATCCAGCAGGTCGGCGATCACCTCGACGATCTCCTCATGAACCCGGCCGTCCACCACCCGGCCGGTCTCGCCATCGCGAACGGTCTCCGGCGCGCCGCCCGAGGAGCCGGCGACCACCGGCACACCGGTGGCCGACGCTTCCAGGAATACGATGCCCAAACCCTCCACGTCCAGACCCGCTCCGCGGGTGCGGCACGGCATGGCGAACACATCGGCCATCGCGTAGTGGGCGGCGAGTTCGTCGCTGGGCACCCCACCGGTGAACACCACGTCGGATGCCACCCCGCTGTCGTGCGCCAGCCGGTGCAGGGTGTCGCCGTAGGGTCCGCCGCCCACGATCACCAGGGCGGCACCGGCTACCCGGCGCCGGATGTCCGCCCACGCCTTGATCAGCATGTCCTGGCCCTTGCGTGGCACCAGCCGTGACACGCACACCACCACCGGCCGGTCGCCGAGCCGGTAGCGGGCCCGCAACTGCGCGCGGGCCACCGAGTCGGGCTGGAAGCGGTCGGTGTCGACTCCCGGTGGCAGGTGTTCAAGGCAGGCCTGCGGACCGAATGCCGAGGCGAACCTGTCGCGGGTGTAGCGACTGACGTAAGTGACGACGTCGGCGTCGGTACCGATGCGCCGCAACGCAGAGCGGGCACCCGGCAGCATCGACCATCCCACCTCGTGCCCGTGGGTGCTGGCCACCACCCGCGCCGCACCGGCGCTGCGCGCCCGCGGGCCCAGCAGCGCCAGTGGCGCGGCGGCGCCGAACCACACCGTCTCGATACCGTGGCTGCGAATCAGGGAGCGCATCCGCCGGTCCACCCCCGGCTGCGGCAGCATCAGGGTCCCGGGGTGGCGCACGAGGGTGAACGGCGCCGCACGGTCGTAAATTTCGGCGCCCTTCCACTGCGGGGCGTAGACGGTCAGCTCATGCTGGCCCGTGTCGACCAGCCGGCGAATAAATTGCTCGAGATAGGACTGGATACCGCCGCGACGCGGTGGAAAGTCGTTGGTCACCAACAGGATTCGCGTCATCGTCTTTGACGCTGCACTGTCAGCCAGTGCGCCCAACGGATTTTCAGCCCGTCGGTATCGACGCCGAGTTCCTGGCGAACCGCCGCCGCCAGGTCACCGTGGCCGGGCCCACACGCCGCAGCATACAGCCGACGAAGCCCGTCGATGCCGTAGGTGTCGGCCACGAAACGGGCGAACCACCAGGCCCGGTCGTAGCCCGCGGCACGCTCGGAACCGCTCACGTCCAGCGCGGCATCCGAAGGCAGCACCGTGCTGACGTCGGCCGGAATCTCCGACGGCGGGCGGGCGACGAAGTCGGCCACCCCCTCGGTAAGCCAGCGCGGCGCATCCAAGGCTGTGTCGGCACGGGCGGCGAGGTGAAAAAGCTCGTGTGCCAACACAATTCGCAGTGCCGAGTCGCTCATTGCCGCCGCGCCGGGGGCCAACACGATCCGCTGGCCGGAAGTCCTACGGTCGGCAAGATCCACCTCGTCAGCGACGGAGACTGCGGCGATATCGGTCCATTGTCGCCGTTGATCCAGGTGGGCATCGTCGACGAACTGAGCATCGGAATCGGTGGCCACCACAACGATCTCCCGCTCCCAGTCGGTACCCCAGAATCCTTCGACGGCCGTGACGGCACCGCCGATGCCGGCACCGACCCGCTTGAGCAGGGCGTCGGTGCGGGCCCCACCGAGGCTGACCAGACGCACGGTTCGCCCATCCACGGCCACTGACTTCGAGGACGACGCCGAGTGGGCGGGCACAGCTGCGGTGCCACCGGAGATCAGCGCAGTCGCGGCAGCCAACTCAGCGACGAGGACCGCACCCACCAGGCGGGACGGACGGATTCGGCGTGCGGCCGGCTCAGTACCGACGGACGTTGTAGATCGGGGCGTTGTTCACCGGGACGACGGCCACCGGGATTCCGTAGGTGGAGGCGTGCACCATCATCCCGTCACCGACGTACATGCCGACGTGCGAGGCGTCGGAGTAGTAGGTGATCACGTCGCCGGGCTGCATCTGGTCCATCGAAACCGACTGCCCGCCGTTGGCCAGCGCCTGGCTGGAGTGCGGTAGGTAGATCCCGGCCTGCTGGAATGACCACATCACCAGCCCGGAGCAGTCGAAAGCGCCGGGACCTCCTGCACCCCAGGAGTAGGGCGAGCCGAGCCGGGTGAGCGCCGCCTGCACCGCAGTCGAACCTTCGTCGCTGCCCGCGTTCGGTACCGGCAGCGCCGCCAGTGCGGAGATGTCACTGTCGGGCGCGGGCGCAGCCTCCGGGGCCGGTGCGGCCAGGAACGCCGGCGGCAGGGGGGCCGGTTCAGCAAGGGCGGCGCGCTGGCCGGGAGTCAGCGTCTGGTAGCGCGACTTAACCACGGCGATCTGAATCTGCAGTTGGGACTGCTTACGCTGCAGGTCAGCCCGTACTGCTGCGGCCTCGTCGGCGGCCACCGCGGCGGCAGCCGCAGACGCGGCGGAGGCGGCTTCGATCCTGACGGCCTCCTCGTTGAGGCTGCGGAAGCTCTGCATCTGGGCAGCCATCTCAGTGCCCATCACTCGTTGTACGGCCATCGTGTCGATCAGGCCCTGCGGCGATGCGGCGGTCAGGATTGCGTTCAGACCATCGGTGCGACCACCCATATAAACCGACGCAGCTAACTTGTCGACAGCGCCCTGGTAGGAAACCAGCCGTACTTTGGCGGCGTCGAGAGAAGCAATGTCGTTGGCGTGCGCTGTCTGCGCTTCGGCTTGGACCTGCACCTTGTGATCGAGATCCAGCTGTGCAGAATGCATGGTCTCGGTCAATTGCTCGGCTTGCCGGGACAGTTCATTGAGCTTTGCGATGGCATCCTGGGCCGGATCGGCAAAGGCCGAATTGGTGAACATGCCGGCCATCACCGTGACGCCCGCCATCGCTACTGCTAACCGCCTGTGACCAAGGGATTTGGTGAGGGACATGCGGTCAAAATTCAAGATTTTGCATCCTTATGACTGCGTCGACTCAACTCGCCGAAAAACGTTCAGGTCTCGGTAAGGTTACGAAACGGCATCGGCATTGTCCAACCTAATGCCGAACATCTCAGGGAACGTTCAGTAACTCCCGTCGCCTTCGTCGCTGCCGGATCAGACGCCCGCTCGGGCTAGCAGGCCAACTCCGGACCTGGATTCCGCCGTATCGGGACCAACCTCAGCCGAGGGGCCAGACCTGCCTCAGCCAGTACTTCCAGCGCCGCTCGTTCGTCCTCCAGCAAACTCTCCGGTACGCCGAGAAGTACGCTGACCACACAGTCCCGACAACCCGGACCGCGCACCGCGCAGTCGTCACAGTCGATGATTACCGGTTCGCCCGGCGGCACCTGCCCCATATCGGTCTCCTTTTCTCTTCCTGCTCGGTGTTCGCTGTGCTTTCAGGGTTGCCGACTTCTCGGTTGCCCCGCACGCTAGCCACCGACACCGACAAGTTCTCTTCTCCCGGTGTGGCGCAGGCGCCCTGTCGGTGGTTGTGCTTACCGTCATTCACCATGGCCGGCTCTCCGACAGACCTCCAGCTGAGCTTTACCGACGTCGATGCCGTCGCCGAATCCGCGCTGCAGGACACCACCTTCGTCATCGTCGACCTGGAGACCACCGGATCGCGGGCGCGGCCGGCCCCGGACGGGTCCTGTGACGCGATCACCGAGATCGGTGCGGTCAAGGTGCGCGGCGGGGAGATCATCGGTGAATTCGCCACCCTGGTGGACCCGCAGCGCGATATCCCGCCGCAGATCGTCGAACTCACCGGGATCACCACCGCGATGGTGCGCGATGCCCCGGCGATCGCGGCAGTGCTGCCACTGTTCCTGGAGTTCGCCCGCGGCGCCGTCCTGGTGGCGCACAACGCGGGATTTGATATCGGATTCCTGAAGGCCGCGGCCCAACAGTGCGATATCGCTTGGCCGCGTTTCCCGGTGCTCTGCACGGTGCGGTTGGCACGCCGAGTGCTGAGCCGGTCGGAGGCACCCAGCGTGCGGCTGTCCGCGCTGGCGCGTCTGGTCGGGTCGGCCACCGAGCCCACGCACCGCGCGCTGGATGACGCTCGCGCCACTGTCGACGTGTTGCACGCACTGATCGCACGGGTGGGCAATCAGGGCGTGACGACCTACGGGGATCTGCGCTCGTATCTGCCCACTGTGTCCAACGCCCAACGCGCTAAGCGGGTGCTGGCCACCGGACTTCCGCACCGGCCCGGGGTGTACCTCTTTCGCGGGCCGGGCGAAGAGGTTCTCTACGTCGGCACCGCGACCAATCTGCACCGACGCGTGGGTCAGTACTTCACCGGCGCCGATCCGCGGGGGCGGATCAAGGAAATGGTCACCCTTGCCACGGCGGTAGAGCACGTCGAATGCGCCCACGCGCTGGAGGCGGGTGTGCGTGAACTCCGTCTCCTGGCCGCCCACGCGCCGCCGTACAACCGCCGATCGCGCTTTCCGCATCGATGGTGGTGGGTAGCGCTGACCGATGAGGCCTTCCCACGGCTGTCCGTCGTGCGTGCACCCCGCCTCGAGCAAGCGATCGGCCCGTTCCGCTCACGCACGGACGCCGCCGACACCGCCGGACTGCTCGCTCGGTTCACCGGTGTGCGGACCTGTACGACCCGGATCGGCGTCCACGGCGAGCATGGCCCGAAGTGCCCGCAGCGGGAGGTGTCACCATGTCCGGCCGATCGCGGGGTATCCGCGCCGGACTATGCCGCGGCGCCATATCGAGCCGCCCGGGTGATCGACGGACTCGATAACCAGGCTCTCGCGGCCGCGATACGCGGGGTCGCCGAGTTGGCGCAGCGCGCGCGTTACGAGAGCGCCGCCCGAATGCGGGACGTCACCACGGCCACGATCGACGTGCTCTGGCGTGGGCAACGGCTGCGCGCGCTGGCAGCGGTCGCCGAACTGGTCGCCGCAGCACCCGACGGTGCGGGTGGTTGGCAGCTGGCGATCGTCAGACACGGACAGCTGGCCGCCGCAGGGTGCGCCGGCCCGCACGTTCCACCGATGCCGGTGGTCGACGCGCTGCGCAGCGGTGCCCAGGTGGTGTTGCCGCAACCGGCGCCGCTGGGCGGGGCACTGGTCGAGGAAACCTCACTGATCGCGCGCTGGCTCGCCCAGCCGGGGGTTCGGATCGTCAGTGCCACCGCTGGTTTCGCCTCGCCGCGGCATTCCGCGGGCCCATGGCTCCAATGGGCAGCCACGGCGCGCTCAGCCCAGCACGCCGCTTCGCAGTTCCTGGGTGAATCCCACCTAACGCAGTTCCTGGGTGAATCCCACCTAACGCAGTTCCTGGGTGAATCCCACCTAGCGCAGTTCCTGGGTGAATCCCACCCAGCGCGCGAGCAAGCGCTCGGCGGCCCCGGAGTCGATCGCCTCGGCGGCACGACTCAGAGCACTCTCCCAGGAGGGCAGCCATTCGGCATGGCTGGATAGCCCGGCGTAGGCGACCATCGCCCCCGCCGCGTTGAGCACGACGGCGTCGCGCACCGGGCCGCCTGCCCCGGCGAACACAGTGCGCGCCTGTACGGCGTTGGCTTCGGCATCACCGCCCACGAGATCGCTGATCTGGGCACGGGGAAAGCCGAAGCCGAGTGGGTCGAAACTGAGCTTGTCGATGGTGCCGGCCTGCACCCGCCAGATGGTGCTGGTGGTCGTGGTGGTCAGCTCGTCGAGTCCGTCGTCGCCGTGCACCACCAGCACGCTCGCGCCGCGGGCGGCGAACACCCCCGCCATCACCTCTGCGAGATCACCGAACGCGCAGCCGATCAATCCGGCCCGCGGACTTGCCGGATTCGTAAGCGGCCCAAGCAAATTGAACACCGTCGGCACACCGATCTCTCGGCGCGGCGGTCCTGCGTATCTGTAGGACGGGTGGAACACCGGCGCGAAACAGAACCCGATCCCCACCTCGGCGACGGACCGGGCCACTTCCTCGGCCCCCAGGTCGATACGGACGCCCAGCGCTTCCAGCATGTCGGCGCCGCCACTTTTTGACGATGCGGCGCGGTTGCCGTGCTTGACCACCGGCACCCCGGCAGCCGCCACCACGATCGCAGCCATCGTCGACAGGTTCACCGTGTTGAGTCGATCGCCGCCGGTGCCGACGATGTCGACGGTGTCGTTGCCGATCGCGTCGGTGGGAACTCGAAGCGCGTAGCGCAGCATGGTGTCGGCGAGCTCGCGGACCTCGGCGGCCGTCGGACGTTTCATTGTCATCGACACGCCGAAGGCGGCGATCTGGGCGGGTGTCGCGGCGCCGGCCATGATCTGGTCCATCGCCCATGCAGCCTGCCCCGCGCCGAGTTCAGATCCAGTGGTCGACCGGGTCAGGACCTGCGGCCATGTGATGGGTGGCGAACCGGGAACTGGTTCAGGTGTGGGCGATGTCACCGGCAGATCGTCGCACGTCGCAGACCCGCTACCAAAGCCCGGGAAAACAGTTTGTGACCAAATCGGCCCCTGGCTGTACCTCGACAACTACAAAGCGTCATACTTCTTCCTGTGACGAGCGCCGTAGGCACCTCCGGAACCGCGATAACGTCCCGCGTGCATTCGCTGAACCGGCCGAACATGGTCAGCGTGGGCACCATCGTGTGGCTCTCCAGCGAGCTGATGTTCTTCGCCGGTCTGTTCGCCATGTACTTCACCGCACGCGCCCAATCAGGTGGCGTCTGGCCACCGCCGCCCACCGAACTGAATCTCTTTCAGGCGGTGCCCGTGACGCTGGTGCTCATCGCGTCGTCATTCACCTGCCAGATGGGAGTTTTCGCCGCCGAACGCGGCGACGTCTTCGGCCTGCGCCGGTGGTACACCGTCACGCTCCTGATGGGCTTGTTCTTCGTCCTCGGCCAGGGATACGAGTACTTCCACCTGGTGACGCACGGCACCACCATCTCGAGCAGCGCCTACGGCAGCGTGTTCTATCTCGCGACCGGCTTCCACGGCCTGCACGTCATCGGCGGTCTGGTCGCCTTCGTGCTGCTGCTACTGCGAACCACCCTGACCAAGTTCACCCCCGCTCAGGCGACCGCGGCGATCGTCGTGTCCTACTACTGGCACTTCGTCGACATCGTCTGGGTCGCCCTGTTCGCAACGATCTACTTCATCCGTTGAGGCGAAATCCAGTGCTACGAAATCTGATGATGCGAAGGGGTTCGATGCTCACGATTGGGTCCCGCGTGAGCGGCAAGTCGCATCGGCGGCTTCGTCGCCGGCTGACCGCGGCTGTCCTGCTGGTATTCGGTTTGAGCCTGGCCGGCGTACTGGCCGCGACCCTGACGCCGACCCCCCAGGTGGCTGTCGCCGACCAGTCCCAGTCGGCGCTGCTGCGCACTGGTCAACAACTCTTCGAAACGGCGTGTATCACCTGCCACGGCGCCAACCTGCAGGGCGTAACAGGCCGCGGGCCCAGCCTGCTCGGTGTCGGTGAGGCGGCGGTCTACTTCCAGGTCTCCACCGGCCGTATGCCGGCGATACGCGGCGAGGCTCAGGCGATGCGCAAGCCACCCAGTTTCGATGAACCCCAGGTGGACGCACTCGGCGCCTACATCCAAAGCATGGGTGGTGGACCGCTGGTCCCGCGCGACGCCAACGGCCAGATCGCCGATCAGTCGCTGATCGGCAGTGACGTCGCCCGTGGCGGAGACCTCTTCCGACTCAACTGCGCGTCATGCCACAACTTCACCGGCCGCGGCGGCGCACTGTCCTCGGGCAAGTACGCGCCCGCGTTGGATCCGGCCACCCCGGCACAGATTTACACGGCAATGCTGACCGGGCCGCAGAACATGCCGAAGTTCTCCGATCGCCAACTCGGCCCCGAGGAGAAGCGGGACATCATCGCCTATGTCCGTTCCTCCAGCGAGACACTGAATCCGGGCGGCTACGGGCTCGGCGGTTTTGGACCCGCGCCGGAGGGTATGGCGATCTTCATCATCGGAATCGTGGCCGCCGTTGCGGCGGCGCTGTGGATCGGGGCGAGGTCGTGAGCGACTACACGGGAGACCAGCCGACCGACGAGCAACTGGCGGCCATGTCAACAGAGGACCTGGTCCGGCTCGGCGGCAAACTCGACGGTGTCGACACCGTACTGAAGGAGCCCCGCTGGCCGGTCGAGGGCACTCGGGCTGAGAAGCGTGCGGAGCGATCGGTCGCACTCTGGCTGTTGCTCGGCGGCATCATGGGATTGGCTCTGCTGCTGGTTTTCCTGTTCTGGCCCTGGGAGTACAAGCCCAATGGCGTCGAAGGCAACTTCCTCTACACCATGGCCACTCCCCTCTACGGCGTGACGTTCGGGTTATCGATCCTGGCCATCGGGATCGGCGCGGTGCTCTACCAGAAGAAGTTCATCCCCGAAGAGATCTCGATCCAGGATCGGCACGACGGACAGTCCTCGGAACTGGATCGCAAAACCGCGGCGGCCAACCTGGTCGACGCGTTCGAGGGATCCACCGTCAAGCGCCGCAAGCTGATCGGCATGTCGCTCGGGATCGGTTTGGGCGCATTCGGCCTGGGCACCCTGATCGCCGCGGCGGGCGGCATCATCAAGAACCCCTGGAAGCCGGTCGTGCCCACCGCGGACGGTCTCAAGGCGGTGCTCTGGACGTCGGGCTGGACCCCACGGTTCAAGGGCGAGACCATCTATCTCGGACGCTCCACCGGCAGGCCGGGTGAGTCACCATTGGTGAAGATACGTCCGGAGGATCTCGATGCCGGCGGTATGGAGACGGTATTCCCCTGGCGCGAATCCGACGGCGATGGAACCACGGTGGAGTCGCACGAGAAACTCGGCACGATCGCCATGGGTGTGCGCAACCCGGTGATGCTGATTCGTATCAGACCGGTCGACATGACCCGCGTCGTCAAACGCCAGGGTCAGGAGAGCTTCAACTTCGGCGATCTGTTCGCCTACACCAAGGTCTGTTCGCACCTGGGTTGCCCGTCCTCGCTGTTCGAACAGCAGACCTACCGCATCCTGTGCCCGTGTCACCAGTCGCAGTTCGACGCGCTGCACTTTGCCCGGCCCATCTTCGGACCGGCTGCTCGCGCTTTGGCGCAGCTACCGATTACCATCAATAACGACGGATACCTCGTCGCCGACGGCGACTTCATCGAACCCGTTGGACCGGCTTTCTGGGAGCGCAGATCATGAGCACAAGTGTCGCGGACCGAGTTGGGATAGTTGCCGACAATCTCGATTCCCGGTACCACCCCTCGGGAGCCCTTCGGCGCCAGCTGAACAAGGTGTTCCCCACCCACTGGTCATTCCTGCTGGGCGAGATCGCCATGTACAGCTTCATTATTCTGCTGCTGACCGGTGTGTATCTGACGCTGTTCTTCGACCCTTCGATGGCAGAGGTCACCTACAACGGCGTCTACCAGCCGCTGCGCGGTATCGAGATGTCGCGGGCCTACGAGACCGCGTTGGATATCAGCTTCGAAGTCCGCGGCGGGCTTTTCGTCCGGCAGGTTCACCACTGGGCGGCACTGCTGTTCGCCGCGTCGATCATGGTGCACCTGGCCCGCATCTTCTTCACCGGTGCCTTCCGGCGTCCCCGCGAGGCGAACTGGGTGATCGGCTCGCTGCTGCTCATCCTGGCCATGTTCGAGGGCTTCTTCGGCTACTCGCTGCCCGATGATCTGCTGTCCGGTACCGGCATTCGCGCAGCACTCTCGTCGATCTCCCTGGGGATCCCGGTGATCGGCACCTGGATGCACTGGGCGCTCTTCGGTGGCGACTTCCCCGGCGACATCATCATCCCCCGGCTGTACGCCATCCACATCCTGCTGTTCCCGGGGATCATGCTCGGACTGATCGGTATGCACCTGGCGCTGGTGTGGTTCCAGAAGCACACCCAGTTCCCCGGCCCGGGACGCACGGAGACCAACGTTGTCGGCGTCCGGGTGATGCCGGTGTTCGCGGTCAAGTCCGGTGCCTTCTTCGCGATCGTCGTCGGCATCCTCGGATTAATGGGCGGCCTTCTGCAGATCAACCCGATCTGGGTGCTGGGCCCCTACAAGCCGTCCCAGGTCTCAGCCGGCTCGCAGCCGGACTTCTACATGATGTGGACCGACGGCCTCATCCGTCTGTTCCCGCCGTGGGAGATCTACTTCGGCAACCACACCATCCCGGCCGCGGTGTGGGTGGCGGTGCTCATGGGTGTGATCTTCGGCCTGCTGATGGTCTACCCGTTCCTGGAGCGGTGGTTCACCAAGGACGACGCACACCACAATCTGCTGCAGCGCCCGCGCGACGTTCCGGTCCGCACCGGGATCGGCGCCATGGCGATCGCGTTCTACATGGTGCTGACCTTCAGCGCGATGAACGACATCATCGCCTACACATTCCACGTCTCGTTGAACGCGACGACCTGGATCGGCCGAATCGGCATGCTGGTGCTACCACCACTGGTGTTCTTCATCACCTATCGGTGGGCGGTCGCACTGCAGCGCAGTGACCGTGACGTGCTCGCCCATGGCATCGAGACCGGCATCATTAAACGGCTGCCGCACGGTGCCTACATCGAGGTGCACCAGCCGCTGGGGCCGGTCGACGACCATGGCCACCCGCTTCCGCTGGAGTATCAGGGTGCTGCCCTGCCGAAGCGAATGAACAAGCTGGGCTCCGGCGGCCAACCGGGTCGCGGCACCTTCCTGACCGCCGACCCGGCGTCCCAGAACGCCGCGCTGACCGAGGCGGCACACACCTCCGAACAGCGGGCCCTCACCGCGCTGAAGGAATATCAGGGCCGTGAGGCAGGGAGCAACGGCAACGGGTCCAACGGCAACGGCTCTAACGGCAACGGGTCCAACGGCAACGGCTCTAACGGAAACAGTTCCAACGGTCATCACTAGTCCGATGTGACGAGAGGGGTCCCCGCCAATCCGGCTGGAGACCTTCTCGTTTCAGGGTCGGATCAGTTGACCGTGTCATGGATCACGTCCGCGAGCCGGCGCTGGAATGCGACCAGGATCGCTGGCATCGCGACAGTGATGACCGCGGCTGTCCCGAACGCCATCCATGCTCCGGTATCGCTCTCGGTGGCGAGTAGGTAGGTCGCGGTAGCGACTGCAATCAGGGCCAGGCCCATCGCCGCCAGTAGCGACACCGAGCCGCGCAGCCAGAGCCGTTCCACCGCGGCCGCGGGAACTTCCGGCATCGGAGCCGAAGATTGCGGCTGGGGGGCGTAGGGATCGACCGCGGTACCGAAGACCCGCAGCTTCTCGGTCGGAGCCTCGGTAGGCCGCACCGGGGCGTCCACCGCTGGTTCATCCGGCGTCGGCCCGGATTCGGTCAGCGCCGTCCGACGTGCCCTCATCAGCAGCGGAATGGCGCCGATGATGATCAGGGCGGACACGACGATGATGCTGTACAACAGCCAGGACGAATGCTTTTCCGCATCGCCTACGGGTCCCCGGCCGAGCCGCACCAGGGCGACCGTCGCGATGACACTGATGGCCAACAGGACCAGCCAGATCGCCCCGCACACACCCACCATGAGCCGATCCACCGTTTCCGGCGAGCCCGCATCGTGCGCTGTCCGCTCGATGTCCGCCGGGTCCGAGGCCATCAGCAGCTCGTCTGCGCCGCGTTGTTCTGATTCGATGACAACACCGTCCCGTCGCTCGTGGTGATGGAGCAGTTCAGTCGGCTGACCAGAAACAGGCTGGAGGCCTGTACTGAACCGACATCAGACTGCGAGATCGGTGTCACCGTCAGCGACCACGGGATATAGACATTTCGCTGGGTGCGTCGGCGGCCGGAGGCATCGACATAGGTGATCGTGATGATGTCACCGGGTGCCTTGGTGCCGCTAACGGAGTAGGTCACCTGCCGCGGACCTGCCGCAGTGGTGGTGACCGGCGGTGGCGGTGCGGCGGTCTCCGGCGGCGGGGCCTCCGTCACGACCGGCGGCGGTGCGGGTTCCGGCATCACCGTGACGGTCTCGGTCTCCGGTGGCGGGGGCGGTTCCGGTGGCGGAACTTCGCTTGGTGGCGGCGGCGGGGGCGGCGCAGTTGTGGTGATCTCATCCTGGACCGGCGGCGCCGCCGCCGTCGTCGTCGGGGAGGCCAAGTCCGTGGTGTCAGTTCTGGTCACCAGCAGCGACACCGAGACGACCAGTGAAATGGCAGCGATGATCGCGGTCACACCGACCACCCACGGCCATCGAGGCGGCGACAGGTCGGCGGGAGTGCCCGCCGGGTCGTAGCTGTCGTAGTCGTACAACTCGAGTTCGGCCGGCAGATAGGGAGTGATGGTGTATTGCTCGGATTCCGGCGCTGAATACGCTCGCGAAAAACCGGTGTCGGTCAGTTCCTCCCGATACTCCTCGGTCGGCTGACCGCCCGGTTCCCGATCCGGCGGATTTGGCCCGCTCATCCTTGCCTATCCTCTTTCGACAGCATCCGAGAGGCGGTGGCGGCACGCGACTCGCAGGCACCCGCCCCATCCCGGCAGAACATTACCCAACCGGATGGCAAAAAGGCTGCAGAGCACACCGTATGACGGCCGGATACCGCCCGGATTGTGACCTGTGCGCTCAGTGCTTCTCGGGCCCGACGTAGTACTCGAAGACCAGTCCCGACACCGCCGCGAGGACGAAGACGATCCCGGCGAAGATCAGCCAGGGAAGCCACAGCGCCGCGCCCACGGCCGCCGTCGAGAACGACAGCGCGATCAGGATGGGCCACCAGCTGTGTGGAGAAAAGAAACCCAGTTCCCCGGCGCCGTCGGCGATGTCGGCATCGCCGTAATCCTCGGGCCGGGTATCGAGACGACGAGCGATGAAACGGAAGAACGTTCCGATGATCAACGCAAGGCCCGCGGTGAGAACCAGAGCGGTGGTGCCGGCCCATTCCAGGCCGCCGTGCGCGAAAAGAGCCGTCAGAACCCCGTAGCCGATCGCGGTGAGGACGAAGAACCCGGTGAGGATCTCAAACAGTCTGGCTTCGATACGCATTGGGATTCGCCGCCTCTACCTGATCGCCTGTGAATCGCTCGCCTGCGGGGACACCTGCGCCGGCGGAATCACCTGTTGACCGCGACGGGTATCGAACGGATGGGTGGTGATCGCCAACGGCGGCTGATTGATCGCCTGCAATGCCGCGGCGTTGTTCTTTCCGGAGATCCGCGCCTGCAGATAGGTCTTGAAGTCGGCAGCCGAGACCGCCCGCACCTCGAAGTTCATCATCGCGTGAAAGGTGCCGCACATCTCAGCGCAGCGACCGACGAAGGCACCGGTCTGACTGATCTCGGAAACCTGCCAGATGTTCTCCGTGTGGTTGGCCACCGGATCCGGAAACACGTCGCGCTTGAACAGGAACTCCGGGATCCAGAACGAGTGGATCACGTCGGCGGAGGCCTGCTGAAACTCGATTCGCTTCCCGACGGGCAGCACCAGGATTGGGATCTCGTCGCTGGTTCCGATGGTTTCGACCTTGTCGAAGTTCAGGTAACTGCGGTCCTCGGGGTTCAACCCCCGGATTGCACCGACCTTCTCCTCACCGTGGGCATCCTTGCCCTCGGGCTTGGAGAGCAACGCGGCCTTGCGGGCCGGATCGGCGCCGTCGTAGTTGAAGGATCCGTCCGCAAACGCGATCTTCTGATAACCGAATTTCCAGTTCCACTGGAATGCGGTGGTGTCGATGACAACCTCGGGGTTTGATTCCTTGTCCAGCACCCGGTTCTGCACGACGACGGTGAAGTAGAACAGCACCGAGATGATGACGAACGGAACCACGGTCAACACAAGTTCCAGCGGCATGTTGTAGCCGAACTGGCGCGGCAGCTCGCTCTGGCCCTTCTTACGACGGTGGAAAGCGGCGGTCCAAAACATCAAACCCCACACCATCACGCCGACGACGAGCGCGGCGATCACCGACCAGAGCCACAGTTCCCGCATGAGGTGGCTCTCCGGGGTGATGCCTTTCGGCCACCCCAGCCCGAGCGCATGCTGCCAACTGCAGCCGCTCAGGGTCAGCGCCAACACCGAAAACGTGGTGATCAGCGCCGCGGTTCTACGTCGACGTGGGCCGGTCGCGGTAAGGCTGAGCCCGCGTGATGTCACCTTGGCACCTCCTGTGTCACGAGCTGCGCCGATGGCCTCGGAATGACCCGGTCCACGACCCGGCGTCTGGCACCGGCAGGAGTCACCCGAAAACGCATCTGCGCCCCAATACTACGCAGCGTAGACCACCGATCAAGAGCGAGCCGACACGCCTGCCGATTCGGTTGGTCGCAAGTCCAGGCCCACCCCGCGGTTCGGGCATACTAGGCCGGGTGTGTGGACTGCTTGCCCTGGTAGGACGTGCCGCGGGCAGCATCACCACCCAGACCGTCGACGCGGTGGCCGGGGCATCGCACCTCATGCGTCACCGCGGCCCTGACGAGCCGGGCACCTGGACCGATGATCAGGTGGTGCTCGGTTTCAACCGGCTCTCGATCATCGATATCGCCCACTCGCACCAGCCGCTGCGCTGGGGGCCGCCGGGCCAACCCGGGCGTTATGTACTGGTGTTCAACGGCGAGATCTACAACTACCTCGAGCTTCGTGCCGAGCTCGCCGAAGCCCATGGTGGAAGTTTCTCCACCGACGGCGACGGCGAGGCCATCGTCGCGGCCTACCACTACTGGGGCACCGAGGCGCTGGGCCGCCTGCGGGGCATGTTCGCCTTCGCGCTCTGGGACACCGAGCGCCGGGAGATGTTCTGCGCGCGCGATCCGTTCGGCATCAAACCGCTATTCATGGCGACCGGGCCCGGCGGTACCGCCGTCGGCAGCGAGAAGAAGTGCCTGCTGGACCTGGCCGCCAACCTTGGCCTGAATCTCGATATCGACACCAGGGCTCTGCAGCACTACACCGTCCTGCAGTACGTGCCTGAACCCGAAACACTGCATCGCGGTGTGCGCCGGCTGGAATCGGGAAGCTATGCGGTGATCCGCCCCGGCTGCGAACCCGAGGTGAGCCGATACTTCCGGCCGCGCTTTACCGCCGTGCCATTTCGCGGCGGCGGCGAGCAGGCCCGCTATGACGAGATCACCGCAGTGCTTGAGGATTCGGTCGCCAAACACATGCGCGCTGACGTCACCGTCGGGGCGTTCCTATCCGGTGGCATCGACTCCACCGCGATCGCCGCGCTGGCGATCCGGCACAACCCGCGACTGATCACCTTCACCACCGGCTTCGAGCGCGAGGGCTTCTCGGAGGTGGATGTGGCCGTCGCATCCGCGGAGGCGATCGGCGCCCGCCACGTCACCAAAGTGGTCAGCCAATCGGAATTCGTCGCCGCTCTTCCGGAGATCGTCTGGTACCTCGATGAGCCGGTGGCCGATCCGGCGCTGGTACCGCTGTTCTTCATCGCCCGCGAAGCACGTAAACACGTCAAGGTCGTGTTGTCCGGAGAGGGCGCCGATGAACTCTTCGGCGGCTATACCATCTATCGAGAACCGTTGTCGCTCAGAGGATTCGACTACCTTCCCCGCCAGTTACGCAAGTCGCTGGGTAGAGGAGCACGGCCGCTGCCGGACGGGATGCGCGGCAAGAGCCTGCTGCACCGCGGATCACTGACCCTCGAGGAGCGCTACTACGGCAATGCGCGCAGCTTCTCCGATGAGCAACTGCGGGCGGTGTTACCGGACTTCAACCCGGCGTGGACGCACATCGACGTGACCGCACGGATCTACGCCGAGTCTGCGGGCTGGGATCCTGTCGCCCGGATGCAGTACCTCGACCTGTTCACCTGGCTTCGCGGAGACATCCTGGTCAAGGCCGACAAGATGACGATGGCGAACTCGTTGGAGTTGCGAGTTCCGTTCCTCGACCCGGAGGTCTTCGCGGTGGCCTCCCGGTTACCGTTTGACCAGAAGATCACCCGCACCACCACCAAATACGCCCTGCGCCGCGCCCTGGAGCCGATCGTCCCGCCGCATGTGCTCAACCGCGCCAAGTTGGGCTTCCCCGTACCCATCCGGCACTGGCTGCGGGCCGGGGAACTGATGGACTGGGCCTACGGCATGATCGACGCCTCGGCGGCCGGCCATCTGATCAACCTCGGGGCCGTGCGCGCCATGCTCGACGAACATCGTCTCGGCGGCGCCGATCACAGCCGCCGGCTATGGACGGTGCTGATCTTCCTGCTCTGGTACGCGATATTCGTCGACGGCAGCGTGGTGCCGCGGATCAGCGAGCCGCACTACCCGGTCCAGATCTAGCGCGCCGCCAAGGCAGCGGTAATCTGCGTCGCGGCCTCGGCGCCATAGGCATCGGCGAGACGGGTCTTGGCGGTCGGTAGGTGCCAGGTCCAGTTCTGGGTACCCGTGGTTTCCAGCACCAGCACCGCCACCAGCGAGCCCAGTTGGGCGGAGCGTTCAAGATCAAGCCCCGCGCCCCGGCCGGTGAGGAACCCGGCCCGGAACGCATCGCCGACCCCGGTCGGGTCGACCTGAGCCGTCTCGGGCACCACCGGAACGTGGATGTTGGTTCCGTCGGCGCCGACCAGGTCGACACCTTTGGCACCCAGCGTGGTGACCCGCAGGCCCACCTGGTCGAGCACGGCCGCATCGGTCCAGCCGGTCTTGGACAGCATCAGATCCCACTCGTAGTCGTTGCTGAACAGGTAGGTCGCGCCATCGACAAGCCGAGTGATCTCCAGCCCGCTCAGTCGGGCCAGCTGCTGGGAGGGATCGGCGGCGAATGCGAGGCCCAGCGCCCGACACTCGTCAGTGTGGGCACACATGGTGTCCGGGTCATTGGCTCCGATGATCACCAGGTCGGGCTTACCGGTGGCGGCGATCACGTTGGCCAGCTTGATGTTTCGGGCCGCAGACATCGCACCGGGATAAAACGATGCGATCTGGGCCATGTCGACATCCGTGGTGCACACGAACCGCGCGGTGTGTTGGGTGTCAGAGATCAGAACGTGGGCGCAGTTAACGCCGGCGGCTTCCAGCCATTCGCGGTAGTCGGTGAAGTCGACGCCCGCCGCACCCACAAGTACGGGGCGTCCACCGAGTATGCCGATTGCGTAGGCCATGTTTCCGGCGACGCCGCCACGGTGCACCACCAGGTCGTCAACCAGGAAGCTCAACGACACCTTCTGCAGGTGCTCGGCCAGTAACTGCTCGGAGAACTTCCCGGGAAACCGCATCAGGTGGTCGGTTGCAATGGATCCGGTCACCGCGATGGCCATGAAGCATGTCCTCTATCTTCTGAGCTGAGCATCTTCTGAGCTGAGTTTGCTCACAATACCCGCGGTAACGCCGCCCCTATCCCTGCCTGCAGTGCGCTAGCCTCCGTACACGGGCCGACCACTTACCGCGAGACCCGACACACTCCAGGAGACAAAGCGATGGCTGGCCCGTATCCGCCGTACCGGCCTGGCGGCACCGACGGGCACCCGGTCACCGCGCCGGGGTACGGCAGCCCCGAGGCGTATCCCTATCCTGGCTCCTATCCCGGCCCCTATCCCGGGGCATACCCCGGGGCGTATCCCGGTCAGCTGCCACCTCCGGTTGGGTTTTCCAAGCCGGCCAGATCCCGCAGGGGGCTCTGGGGGGGTCTGCTGGGTATTGCACTCGTCGGGGCACTGATCGCTGCCGTGCTGACCGTAGGTGGTGATCGGACGTCCACCGCGGGATTCAGCGACTCCGCATCCAAGGCCGCGATTCAGGGCTATCTGACCGCGCTGTCGACCGGCGACAGCGAAACGATCGCCCGCAATAACGCGTGCGGCATGTTCGATGCGATCAAGGACCGCAAGTCCGATCTGGCGCTGGCCAGATTGGCCAGCGACGCCTTCCGTAAACAGTTCCAGCGCGCCGATGTCACGTCGATTGATGAGACCGTGCTGGTGTCGTCCTATCAGGCACAGGTGCTGTTCACCATGAAGGCCATACCGGCAGCGAACTCACGCCCGGCTCGCGAGGAGGAGCAGGGCGTCGCCCAACTGCTCCGGCAGGGCAAACAACTGCTGGTCTGCTCGTATCTGCGCCGTACGGCCGCCCAATATTGACGTTGGCCTGAGCGCAGTTCAGATCAGTTGAACGAGTCGCCGCAGGCGCAGGATCCGGTGGCGTTCGGGTTGTCGATGGTGAAGCCCTGCTTCTCGATGGTGTCGACGAAGTCGATCGACGCGTCCTGCACATACGGCGCGCTCATCCGGTCGACGGTCAACCTAACCCCTCCGAAATTGGCGTGCAGGTCACCGTCGAGGGCGCGGTCGTCGAAGAACAGGTTGTAGCGCAGACCGGAGCAGCCGCCAGGCTGCACCGAAATGCGAAGCGCCAGATCCTCGCGGCCCTCCTGGTCCAGTAAGGCCTTGGCCTTGACGGAGGCGGCTTCGGTCATGATCACGCCGTGGGTTTCAGTCGAGGCGGCCGACTCATCGGACACAGCCAGCGACTCATCGGTCATCGACTTATCGGACACCGTCATAACGTCTCCCTTAATGCACTGGGGTGGGGTTTGGTGGAACTCCTACCGGGTTAACGGTACCTGGTGTGCCTGCTATTCCCCCACCAGCTCGGCCGCGGTGCGTTCAGCCAGGCCCGCCAGCTGCCCGGCGGCGTCGTCGATCGCTCTGCGGATCGATCCGGCGTAGTCGGCGAGAGCGTGAGCCGCGGTGATTCCGGCCGCCTGAAATACCACCGGCTCCAGGGCGACCTGACCCGCCAGCACCAGCACCGGTACGGCATACGGCCTGGCTGCTGCGGCCAGAGCGCCGACCACCTTGCCGTGCAGCGACTGGTCATCGAGGCGGCCCTCGCCGGTCACGATCAGGTCGGCCGCGGCGATCCGATCGGCCGTACCGGTGTACGCGGCGATGATGCCGGCGCCCGATTCCCGGCGGGCGCCCAGTGCCAGCAGCGCCGCACCGAGTCCGCCGGCGGCACCGGCCCCGGGAATAGTGCTCACCGCACGGCCCGCCGCGGCCTCAAGTTCGGCGGCCCACTCGGTCAGTCTTTTCTCCAGCAGTAGCACGGTGGGCTCATCGGCGCCCTTTTGCGGGCCGAACACCCGTGCCGCTCCGCGGGGACCCAGTAGCGGGTGCTCAACATCGGTGGCCACGACGAGCTGCAGTGCGGAAAGCCGCTGAACGGCTTGGGGTAATCCGCCGAGTGCCTCCACCATTCCGCGGCCGCCGTCAGTGCAGCTGCTGCCGCCGAGTCCGACGACGATGGCGCGCGCACCACTGCTCCGCGCGGCATCGATCAACTGTCCGACACCTCTGCTGTGCGCGGCGACTGCGGTGTGCACGGTGGGTGCGCCACCCAGCAGTGCCAGCCCGCAGGCCTGCGCGGACTCGATATAGGCGGTGGTGGTGTCGGGGTCGAATACCCACTTCGCGTCGACATCACCGTCGAGCGGGCCGCAGACACTGGTGCGGCGAACCTGCATCCTCGGGTGCCCGGCGGCAAGCACGTCGACGAACCCCGGTCCACCGTCGGACTGGGGCGCCACGGTCAGGCTGTCGCCGGGACGGGCCCGGCGCCAGCCCCCGGCAATGGCCCGGGCAGCCTCGACCGCGGTGAGGCTGTCGCCGAAGCAGTCCGGGGCGATCAGCACCCGCAACCCGGCCGCGGCGGCCTGCGAGCCCGTCATTACAGCAGGGTAAGGCCCGGCATCTGCCACCGCATACCGGGAGAGGACCGCGGCGAAGTAACCTGGGACTCGTGAAACTGCTGGGCCGACGTAAGGACGACGACGCCGACGGTACATCTGCGGTCGAGCCCGCCGAGGTGGCGGAGGCGACGACCGCGGTACGCGCCACCGCACCGAAAGGCCGGCCGACTCCCAAGCGCAATGCGGGCACCAAGCGCCGAGGTCCGATAGCACCCGCTCCCGCCACGGCGGCCGAGGCCCGCAAGCGCCGCAAAGAGCTGCGCAACACCATGACCAAGGAGGAACGCCAGGCTGACAAGCTCGAGCGGCGCGCCGCCATGGGCCAGCGCCGTGAGCGAATGATGGCCGGCGAGGAGGCCTATCTGCTACCGCGCGACCAGGGGACGGTTCGCCGTTACGCGCGCGACATCGTGGACTCCCGACGCAACGTGCTCGGCCTGTTCATGCCCTCGGCACTGGTGATGCTCTTCATCATGCTGGCCATGCCCAAGGTGCAGATTCTGATTTCCCCGGTGATGCTGCTGCTGATGGGTGTGATGGCGGTCGACGCACTCCTGTTGGCGCGCAAGGTGAATAAGGCCGTCGATGCCAAGTACCCGGAGAACGCCGAAACCCGTTTCAAGCTCGGGTTGTACGCGGCCAGTCGGGCCTCCCAGATGCGCCGGATGCGCGCGCCGCGGCCGGCTGTCTCGCTCGGCACCAAAGTCATTTAGGTCCCCGCACCATGCGAACACTGGTGCTCGGCGGGATCCGGTCGGGTAAGTCGCAGTGGGCCGAGGCGGCAATCGCAGCGCAGATTTCAGTGCGCTACATCGCCACCGGGTCGGCAGCGGGCTCGGATGAGTCCTGGGCCAGACGCGTCGCCGATCATCGGGACCGGCGGCCACCGACCTGGAGCACCATCGAAAGCGCCGATGTGGCAACGCAATTGCGGGCCGAGACCGGCACCCCGGCACTGGTCGATGATCTCGGTGGCTGGCTCACCACGACCCTGGACCGCCGCGGTTGGGACGGCGGACCGATCACCGCCGAGGTTGATGACCTGGTCGCGGCAATCGGCGCCTTCGGTGCGCCACTAGTTCTGGTGAGTCCGGAGGTGGGTCTGACGGTGGTCCCGGCCACCGAGTCCGGCCGCCGGTTCGCCGACGAGTTGGGTGCAGTGAACCAGCGAATCGCCGATTGCTGCGAGCGAGTCGTATTGGTGGTCGCCGGTCAACCGGTCTGGGTCAAACCCCCCACAACGACGGCAACATGCTGACCGAATTCTCCGAGGTCCCACCGCCGGACGGACGGGCCGGTGCGGCGGCGCGCCGACGCCAGGACCTGTTGACCAAACCGCGTGGCGCACTGGGCCGACTTGAAGACCTGTCAGTCTGGGTGGCTTCGTGCCAAGGCCATTGTCCGCCACAGCAATTCGAACGCGTCCGGATCGTGGTGTTCGCCGGTGATCACGGGGTGACCACCGAAGGTGTGTCGGCGTACCCCGCGGAGGTCACTGCCCAGATGGTGGCTAATATCGAGAGCGGCGGGGCTGCGATCAACGTGCTCGCTGAGGCCGCCGGGGCCACGGTGCGAGTGGTGGACATGGCGGTAGACCGCGACACCTCCGGCACTGATGCGACCGCAGCGCACAAGGTACGCCGCTCCAGCGGCAATATCGCGACCGAAGACGCGTTGAGTTCCGATGAGGCGGTTGCGGCGATCGAAGCCGGGCGCCGGATCGCCGATGAAGAAGTGGACGCCGGGGCGGATCTTCTGATCGCCGGTGATATGGGCATCGGGAACACCACCGCCGCCACGGCGCTGATCGCCGCGCTGACCGGCACCGAACCGGTGGCCATCGTAGGCCGCGGCACCGGCATCGACGATGCGGCCTGGGCGCGCAAGACCGCGGCGGTGCGCGACGCGCTGTACCGAACCGGTGAGCGGCGCAACGATCCGGTCGCACTGCTGGCCGCGTGCGGTGGAGCCGATCTGGCCGCGATGGCCGGCTTCTGCGCCCAGGCGGCGGTTCGGCGCACCCCGCTGCTGCTCGACGGACTGGTCGTGACGGCGGCGGCATTGGTGGCCGAGCAGCTGGCGCCCGGTGCCCGGTCGTGGTGGCGGGCCGGACACCGCTCCCCCGAGCCGGCACACGCGCTGGCCCTCACCCAATTGGGTCTGGAACCGATCATCGATCTGGGCCTGCGACTGGGTGAGGGCACGGGCGCCGCGGTGGCGCTGCCGATCCTGCGCGCCGCGGTGTCGTTGTTGTCCTCGATGGCCACCTTCAGCGAGGCCGGAGTGTCCGAACGCAGTGGACCGGATACCTCGTGATCGCCTCGCTGGCAAGTGCTTTCGGGTTCGGGACGGTGGTACCCGTCGGACGGCAGGGCAGGAGCCCGGGTCGGTCCGCGGTCACCGCGCTGCCCGTGGTCGGTGTGGTGTTGGGTTTCGCCGTGGCGGGAACACTGTGGGCCGGCTTCTGGGCCTTCGGACCGCACAGCCTGCTGGCCGGATTGCTTGCCGTTGCGGTGCTGGGGTTGTTGACCCGCGGTCTGCATATCGATGGTCTGGCCGATACCGTCGACGGACTGGGCTGTTACGGCCCGCCCGATCGCGCACTGCAGGTGATGCGCGAGGGTTCAACCGGACCATTCGGAGTCGCGGCGGTGGTGCTGGCTATCGCGTCCCAAGCGGTGGCGTTCGCCGCGATGCCGCCGGGTCTGACCGGGCTGGCGGCCGCCGTGACAGCGGTGACCGCAGCCAGGGTCGCTGCGGTGCTGAGCTGCCGGCCCCGCATTCCTGCCGCGGCAGGCAGTGTTCTGGGCGCCGAGGTGGCCGGTACCCAGTCGATCGCTGTGGTGTTCGCATGGGTGGTGCTGGTGACGGGGTTGGCGGGCTTGGCGACGCCGAGGCTCTGGCAGGGTCCGGTAGTGGTGCTGATTGCCCTGACAGTCTCAGCCGCGCTCATCGCCCACTGTGTGCGCCGCTTCGGTGGCATCACCGGCGATGTGCTGGGAGCCGCGATCGAGGTGACGACCACGCTGACCGCCATCGGGCTGGTGATTCGGCCGTGATCGACCGGGGGAATCCGCATGTTGGGTGAGTTGAGCACGGGCCAGATCGAGGATCTCCTACGCAACGAGGTGATCGCCCGCCTAGGCTTCATCAGCGACGGCTGGGCGTACGTGGTCCCGGTCACCTAGGTCTACGACGGAACCTACGTACGGGGGCACGCCATGGAGGGCGCCAAGCTCGCGGCAATGCGTACCCAGCCGCAGGTGTGCGTCGAAGTGGAGCACGTCGACGACCTGTCCAACTGGCGCAGTGTCATCGCCTGCGGCATCTTCGCAGAATGCGGCGACCAGAATCCGGCCGGCCCGCATCGCGGGACGGTCTATCGGATTCGGCCGGAAACCAAGACCGGGCGGTTTGAGAAGGTCGACGCGGCGAGGCAGTCGCTATGAGTGCTGACGATCGCACGCCCGACTCGGAATGGTTCGAGCAGATGGCCAGCAGCAGCGGCATGATGTTCTTCGTCCTGCGGGTGCACCCCGACGTGGCATTGGAATTCGTCAACAATGCACCCGGCGCAGTGCTGATAGGCGACCGGACTGAACCCGGCAGTGCCAACGATCTCGGCGCCGAATCTCTTCTGGGACAGATAGACCCGGACTACGCCGACCGGCTTGCCGAAGTGATCGCACTTCCGCCCGGAACCGGTACCGACGTGGAGTTGAAGTGGAACCGTTTTGACGGACTGTCGACATACGGCCGAGGTTCCATTCGATCGCGACAACGCGCGGACGGCTCGGTCGTGATCGAAGGCGCACTGGCCGACATCACCGAGTTGCACGAGGCGGAGACCGGGTTGATGCGTTCGGAACGACGCAGCCGCCTACTTGCGCAGAACGCCTGGGAGGTCATCTGGACGATGGACCTCGACGGTAAAGTCACCTACATCAACCCCGCAGTTGAGCAAATGCGCGGCTTCACCCCCGAAGAGGCTATGCGCCAATCACCCGAGGAGATCAATCCACCGGAGTCGGCGGCCAAGGTCGCCGAATACTTCCGGCAGGTGTTCGCCGCGATCGAGGCCGAAACTAGGCCGCCCGCCTTCCGCGGAGAGATGGAGTACTACTGCAAGGACGGATCGATCCTGACCGGCGAACTCCAGGTCATCCCGCACGTGGATACCGACGGACAGGTCGTGGAGTTAATCGGCGTCACCCGCGACATCAGCGCGCGCAAAGCCGCGGAGACTGAACTGCGCAACCTGGCCGTCACCGACACCCTCACCGGGGTGTGGAATCGGCGACACGGGGAGAGTCTGCTCGCGGAGGATCTGGCCGCTCGCCGACCCGGCCAGGTGCTATCGCTGCTCATGCTGGACATCGACCACTTCAAGGTGATCAACGACACCTTCGGCCACCAGGCCGGAGACCATGTGCTCATCGAGATCGCCAGTCGCGTGCGAAGGTCGCTGCGCGGTAACGATGTGGTATCCCGTTGGGGTGGTGAGGAATTCGTCGTTTTGCTGCGCGACTGCGCCCTACCCGACGCGCTCGTTGTGGCCGAAGAAATCCGGGCCGCGATCGCCGAAGTGCCATTCGGCACATTGGGCGCATGCACTGTCAGTGTCGGCGCCGCGGAGTTCCGCGCCAGCGAAGATCTGACGTCCTGGCTGGGGCGCGCCGACCAAGCTCTCTATCGGGCGAAGCGGGCGGGCCGCAATGAGGTCGTCGCCGACGCAGAGTCCACCGGCTAGCGGAGCCGCACCATCCAGGCGTGCGTGTCCGCGAAGGTGCCCCGCTGAATCCCGGTGAGGGTGTCACGCAGTGCCATGGTCACCTCGCCGGGCGAGCCGTCGCCGACGGTGAATTCCCCTTCGCCGAACTTGACGTGGGCCACCGGGGTGATGACGGCAGCGGTACCGCAGGCGAACACCTCGGTGATCTCGCCGGCGGCGACACCCTTGCGCCATTCCTCGACGTCAATCTTGCGTTCCTCCACCGCGAAGCCGGCATCCCCGGCCAGCTGTAGCAGTGAATTCCGGGTGATGCCGGGCAGCAGCGAGCCGCTGAGTTCCGGGGTGACCAGTCGCGCCGACCCGCCGCTGCCGAACACGAAGAACAGGTTCATCCCGCCCATCTCTTCGACATAGCGGCGCTCAATGGCATCCAGCCACACCACCTGATCGCAGCCGTGCGCGGTGGCCTCGGACTGCGCGAGCAGCGAGGCGGCATAGTTTCCGCCGAACTTGGCCGCGCCGGTGCCACCCGGGCTGGCCCGAACATATTCGGTGGACAGCCACACGCTGACCGGCTTGATACCGCCCTTGAAATACGCCCCCGCGGGGGAGCCGATCACCAGATAGCGGTATTCCGTCGACGGCCGCACCCCGAGGCCGGGTTCGGTCGCGATGACGAACGGCCGCAGATACAGCGACTGCTCACCGCCGGCGGCCGGCACCCAGTCGTGGTCGACGGCGATCAGCTGACGAAGCGACTCCAGGAAAAGTTCATCGGGTAGCTCCGGGATGGCCAGCCGCCGTGCCGAGGAGCGCAGCCGTGCCGCATTGGCCTCCGGACGGAACGAGACGATCGACCCGTCGAGCCACCGGTAGGCCTTGAGCCCCTCAAAGATTTCCTGCGCGTAGTGCAGGACGATCGCCGACGGATCCAGTTCGATCGGACCGTAGGGCACCACCTGCGCGTCATGCCAGCCGCGCTCGCTGGTGTAAAGCACTGACACCATGTGGTCGGTGTAGTACCTACCGAATCCGGGTTCGGCCAGGATCGCGTCGCGCGCGGCCGCACTCGCCGGATGCGCGGAGCGCTCGACGGTGAACTTCAGCGGGGCTTCGGACATGGCAGGAATTGTATAACCGGGCGTCACCGCGTCTTGACGTCGACGAAGGGGGGCTTGACCACCTCACACTCCAGCGCCCGGCCCCGCACGTCGACGCTGACCACGTCACCGTCGGCCACACCGGCGTTCGTATCGATGAGGGCCAGCGCGATGCCGGTATTGAGCGTCGGTGAGAACGTCCCCGAGGTGGTGATACCCACCGGTGTTGACCCACTGAGCACGGTCATCTCGGCCCGCGGCACTCCGCGTCCACTAGCGCGCAGCCCGCGCAACAACCGTGTGGGACCCGCCTCCTTCTCTACCAGCAGCGCCTCGCGTCCCCAGAAGGCGCCCTTGGACCAGCCCACCGCCCAGCCACAGCGAGCCTGCAGCGGTGAGATATCGAGCGACAGTTCGTGACCGTGCAGCGGATAGCCCATCTCGGTGCGCAGGGTGTCTCGCGCCCCGAGGCCGGCAAGCTGGCCACCGCGCACCTCGACCTCGCCTACCATCGCATCGAACACCACGGGCGCCGAGGACCACGGCGGCAACAACTCGTAACCGTGCTCACCGGTGTAGCCGGTGCGACACACCCGGACCGGGACGTCGGCGTAGGTGGCGTCGGCGTAACCCATGTAGTCCATCCCGGTCGGCAATCCCAGGGCGGACAGCACCTCGGTCGACCGGGGCCCCTGAAGCGCCAACACCGCGAAGGAACGATGTTCGTTCGTCACCGAGATACCTTGCGGCGCAATCTTGTGCAACGCAGCCACCACCGCTGCCGTATTAGCTGCATTGGGCACTAGGAAGATCTCGTCATCACTGACGTAGTAGGCGATCAGGTCGTCGATCACACCGCCGTCGGGTGTGCAGCACAACGTGTACTGCGCCTCACCGGGGCCGATGCGGCCAAGATCATTGGTGAACGCGGAGTTGACAAAATCCGCGGCGCCCGGACCGAGAACCCGTGCCTTGCCCAGATGGCTGACATCGAACAGCCCGACGGCTTCCCGGGTAGCGATGTGCTCGCCGACCGTGCCCGCGTAGGACACCGGCATCAAATACCCGCCGAAGGGCGCGAAAGTGGCGCCCCGGTCGCGGTGTCGGCTCTCCAACGGGCCGTGCAGTAGTTCGGATGTGTTGGTCACATCGGCAGTCATGGGGCACAACCTTAAACCCGGCACACCACTAGGGTGTCGCTGGTGAGCACCCAACCCGGTTACCAGGCCCCCACCGTCACCGTCGCCGCCGCGCTCGGCAAGCGGGCATCTGCGGCGGTGCTGATCGTCCCCGTCGTATCCGCAGATGACGGCGCCCCCGTCGTGCTGGGCGGTTCCTTTCTCAACGCCGACGCGATCGCCGAGATCGAAGCGGGGCTGAAGGCACTGGGCGCCAAGGGCGGTGCCGAACAACTCACCCGGCTGCTCGTGGGCTCGCTTCCGGTGGCCAGCGTGCTGGCGGTAGGCCTGGGGGCCCCCCGTGACGAGTGGTCCGCCGAACCGATCCGGCGTGCCGCCGGCGTGGCCGCACGCTCACTGAACGGTGTGGCAGCGGTGATCACCACGCTCTCCGACCTGCACCTGGAAGCAGCGGTCGAAGGCCTGATCCTGGGCTCCTATCAGATGCACGAATTCCGCAGCGCCAGGACCGCACCCAAGGAACCGCTGCTAACCAAGATCACGGCGCTCAGCACCGCCCGCAACGCCAAGGCGCTCGCTGTCCGCGCCGTCGCGATCGCATCAGCGGTGGCCACGGCCAGGGATCTGGTCAATACTCCGCCGAGTCACCTGCACCCCACCGAATTCGCCAAGCGTGCAAAGGCATTGGGTACGGCTGCGGGCCTGGAGGTCCAGGTGCTCGATGAGAAGGCATTGGCCAGGGCGGGCTTCGGCGGAATCATCGGGGTCGGCCAAGGCTCCTCGAATCCACCGCGGCTGGTGCGGCTGACCTACCGCGGGGGTAAAGGCAAAAAAGCGAAAAAGGTGGCGCTGGTCGGCAAGGGCATCACCTTCGACACCGGCGGCATCTCCATCAAACCGGCCGCCTCGATGCACCACATGACCTCCGATATGGCCGGTGCGGCATCGGTGATCGCGACCATTGTGCTCGCGGCAAGCCAGCAGCTGCCCATCGACGTGATCGCGACGGTGCCGATGGCCGAGAACATGCCGTCGGCGACCGCGCAGCGCCCCGGCGATGTGTTGACCCAGTACGGCGGCACGACCGTTGAGGTGCTCAATACCGACGCCGAGGGCCGGCTGATCCTGGCCGATGCGATCGTGCGGGCGTGCGAGGACTCCCCCGACTACCTGATCGAGACCTCGACTCTGACCGGCGCGCAGACCGTCGCCCTGGGTGCCCGGATCCCCGGGGTGATGGGCAGCGACGAGTTCCGTGATCGGGTCGCGGACCTGTCGCAGCGGGAGGGCGAGAACGGCTGGCCTATGCCGCTGCCCGATGAGCTCAAGGAGGACCTGAAGTCGACGGTCGCCGACCTGGCGAATATCAGCTCGCAGCGGTTCGCCGGAATGCTGGTGGCCGGGGTGTACCTGCGCGAGTTCGTCGCCGAGGGCGTGCAGTGGGTTCACATCGACATCGCCGGACCGGCGTACAACACCACCGGGCCGTGGGGCTACAACCCCAAAGGCGGCACCGGCGTGCCCGTTCGCACCTTATTCGCCGTCCTGGAGGACATCGCGACTCACGGTTAGCCCCACGACCGGACGACGTGCGCGCTCAACAACGCCGGACTGGCCGGGGCACCATTGAGGTGACTGATCAACTCGGTGACCGCGGTGGCCACCACCTGCGGGTGTGATATCGGCGACCAATGTCCGGCCCGGATATCGCGGCGCCACAGTCGCGGCACCCAGCGCGAGGTGTCGTCGTAGACGTAGGGCCTGACGAACACGTCTTCGGTGTTGACGATCAGCTGGACCGGAACCGACACAAACCGGTCGTGCACGGCGTGCGCCAGTGCACCAAAGAAGTTGGCGCGGTATAGCTTCAGGCCGTTGGTGGCATCGGCGACGAAGGTATCGGCCCGCTGGCGCTGCTCAGGTGGCAGGCCGGGTGCGATGAACCATCGGTTGATTGCCCGGGCCAGGAAGGCGCGCATGGCGGCCGGCATGAGCACCGGTACCGAAAATCCGATCATGTAGCTGAAGTGAAGCGCCTGCGACAGGGCGCGAGCGAAGCGCCGCGGCTGGTACGGACGAGATAACCCGTCGCGTACAAAGCGACTCAGGTGCGCGGCATCCGGACCGGAGATCGAGGTGTAGGAGGCGACCCGGTCGTTGGCCTCGGGTCTGCTCAGGTACTCCCACATCGTCGCCCCGCCCCAGTCGTGACCCACCACGTGCACCGGCGAGTCCGGGCACAGCGCGGCGGCGACAGCGGCGAAGTCGTCGGCCAGGCGGGCCAGTGCGTAGGCCGGTACCGCCTCGGGCACTGATGAGCCGCCGGCACCCCGGTTGTCGTAGCGGATGATGCGGTAGTCACCGGCGAGCAGCGCCACCACGCCGTCCCACACCACGTGGGAGTCCGGCCAGCCGTGGACGAGAACCACCGTGGGCCCGCTGGCGTTGCCCTCCTCATAGACCGCGATGCGGATGCCGTCGTCGGTCTCGATATAGCGCGCCCCCATCAGGGCTTCGACCCTGCCTGCGCCAGTGCCGGGGTGTCAAGGCGGGGCGTTGGCCCCGCGACCGGGGAGTCATTGCCCTCTCTCGTCGCCCTCTCTCGCGCGAGCCCGCAGCCGTTAATGACAAGATGTGGACACCACGCTGTGGTAAGCCAGAGGCCGACCTGAATCTTTAGGAGTCAACGCGCATGGCCGTCTCCGTCCAGATGCCCGCACTTGGTGAGAGCGTGACCGAGGGCACCGTCACCCGCTGGCTCAAGCAGGAGGGCGACACCGTCGTGGCGGACGAGCCGCTGGTAGAGGTGTCCACCGACAAGGTCGACACCGAGATCCCCGCCCCGGCCTCAGGCGTGCTGACCAAAATCGTCGCCCACGAAGACGACACCGTCCCCGTCGGTGGCGAACTCGCCATCATCGGCGAGGCCGGTGAAGCCGCCGCCGCACCCCCGGCGGCGCCGGTCGCCCAGCCGGAGCCCGCTGCGGCGCCTCCGCCGCCACCAGCGCCCCCGGCACCGGCACCGGCACCGGCACCGGTCGCAGTCGACCCCCGGCCCGAACCGCAGGCGCCACCGGCCGTCACCCCGGCGTCGGCGCCGCCGTCCGGCGCGGCGACATCGGTGCTGATGCCCGAGCTGGGCGAGTCGGTCACCGAGGGCACCGTCACCCGCTGGCTGAAGAAGGTCGGTGACTCGGTGGCGGCCGACGAGCCACTCGTCGAGATCTCCACCGACAAGGTCGACACCGAGATCCCCTCGCCTGCGGCCGGCATCCTGCTGCAGATCACCGCAGAAGAGGACGTCATCGTTCCCGTCGGCGGCGAGTTGGGCAGGATCGGAACCGCCGGTACGACACCGGCACCAGCGCCCGCACCGGTGATCGCGCCCACACCGGCACCGTTGGTCGCGCCCACGCCGCCGCCGGTGGCCGCCCCGGCGCCGCAGCCGGTCGCCGCAGCGGCTCCGACCGGTGACGGCGGTGGACCCTACGTCACTCCGCTGGTGCGAAAACTGGCCGCCGAGAACGGGATCGACCTCGCCACCCTCAAAGGCACCGGGGTCGGTGGGCGCGTCCGTAAGCAGGATGTGCTGGCCGCAGCCGACAGTAAGAAGGCCCCGGCTGCCTCAGCCGCCTCGGCTTCGGCAGCAGCGGCTCCCGCTGCAGTCGCATCACCGCTGGCCCACCTGCGCGGCACCACCCAGAAGGCCAGCCGGATCCGTCAGCTGACCGCACGTAAGACCCGGGAGTCACTGCAGGCGAGCGCCCAACTCACCCAGACTCACGAAGTCGATATGACCAAGATCGTCGGACTGCGGGCGCGGGCCAAGAAGGAGTTCGCCGAACGCGAGGGCGTGAACCTGACCTATCTGCCGTTCATCGCCCGGGCGGCGATCGAGGCGCTCAAGGTGCATCCGAACATCAACGCCAGCTACAACGAGGAGACCGGCGAGATCACCTACTACGACGCCGAGCACCTCGGCTTCGCGGTCGACACCGAACAGGGTCTGTTGTCTCCGGTGATCCACAATGCCGGCGACCTGTCGCTGGCCGGTATCGCGCGCGCAATCAACGATATCGCCGCCCGCGCCCGCTCCGGTGGTCTCAAACCCGATGAACTCTCCGGCGGAACCTTCACGATCACCAATATCGGCAGCCAGGGCGCGCTGTTCGACACCCCGATCCTGGTTCCGCCACAGGCCGCGATGCTGGGCACCGGTGCGATCGTCAAGCGCCCCCGGGTGATCATCGACGAGTCCGGAAACGAGTCGATCGGCGTTCGCTCGGTCTGCTACCTGCCGATGACCTATGACCACCGTCTCATCGACGGCGCCGATGCCGGCCGATTCCTCACCACCGTCAGGCGGCGGCTGGAGGAAGGTGCCTTCGAGGCCGAGCTCGGGCTCTGAGGTGGCGAAGCAGGCCGATAGGAAGCTCATCGCGATTGCCGGATCCTCCGGCCTGATCGGTTCGGCGCTGGTGTCCGCGCTGCGCGCGGCAGACCACCGGGTGCTCCGGATCGTGCGCCGCGCGCCGGCCAACCCCGACGAACTGCGGTGGAATCCCGACAGCGGCGAGTTCGACCCGGCCGGCCTTGACGGCGTCGACGCCATGGTCAACATGTGTGGTGTCGGGGTGGCCGACAAACGCTGGTCCGGCGCCGTGAAGCAGGCGCTGCGCGACAGCCGAATCAACCCCACCGAGGTGATCACTGAAGCAGTGGTGGACGCCGGGGTACCGGTACTGATTAATGCCAGTGGGGTGGGCTACTACGGCGACACCGGTGGTCGCATCGTTGACGAATCCGCCCCTGCCGGAAAGGGTTTCCTGGCCCAACTCTCCGCGGACTGGGAGGCGGCCACCGCACCCGCCAGCGCAGCCGGTGTGCGCGTCGTGCTGGCGCGCACCGGTCTGGTGCTCTCCCCCGCGGGTGGGCTGCTGAGCAAGTTGCGGCCGCTGTTCGCCCTGGGTTTGGGCGGGCGCCTGGCCGACGGACGGCAGTACATGCCGTGGATCAGCCTCGAGGACGAGATCCGTGCCCTGCTGTTCGCGATCGACGACGCGAAGTTGATCGGCCCGGTGAACCTCACCGGGCCGGCGCCGGTGACCAATTCCGAGTTCACCGCCGCACTCGGGCGGGCGCTCAAGCGGCCCACGCCGTGGCTGGTGCCCGGATTCGCGTTGCGCACCCTGCTCGGAGAATTTGCCGAAGAAGGCCTGCTCGGTGGGCAACGCGCCATCCCTGCCGCCCTGGAGCGCGCCGGATTCGTCTTCCGGCACAACACCATCGGTGAGGCGCTTGCGTACGTCACGGCGTCCGGCCGTGAGTAATGCCGTCGACCGGGTGCGGCAGTCCATCCGATCGAATGCGAACCCGGTGGAGATCCGGCAGCTCGGCAGCATCGACTACCTGGCGGCCTGGCAGCTTCAGCGGGAACTCGCCGACGCCCGGATCGCGGGCGGACCGGACACCCTGCTGCTGCTGGAACACCCCAGGGTCTACACCGCCGGTAAGCGCACCGAGGCACACGAACGTCCGCAAGATGACATACCTGTGATTGATACAGACCGAGGCGGCAAGATCACCTGGCACGGCCCGGGCCAATTGGTCGGCTATCCGGTGATCGGGCTGGCCGAGCCGTTGGATGTGGTCAATTACGTTCGGCGCCTTGAACAATCGGTGATCAGTGTGTGTGCCGATCTCGGGCTCGATGCGGTGCGGGTCCAGGGTCGCTCCGGGGTGTGGGTGCCTGCGGATTCCAAACCGGCCCGCAAGATCGCCGCCATCGGCATCCGGGTCGCCCGCGGAACCACACTGCACGGCTTCTCGCTGAACTGCGATTGCGACCTGAGCGCGTACGCCGCGATCGTGCCGTGCGGGATCACCGACGCCGGGGTGACATCGCTGAGTGCCGAACTGGGTCGGCAGATCGGCGTCGAGGACGTCCGGAGCCGGGTCGCCGAGGCGGTCTGTGACGCACTCGATGGCCGATTACCCGTATCGACTCCCGTAACATTGCCGAGGTGAGCGTCGAGCAGGGGTCTGATGTCGCCGGCGCTATTCCCGATGTCGCCGACCAGGCGGCTCCGGCGTCACCGGGTGACCGCAAGTTGCTGCGCCTCGAGGTGCGCAACGCCGAGACACCGATCGAACGCAAGCCGCCGTGGATCAAGACCCGGGCCCGGATGGGCCCCGAGTACACCGCACTCAAGGCGCTGGTCAAGCGTGAGGGCCTGCATACGGTCTGCGAAGAGGCGGGCTGTCCCAATATCTTCGAGTGCTGGGAGGACCGCGAGGCCACCTTCCTGATCGGCGGGGAGCAGTGCACGCGGCGCTGCGACTTCTGTCAGATCGACACCGGCAAGCCGGCCGAACTCGACCGCGATGAGCCGCGCCGGGTCGCCGAGAGTGTGGCCGCGATGGGCCTGCGCTATTCAACGGTCACCGGTGTCGCGCGCGACGATCTGCCCGACGGCGGCGCCTGGCTCTACGCCGAGACCGTGCGCGCCATCAAGAAACTCAACCCGACGACCGGTGTCGAACTTCTGATCCCGGACTTCAACGGACAACCCGAATTGCTGCGCGAGGTTTTCGAGTCGCGGCCAGAAGTATTGGCGCACAACCTCGAAACCGTGCCGCGCATCTTCAAAAGGATCCGGCCGGCCTTCCGGTACCAACGCAGTCTCGATGTGCTCACCGCGGCGCGCGATTTCGGCCTGGTCACCAAGAGCAACCTCATCCTCGGCATGGGCGAGACCATCGACGAGGTCCGCACCGCGCTGGTCGATCTGCACGACGCCGGCTGCGACATCATCACCATCACCCAGTACCTGCGGCCTTCACCGCGCCACCATCCGGTCGAGCGCTGGGTTCATCCGGAGGAGTTCGTCGACCTGGCGGCCTACGCCGAGAGTCTCGGCTTCGCCGGCGTGCTGGCCGGGCCACTCGTACGCTCGTCCTATCGGGCCGGTCGGCTCTACGAGCAGGCGGCCAAGGCCCGCCAGCCGGGCACGCCCGCTTCGCCCTGACAGACCTTGGGACTGCTGTCCCACAGCTGGACACGCCCTCCGTATCCTTGACAGCTATGGCGAAATCACGCACCCCCGCCCAGACCAAAGAGGCCAAGGCCGAGGCGAAAGCCGCAGCCAAAGTCGCGTCCAAAAAGCGCCGCTCCCAACTGTGGCAGGCCTTCCAGATGCAACGCAGGGAGGATAGGCGACTGCTGCCGTACATGATCGGCGGGTTCGTCGCGATCGTGGCCGCCGCGGTGGCTGTCGGCATCCTGATCGGCGGGGTCTCCAAGTATATGTTCATCGTGCTGGGGATCACGCTCGGCGTGCTGGTGGCCTTCACCATCTTCGGCCGTCGCGCCCAGAGGTCGGTGTACCGCAGGGCCGAGGGCCAAACCGGTGCGGCGGCCTGGGCGTTGGACAATATGCGCGGCAAGTGGCGGGTGACCCCGGGCGTGGCGGCGACCGGCCACTTCGATGCCGTGCACCGGGTGATCGGCCGGCCCGGGGTGATCTTCGTCGCCGAGGGTTCGTCGTCACGGGTCAAACCGCTTCTGGCACAGGAGAAGAAGCGCACCGCCCGGCTCGTCGGTGATGTGCCGATCTACGACGTGATCATCGGCAACGACGAGGGCGAGGTTCCGCTGTCGAAGCTGGAGCGCCACCTGACCCGGATGCCGGCCAATATCACCGTCAAACAGATGGATGTGCTGGAGTCGAAGCTGACCGCGCTGGGCGGCAAAAGTGGTACGGCCGCCATGCCCAAGGGGCCACTACCTCCCCAGGCCAAGATGAAAGGCGTCGGGCGCACCGTTCGGCGCCGCTAGCGCCGCACCACCGCGGTCGCCGTGAGCCGATCCTGGAAGCCGCGACCGTCGCTGTCGGTGAACAGCGCCGGAATGACCAGTGCGATCAGCAGACCCCGGACGATCGCCCGCCCGGTGCCGACGTTCAGGCGGTTGTCGACCGACGCCACGTGCAGCCCCAGCAGGTACTGACCCGGGGTGAAACCGAACAGTCGCACTGACGCCACGCCCAGAACAAACCAGATCAACAGCACCCCGGTCGCCAGGAAAGACGCGCCCACCAGGCCGGCCGCAAGCAGCAGTCCGGCCAACCCGTAGGAAATCAGCCAGTCGACGCCCAGTGCGGCCGCCCGCCGCCCCATCCCCGCCAGCGACCCTGGCCCGTCGCTGGGCGCCCCCAGGTGCTCGCCCGGGAATCCGTCGCCGGAACCCAGCGATTGTGGGCCGGACAGCCAGGATCCGAACTCGCGTGACATGGCCCCAGGATAGGCGGGTACCGTCGGACCGTCCCGGCCGACGGACCAGGACCCGAGGCGTAACGTCCGCGCAACATTCGGTTGACGGACCTGCAACATCGGCTCCCTACCGTCAGGCGCGGGCCGGAGAAAGCCGGGCCGGAGAGAACTCTGTCCCTACACATGGATCAAAACGGGCTGCACCGAAGGAGTTAGTACGTGGCGAAGCACAACTCAGCCGACGACATCATCAAGGTCATCAAGGATGAGAAGGTCGAGTACGTCGACATTCGGTTCTGTGACCTGCCCGGCGTGGTCCAGCACTTCTCGATCCCGGCCTCGACCTTCGATGAGAGCGTGTTCGAGGACGGCCTGGCGTTCGACGGTTCGTCGGTCCGCGGTTTCCAGTCGATCCACGAGTCCGACATGATGCTGCTGCCCGATCCCGAGAGCGCTCGCATCGACCCGTTCCGGGCAGCCAAAACCCTGAACCTGAACTTCTTCGTGCATGACCCCTTCACCCGCGAGCCCTACTCGCGCGATCCGCGCAACGTGGCCCGCAAGGCAGAGAATTACCTGGCCAGCACCGGCATCGCCGACACCGCCTTCTTCGGTGCCGAGGCGGAGTTCTACATCTTCGATTCGGTGGCGTTCGACTCCAAGATGAACGGCACCTTCTATGAGGTCGACTCCGAGTCGGGCTGGTGGAACACCGGCGAGCCGTTCGAGGCCGACGGCAGCCCCAACCTGGGCTACAAGGTTCGCCCCAAGGGCGGCTACTTCCCCGTCGCCCCCTACGACCACTACGTCGATCTGCGTGACGAGATGGCCACCAACCTGCAGAACTCCGGTTTCACCCTCGAGCGCGGCCATCACGAGGTGGGCACCGCCGGACAGGCCGAGATCAACTACAAGTTCAATACGCTGCTGCGCGCGGCCGATGACGTGCTGCTGTTCAAGTACATCATCAAGAACACCGCCTGGCAGGCCGGCAAGACCGTCACCTTCATGCCCAAGCCACTGTTCGGCGACAACGGCTCCGGTATGCATGCCCACCAGTCGCTGTGGAAGGACGGCAAGCCGCTGTTCCACGACGAGTCCGGTTACGCAGGTCTTTCCGATCTTGCACGGCATTACATTGGCGGCATCCTGCACCACGCGCCGTCGCTGCTGGCGTTCACCAACCCCACGGTGAACTCCTACAAGCGGCTCGTACCCGGCTACGAGGCCCCGATCAACTTGGTCTACAGCCAGCGCAACCGCTCGGCGTGCGTGCGTATCCCGATCACCGGCAACAACCCCAAGGCCAAGCGTCTGGAGTTCCGCTGCCCCGACAGCTCGGGCAACCCGTACCTGGCCTTCTCGGCCATGCTGATGGCCGGCATCGACGGCATCAAGAAGAAGATCGAACCGCTGGCTCCGGTGGACAAGGATCTCTACGAGTTGCCGCCGGACGAGGCCGCCAACATTCCGCAGGCGCCCACCTCACTGGCTGCGGTGATCGACCGACTTGAGCAGGATCACGACTACCTGACCGAGGGTGGGGTGTTCACCTCAGATCTGATCGAGACCTATATCGCCTACAAGCGTGAGCACGAGATCATGCCGATCCAGATTCGTCCGCACCCCTACGAGTTCGCCCTCTACTACGACGTGTGACCGGGCTAACCCGCTGACATGCGGCTACGTCAGGTTGTGAGGGGAACAGTACGCAGGTCGTCCGCGGCAGTGGACGCTTGGGATTTCAGGGGGCCGAAAGGGCTGAATCCTTCGGCGGCGACGGCGCCTGAACCGGTTAGCGCCGATGGGCACCTGAGTCGGACCGTCGACCACATGGCCTTTCCTCATGCGAAACCCCCGGTCGGGTGAGATACTTCGATACCTACGTGACAGGCGAGACAGGATTGAACCAATGAGGAGCTCCATGAATCTGACCCGGTTGGCTGCGGCATCGGTCTTTCTCGCAGGTGGTGTCGGAATCGGACTCGCCGCCTCGGCGAACGCCGATCCCGACCCACTGGGTAGTTACACATTCGAGGGCGAGGACGCAGAGATGGCGAACTGGGCTCTGATGCCGTGCGCCGAACCAGCCGAGAACTGTGTGCAGGTCTCCGAGACCGGTAACTCCAAGCGCGCTCCGTGGACCGGCACCGCCTATGTGAGCGTGGGCTCGTGGATCATGTTCGTCAACCAGCCTGACGCCATCCTGTGCGGCGACGGCACCTCGGTTCCCGGTGTCAACAATTACTCCTGGAATGCCAGCGGCATGGCCGGCTATGCCAGCATCAACACCGGTGGCGCCTGTGGCAAGGAGGCCGAGAGTTTGGCAATTCCGTTCCAGCTATCGAAGGTCGGCGGTCCGGTTCTGTACCCGACTGCGCCCATCTCCGACGCGCCGGTGGTGCCGCTACCGGCCGAGACGCCTGCCGCCCCGAGTACCGCATCTGCTCCGACCGAATCGACACCCGTGGAGACCGACCCGGCGCTCGTCGCGACACCGTCAGTCATCGCCCCCCCGCCGTTTGAGCTCACCGAGGCCGAGGTCGCTTTGCCGGGGTTCAATCGCTAGCGGCAACCACGCAGGCCGATGGCGAAGTGCCGTTGACTACTTCCGCCGGTTGACCCCTAGGCGTCGAGTTTCAGGTCCTTGCGGAACCGGCGCATACCGTCGATCTTGTCGGCCAGCGTTGCCTTGGGACCGGAGTAGAACATCCACGGCATCGTCACCACGGAGTCGATGCCCCCGGCGGTGGCCCGCTCGAAATGCTCGATCGTGAACGCGTCCATGAGTGGGGTAAGCACTCTGAAACCATCCATCGTCAGGCCTTTCTCGGCCCGCAACTCCCGCACCCGGTCCACCGACGCCAGTGCCTGGTCCAGGGTGATCAGGTCACCGATCCAGCCGTCGTTGCGTGCGGCGCGCCGCAGAGCAAAATCAGACAGACCACCGGCATAGATCGGGATGCGCGGCGGCGTGGGCATCATTTCCAGTCGCGGTGTCCGGTAGAACTCTCCGTCGAACGAAGTCCACCCCGGTTGCCACAGTTGCTTCATCAGTTCCAGCATCTCGTCGGTGCGCTTACCCCGCTTCGCGAATTGCTGGCCGAGCAGGTCGAACTCCTCCTCACACCATCCGACACCGATGCCGAGTTCCACTCGCCCACCGGACAGGCAGGCCGCGGTACCGATCGCCTTGGCTGCCGAGTACGGATCGCGCATGGCGGGGATGTAGACGGTGGTGACGAACTTCAGCCGTGACGTGACCTGCGCCAGCGAGCCGACGAGCACCCACGGGTCGAGCCAGTCGGTGAACGGCGGCCATCGACGCTCGCCATCCTCGGTATAGGGATACGGGGTCTTCAGCGTTTCTAGGTTCACCACGTGGTCCGGGATCGCCATACCCTCATAGCCGAGTTCATCTGCTGCCCTGGCGATTTCGACGATCTCACTCGCTTCCAGGAATGCACTGCTCACATAGAACTTCATTCCGGTCCGCCACGGTCCCGTGCCCATATCGGCATGATGAAGACTCCTTCCGCCTCGGCTGTTGGTCCCTGCGCGTCGCTGATGAATCCACGAGCATAGGTCTTTTGGTTCTCGCTGCGTTCGACGAACGCTTCGGCGCGCAGCGGACCCAACGGTGTGCCGCGCAGGTACTTCACCGTAATGGTGCCGGTGTACTTCGGTGTCGTCAGCTGGTCGGTGGCCACCTCTCCGAGGAGCTGGTCGAGAATCATTGCGCTGATACCGCCGTGCACCAGGCCGGGTGGCCCCTCATAGACGCTGCCCAGAGTGAACTCGCTCCAACAGCGCCCGCCGGACTCGTGATGGACGATCAGGGGCGGCGCCAGCGGATTGCGAACCCCGATCACCGGGTTGGACCACACCACCGGGCGCCCGGTGGTTCGGTGCCGCTGGAATCGAAGCGGGCGATCGTTGTGCTCAGCGGCCAGCATCTCGGTTACCGCCTCGATCGCCGTGGTGGCATCGCGAACAACGTCGGGGCCCACGCCGGTGTGCAGGCTGACAGCCGCCAGAGTGCGCACCGCCTCAGCCAGTGGCACATACCGCTGAGAGAGCTCCGCGTACTCCTCGGTCCCGATCTGCTCGAACTCCAGGTCCATCCGTCAGCTCCCAAAGACCTTGTTCACAATGGTTTTCGCACGCCGGGTCACGCGCAGGTAATTGTCCAGGAATTCCCCGCCATCTCCGTTGCGCCAGCCGGCAGCCACCGCGACCGCATTAAGTTGACGCCCTGGGCCGGGCAACTGATCGGTTGGCTTGCCGCGCACCAGGACCAAGGCGTTGCGGGCCCGTGTCGCGGTCAGCCACGCCTGCCGCAGTTGCGCCACGTCTGACTCCGGGATCAGCTCGGCCGCGCCAATGGCATCCAGCGCCTGCAGCGTCGAGGCGTTGCGCAACGCCGGAACCGCGTGGGCGTGGCGCAGTTGCAACAACTGCACCGTCCACTCCACATCGGCCAAGCCGCCGCGACCAAGCTTGGTGTGGGTGTTGGGATCTGCTCCGCGCGGCAGGCGCTCGGCGTCAACCCGGGCCTTGACCCGGCGGATCTCCAGAACGGAGGCGGGCGACACCCCACCCTCCGGGTAGCGCACCCGATCAGCCATCAGCACGAAACGCAGTCCGAGATCGGAGTCGCCGGCTACCGGGCGCGAACGCAGCAGCGCTTGGACTTCCCACGGTTGCGCCCACTGTTGGTAATACGCCGCATAGGCCGCCAGGGTACGCACCAACGGACCGTTGCGGCCTTCGGGCCGCAGGCTGGCGTCGATCTCCAGCGGCGGATCGTCGCTGGGTGCGCCGACCAGCGTCCGCAACTCTTCGGCCACCGTCGTCGCCCATTTGACGGCCACGGTCTCATCGATCCCCTCAGCCGGCTCGCAGACAAACATCACGTCAGCATCGGAGCCGTAGCCCAACTCCCATCCCCCGAGCCGGCCCATTCCGATCACCGCGATCGCCGCGGGTGCCACCTCGCCGGCTTCGACGTTGTCCCGGATCACCGCCTCCAGCGCACACTGCAGCACCGCCACCCACACCGATGTCAGCGCCACGCACACCTGCTCGACGTCCAACATGCCGAGCAGATCGGCCGAAGCCACCCGAGCCAGTTCACGACGACGCAGGGTCCGTGCGGCCGTGATGGACCCGAGCGGCTCAGAGTGCCGGCCGGCTGACGCCACCAGTGCCCGCGCCACCGCCTCCGGATCGACGTCGAGCAGCTTGGGTCCGGCCGGGCCGTCGGCGTACTGCTGGATCACCTCCGGCGCCCGCATCAATAACTCCGGCACGAACGCAGAAGTACCCAGAACCCGCATCAGTCGTTTGGCGACCGCGCTCTCGTCACGCAACGTGCTCAGATACCAACGGTGTTCGGACAGTGCCTCGCTGACCCGGCGATAGGCCAGTAGACCACTGTCCGGATCGGGGGTGTCCGACAACCAGTCCAGCAGCCGTGGCAGCAGCACCGACTGCACCCGGCCACGGCGACCACTCTGACCGACCAGCGCTCCCAGATGGGTCAGCGCACTCTGCGGGCCTTCGTACCCCAGCGCGGTCAACTGTCGTTCGGCGGCTTCCATCGACATTCCCGGGGCAAATCCCAGCGCCGGATCGACCGATTCCAGCAGCGGTTGGTAGAACAGTTTGGCGTGTAGCCGCGACACCCGCACGCTCTGCCGTTTGAGTTCCTCACGCAGCACACCCAGCGCATCTCGGGTTCCGTCGGGACGCACGTGTGCGGCGCGGGCCAGCCATCGGAACGCCTCATCGTCTTCTGGCGCAGGCAGCATGTGGGTTCGCTGCAGGCGCTGCAGTTGCAACCGGTGCTCGAGCAACCGAAGAAACTCATAGGAGGCGGTCAGGTTCGCGGCGTCATCACGGCCGACATAGCCACCAGAACCCAACGCGGACAACGCTTCCACCGTCGGGGAGACATGCAGCGAGGGATCAGTGTGACCATGTACGAGCTGCAGGAGTTGGACGGCGAATTCGACATCACGTAGGCCGCCGGTTCCCAGCTTGATCTCCCGGGCGCGCACGTCGGCAGGGATCAGAGACTCCACGCGGCGCCGCATGGCCTGGACCTCGGACACGAAATCCTCACGTTTGCATGCGTTCCAGACCATCGGCAGCAACGCTGCGACGTAGCGTTGTCCGAGTTCGATATCACCGACCGCGGGCCTGGCTTTCAGCAACGCCTGGAACTCCCACGTTTTAGCCCACCGCTGGTAGTAGGCGATATGTGAATCCAGGGTGCGTACCAGTGCGCCCTGCTTACCCTCCGGACGAAGCCCGGCGTCCACTTCGAAGAAGGCATCGGATGCCAGTCGCATCATCTCCCCCGCGACCCGGGCGGCGATCGGGCCGGCGTCCTCACCGACAAAGATCACATCGACGTCGCTGACGTAATTCAGTTCGCGCGCACCGCATTTGCCCATCGCAATGACAGCCAGCCTGGGTGGCGGCGTGCCGTCTTTGCACACGCTTGAGATGGCGACCGTCAAGGCGGCGTCCAGTGCCGCGTCGGCGAGATCGGACAGGTGTGCCCCGATCGTGGCGAACCGCAACACCGGTTCGTTCTCGACGGTCGGAGCCAGATCCAGGGCAGCCAGGATCAGCAGCTGATCGCGGTAGAACGCGCGCAACCTCGGCATGACCACGTCCGGCGCGGAACCGAATTCGGTGATGCGGTCAGAGAACATCCGGCGCAGCTGGTCGGGGCTGGGAAGCGCCAATACGCCTTCAAGTAGATGCCAGGACTTCGGGTGCGCGACCAGGTGGTCACCGAAGGCCAGCGACGAGCCGAGCACTGAGAACAGTCGGCCGCGCAGCGAGCGGTCTGTAAGCAGTGCGGCGTCCAGCTGATGCCATTGCGTTCCGAGCGCTTCGGACAGTCGCACCATGGCGTGCAGAGCGGTGTCGGCATTCGGCGCCCGTGAAAGCGACCACAGCAACTCCACGTGGGCGTCGGTGTCCCAACCCAATGCGGCCAGGTTGGCGGGGGCCGAGGCCTCGACCAGTCCCAGTCGGCCCACGCTGGGCACACGCGGACGCTGCGTCGCGGGTTTGGCCACGGTGACGACGCTATCGCACCGCGATCGCGGCAACCGCCGAGCTATAGAGCCAGGTACTTCTTCAGCTCGAACGGAGTCACATTGCTGCGATACTCCTCCCACTCTGCGCGCTTGTTGCGCAGGAAGTAGTCGAAAACGTGCTCACCGAGTGCCTCGGCGACAAGTTCGGAGCGCTCCATCTCGGCCAGCGCCACGCCAAGGCTCGACGGAAGCTCCTGGTAACCCATCGCAAGGCGCTCCTCGCGAGTCAGCGTCCAGACGTTGTCCTCAGCCTGCGGTCCGAGTACGTAGTTCTTCTCGATACCGCGCAGGCCGGCGGCCAAGAGCACGGCGAAGCTCAGGTACGGGTTGCACGCCGAGTCCGGGCTGCGCACCTCGATACGGCGCGACGCCGCTTTCCGTGGGGTGTACATCGGTACGCGCACCAGTGCTGAACGGTTGGCCGCGCCCCACGATGCCGAAGTCGGTGCCTCACCGCCGTGGACCAACCGCTTGTAGGAGTTCACCCACTGGTTTGTCACCGCGCTGATTTCGCTGGCGTGCGCGAGAATGCCGGCGATGAACGACTTTGCGATATCGGAGAGTTGCAACGGGTCATCTGCGCTGTGGAAGGCGTTGGTCTCGCCTTCGAACAGGCTCATGTGGGTGTGCATCGCCGAGCCCGCATATTCGGCGAACGGTTTGGGCATGAACGAGGCGCGCACCCCTTCGGCGAGGGCAACCTCTTTGACCACGTAACGGAATGTCATCACGTTATCTGCCATCGATAGCGCGTCGGCGTAGCGCAGGTCGATCTCCTGCTGGCCGGGAGCACCTTCGTGGTGGCTGAACTCGACTGAGATGCCCACCTGCTCAAGGGCGTCGATCGCGTGACGGCGGAAATTGGGTGCCGAGTCGTGCACCGCCTGATCGAAGTAGCCGCCGTTATCGGCCGGCACCGGAACCGACCCGTCGTAGGCGCCCGGCTCAAGGAGGAAGAATTCGATCTCCGGGTGCACGTAGCAGGAGAACCCGAGATCGCCGGCCTTGGCCAGTTGGCGGCGGAGCACGTGTCGGCTGTCGGCCCACGACGGCGATCCGTCCGGCATGGTGATATCGCAGAACATCCGCGCGGAGTGATGCTTGCCGGCGCTCGTCTTCCAGGGCAGTACCTGGAACGTCGACGGGTCAGGACGCGCGACGGTATCGGACTCGAATACCCGGGCGAAACCCTCGATAGACGACCCGTCGAAACCGATACCCTCTTCGAATGCGCCTTCGAGTTCCGCCGGGGCGATCGCGACCGATTTCAGGTACCCGAGCACGTCGGTGAACCACAACCGGACGAAGCGGATATCACGTTCCTCCAGCGTGCGCAGGACGAATTCCTTCTGCCTGTCCATCAGGTTAGCCTAGGCATCGGCTGTTAACTCCGTGTTACGGGACCACTCCACATTCCGCGATCGATGCGGCGGCGCTAGCAGCGGATGTCCCCCGGAACCACGCGATCCACGAGATAGCCGATGATGGTGTCGTCCACGCACGCATCGCCACCGAATACGGCCGTGTGTTGGGTGCCCTCATAGGTGATCAGCGGCGCGTTCAACTGCCGGGCCAGGTCGACCCCCGCCTGATATGGCGTGGCCGGATCGTGGGTGGTCGACACCACCACGACGCTGCCGGGTGGTGCGGGCGACGCCACGTGCGGAGCCGACGTGGTGGGAACCGGCCAGAACGCGCAGAGGTCACGGGGGCCGAATCCGGTGAACTCGCCGTAGGACAAGAATGGCGCGCGTTCTCGGATGCGCCGGTCGGCATCGGCCCACAGCGCGGGATCGCTCGGCGTCGGGGAGTCCACGCAGCGGATCGCATTGAATGCATCCTGGGAGTTGCTGTAGTGGCCGTCATCATCGCGTCTCTGGTAGTCATCGGCGAGCAGGAGCAGGGCATCGGCGTTGGTGCCGCGCTTGAGAGCGAGTAGACCTCTGGTGAGGTACTTCCAGTATCGCGGTGTGTAGAGCGCGTTGATGGTACCGATGTGGGCATCGGCATAGCTCAGCCCGCGCGGGTCTGAGGTGGCGGCGGGTTTGGCCACCAGTGGATCCACCAGTTGTAGGTAGCGGTTCACGAATTGAGCGGGATCGGTGCCCAGGGGGCAGTCGGAGGACTTGGCGCAGTCAGCGGCGTAGTCAGTGAAAGCAAGCTGGAAGCCGGCCATCTGATCGACCAGGGAGTTGATCACATTCTGGTTGGGGTCGATGGCGCCATCGAGAACCATCGTGCGCACCCGATTGGGAAACCGTTGCACATAAGCCGTACCCAGTTCGGTGCCGTAGCTGAAGCCAAGATAGTTGATCTGATCCTCACCGAGCGCCTGCCGGACCGCATCCATATCTTTCGCGGCCGAAGCAGTTCCGACACCGGCAAGAAACGGCTTACCCATCTTGTCCAGACACTGCTGAGCCAGCGTCCGGTTGAACCCTTCGATGACCGCCACGCCAGCCTTGCTGTAGTCGACCATCGGCTCGCGGCGCCAGGCATCGAACTCCGCATCGGTGCGGCACCGCAGTTCCGGGGTCGAATAGCCGACACCGCGCGGGTCGAAGCCCACCAGGTCGAAGTGTTCGGTGATCGGACTGTCGGACAGCACGTCCGAGAGACTGACCACGAGGTCGACCGCAGAAGCGCCCGGCCCCCCTGGATTCATCAGTAGTGACCCGAGTCGCTTGCCCGTGGCTGGAATCCTGATGACAGCCAACTGTGCTTGCGCCCCTGCGGGATCCGCTTCGTCGATCGGCACCGGAACGTCTGTGCATTCGGCGGTGGGTAGAAAGGCGTCGGTGATGAAGCGATCGCAGCTGCCCCACACCGGCTTCGCCGCGGTCGTCTGATCCGCACCCGGGGTCGCCTCCGCCGGCCCGGCGATGACGCCGCTCGCAACCACGGCACAGACAAACAGCGCCGAGCCAATCCGACCCGCACGTCTCATTGCGCCATCGTGACACGATGGGAGACGCCGAAGCGACGCCGCAGGGTCACGCCTCGGTATCGGAAACGCAGCGGTTCAGCAGGTGGCGCCGGGCGGCGGTAACTTCAGATCGATCAGGTAGGCGGCTGCATAGTCGTCAACGCAGGCGTTGCTCTGGAAAACCACGGTGTGCTGGGTGCCGTTGAACGTCAACAACGCTCCGCCGAGTTGCTCGGCCAGATCCACACCCGCCTGATACGGCGTGGCCGGATCGCCAGTGGTCGACACTACCAGCACCGGCGGCAGGCCGGGTGCGGCTGCAATGTGCGGGTTGCTCGTGGGTGGCACCGGCCAGAACGCACAGGTGCTCATCGGGGCGTGGCCGGTGAATTCTCCGTAGCTCATAAAGGGAGCGACTTCACGCATCCGGCGATCTTGTTCAACCACCTTGACGCTGTCGGTGATCGGCGGCTCGTCGACGCAATTAACCGCGACCCGCGCGTCGGTGGCATTGGTGTAGTGCCCCTGGGCATCACGTTGCATAAACATGTCAGCCAACGCAAGCATGGTGTCACCCCGGCCCTCGGTCATCTCGGTCAGTCCACGGGTCAGGTGCTGCCAGAGTCGCGGCGAATACAACGCCATCAGAGTGCCGGCGAGCGCATCACTGTAGGACAGTCCGCGCGGATCCCGCGTCGCCATCGGCTTGTCTACCAATGGATCGACCAGGCTCTTGTAGACATCGACAGCTTTTTCCGGGTCGGTGCCCAACGGGCATCCGGGATCGTTGGCGCAATCGGCGGCGTAATCGTTGAACGCTTTCTGGAACGCCTCGGCCTGGTCGATATTGGCCTGGATCGGGTCGGCGTTGGGATCGATGGCGCCGTCGAGGATCATCGCCCGCACCTTATTCGGATAAGCCTCGGCGTAGGCAGCGCCGATCCGGGTTCCATAGGAGTAGCCGAGGTAATTCAGCTTGTCATCGCCCAGGGCCGCGCGAAGAGCATCGAGGTCCTTGGCCACATTCTCAGTACCGACGTTGGCCAGGAAGTGACTGCCCATCTTGTCGACACAACGTTGGATGAAGTCCTTGGTCTCCGTTTCGATCTGCTGCACCCCCTCGGGGCTGTAGTCCACCTGCGGTTCGGCTCGCAACCGATCGTTGTCGGCGTCCGAGTTGCACCACACCGCCGGAGTGGACCCGCCGACCCCGCGAGGGTCGAAGCCCACCAGGTCGAAACGCCGGCGCATATCGGGTGGCAGCCCCTCGACAATGCTGGCGGCCGCCTCGATCCCGGAGGCCCCCGGGCCGCCGGGGTTGATGATCAGCGAACCGATTTTTTCGCCGATGGCCGGGAACCGAATCAGCGCGAGGGTGGCCTCATCGCCGTCGGGCTTGCTGTAGTCGACGGGAACGGCGATCTTGCCGCATTGCGCGCCCGCCGGTATCGGCATCGCCTCGCCGCCGCTGCCGCCACTCGACCGGCACGGCCCCCACTGCACCGGTTGCCCGATCTGCGGTCCGGCCAGCACCGCTTTTCCGGACACCACATTGCCGCAACCGCTTGACGAGAGCAGGGCGGCCAGCACGGGAAGCACCACTGCGGCGCGCACGGCGCGGGGTCGTTGGTACATCCTCATAGCCAACATGCTGCCACGTTCACCGGAAACCACCGGTAGTGCCGAACCGGCCGCAGGTCGGTGGCGGCTCACCGACGCCGGGATTTGGTGGCCGTCAACAGCTCTTTCATCCCCACAGCGAAACCGTCGGCCATCTGCGACAGATCGGGCAGCAACTCCGGGCAGGAGATGAGGCCCACGTTGAGCTTTCCATTGAGCGACATCACCGTGATGTTCAGACCCGCCCCGTGAAAGATCGGTCCGAGCGGGTACATCGCGTCCACCTCGGCGCCCAGAAAGTACAGCGGAATCTGCGGTCCGGGGACGTTGGACACCACCAGGTTGTGGACGGGCGACTCAGTCAGCCGACTGCGGGCGTAGACCCGCATCGCCACGCCGAAGACCGCCGGCCCCGCGAACTGGCTCCAGTCCTGGAGCAGCGTGGCCCCGATCGCCGCACTGTGTTCCTTCGCGACGGTGTTGTCCGCCGCGATCGCCGTCAATCGCTCGCCCGCATCCTCGATCTGGGTTTCGAGGCTGGAGAACATCCCCGACACCTGGTTGCGGCCCGGCCGGTCGGAGCGGTCGTGCACCGACACCGGCACCATAGCCACCAGCGGGGCCTCCGGAAGCTCGCCCCGGTCGAGCATGAACTGCCGGAGCACGCCCGACACCAGCGCCATCACCACATCGTTGACCTTCACACCGAAATGGTTCTTGACCGTCTTGATATCGGTGAAGTCGAGCTGGGCGAAGGCCACGTTTCGGTGAGCGGTGATGCTGGCATTGAACGGGGTGTGCGGCGCGCCGAAGGGCGACGCCATCGCCCGGCCTCCGGCGATCCGGCGCACGGTTTCCACCACCGTCGACACGGTCTCGGGTAGGACAGTGGTCGCCAGACTGATGGGACGGGTGGCGAAGCGGGCCAGCCCGCCGATGGCGATCCTGAGCGGATTGACCTCGGCGCTGCCCCTGACCGGCTCCGGCGTCGGCGCATCGGGCTCCACCGAACACAGCTGCGACATCAGGTTGGCGCCGGTGACGCCGTCGACGGCGGCGTGGTGGACCTTGGTCAACACCGCCATCCGTCCACCCTTGCGGGCGTCGGTGCCGCCGAGTCCCTCGATGATCCACATCTCCCACAGCGGGTGGCGGCGGCCCAACGGCAGAGCCGCAAGATGGCCGCACACCTCCGCAAGCTCCGCTCGCCCGCCCGGCGCGGGCAGACCGATGCGATGCACGTGGCGCTCGATGTCGAAGTGTTCGTCCTCCACCCACACCGGATGATCGAGGTTCAGGAAGCTGTTGGCCAGTTTCTCCCGAAAGGTCGGGATCGCAGTGATCCGCAGCGCCAGCTCATCGCGCACACGCTCGAAGCTGTAACCGCCCGGAATGGTGGACGCGTCCAACTCCAAGACGGAACACACGTGCAGCGGCTGAGTCGGGGTTTCGAGGTACAGGAAGCTGGCATCAAGCCCGCTGAGCCGCTGAAGATGCTGCATTGTGCGATGTTAAGCCCGCTTTTAGGAGGCCGAGCGCGAACCCGCAAACCGTTGCCCGGGCGCACTGTGAGGAAGCGCACTCCGGCGAAGATTCCCCCTGGGCCGCGCCGGTGGCACAATAGGGTCGTCACACGAACCCGGGGACCTGAGTCAGGCCACGAGGATCGACCCGACAAACACTGGGGATAACCATGTCAGAGCAGACGCTCTACGGCGGGACAGCCACTGCGCACACCGAACCTCGCGCCAGGATCCGCACCCACCATCTTCAGCGGATGAAGGTCGAGGGCCACAGGTGGGCGATGCTCACCGCCTACGACTTCTCCACCGCCCGACTCCTCGACGAGGCCGGCATTCCCGTGCTACTGGTCGGTGATTCCGCGGCCAACGTCGTATACGGCTATGACACCACGTTGCCGGTCACCGTCGATGAGCTCATCCCACTGGTGCGCGGGGTGGTGCGCGGTGCCGAGCACGCTCTAGTGGTGGCGGACCTGCCCTTCGGAAGTTATGAGGGCGGCCCGGCCCAGGCGCTGGCCACCGCCACCCGGTTCTTCAAGGAGGCCGGGGCGCACGCGGTCAAGTTGGAGGGCGGCGAACGTGTCGCCGATCAGATCGCCACCCTGACCGCCGCCGGTATCCCGGTGATGGCCCATATCGGATTCACCCCGCAGAGCATCAACAGCCTGGGCGGATTCCGAGTACAGGGCCGCGGCGACGCCGCCGAGCAGACCATCGCCGATGCGATCGCCGTGGCCGAGGCCGGCGCGTTCGCCGTAGTGATGGAGATGGTGCCGGCCGAACTGGCGACGCAGATCACCGGCAAGCTGACCATTCCGACGATTGGTATCGGCGCGGGCCGCAACTGCGACGCCCAGGTACTGGTGTGGCAGGACATGGCCGGGTTCACCAGCGGTAAGACCGCCAAGTTCGTCAAGCGTTTCGGCGACGTCGGCGGCGAACTGCGGCGTGCGGCAACGAAGTACGCGAACGAGGTTGCCAGCGGAGCCTTTCCCGCCGAGGAGCACAGCTTCTAGCCACTCGGCGGGCCGGTGGGACTATATAACTTCGCTGTGCGACGATAAACGGCCCTGCTCGGACCTGTTTCGTGAGCGGGTGGACGTGAAGGGTGGAAATGGCGAAGTCCGGCGGCTCATCCCGGCATCTTGAGGTCGAGCGCAAATTCGATGTCGACGATGGTGCCGTAACACCGTCGTTCGACGGCCTGTCGATGGTCACCCGGGCCGAGCGGCTCCCGACGCAGACCTTGGAGGCGGTGTACTTCGATACCGCGGGCCATGACCTTTCCGCACGGCGCGTGACGCTGCGCCGTCGCACCGGCGGACCCGATGCCGGCTGGCATCTCAAGCTGCCGGCCGGGCCCGATGCACGGACCGAGATCCACGCACCGCTGGGCCCGGACACCGGCGCCCCCGATGTCCCCGGCGAATTGATCGACATCGTTGCCGCCATCGTGCGCGACCGCGCACTGGTGCCGGTGGCTCGTATCTTCACGGCCCGCGATGTCACGCTGCTCTACGGACCCGACGGGGCGGCACTGGCCGAGTTCTGCGATGACCGCGTCCACGCCTGGTGCATCGATTCGCACAACGCCAGCACCGGTACCGAACAGCAGTGGCGGGAATGGGAACTGGAACTCGCCGGCGGCGGCATCGACGACGCCGAGGACGTTCTGGGCCGGCTGTGCAATCGGCTCCTCGATGCCGGGGCGGCAGTGGCCGGTCACGGATCCAAGCTGGCGAAGGTGCTCGGCGACGTCACCCGGGCGGGTGCGCCGCCGCCCGCCGATCCCGTGCACCGCGCGGTGGTCGAACAGGTCGAACTGCTGTTGGTGTGGGATCGCGCAGTTCGCGCCGATGCCCCCGACTCAGTGCATCAGATGCGGGTGGCTACCCGCCAGATCCGAAGCCTGCTGCAGGCATCCGAGGATGCCTTCGGGCTCAACGACGACGCCTGGGTGCTCAGTGAACTGCGTGAGCTTGCTGGCGTACTGGGCACGGCCCGCGACGCTGAGGTGCTTGCCGAGAGCTATGCCAAGGCTCTGGATGCATTGGCGCCGGACCTCGTGCGCGGACCGGTGCGCGAACGACTGGTCGACGGCGCCCGTCGGCAGTACCAGTCCGGGCTGCGCAGGTCGTGGGTGGCGATGCGTTCGCCGCGCTACTTCCGACTGCTCGACGCGCTGGAGGGACTCGTCGTGATCCAAACCCCCGCGGGCGAGGATGGCCATCCGCCGGCCACTATCGCGTCGAGCTACCAACGGGTCCGCAAGGCCACCAAGGCCTCGCGGGGGACCGACGAGACCGATCGCGACGATGCGCTGCACCGAATCCGCAAGGCTGCCAAGCGACTTCGCTATGTCGCCGCAGCCACCGGTGATGCGAAGGTGGCCGGCCGTTCCAAGATCATCCAAACCCTGCTTGGCGATCACCAGGACAGCGTGATCAGCCGCACCCATCTGTTGCGACAGGCGGACGCCGCGTACGCGGCCGGCGAGGACACCTTCACCTACGGGGTGCTCTACCAGGACAAGGCCGAGGTGGGCGATCGGTGTCGCGCGCAACTCGCCGAAGCTCTCACAGCGTTGCGCCGCAGCGTGCGGGAGGCCCGTAGGGGCGGACGAGCTGGCCTGTAAGCCGGATTCTGTTCCGCGTCACCGTATTACGGCGGCGCGGCGACGACCATCCATCTGGGCACACCGTCACCGGGTGCCTCGAGCGGCCTACCCACAGGCTCGGGCGAGCAGCCCTCGAGCGCCTGCGCAGCCGCACCGGAATGCAGCCTCTTGGCCTTGCTTCGGGTGGGGTTTACCAAGCCACCCCGGTCACCCGGGATGCTGGTGCGCTCTTACCGCACCGTTTCACCCTTACCACCCTTGCGGGTGGCGGTCTGTTTTCTGTGGCACTGTCCCGCGAGTCACCTCGGATTGCCGTTAGCAATCACCCTGCTCTGTGAAGTCCGGACTTTCCTCGACCCATCGACGGTTGCCCACCGTGTGCCGCGGCCGCCCGGCCAACTCGTCCGCACCGCCCAACGTACTAGTTCTTGCGGTAGACCAGCCAGCGCATCTCGATCGGGCACTCCTCGACGGGCAGGTCGAAGACGTCGAGCCCGGTGGTCCAGTTGGCATACCAGCTGGTCGGGGGCCACTTTTCGATAGGCTGATGACTCTTCTCGTATTCGTAGACCGAGTCATCGGCGACCAGGTCGAGCGGCAGCAGCGCTGCCGCATTGGCCAGCTCCCCGCGGGTAAAGATCGAGGTGTATGCCTGCTGACCGAGTTCGCGGGCTGCGTCGTCGACGGTGTGACCTGCTCGGACCAGGAAGATGTTGAACAGCAGCCGTCCCCCCGAGGCCAGGCGGTGGGCGGCCAGTTCGAAAAGTCCCCTGAGCTGTTCGGCGTTACGGAAGTCCGACACCACCTCCGAGAGCAGGATCAACTGGTAGTCGGTGCGCAGATCCTCGAGCGTGGCGAAGACGTCGCGCTGGATAACCTGGATATTCAGCGACTCCTTGGCGGCCTCGGCGCGAATGATATCGGCGAATCCCCCGGTCATCTCGACCGCGTCGACCGGGTGACCGCGCCGGGCCAACGCAATGCTGTTGCGCCCGGTTCCGGCGCCGATGTCAAGCACCCGGAACGTCGCCGGGTCGGCGGCTTCGCCTGCCAGATCCCACACCCGGGCGTCCGGCTCGGTGCCGAACAGCGGTGGCTCGCGGGTGGCGATCCAGTTGTCGTAGGCCCCGGCGACGGTGAACCAACGGGAGTTGATCGTGTAGGTGGCGGTCATGCCGACCGGCGACTCGTAGGCGATGACGATGTCCGACCGCGGGGACGCCGTGTACGCCTCAGCTAGCTGGCTGGTGAGGATACCGCGCATGTGGTCAAAGTCCTCTTTCGAGAACTGCACCCCGATGGCCCTGAACGTCTCGTCGCACAGGGTGATGTACTCCTCCAGCATGGCGGGCACTGCCGGCAGGACGATCTCCCCCTTGACCACCGCGCGTCGCTGCAGCCTTCGGAGCATCGCCTGCCGCACCGGCGATTCGGTCGACCCCGGCGGTGTGTCCACGTTCATTCCCCTAGTGATTCCTGATTTCGCGATGGCTCGCTGGTTCCTAATTCCGTGACGGCTCGGCCCGCCGAACCCAGACCACGTTATCGGTCAGCGAAACCGGCGTCCCGTCGGGACTGTCCGCCATCCGTTCTACCGCACCCACCCGGACCTGTTCCCACTGAGCGCCGTTCAGATCCAGGCCGGCCAACACCGACTCGGCGCTGGGGAACTCGCGATGGTGAATCTTCGACGCCCACGGCGGGGCCGCACCGTGATCGACGATCACCAGGCTGCCGCGGGGAGCTACCGCGTCGGCAGCCCGCCGAAGCAGAGCGGCCCGGTCCATCTCAACGGGGCTGTGCAGGAACTGCGCCGACACCAGATCGAAGGAGCCGTCAGGGAAACCGCTGCCGAGATCGCACTGCTGAAAGTCGATCTGAGCCGCGAGCCCACGCGATTCAGCGGCAGCATGAGCCCGGGTCAGCGCCGTGGTCGAGATGTCGACCGCCACGACATTCCACCCGCGTTCGGCCAGCCACAGCGAATCGGCGCCTTCGCCGCAGCCAAGGTCAAGAGCGTGCGCAGCATCCAGGTCGGCGACGATCTCGGCCAGCCGGGCGTTCACCCGCCCGCTCCAGACCTGCGGCTTGGCCGTGTAGTGCTCCTCCCACGCGGCGTGTGCATCGGCGGCCGGTTCAGCCATCGTGGCGCCGTAGGTACGAGGTGTCGTTGACCAGTCGGACTGATGCTCCGTCGTCGGGGTAGAACTCCGCGATACTCAGCGACGCAAGATCCAGGTGCAGGCGATGCAGAATTGTCGGGCCCGCACTCAGCGCGAGACGCAGCAGTGTCTTGATCGGGGTGACGTGCGAGACCACCAGCACCGTGGCAGCGCCATACTTTTCGATAATCCGGTCTCGAGCACGCTGGACCCGATACTGAACGTCGTCGAAGCTCTCTCCACCCGGCGGTTGCAAGCTGGTGTCGCGCAACCAGCGGCCATGCACCCCGGGGTGCCGCTCGGCCGCCTCGGAGAACGTCAGTCCCTCCCACTCGCCGAAGTCGGTCTCGATGAGATCGTCATCGACGTCGACCGTCAGGCCGAGGGCACCCGCTGCCGCCGTGGCGGTATCGCGCGCCCGCTGCAGCGGGGAGCTGATCACCGCGGCGATACCGCCCTTCTGAGCAAGGTAGCGGGCGGCGTCTTCGGCCTGGCTGCGACCGATCTCGGTGAGTTCGGGGTTGCCGCGTCCGGAGTAGCGACGCTGCACGGACAGCTCGGTCTGACCGTGACGCAACAGCAGCAGGCGGGTAGGTCCGCCACGGTTACCGGTCCAGGCCGACGGGGGGACTGCTACCGCGCTGGGCGGCGGGTCGGCGGCGGTTGGTGCCTGCTCCCCGTGAGCGGCATCCATGGCTTCATTGGCCAGACGATCAGCGTCCTTATTGCGTTCCCGGGGAATCCAGGAAAAAGTGACGACATCGAACGTCGATGCCAGGGCTCGCGCCTGCTGATGCAATTCTGCCAATCCGGGGTGCTTGACCTTCCAGCGTCCATTCATCTGTTCGACGATGAGTTTCGAGTCCAGCGACACCGCAACCTCATTCGCGCCGAGCCGACGCGCCTCCTCGAGCCCGGCGATAAGACCACGGTATTCGGCGACGTTGTTGGTGGTGAGCCCGATGTACTGCTTGTGCTCCGCCAGGACGGTGCCATGGTCGGCCGACCACACCACACACCCGAATCCGGCCGGTCCTGGGTTTCCGCGGGAGCCGCCATCGGCCTCGATGATGACTCTCACTCGCCGCGCCCACGGACCCGCAACAGGATCGCCCCGCACTCCGAGCAGCGCAGCACTTCGTCATCGGAAGCCGCTGTGATTCGCGATAATTCGCCGCGGTCGAGTTCGATACGGCAGGCTCCGCAGCGGCCGCCGACAAGTCTGGCTGCGCCGATGCCCGATGTCCCGCGTTGCCGGTCGTAGACCTTCAGCAGCTCGGCGTCCAGCTCCGCCACCAGTTCGGCCCGCCGGGTGGCCCGTTCGGTGCGGGTCTGCTCGATCTCCGCAAGCACTTCGTCACGGGCCTGCTCTGCGGCGACAAGTTCGCGCTCCAGCTCCTGGGCACCGGCCTGTTCGGTTGCCTGTTCGGCGGCGAGCTGCTCGCGGCGTTCCATCACCTCCAGCAGCGAATCCTCCAGACTCGCCTGCCGACGCTCCAGGGTGCCCAGCTCATGCTGGAGTTCCTCGAGTTGTTTGGGGTTCACCGAACCGGAGTCCAGCAGCCCGCGATCACGGTCCTCCCGCTGGCGGACCGCGTCGACCTCGGATTCCAATCGGCTCACCTGAGCATCGACGTCCTCCATCGCGATACCGATGACGGCGAGCCGATCGGCGGCGCTGCGCTGGTCGGCCTGTAGCTGCTCAAAGTGCTGTTGTTCGGGCAGATGCGAGACGCGGTGGGCCAGGCGGGACAGCTCTGCATCCAGTTCAGCCAGCTCAACCAATAGCACCTGTTGCACCACTTCAGCTTTCATGATCGCCTCTCGGGTATTCGACATTCCAGGGATCGGTGCGCAGGGGGCACACCATCACCGGAAGCGCCGCGCCGAATTGCGCGCGCAACAGCTCAGCAACCTGAGTGCACCACGGGTATTCACTGGCCCAGTGGGCGATGTCGATCAATCCGACGTCACTGCCCCGCCGATGCTCGTCCGCCGGGTGATGGCGCAGATCGGCCGTGACATAGGCCTGCACGCCGGCAGCGGCGGCCGCCGCCAGCAGTGAGTCGCCCGAACCGCCGCATACCGCAACCCTCGTCACCGTCGCGTCCGCATCGCCCGCTGCGCGAACCCCCCAGGTTGTCTGTGGCAGAGCCGAATTCACCCACGTGACAAAGTCGGCGAAACGTTGCGGCCGGGCCACCGTGCCGATCCGGCCGGTGCCGACGTTCGGGGACAGGCCGCCCGAGGCGGGTTCGAGAACCGCCTCGACCGTCAACCCCAGTGCTTCGGCCAGCGCGTCGGACACGCCTGGGCTGGCCGCGTCGGCATTGGTGTGTGCGGTGAACAGTGCTGCGCCGTTGCGAATGAGCCGGTGGATCAGTGCACCCTTCGGCGTGCTCGCGGCGACGGTGTCCACCCCGCGCAGCAGCAGCGGGTGGTGGGCCAGCAGCAGTCCGCGCTGCCCGACGGTGTCCACCACCGCGGCGGTGGCGTCGACGGCGACGGTCACCGAGTCGATGGTGTCCTGCGGATCTCCGCACACCAGACCCACGGAGTCCCAGTCCTGCGCCAGACCGGGCGGGTAAGCGTCATCGAGTACCGCGATGATGTCCGCCAGACGCACGCTCATCGCGGTGCCTCGGCAGCCCGCATACCCAACTGCCGCCTGTCGCCCTGCTCACCCACCACCAGGAGAACAGTAGTGCGCGAAGCCTGGGCGCAGCTGCCGGTGTGGGTCAGCGACAATGGTGCTGTGACGCCCACGTCCCCCGGCACCCGACCACAGTTGGTGATCTTCGATCTCGACGGCACACTGACGGATTCTGCGGAAGGCGTCGTGGCCAGCTTCCGCCACGCCCTGGCCACGATCGGCGCCGAGATACCCGAGGGCGACCTGGCCGGCCGAGTAGTGGGTCCGCCGATGCATCACACCCTCGCGGCCATGGGTCTGGGTGATCGCGCCGATGAGGCGATCACCGCCTACCGGGACGACTACACCAGCCGCGGATGGGCGATGAACAGTGTGTTCGACGGGGTGGCGGCATTGCTGGCGGATCTGCGAGCCGCAGGGGTGCGGCTGGCCGTGGCGACCTCCAAGGTCGAACCCACCGCGCGACGCATCCTCGACCACTTCGGCCTGACGGACCACTTCGACGTCATCGCCGGGGCCAACGTGGACGGAACCCGCGCCACCAAGACCGATGTGCTCTCGCGCGCCCTGTCGCAGCTGCAGCCGTTACCCGAGCGGGTGGTGATGGTCGGTGACCGCATCCACGATGTCGAGGGCGCCGCAGAGCACGGTATCGGTACCCTGGTGGTGGGCTGGGGTTACGGCGCGGACGATTTCGCCGGGCCTGGCCCGACCGAGGCCGCCACCCATGTCGCCACCATGTCGGCGCTGCGGGAGGCACTCGGTGTCTGAACCCGGGAATTGGACGTTGCATGTCACGTTCGTGTGTTCGGGCAATATCTGCCGCTCACCGATGGCAGAGAAGATGTTCGTCCATCAGATTGCGCAGCGCGGCCTAGCCGACGTGGTGCGGGTGAGCAGTGCGGGCACCGGCGATTGGCACGTCGGCGCCGGCGCCGACGATCGGGCGGTCCGAGTGCTGCGCGAGCGCGGATACCCGATGGCGCACCGCGCGGCCCAAGTCGGCGCTGATCACCTGTCCGCCGACATGGTGGTGGCGCTCGGCCGCAATCACCTGCGCATACTCACCGACTTTGGCGTGCAGACCGACCGATTACGCATGTTGCGGTCGTTTGATCCGCGCTCGGGTGCCCACGCACTGGACGTGGAGGATCCCTACTACGGCGACCACGCCGACTTCGAGGATGTCTTCACCGTGATTGACGCGGCGCTGCCCGGTCTGCATAGCTGGGTCGACGAACGCCTGGCCCCAAAAGAATCAGACCCAGAGGGATCAGACACAGAGGGATCGGACGCCTGATGCGGCGGTGGACATTCCTGCTGCGGCCGGGCTGGATCGCCCTGGCCCTCGTGGTCGCCGGGTTCGCCTATCTGTCGCTGACCGTGCTGGCGCCGTGGCAGTTAGGCAAGAACACCAAGACTTCCCGAGAGAACAGTCAGATAGCGGCCTCCCTGGCGTCCGATCCGGTTCCGGTGATATCCATTCTGCCGCAACAGGATTCGTTCGCTCCCGATCAGCAATGGAGCCGGGTCACAGCCACCGGAAAGTATCTGCCCGTCGCGCAGGTGCTCGCCCGACTTCGCGTGATCGGCGGAGCTCCGGCCTTCGAGGTGCTGACCGCCTTCGCGGTCGACTTCGGGCCCACCGTGTTGGTCAACCGGGGTTATGTGCGGCCGGTGCAGGGCACCCAGGTCCCGCCGGTTCCCTTGGCCCCCACCGGATCGGTGACCATCACGGCATGGCTGCGCGATTCCGGGACCGCGCCGGCAGCTGATAAGCAGCCCTTCCGCGAGGAGGGTGTCACACAGGTCTACGCGATCGACACCCGCCAGATCGCCGATGTCACCAACACCCCATTAACCCGTTCCTATCTGCAGTTAATGGAGAACCAACCCGGGGGTCTCGACGTGCTTCCGCTTCCCCAACTTGATGCCGGCCCGTTCCTGTCCTACGGAATCCAGTGGATCGCGTTCGGCATCCTGGCGCCAATCGGCCTGGGGTACTTCGTCTACTCGGAGATTCGGATGCGGCGCCGGGAGGCCGCCGACCGGGCCGCAACGCAGGCATCCCAGCAGCCACTCACCGTTGAGGACAAACTGACCGATCGCTACGGCCGACGGCGCTGATCCCTGCCGCCAACACCACTGCAGCGAACTGCACCAGCAGCGACAGTCGCACCGCACGGCGCAAATCCGCCACACTCGGGGAGCGGCCCTCGCCCAGGGTGGGCCGGATCTCCAGTTCGTGACCGTACTGGGTCGGACCGCCGAGCCGCAGCCCCAGTGCTCCGGCGAACGCCGCCTCCACCACACCGGCATTCGGGCTGGGGTGGCGGTCGGCGTCGCGCAGCCAGGCCTCCACCGCGTGTATCGCCGAACCGCCAACCACAGCGGCGCACAGTGCCACCAGGGCTCCGGTGACCCGCGCCGGGATGTAATTCGCGAGATCGTCCAATCGTGCTGCGGCCCAACCGAATCGGCGATAACGCTCAGACCGGTTACCGATCATGGCATCGAGGGTGTTGATTCCGCGATAGGCCAGCACACCGGGTACTCCAGCCACAGCCGCCCAGAGCAACGGCGCGACAGTGGCATCGGAGGTATTCTCGGCTATCGATTCACACGCGGCCCGGGCCAGTCCGGGACCGTCGAGTGCGGCGGGATCACGACCGCACAGCGACGGCAGCAGTGCGCGCGCGCCGTCGATGTCATCGGCGTCCAATCGATCAGCCATCTCGATCCCGGTCTTGGCCAATGTGGTCCCGCCCAGCGCCACCCAGGTAGCAGCAGCGGTCAGCACTGCCAGTGCGGTTCCATCCCCGACGCGACGCTGCACCAGGGTGCCCGTACCGGCCAGAGCACCGACCAGTACGGCGGTATGTAATGCGCCCGAGCGACGCCGATCGCGGTAGGTGATCTTTTCTAGAGCCGTTGCGCACCAACCGAACCCCGCCACCGGATGGCCCCGCCGGGGATCAGCTAACAGGACATCGGCCAGGTAAGCGGCGAGAATCCCAGCCGGCCCCGACCGTCCGAGCCTTATCACCCCGGCAGCCTTTCACACCTGGTGTACTGGGCCCAAGCACGAACGGAGGGGTGCAGATGTCTGATCAGATCCTCAAGGCCGGGACCGTAATCACGATGGACCCGACCCGGCCGCGAGCCGAAGCCGTGGCCGTTTCGGCCGGCCGGATCACCGCAGTGGGATCGCTGGACGAGTGCCGCGCGGCCGCGCCCGATGCCGAGGTGATCGACACCGGTGCCGCTGCCCTGCTGCCGGGGCTTATCGAACCGCACAGCCATCCACTGATGAGCGGGGTCGCCACCGAACCTCCCGCGCGCAACATCACCCCGTTTCGCATGCCGAATTGGTCAGACGTGGAGAAGGTCTTCGCCCAGGCAATCGCGGAAACGGATACCAGCACTCCACTGCTGTTCTCCGGCTTCGACGCGCTACTGCATCAACGTCCCGCGCCCAAGGCACCCGAGTTGGATCGCATCTTCGGTGACCGGGTCGCAATCGTCGCCGACAACTCCGGCCACGGTGTCTACTTCAACACCGCATTGATGAAGACCAAGGGCTGGGACGTCAACCCGCCGGCCGACCCTCCCGGTGCGCACTTCGGGCGCAACCCGGACGGCAGCCTCGACGGCCAGGGCTTCGAGACCGCGGTACTGATCGCGGTGGCCGGAGAAATCCTGACCACCCTGGGCAACCCTCTGATGGCCGGCGCAAAGTACTACGCGACGATGGCGCAGGCCGGTCTGACGTCTACCTCCGATATGGCTTTCGACCTCAGCCTCAAGGCCGGCTACGAGGCACTTGCGTCCGCGCCGTCCTGCCCGCTGCGGGTCAGCATGTGGGAGGTCTCCACCAGCGACACCTACACCGAGCGCACCGCCTTCGCCCCGGGTGCCGACTGGCTGGTCAAGCAGGGGGTCAAGTTGTGGACCGACGGCTCACCCTGGGTGGGCAACATCGGTATCTCGTTTCCCTACCTGAGCACCAAGACCACCCAGATGGCGGGCATCGACCCGGCCAAAGCCGGTGGTCCGCAATCAATGAACTACACCCGGGCCGAGCTTGACGCGATCCTGGACGGGGGCGCGCCGGCCGGCTGGCAGATGGCATTGCACGCCAATGGCGACCTCGCGATCGACCTGGCGCTGGATGCCTATGAAGCCGCCCTGCAGCGACACAACCTGCTCGGCACCGACCATCGCTGGCGCATCGAGCATCTGGGGGCGGGCACCCGCCGCCACTTCGACCGGGCCGCCCGCCTCGGCGTCCACACCTCGATGGGGCCGTTCCAGTACTACTACTGGGGTGACCTGCTGGACGGACAGATCTTCGATCACGACCATGGCAGCCGCTGGCAGTCTTTCGGAGACGCTCAAGCCTCGGGCGCGGTGGTGACGTTCCACAACGACGGATCGGTGTCGCCGCCCTCACCGGTGCTCAACATTCAGACCGCGGTGACCCGGCGTACTCGGTCGGGTACTGTCCACGGCCCGGATCAAGTGATGACCCTCGACCGAGCGTTGCGCGGCCACACCATCGACGCAGCCCGAACACTGCATCGCGACACCCTGGTTGGGTCGATCACGGTCGGCAAACTGGCCGACTTCACCGAACTGGCCGCCGATCCCTACACCGTCGACCCCGCGAAGCTGGCCGAGGCGGCCACCGTGAGCGGGACGTGGCTGGCCGGCAATCGAGTAGACCTCGATGCTTTTCTGGCCGCGGTCAGTGGGACCGATGCAACTCCGCATGCCCACCTGGCCCAGCGAGCAGGCCAGACCGGCTGCTGCTGAAACACCACCGAACTTGTCACACCCCCGAATTACGCTCGTCTTCAGCGAACGAATAGCACTCAGAGCGGTGCGCCACTGTCCTTGAGCCCGCAGAGCTGGTTCAGGCGAACCAACGCGCGGTCCACTGCGACCCCATCGGCGGGGACATACGTGTGATCGGTCAGTGTTTGGATCTGTGTGCGTCGTACATCCACATACTGCTGCGCCGCCTGCGCAACGTCGGCGGGGTCAGCGGTAATCTGCGGCTCGAACAGGTCTAAGGCTTTGCCAACCGGAACATTCTGGTTCGAGATGTAGGTGTCGATATCCGGGGTGTCCCAGTTCCAAACCTGCGGAAGAGCTGGAATGGCCCGCAGAGTCTGTTGCGTCTGGGTCCACGCCTGGCAGGTCGTGGGCCGGCCGCCGGCTGAACCACCCTCTTTGCCTTTGAGTATCACAGCGCCGGCCACCAGTCCGGCCGCGATCACTACGGCCGCGCCGATAATCGCTGCGGGTAACCATCGGGCTCTGGTCGCTGGGCGCGGAGGTGCAAAGTTCTGCGGCGGCAACGGCGGAGGCTCCCATCGCGTGCTCATGGGACACGATGCTAGCCCCACCGTCGGTTAATCTCGGCTGATGAACCGGCTGAACGGACAACGGCGGGCCCGTTCCTTGGCCGCTGGAGGTTTCGATGCGGTCGCCGTCTCGATCGGTGGGATGGCACCGACCGTCGCGATGAACCTCAACCCTCAACAACCTGCCCAACACGTCGGTCGAGCCGTCCCGCTGATCTTCGCACTCTGCACCCTGCTGCTGCTGGCCGTTGCGTGGTGCTTCGCGCATCTTGCCCGTCGCTACCCCGGCAGCGGCTCGTCCTACACGTTCGTCGGTGCCACGCTGGGGCCGCGGGCCGGGTTCGTCGCCGGCTGGATCACCCTCGGCGCATACCTGTCGTTCGTCATGGTCGCCATCGCCGGTTTCGGGCTCTTCGGATCCAATATCCTGGCACGCTTTCCAACGGCCCCGCACCTCTCACCCGACTCGCTGTCGTTGATCGGCGCCGGAATCATCGGACTGCTCAGCCTCACCTCGCTACGCGTCACGGGTCGTGCGTTGATGGCCCTCGAAGGTATCTCGGTCCTGGCGATGCTCGCCCTGTCAGCGGTGGTGCTCAACAAAGTGTTCGAAGGTCATGGACCAATCGGCGATCCACGTATCCGAATGGTTTTCGTGCCCCCGGATCACATCGGCCTCTATGCGATCGCCCTCGGCCTCGGGTTCGGGTTCCTGAGCTACGCCGGCTTCGAGACGTCGGCAACCCTGGGCAAAGAAATTCCCCAGGCTTCCCGCACCATTCCCCGGGCCCTGATTTTCACCCTCCTGACGCTGGGCCTCATCTGCACGGTCATCAGCGCGGCGGAAGTCTTGGGCTTTGGACTTACCACCGCAGATATGGCGCGTTTCACCGCATCCACCTCGTTGCTCGGGGACCTCGCCACCGTCTATGCCGGAAAGGACGTCGGCGATGTGTTTGACATTTTCGCGATGCTCTCCGCCGTAGGCGGCGGGCTGGCAGCGGCTGCGGCGGGCTCACGAATACTGTTCACCCTCGTCCGTGATATCGCGCCCAACAGCGCGCTCGCGCGAACCGGGGGCAATACCGGCACGCCACGCAACGCTGCCCTGCTCATCCTGGCCGTCGGTGCGCTCGGCTACGAGGCGATGCGGCAGGTGTTCGGCGCGTCGGCCTCCGATTCATTTTTCTGGGCCTCCACCCTGGCCGCACTGGCTATTCTGGTCGCCTATCTCCTGGTTACCCTCGGCGCGGGAAGATCCGTGCGCCGCACCACCTCAGGTGCCGAACGGATCAGCCTGGTGATCCCGATCATCGCCGCCGTCGCGATCACCTACACGCTGTGGGTCAACGTCTATCCAATCCAACCGGGTGCTTACGCGGTGTTGCCGTGGGTGGCGCTCGGCTGGTTCGTTATCCCCGTCATCGCGGTAGTCGCAATACCGCGAATCGCGCGCGAGATCTCCGCCGGGTTGGCCACCGATTCGATCCCGCAAGAACCCGCCGGTTGACCATACGGTTAGGGCCACCGGCTAGGTTGAGCCGATGGACGTAACCACCGCAGCCTCGACCGTGGCCGGCCCCCTCGGGGAGTTGGGCGCCGGCTTCTACTTCTCCCCACAGGCGCTGTCCCGGGCCGATGCCATCGGCCTTAACGTCGTATCCCTCTACGCCGCAGGCCGCGCGTCCGTGCTCGGTGGCGTGGACCCGCAGACCGCAGACGAGATCTTCTACTTCTTCAAACCTGGAATGATCGCCGCGGTGGTGGCCCAGGGTCGTAGCCTCGCCAGTGCGGACGCGATCAGCGCCGCCCACCTCGGCGCCGCCGACGACTACGCGGAGGCCACCTTCGCGGCAGCAGATCCGGCCACCCTCGCCGCGTTCACCAACGCCGTGGATGCCCTGGCTGCCACGATTCCGGCGGGTGCCTGGCCGCTTTACGATGGATATCGTTCTGCCCCGGCACCGACGACGGCCACCGCTCGGGCCTACCGGGCGGCCATGCTGTTGAGAGAGTTGCGCGGCGGCGTGCATACCGACGCTGTCAGAGCATGCGGCCTCACACCTGCCACCGCGTGCCAGTTCGATCGAGACCTCGACCACTTCAGGTTGCACGGCTTCGCCGACGAGGACATGGTCGAACCCACCCCCGAGATCACGTCCCAGAAGGCAGAAGCCGAGGCAATGACAACCGCCCAGATGGCGACACTGTTCGGCGCACTGTCACCGGCTCAATGTGAGGCAATCGTCGCAGGCACCAGTGCCCTCGCCGCCGCCCGCGGCTGAACCACGCTCACGTCCGAGGTCCCGTACCCGCGGTAGTCCATCGGGCGGTCTTGGACCCCACGGGTAGATTGAGATGCATGAGATTTCCCCGTCCCGGAAAATGCCTGGTTCGGGCCGCGAAGGACGCAATTACCGCCGGTTTTTCCTCTGATGCGGGTGCCTAGCGCGCCCGGGGACAAGACCCCCATGGCCTTCGACATCTACCAGCTCAAGCCACTGCAGCGGACCTATCTCACCGTCACGATGGACCGGGTTTCGCGTTCGTTCGCGCTGGTTGTTCCGTGGCTGGAGGACCCACTACAGGACTATGTGTCGACCGCCTACCTGCTGTGCCGTGTACTGGACAATATTGAGGACTGTTCGCAGCCGGTAGCTTGGCAAAAGGAGCGCTTCACCGAGTTCACCCAACTGTTGTCTGAGCCCGAAATCGCCACAGCACGCCTGGCCCAGTGGGAAGCCACGTCGTGGCCGGGCCTCTCGGCAGCAGAACGGGAACTGATGACGGTGGAGGGCGGATTGCCACTCTGGTTGATCTACTCGACCTTCCCGCCGCGCACCCGATCGATTCTCCGAAACTGGATTGCGCTGATGGCTCGAGGTATGGAATCGGTGCTTGATCCGGCGCAGTCCCCCACCGTGGTGGTTCACAACACGGTGCGGGTGTTGACGACGGCGGTTGCCTACAACGACTACTGCTACTCGGTAGCCGGCACCGTGGGCGGCATGGGAACCGAACTTGTCATCGACCATTATGGGCTCTCGGGAAGAGTCGCGAAGAGCCTATTGTCGGGTAGCGAAGCGTGCGGGCGTGCTCTGCAGAAGACCAATGTTCTCAAAGATTTCGCCGAGGATCTGGATCGACGGATCTGCTATCTACCCAACGAGTGGTTACGCGAAATCAACCACACACCATTGGATTTGGCCGGCGCGCCCATCGGCTGGATCCAGCACGTGCTGGGCGATATTTTAGCGGAGTTACGCACCGCCACCGCGTACGTGCTCGATGTGCCCCACCGGGCTGCCGGCTACCGCATCGCCTCTCTGATGTGCCTAATGCCCGCCTATGAAACGATACTGAGTGCAGCCCGACGTCCGGCCGAACTCTTCACCGCTGGACATCAGTTCAAAATTTCACGAGCGACGATGGTTCGGTGTATTCACGATGCCGTCTCGATGGCCACCGATGACGAGGCCATTCGCCGTTTCAGCCAGGATGCCGAACGGGCGACTCTTAGCGCGCTTCAGGCAGACGCGCTGGCCCCGTAGCTCGCGATCGAGCGGCAGCCGTCGCATGGTGGGCGTGGACGGTATCGAACCGCCGACCGCTGGTGTGTAAAACCAGAGCTCTACCACTGAGCTACACGCCCGGGACAACGTGCTGGGCAAATCGCCCGTCCTAGCGCAGGTTACCGGGAGAGCCCACCGGCCATGAAATCGTGCTCAATGCCTAGGCTGCGGTTTTCTTTCGCAGGGTCGGAACATCCAGCTTCTGGGTGGCGGACTCCGGTCGCAAACCTGTTTGCCGGTCTGATCCGGCGAGGGTAGCGCCGAGCGGAGCCGCCGGGACGGCCTTGGCCGCCGCCGCCTTATCGTCATTGGTAATAGTCATAGTGGCAGTTTTCCCGGCCCCGAGAACGGCCCCGGTGGGGGCCGACAGGGTCAATGCCAACGTCTCATCGGCCTCGACCGTGCGGTCACCAAGGATGGTCAAGCTCACCTGCTTGGAAGTCTGGCCGGCGGTGAACGTCAGCGTGCCCGAGGCCGCGGTGTAATCCTGCCCCGCCGTCGCCGACCCGTTGGCAGTCGCGTACCTCACCGTCACCGTCGACCCCGAGGCCTGCGACAAGCTCACCGTGAACGTCACCGTCTTCGACCCCGAGTTGCCCTCGGCCACCGTAGTACTCACCGGACTGATCGAGACCGCCGGAAGATCATCATTGGTGATCGTCACCGTCGACGTTTTCGCCGCACCGAGGGTGGCACCCGACGGCGCCGACAGGGTCAGGGTGAACGTCTCATCAGCTTCGATCGCGGTATCCCCCGCCACCGTGACACTGACCTGCTTGGAAGTCTGGCCGGCGGTAAACGTCAGCGTGCCCGAGGCCGCGGTGTAATCCTGCCCCGCCGTCGCCGACCCGTTGGCAGTCGCGTACCTCACCGTCACCGTCGACCCCGAGGCCTGCGACAAACTCACCGTGAACGTCACCGTCTTCGACCCCGAATTGCCCTCGGCCACCGACGTACTCACCGGACTGATCGAGACCGCCGGAAGATCATCATTGGTGATCGTCACCGTCGACGTTTTCGCCGCACCGAGGGTGGCACCCGACGGCGCCGACAGGGTCAGGGTGAACGTCTCATCGGCCTCCGCCGCGGCATCACCGGCCACCGTGACACTGACCTGCTTGGAGGTCTGCCCGGCGGTGAAGGTCACCGTGCCCGAGGCCGCGGTGTAATCCTGCCCCGCTGTCGCCGACCCGTTGGCAGTCGCGTACCTCACTGTCACCGTCGACCCCGAGGCCTGCGACAAACTCACCGTGAACGTCACCGTCTTCGACCCCGAATTACCCTCGGCCACCGTAGTACTCACCGGACTGATCGAGACACCAGGAACGGACAGGTCATCATTGGTGATCGTCACCGTCGACGTCGCCGTCCCCAGTGTGGCCTGCGATGGGGCTGACAGCGTCACCGTGAACGTCTCATCACCTTCGATCGCGGCATCCCCCGCCACCGTGACACTGACCTGCTGGGAGGTCTGCCCGGCGGTGAAGATCACCGTGCCCGAGGCCGCGGTGTAATCCTGCCCCGCCGTCGCCGACCCGTTCGCAGTCGCATAACCCACCGTCACCGTCGACCCCGAGGCCTGCGACAAGCTCACCGTGAACGTCACCGTCTTCGACCCCGAATTACCCTCGGCCACCGTAGTACTCACCGGACTGATCGAGACACCAGGAACGGACAGGTCATCATTGGTGATCGTCACCGTCGACGTCGCCGTCCCCAGTGTGGCCTGCGATGGGGCTGACAGCGTCACCGTGAACGTCTCATCACCTTCGATCGCGGCATCCCCCGCCACCGTGACACTGACCTGCTGGGAGGTCTGCCCGGCGGTGAAGATCACCGTGCCCGAGGCCGCGGTGTAATCCTGCCCCGCCGTCGCCGACCCGTTCGCAGTCGCATAACCCACCGTCACCGTCGACCCCGAGGCCTGCGACAAGCTCACCGTGAACGTCACCGTCTTCGACCCCGAATTACCCTCGGCCACCGTAGTACTCACCGGACTGATCGAGACACCAGGAACGGACAGGTCATCATTGGTGATCGTCACCGTCGACGTCGCCGTCCCCAGTGTGGCCTGCGATGGGGCTGACAGCGTCACCGTGAACGTCTCATCAGCCTCCACCGCGACATCACCGGCCACCGTGACACTGACCTGCTTAGAGGTCTGCCCGGCGGTAAACGTCACCGTTCCCGAGGCCGCGGTGTAATCCTGCCCCGCCGTCGCCGACCCGTTCGCAGTCGCATAACCCACCGTCACCGTCGAACTCCAGGTCCGCGACAGGTTCACCGTGAACGTCACCGTCTTCGACCCCGAATTGCCCTCGGCCACCGACACACTCACCGGACTGATCGAGGCAACGGGCACGGCCACATCATCATTGGTGATCGTCACCGTCGACGTCGCCGTCCCCACAGTCGCCCCCGATGGGGCTGACAGCGTCACCGTGAACGTCTCATCAGCCTCCACCGCGGCATCACCGGCCACCGTGACGGTGATGTCCTGGGAAGTCTGGCCGGCGGTGAACGTCACGGTTCCCGAGGTCGCGGTGTAATCCAGGCCCGCCGACGCCGACCCGTTCGCAGTCGCATACCCCGCCGTCACCGTCGACCCCCACATCTGCGACAGACGCACCGTCAACGTCACGGCCGTGGTCCCCGAATTGCCCTCAAACACCGACACACTCACCGGACTGATCGAGACAACCGGAACGACGGTTGGTGTCGGGGGTGGAGGTGGGGGTGGG